>Ga0073934_10011250_pt1 | contig 10881 bp, 8 predicted proteins | sample LarsenN4metaG_FD_76834 | JGI IMG/M metagenome (GOLD analysis project Ga0073934, IMG submission 76834) | Hot spring sediment bacterial and archeal communities from British Columbia, Canada, to study Microbial Dark Matter (Phase II) - Larsen... ...
ACGATGTTCATGGTCGACTACCAACCCGGTGCGGTCGCTCACCCGCACGACCACCCGTTCGAGGAGTCGTACTACATGCTCGACGGCGAGGTGGACGTGGTCGCGGACGGCAACCAGTACACGCTCGCCCCGGGCGACGTGTTCTGGACCGGCGTCGGCTGCATCCACGCGTTCTACGAGACGAGAGGAGGCCGCGTCCGCTGGCTCGAGACGTCGGCACCGAGCCCACCCGACCGCCACTCGTATCGTTTCGTGCGCGACTGGGAGTACCTGGCCCGGCGTCTCGGCCCGGAGTGAGAGCCGTGGCGAGCCGAGGTCAGCGACCGGCGGCGCGAGCTCGGTGGCGATCTGCCGCAACGGTAATCGGGTCGCAGATCGTTTAGCCGAGGTGTACGAAACGCGGTTCTTCCAGCGTTGACACCTCTTGCCGCACCTGCACAGAATGGGCGCCTGGTCGCGGCCAGTTCCTCACTGTCGCCCTGCTCCGGAAAGGACGGTCCGTGAGCATTCCTGGTCGGACGTTCGTCGCGAGTGCCGTCGTCGCAGCCCGCTTCCTGCCGGTATGGCTTGCCACGGCCGCGCTTGCGATCGTCGCGTCGATCATCGCGACCGCCGCGCTCCAGCACACTGCGTGGGCTTACGTCCTCCCCTACATGACGATCCTCGCCGTCGCGGCGCTCGGGCAGATGCTCGTGATCATGCACGCCGGCATCGACCTCTCGACTCCCGGCGTCATCTCCCTCGGCGGGAACCTGATCGTCGGCGTGAGCGTCGGATCCAACCACAAGCTGGCGCTCGGGCTCCTCGCGTGCATCGGCCTCGGAGCGGCCGTTGGCCTCGCCAACGGGATCCTCGTCGGGATCCTGAGGTTGAACCCGCTGATCGTCACGCTGGCCGTGGGGCAGATCGTGCTGGCGTGGAGTCTCAGGTACTCGCGCGAGGTCGCGAACTCGTCGCAGGTGCCCGACGCGCTCTCGTCGTGGGCGGCGGAGAAGCCTCTCGGCATCAGCGCAGTCTTCTGGACCGGCGCCGCGATCACGGTCGCCGTCGCGCTCGTGCTTCGGTACACGGCCGCCGGGCGGCGTTTCCAGGCGGTCGGCGCGAACCCGACAGCCGCGTGGATGGCGGGACTGCGCGTCCGAACGCACGTCGTATTCGCCTACACGGCGGCAGGTATCTTCTACGCGATCGCCGCAATCCTGCTCGCCGGTATCCGCATCAACATCGATCCGGCCTTCGGCGCCGCTTACCTGCTCGCGCCGATCGCTGCAGTCGTCATCGCGGGCGCGTCGCTCTCGGGCGGCCTGGCGAGCGCAACGTCGACGTGGATGGCGGCGCTCGCGCTCACCTTCTTGACACAGATGCTGCTGATCCTCGGCCTGTCGACGGCGATGCAGTTCGTTGTCTTCGGGGCCGCGATCATCGCGGGGATGCTCGTCTCCGGCGACCGAGTGGCGTTGCTTCTCGGCCGCCTGCTGCGACCGATCGAGGCACCGGCCGGTGGCCACGGTGAAGTGAACAAAACCACGAGCTGAGGCTCGCGAAAGGAGGCACGATGCACGGAGGGAAGGGGTTCGCGGTCAGCCGGAGGGGCCCGATCGTGACGGTGCTGCTGCTCGTGATGCTCGCGGCAGCGCTGACACTGGTCTCGACCGGCCGCGGCAGCACCGACAGCACGCAGGCGTCGCCGTTCGTCGGCACCGGAGGCGGTTTCGGCGAGGTGTTCAAGGCGAGGACCGCGACGCTCAAGAAGACGCTCTTCGACGCCACGCTCCTGCCGAAGAACAAGGCGGCGCGGAACGTCGCGCTGGCCGCCTTCGGCCGCTCCGACAAGAAGGTCAACCTCGACCTGGCGCTCAAGTGCTGGAAGAACAACGGCTGCAAGACCGGAACCAACGGAAAGCTCACCGTCGCCTACGTCGAAGGCTTCGGCGAGAACGTCTACCGCCAGATCTCGAAGATGGAGTTCATCCTCCAGGCGCTGACGTATCCCGAGGTCGGCAGGATCATCTACACCAGCGCCCACTCGGATCTGAACCAGGCTCTGACCGACTTCCGCGCGGCGATCTCGCAGAAGGTCAACCTGATCGTCACGTATCCGGACTTCGGCGACGCGATGCTGCCGGTGTTCAAGGAGGCGACCCAGGCGGGAATCCCGGTCGCGACGTACGCCTGGGGCTACGTGACCGGGCCCGGCAAGGACTACCTGACGGTCGTCGGCGAGGACACCTGCCAGCTCGGCAAGGCGTACGCGAAGATCATGAACGAGCAGGTCAAGTCCGGGAAGATCGCCTTCCTGGGCGGCTTCCCTGGCAACCCGCTGTCCCTCGGCTGGCAGAAGTGCGAGGAGCCGGCGCTCAACCCCGACATCAAGGTCGTCGCGAACGAGCCGACGAACTGGGATCCGTCGAAGGTTCAGCAGGTCGTGGCCGGGATCCTGGCGCAGCATCCCGACATCAAGGGCTGGAGCTACGAGTACGGGCTCGGCATGGCGCAGGGCGCGTTCGCGGCGTACGAGGCCGCGGGCCTGCCGTTCGACGCCGTGCTGACGCTGAGGACGGACGACGTCGGGATGGGTTGCGCGGCGAGGAAGCTGAACAACCCGAACCTCAAGGTCTACTACTACACGGGAGGGAACTCGCAGATTCGGGTCGCCTTCACGGCCGCGATGATGAAGCTCAAGGGCGCGAAGATCCCACCCACGATCGTGTTCCCGATCCAGCTGCAGAGCGAGACGAAGCGGACGCAATGCGTTCCGGGCTATCCCCAGGAGGCCTCGGCGACGTCACTCGTGCCGTTGAGCCTGATCAAGCGGATGTATCCCTCGTAGGAATGGCGGAACGGAGAAGCTGAGCCAGAGAAGCAATGTCGATTCCCGGGCCCGCGAGCCCTCTCGTGTTGCGCCTGCGCGGCGTGTCGAAGGCGTTCGGAGCGGTACAGGCGCTCCGCGACGTCAGCGTCGACTGCCGCGCCGGCGAGATCCATGCGCTCGTGGGGGAGAACGGGTCCGGGAAGTCGACGTTGCTCGGGATCGCGAGCGGCTTCGTCCATCCGGATGAGGGCGACGTCGAGATCGGGGGGCAGCGCCGGCGGCGCGGCACTCCGGCCGAGGCCCGGCGGCTCGGGCTCGGCATCGCATACCAGACCTACTCGCACGTCCTCGATCTCTCGGTGGCCGAGAACCTCTACCTCGCGGTGCCGCACGCCCTGCAACCCCCCTACGGGAGCATGGAGGAATGGGCGGCGGCGAGGCTCGAGGAGTTCGAGCTCGATCTCCCGCTGACAGCAGCCACCGGGTCGCTGTCGCTGACGCAACGCCAGCTCTTCGAGGTGGTCAAGGCCCTGCTCGCCAAGCCCAAGGTGCTCCTCCTCGACGAGCCGACCACGGCGCTCGGGCCGCAGGACGTCGAGCGCCTCCACACCCTCGTGCTCGAGCAGGGCCGGGCAGGCGTCGGCATCGTCTACGTCAGCCATCGGCTCCCGGAGGTGCTCGGCATCGCCGACCGCATCACCGTGCTCCGCGACGGAGTCTGTCAGGGGACGTTCGAAGCCGTGGCCATGACGGAGGAGAGCCTCGTCGCGCTGATGATCGGGCGCCCGCTCCAGCTCGCGTTTCCGGAGCGGCACGATCGCGATGCGCACCGCGAGGTGCTCCTCTCCGTCTCGGGGTTGCGAGGTGACCGCTTCGGGCCGATCGACCTCGACGTCGCGAAGGGCGAGATTCTCGGCATCGCAGGTGCCGAGGGCAACGGGCAGGTGCAGTTCCTCCGTGCGCTCGCCGGCGTCGAGCGCGCGACCGGCACGGCTGCCTGCAGCGGCAGCCAGCTCGACACGAGATCGCCGCTCGGCCCCCTCCGCGCCGGCGTCGTGCTGCTGAGCGGTGACCGAGCACGGGAGTCGCTCTTCCCGGTCCTGAGCGTCCGCGCCAACACGACCATTCAGATTCTGCGGCGCCTGGGACGCCTGGGCTTCGTGGGTCGCCGGCGCGAGCGTGGCGCGATCGACGCTCTCGCGCGTCGCCTCAGCATCAGGATGGCGTCGGTCGAGCAGCCCGTCCAGTCCCTTTCCGGCGGCAACCAGCAGAAGGTCGCGCTGACCCGCCCGTTCCTCCGCGGGGACGTCAAGGTCATCCTGGCGGAGGAGCCGACGCAGGGAGTCGACGTTGCCGCTCGGTTCGACATCTACGACGCGCTGCGCGCAAAGGCGAAGGAAGGCGTCGCCACCATCGTCAAGTCGAGCGATCCGCTCGAGCTCGCAGGGCTCTGCGACCGCGTCGTCGTGATGTCGCGCGGGAGGATCGTCGAGGAGATCCCCCGCGACCAGCTCGGGGAACGCCGGATCGTCGAGGCGATCGTCGGCTCGCGCATCGGCGCCCGAGCGAGCGCCCGTGGCGACAGCTGACCGGAGGCCGGCGTGAGGCTCCGGGCGAGTGCGAGAGGACCGATCGCTCTCCGCAGGTTCCGCGGCGCGCTGCCGCTCGCGTTGATGACCACGCTGATCGTCGCGCTCGGCGCGTATGCCGCCGCGCGGCAGTCGGCGTTTCTCACCAGCTACAACCTCGGGAACCTCCTCCTGACGACGATGCCGCTCGCCCTCGTCTCCCTCGGCCAGACGAGCGCGCTGCTCGTTGGCGGCTTCGACGTCTCCGTCGCGGCGCTGATGACGATGTGCGTCGTCACCGCCTCCTACACGATGACGCCCGAGACGTCCGGGCTGGCGTTGGTCCCGGGCGCCCTCGCGCTCGTGGGCGTGGGGCTGGCGACGGGGGTCTTCAACGCGATCCTGATCCGCGTCCTCCAGCTCCCTTCGATCGTCGCCACGCTCGGCACGCTCAGCATCCTCCAGGGTGCGTCGCTTCTGCTGCGCGACCATCCGGAGGGGTCGATCAACAGCGACGTCGTCGACGGGCTGACCACGAGCGTCGGCTTCGTGCCGTACGCCTTCATCGGCGTCGTCGTCCTCGCCGTGGCCGCGGACGTGTGGCTGTACCGCACGCGACGGGGCCTGTCGTTACGCGCCGTCGGCCTCGACGAGATCTCGTCGAGGCGTCTCGGCATGGGGACGGGACTCACGGTGATCCTCGCGTTCGTCGTCTGCTCCGTGATGGCGTCGGTCGCGGGCTTCTACCTGGCTGCCGAGGTCCAGATCGGCTCGCCGATCATCGGCAACTACGCGCTCGAGAGCATCGCCGCGGCCGTTCTCGGCGGCGCCAGCCTCGCGGGCGGGAAGGGATCGTTCGTCGGGACGCTCCTCGCCGCGCTCTTCCTCAGCCTGATCGGCAACGTCCTGCCCTTGTTCCAGCAGCCGACGGAGTACGCGGAGATGACGATCGGCGTGCTGATCCTGCTGGCGCTCGTGCTCTACCAGGCTCCCGAGCTGATGGCCCGCTTCCGCTCGAGCTGGCAGCGTGTCGGCCGCCTCCGAACGCGCCAGGGGGACGCGCCGGCGGTCTGAGCAGGGCCGTCCGCGCCCGCCGGGACGCCGTTCGCAATCGCGGCCACGAAGGCAGGCGACACCGAGTGGACGGGATTCCACCCGGTTGTATGCTCACGCTAAACGCAACGCCCCGGCCGACGAGCCGCCGGTGCAGCTGACGGCAAAACAGTGACGAGGAGGGCCAATGCCGAAGAAGATCGTCGACACCATTCTCCCGACCACGATGGTCGGCTCGTACCCGAGGCCGCACTGGTACACGCAGCAGCTCCTCGGGCGCGACGTGCGCGTCGCCTTCAAGGAGGTGAAGCACGAGGAGGCCTACCTCGATGCGACGCACGCCGTCATCAGCGACCAGGAGGAGGTCGGGCTCGACATCGTCACGGACGGCCAGATGTCCTACGACGACTACGTCGGCGTCATCGGCTCGTTCTGCTGGTACATGTACGAGCGGATCGGCGGCTTCGAGCCCGCGCGCGAGCCACATCCCGCCGAGGGCGACCGCAGCGACAAGACGCTCGAGCTCCTGCACGACTGGGGCGGCGTCATCAACAGCGGCCCTGTCACGCGCGGCCCGATCCGGCTCGCCGACCTGTACCAGATCGCCAAGCAGTACACGGACAAGCCGATCAAGGTCTCGGTCGGGGCCGGCCCCGTCAACCTGGCATGGCACGTCTACTTCGAGCACTACAAGGACGCGAAGGAGCTGTGCTACGCGCTCGCCCCGATCTTCAACGCCGAGATGAAGAGCCTCGTCGAGGCGGGCGCGGAGTACCTCCAGCTCGAGGACCTCGGCGCCTGGCTGCCCCTCTTCACGGGCGACGAGAAGGACTACGAGTGGATCCGCGACGTGATCGGCAAGTGCTGCGAGGGCGTCGACGCCAAGATCGGCTGGCACTTCTGCTTCGGGAACGCCTGGGGCAACGACATCCTGAGCGCGAACTTCCCCGAGGGCTACCAGACCGTCCTCCCGTACTTCTTCGACACGCCCGGGATCGACGAGTTCGTCCTCGACTACGCGAATCGCGAGATGGCCGGGATCGAGTTCATGAAGAACCTGCCGGCGGACAAGAGCCTCCAGGTCGGCGTCCTCGACATCCGCACGATGATGATCGAGACGCCCGACCAGATCGCCGGCCGCATCCGGAAGGTGCTCGAGCACGTGCCGGCCGACCGCGTCACGCTCTCGACCGACTGTGGCCTGAAGCCGCTGCCGCGGATGGTCGCGAAGATGAAGCTGAAGGCGCTGGTCGACGGGGCCCAGATCGTCCGCGGCGAGCTCTGACCGGCGAGCGTCGAGGCCCACAAGCCTTCCCGTACGAACGCACGCCTTCCTCGAGCCGCATCGCGGCCAGGAGGGCGTGCGCGCCTACTGGTCGGACGTGACCGCGACCGGCGCCGTCACTCGATCGGGATCCGGTCCCGGTTGTCGGTCAGCCACGCGTCGAAGGTCAGGAGCTCGGGGTTGAGCGACCGGGAGAACGCGACGTCTCGCGCGGCGCAGTACTCGTCGTTGAAGTCGCGCTTGAACTGGAACATGTTGCCGAGGTCGTTCGCGCCCGGGAACCCCAGCCCTCGGTACGCCTCGGGCGAGACCGCGTCGTAGCGCACCTCCCGGCCGAGCGCGGCCGTGAGCGCTGCTGCCATCTGCTCGCCGGTCAGGTGCTCGCCGGCGACCCCGACGCTCCGCCCGACGAGCTCCGCTCCTCGTCCGAAGATGCCGTAGGCGCACTTGCCGATGTCCTCGGCGGCGATGCTCGGGAGCTTCCGGTCCGCGAGCGGGAACGTGATCGCGAGCACGCCGTCCTCGCCGCGCTGCGGGCCCATGCCGAAATGGATGAAGTTGTCCCAGTAGAAGGACGTGTGCAGGAACGTGGTCGGCACCTCGGCGTCCTCGAAGAAGCGGTTCGCCTCGCCCTTGCCGTCGAAGTGGGGCACCTTCCACGCGCCGAGCGTCGGCATCCGGTCGTCGCTCAGCGGGACCCATCGCCGGGTGTCCTCGAGGGTCGACCAGATCACGTGTCGGAGGCCTGCGCCCCTGGCGGCGCGGGCCATCGCCTCTGCCTGGGCGATCTCGCGCTCGGTCGACAGGTGGGCCCAGTAGAAGGTGACGCAGAAGGCCCCGTAGGCCCCCGCGAACGCCTCTGCGAGGCTCGCCTCGTCGTCCACGTCGGCCGGGACCACCTCGGCGCCGAGCTCGGCCAGGGCCCTCGCCCTCTCAGAGTCGACGTCCCGCGTCAGCGCGCGGGCTGCGAAGGCGCCGCCCGCATCCCGCAGGATCGCACGCACGAGGCCACCGCCCTGCGCCCCCGTCGCGCCCACCACGGCGATGATCTTCTTGTCGGCCGTGTGCCCCTCCCGGCGAGCGCCGTGCCGGCCTCGGGTCACGACGCCGGCTCTACGTCCCCTCGTCCCAGGACGACAGGTAGCGGGCCTGCTCGTCCGTCAGCGTGTCGATCGCGACCCCCATCGTCTCCAGCTTCAGCCGGGCGATCTCGCGGTCGATCTCCTCCGGGACGACGTAGACCTTCGGCTCGAGGGAGTCGGCGTTCTTGACGGCGTGCTCGGCCGACAGCGCCTGGTTCGCGAAGCTCATGTCCATCACCGAGGCAGGATGGCCCTCGGCGGCGGAGAGGTTGAGGAGCCGGCCGTCGGCGAGCAGGTAGAGCGTGCGCCCGTCGGCGAGCTCGTAACCCCGGACGAACTGCCGCGCCTCCGAGCTCGTGCTGGCGAGCGACTCGAGCGCCGGGATGTCGATCTCGACGTTGAAGTGGCCGGTGTTGGAGAGGATCGCCCCGTCCTTCATGCGCGCGAAGTGCTCGCCCCGCAGGACGTGCTTGTCGCCCGTCGCCGTCACGAAGACGTCCGCCTCGGCGGCCGCGGCCTCCATCGGCAGCACCTCGAAACCGTCCATCACGGCCTCGAGCGCGCGGAGCGGGTCGACCTCGGTGACGATCACGTGCGCGCCCATGCCCTTGGCGCGCATGGCGACGCCGCGGCCGCACCAGCCATAGCCGGCGACGGCGATCTTCCGTCCGGCGAGGAGGATGTTCGTCGCGCGGATCAGACCGTCGATCGTCGACTGGCCGGTGCCGTAGCGGTTGTCGAAGAGGTGCTTGGTCTGCGCCTCGTTGACGGCGATGACCGGGAACCCGAGCTTTCCCTCGGCCTCGAGCGCCTTCAGCCGGATGACGCCCGTCGTCGTCTCCTCGGTGCCGGCGATCACGTCGGAGAGCTGCTCGCGGCGCGACGAGTGCAGCACGCTGATCACGTCGGCGCCGTCGTCCATCGTCAGCTGGGGCCGGTGGTCGACCGCGGCCTCGATATGCGAGTAGTACGTGTCGTTGTCCTCGCCCTTGATCGCGAAGGTGGGGATCTCGTACTCGGCGACCAGCGCGGAGGCGACGTCGTCCTGGGTCGACAGCGGGTTGGACGCGCAGAGGACGACGTCCGCACCGCCGGCCTTCAGCGTCCGCATCAGGTTCGCCGTTTCGCTCGTGACGTGGAGGCACGCGGAGACCCGGACTCCGGCGAGCGGCTGCTCGCGCTCGAAGCGCTCGCGGATCGCCACCAGCACCGGCATCTGCCGGTCGGCCCACTCGATCCTGCGCACGCCCTCCGGGGCGAGCGCCAAGTCCTTAACGTCGTGGCTGCGGGTTGTGCTCATTCGGCTCCTCTCGAACAGGCTCTCAGGATCGTGCCGCCAGCGAGCGTGCCGGCAGCGGCTCGAAGTGTGTCATCTGCTTGAACTCGCGGAAGCGCTCGTCGATCTCCTTCTCGGTCAGGGCCTGCAACCGCTCCGAGCCGAATGCCTCGACGTTGAACGAGGCCAGCACGGAGCCGTAGACGAGGCCGCAGCGGATGACGTCGTCGCTGTACGGCGGCTCGTGCGTCGCCAGGTAGCCGAGGAAGCCGCCGGCGAACGAGTCGCCGGCGCCCGTCGGGTCGATCGCCGTCTCCAGCGGGTAGCTCGGCAGCGCGAAGAAGCCCTCCTCGGTGAAGAGGCCGGCCCCGTACTTGCCGAGCTTGGCGACGACGGTGCTCGGCCCGAGCTCGCGGATCGCCCTGGCCGCCTGGGCGAGGCTCGGCTTGCCGGTCAGCATGCGGAGCTCGGCGTCGTTCAGGAGCACCGCATCGACGAGGCCGATCGTCTCCAGGAGAGAGTCCTTGGCCGTGTCGATCCAGTAGTTCATCGAGTCGAGCCCGGCGAAGCGGGCGCCGCCACACTGCTGGCGGACGCGGCGCTGCAGGTCGGGCTGGATGTTCGCGAGGAAGAGGGCACGCGACTCGCGGGCGGCCTCGGAGAGCTGCGGGTCGAACTCGGCGAAGACGTTCAGCTGCGTGTCGAGAGTGTGCGCGACGTCGAGGTCGTAGTCGTACCGACCGGCCCAGAAGAACGACTTCGCTCCCTCGACCTGTTGCAGGTCGTCGAGGTTGATCTTGCGGGCGCGGAGGATGTCGAGCTCCTCCTCGCGGAAGTCCTCGCCGACGACGCCGACGAGCCGCACGTCCGTGAAGAAGCTCGCGGCGATCGAGAAGTGGCTCGCGGCGCCGCCGAGGATGCGGTCCCGCTTGCCCCAGGGCGTCTCGAGCGCGTCGTACGCGACGGAACCGACGACGGTGACCGACATCGCCTACGCGGTCGCGAGCTGGTCGACGCCTGCCGCTTGCCGAAGCGCCTCGGCCTTGTCGGTCCGCTCCCACGGCAGGTCGAGGTCGTCCCGGCCGAAGTGCCCGTAGGCGGCAGTCTGGCGGTAGATCGGGCGGCGCAGGTCGAGGTCCCGGAGGATCGCCGCCGGCCGCAGGTCGAAGTGCTCGCGGATCAGCTCCTCGATCCGCGCCGCGGGGATCTTCTCCGTCCCGAAGGTGTCGACGAAGATCGACATCGGGTGCGCGACCCCGATCGCGTAGGCGACCTGGACCTGGCAGCGGTCGGCGAGGCCTGCGGCGACGACGTTCTTCGCCACGTGTCGCACCGCGTAGGCCGCCGAGCGGTCGACCTTCGTCGGGTCCTTGCCCGAGAAGGCGCCGCCCCCGTGTGGGGCCGCGCCGCCGTACGTGTCGACGATGATCTTCCGGCCGGTCAGCCCACAGTCGCCCATCGGGCCGCCGACGACGAACTTGCCCGTCGGGTTGACGTAGAAGAAGTCGTCGTCCTGGAGCCGCGACTCGTCGTACATGTCCGGCGGCAGGACCGGCCCAAGCACGTGGTTGATCAGGTCCGGCCGCATCTCGTTCTCGATGTGCACGCCGTCCTGGTGCTGGGTGGAGATCAGCACGCGCTGGATCTCGACCGGCCGGCGGTGGCCGTGCTCGTCGACCTCGTAGCGGACCGTGACCTGCGACTTCCCGTCGGAGCGGAGGTACGGCAGCGAGTTGTCCTTGCGCGCCTCGGCGAGCTTCCTCGCGAGCCCGTGCGCGAGCACGATCGGCAGCGGCATCAGCTCC
>Ga0073934_10011251_pt1 | contig 10879 bp, 12 predicted proteins | sample LarsenN4metaG_FD_76834 | JGI IMG/M metagenome (GOLD analysis project Ga0073934, IMG submission 76834) | Hot spring sediment bacterial and archeal communities from British Columbia, Canada, to study Microbial Dark Matter (Phase II) - Larsen... ...
CGCCGGACAGTACCACTCTCGCCTCGGGCGGCGACGACGGCTGCATCTGGCTGTGGGACACGAACGCGGGCCACGCGCGCAGCCGTCTGACCTGGGGCGCGCGCTTCGTTTTCGGCATCGCCTGGTCGGGCGACGGCCGCAGCCTGGCCGCCGGCGTCGAAGATAATCTCATCCTCTTGCGGGCCGAGAACGACGAATGGCGGCCGGTCCATCGCTGGCGGAAACACCAGGGTTGGGTCGCCTGTGCCGCCTTTTCGCCCGATAGCCAAATGCTGGTCTCCGGCGGCGTCGATGGCGTTGCCTATCTATGGGACGCGGTGCAGTTCTCCAAACGACCGCTTACCATGTTTGTCGGCGGCTTCGGCAGCATCCGCTCCATCATCTTTGCACCGGACGGCCGGGCCATTGGCGCCGGCGGCGCCACCGGCGTCGGCATCTGGAAAGCCACCGAGCCCGAACCCGTCCTCTTCAACCGGCTTCGCGATGCCGATGTCCGCTCCGTAGCTTTTTCCCCCGACGGCAAATTGCTGGTCGCCGCCGCCGGGCGATGCGTCATCAGCGTCGATCCGCAAACACACCGGGCGGTCGAAGTGCTGCAGGCGCCCGCCAATTACTTCCGCTGTGTGGCGTTTACACCGGACGGCAAATCGCTGGCCATCGGTTGCGAAGATGGGACCGTGCGCCTCTGGGACACCGAAACCAGCGAGGAACGCGAAGCGGTCGAAGTCTCGGAAAGCAGCATCAATTGCGTCGCGATCAGTCCCGATCAACGAACCATGGCGGCAGCGGGCGACGACTTCGTCGTCCGCCTATGGGACCTGTAGAAATCTCTTCATGCTGTTGTTGACCGGGCACAGCTCCGACGTTACCGCGCTGGCGTTTTCGCCCGACGGCTCCCGGCTTGCCTCGGCAAGCTGGGACGGGACACTTCGTCTTTGGCCCCGCTATGGCGGCGAGCCGCTGGCGCTTCGCACGGGCAATGACCATGCGCTCTGCGTCGACTTTTCTCCCGACGGCACGCATCTGGCTGCCGGCTTTCGCAGCCGCCATCCCGCCGTGCTCGGACATGGCTACGGCAACCTCGCCTACTTTCCTCTTTACGCACAGCCCGGCCGAGAGCAGATCGCGATTCGTCACAGCGATACCTGGTCTCCGTACCCGGCAGCAAGCGGGACGGATTCGATCGCGTTTTGTCCGACGAATGCCTCGCTCATCATCACCGCAGGTTCCGTGTCGGCCGCTCAGTCGAAACTCGATTGCGGCATCTATCTGTATCGCATGCCGGACCGCGATCGAGCCGCGTTGTTCATGTCGTCGCGTTTCGTGCGAAGTGTCGCATTCTGTCCGGATGGAACGGAGGTCGCTGCGGTAGCTCGCAAGTCCGGCCTGGGAGTTTCCGTTTGGAACATCCCGTCAAAACCGAAGTCGCAGACGCAGACGATCGAACCCTTACATTCATGTCCGTTTGCCGGTGAGATCGGCGCAGCGGTCGGCTATTCCCCCGATGGGGAAACAGTCGTCGCGGCATTTGAAAGCGGACTGCTCATCTTCTGGGTTCCGGGCGAAGAGCAAGTGCGGATGCGGACCCGGCACGCACGCGGAGCGCTCCGAAGTGTGACCATATCGCCTGACGGGCAACTCTTCGCCACGGCGGGCAGCGACGGAATCGTCAAGGTTTGGGAAACGCCGACCCGGCGGCTGCTGAGTTCTTTTGACTGGAAGATCGGCGAGATTCATTGCGTAGCCTTTGCGCCCGACGGACTTACGCTCGCTGCTGGGGGCCAGGGACCCATCGTGGTTTGGGATGTCTGAAAGAATTTCGGCATTTTTCCTGCGTCTGGCACTGAGTTTGCAACCGTATTGCCCGGTTGGCAGTCTGTGGCTTGCAGTTCACGCAACTTGATTTGCTGCAACCGGAAAAACCCTACGTGGGCTGCAAGCCATGGGCTACTGACCAATTTCCAGACCTGGACGGCGGAACTCACCCGTGGAGGCGCATCATGACCTCGCTTCGAAATCCACCCAAAAAGGCGCCGAAATCAATGCTCGATGAGCTAACTGCGGAAGACCTGATGAGCCGAAACCCGCAGTCGGTGCGAGACAACGCCACCGTGGACGAGGCCGTCAAGTTTCTGACCGATCGTGCGATCAGCGGCGCGCCGGTCATCAACGAGTCGGGCCGGCCCGTCGGTGTGATCAGCCGAACCGATTTGCTCATTCACGAACGGGAACGCCGCCGCACAACGAATGAACACGAAGCGGCCGATACGACCCCCGTCAGCGCCGTCATGACGCCGATTGTCTTTACCGCTCGTGAAAAAGACACCGCCCAAAAGGTAACGGAACAGATGGTCGCACTCAACGTGCACCGGCTCTTCGTCGTCGATGCCGCCGACGTGCTAATCGGAGTCATCACGCCGCTTGACGTACTTCGCAAATTGGTATGACAATCGATTGAGCACGCAGCGCAACGTGAGCACGCAACGCAAGCAATTGCTCAGGTCAGCACCGCGTGCTCACTTAACTTGGCAACCAGTGATTGAGCAGGTAATTGGCGACGGCGTAGCCGACGATTAGAAGCGCGCAAACAATCCAGAGTCGCAGTCCCCACATGTGGATCGACGAGGCGACCGGGTCTTCGCCCGGTTCCGGTGCGGCAGGATTCGATGACATGAGCCGCGGCTCCTTTCCATTCCAGATATGCATGTTTTGGTCCCCTGCAAGTGTGATGCCCGTGTAGGGATTCGTCAAAATATCAACTTTCCCGACCGCGACTCGTCTGTTACTGTGCGGACTCGTTCTCTGACTGTGCGGTTTCGGAACAGTTTTCGATGCCAACCTTCACGCCGATGGGCGATCAAGCCGTTCTGGTTCGATTCGAACGCGAGGCGGATGCTTTGCAGTTCGCCGCTAGCGTGCGTAGTTCCTCAATTCCAGGAATCGTGGATGTCGTGCCTGCCTATTTTGCCGTGGCGGTCTTCTATGATCTCAACAGCGTACGATATGCCACGTTGGTGCTGCAATTGCAAGCCCTACCGATTGGCGCGGGAAGCGAAGTGGCGGCCGAAAGCCGCTTGCGTGTTATCCCATGCTGCTACGAACTGGGACCTGACCTGGAGCGGATCGCCTCGCATACCGGGCTGACGCAGCCGGAGGTGATCCGGTTGCACAGCGAAACGATCTACACGGTCTACGCCATCGGCTTTTCTCCCGGTTTTCCGTACCTGGGCTACCTGCACGAAAAGCTGTGCGGCGTGCCGCGTTTGCCCTCTCCCCGGCTTCGAGTCGAACCCGGCAGCGTTGGGCTGACGGGCCGACAGACAGGCATTTACCCGCTGGAGCGCCCCGGAGGCTGGAACCTGCTGGGTCGCACGCCGTTGACGATGGTCGATGTTGCCGACGGCTACTTTCCGCTTCGCGCAGGCGACCGGGTGCAGTTTGTCCCGATCGATCGGGCGGAATTTGAACGCCGCAAGGGCCAGCGCCTGGAGTGATCACCACATCACTTCGATACGCGGCGGCGGCTTGTCGCTGCGACGAACCATGAGCACAGTACCCGCGGCGCCGATGATCGCCACGAAATGCAGCAGGATGGCGAGCCGATTCGCGGTGGTTTGCTCCAATCCCAGACTCTCTTTGGCAGCGCCGCGACGCATCTCGAATCTCTCAATTTCCTCACCCGTTTTCGCTTCTTCACGGTCTTTTTGGAATTGCAGATCGATTTGTGCCTCCACTGCATTTTGCAGTCCGAAACCACGAATACTCTGCAGGCACAGAATCCCGGTGAGTAACAGCGACAGGGCCGCGATCAAGGCCATTCGCCACGGCAAATACGCTTGAATCGGCGGCGGCAGTTTTAGCTTCAGCGCCGGCAAGATCGTAAAAAGCACTGCGAGGACCGCTGTGACAAGCAATCCAGGCAAATAGAGCAACATCAACCAGTTGGTATGCACGTCATCGCGAAGGGACTTGCCTTTGTCATCTTTCGTGTCGAATTTCAGGACTTTGTCCCCGTTTGGATTTGTGCTGTAGCTGCCGAAGAGCGACCCCCATGCGCTTTGTGTGTAGACGCCATGTCCGCCCGGATAGATGCCGTTCCACGGAAAGAAAGTAAGGATGACGGACAGCACCAGGGCGGCCGGCGCTGTCCACTGCACGATTTCCGGTAACAGCGCGAAACCGACCGAGTGCGAATAGCCCGGCGGCGTACCGGGTGAAGCCGGCGGCGTCGGAAACGGGATCGTCGTAGGAACAGACATCGAGGCATCCTTTCCTGGAGGTTCGGTCGAAATGGATGTTGCTGGCGGTGGAGAGGCGGCCGGCACCGGGACCGGTGGCGCTGCCGGCGGCACCGGAAAGAGGGTCGGTGCGGTAAACGCCGATTTGCAAAGAGGGCAGAACGTCGCCTGCCCGGCCAGATCGTCGGAGATCGTAATCGCTTCCGAGCAGTTGGGGCAAAATACTCGCATGGGTTGAATCACCCTCTCTATGTTCGGACCTCTTTCCACGCTCTTGGCAGATAATCCAAAAGATCCGTCGCGATCAAACCATCCTCGCCCAGATCGGCCGCTGCCAGGTCGCCAGCTTTGCCGTGCAGCCATACGCCAAACTGGGCGGCTTCGAAGGCATCGAGGCCCTGTGCCAAGAGCGCCGCAATCGTTCCTGTCAGTACATCGCCGGCGCCGCCGGTCGCCATTCCCGGGTTTCCCGTGGCGTTGACATACAAGCGGCTGCCATCGGTTACCACCGTGCCGGCGCCTTTCAGAACGAGGACCAACTGTTGTTCCGAAGCAAAACGTACTGCCACTCCTTCACGGTCGGCTTGCACGTCGGCGGTGGTTGTACCCGTCAACCGTGCCAATTCGCCCGGGTGCGGCGTCATCACCGTCGGTCCAGCCGTGCGGACCTTTTGCCCTGGCGATAACGGCGCGAAGGCATTGATGCCGTCGGCATCGAGCACGATCGGTTTCGTGCACCCCTCGACGACCGAGCGAACCGTTCGAACGATGAACGACTGCATCCCCAAGCCGGGTCCGATGGCGAGTGCATCGGCGCATTCGGCCCATTGCAGCACTTTCGGCCTATCGTTATCGCCGAAACGGCCTGCTCGAATCAATGGCAATTCGCACGTCGTGTAGCAGGGCTGGGCCGCAGCCACGACAGTGCGAATTGCATGCGGCACGGCCAGCAGCACCGTACCCGCACCGGCCCGCAACGCGGCGGTGGCAGACAAAACCGCAGCGCCCGACATGCCCAGGCTGCCGGCCAACACGCGAACGTGGCCGAACGTCCCCTTGTGAGCGTCGTGCGGCCGGGGCGGCAGCGCTGGCAGGTCAGTGATTCGAGTTATTGAACTCATGGGACCTGCGGGTCCTGTCGTTTTGACTCCGCCGCACGAAACACTCGCATCGCATTGCCGCCGAGCACTTTATGGATCTGCTCGCGGTTATAACCGCGATTGAGCAGTTCCTGCGTGATGTACGGATAACACGAAACATCCTCGAGCTGCACGGGCGTCAGGTTGATGCCGTCGAAATCGGACCCGAGCCCGACATGGTCAATCCCAGCTACCTTGATGACATGCTCGATATGATCGACGACATGATGGATGCTGCCCCGAGGGATCGCGTGATCCTTTTTCCATTGGCTCCAGGCGAGCTCGAACTCCTTTTCGTCCTTGATGCGGGCTTTCATTTCCCGATACGCGCCGAAAAAATCCTTCGATGCCCGGGCGCCTTCCGACGTGATAAAACCGGGGAAAAAGTTGATCATCACCACCCCGCCGTTTTTCTTGAGCAGCCGCAAAACATCGTCCGGGACATTGCGCGGATGGGGGGCCAACGCAAAAGCCGATGAATGCGAGAAAATGACCGGCGCCTTGCTGATTTCAATCGCCTGCTTCATCACATCGGCGGACACGTGCGAAAGATCGACGAGCATGCCGAGGCGATTCATTTCGCGGACGACTTCCTTGCCGAATTCGCTCAGACCGTTGTTTTTCGGCTTGTCGGTGGCGGAGTCGGCCCAATCGAGCGTCTCCGAATGCGTCAACGTCATATAGCGCACGCCCAGCGCGTAGAACGTTCGCAGCACGCCGAGCGAGTTGTCGATGGAATGCCCGCCTTCGACGCCGATCAGCGATGCGATTTTGCCCTGTTTGCGAATGCGTTCGATGTCGGCCGTTCCGAACGCCATTTCGAACACATGCGGATGGGCGCGCACCATGCGATGAATGAGGTCGATTTGTTCCAGGGTGAGCCGGACGGCGCTGCCGCCGCGCATGCTGCTCGGCGACACATAGGCGGACCAGAACTGCGCTCCGACGTTGCCCTTGCGCAACCGTGGAATGTCCGTATGCAGGTCCTTGCAGTGCTTTGTGATGTCGATTTTGCGAAACGATAAGTCCTTCATTTCGCGAAACTGGTAAGGCAGGTCGTTGTGGCCGTCGATCAATAATGCATCGCGATGGACCGCCTTCGCTTCCTCGGTCAGTGCAACCGGCCCGCGTGTTTTGCCGGGCTCGCCCGCCAGTAGCGGCATCGGTGCAACCACCGCAATGAACACGGCGATGCGCATGGAGTTGCCTCCGTCATGGGCCAGTGGACTTGAGAGACAGCTTACGCTCCGACGCAGGAATGGACACCTCCGCATGCGTCGCATTCGCGCAACAAAAAGGCACGCGAACTTGGGTTCGCGTGCCTTCATCTCGGTCGCGTTTGGTGCGGACACTCATTCAACCAGACACAGAATTCGTGATGGAGCGGAAGGGCTGTCTTTGTACTTTAGGTAAATATTGCCATTACCCGAGAGTGCAAGATCTTTGACGATGAACTGCGAGCCGATCCGAGAACCTTGGATGATGCTGCCGTCGTCGGCTGCAAACGCTCCGCCATTTCCCGAAACGCTGAGCGGCGCATTCGCCATGTAGAGCGAACCCTTGATTGTGAAATTGCCGTTGCCGGCAAGTTCTGCGGCAATGGCCGAATCCCGGCGTTGCCACATCATCAGGCCCGTGTAGGGCCCATTTTCGAGTGGTGTCATGTTGACAACACCCGATGAGTTGCCCGTGATCTGGATCTTTTCCGAAACGGCATCGGAGGCAGGGTTATTGTAAAGCATTGCGCCTCCGGTGGTTCCGGGATCCATCATGATATTGGCGCCCGTGGACTTGAAGCCGCCGCCGTCGATGTAGAAGATGCCCCCGTTGGCATTGGCACTGGCTTGCTTCAGAATCACGACATCTCCCGGCTTGAACGTCGGGAGATTCGTGAAACGTCCCGGCGTCAAGACGTATTGTTTGTTGCCGGAACTAAGCGATGTCACCGTCAATGTGCCGTCCGGCGGCTTGGACGGCGCCGGGAGGTACGCCAACGGATCAGGGGTCGGATGGACGCCGACAAAAACCTGGCCCGGGATCGGGTACGTTTCGAGTTGCCCGCCGCCGTTCACCTGGGCGTTGCCGGTAATGAAGAACTGATCGGCACGCATGACGCCGTTGCCGCCATCGACAACGGCTTCATTGTGATTCGAGTTTACAATCACTCGACCGCCCGTTTCGGTAAACGAGCCGTTGCCTTGTGAGTTCAAGGCGGACTTGCCGGTGTAGTCCAGCACGAGCACGCCGATGCCATCCGCGGACCAGGCGCCGCGGGCAACGGCGCGAGCGCCGATGGTCGTGCTCCCCTGACCGAGCGCTCGGCTGAAGAAACCCGGCTGCGGATACGTGATCACGACCTCGATGTATCCTCGTCGCCCCGCGTAGGGACCCGTCTGTGGCGGCGTGTGGACCGACACGGTCGCCCCATTGACGCCATGCGTGTAACCGTTTTGTGCTGCAATTGCCTTCGCAGCAGACTTGGCGTCGTTGGCCGTATCAATGCCTTCGTATTTCGGCCACTCTTCGTAAAGGATGCTGGCGCCGGCCATAGCGGCCGCGTCGGCAGCGGTCTGCACGTCGCGGCGCCGATTTAGGAGGACGCCGCCGTCCACGGCAATCGCAACAACGCTCATGATCGCCAGCATGCTTAACGCCACCATTGCAATGACGACGCCTTCGCGGCGCGAGTGTCGCTTGTTCGGATCGTGCAGTTTCATGGGACACCTTCCAATGCGCTCAATCGTTCAGTTGGTAATGATCATCGACGACGTACTGGTCAGCGTTACGGGACCGACGAGGTAGCCTTCCGGGATCCATTGATACGTGACTTTGACGGTGACTTTGCTTCCGGGCCAGTTGTCGGGCTTTGTGGGCTGGTTGATGACTGGAGGCCACGTGATGTCCACCGCGATCTTGGCAGGATCGAGCACGAGTCGTTTCGGCAGCATGCCGTTATTGATGATGTCTTGCTCCCAGTCCGATTCGGTTCCGGAGGGCATGCCTGCATCGGTGCGATATTGGGCGCCGTGGGTCGAGGCATAGCGCGCTCCCTCGCGCGCCAGATAGGCGACTTCTTGAAAACGAAAGATGCCCGTCGCCCCGATAACGAGCGCGAAGATCAAAAAGAAAGCAACCGGCAAAACAAACGCCGCTTCCACTGCTTTGGCGCCGGATCGACGCGGCTTGGATCTCAACATCGCCATGGCTCGTTCGCTCCGTTTTTCGGAAAGCGCCTTTCCAATTAGTTGAAATTCGGTGTGATCGGCGCGACTTTCATCCGGCACCGCCGCGTCAAATTGGTCTCTTTCGGCACGCCGGAGTACGTCGTGATCGTCTTGAAGGTCCAAATCACGGAAACTTCGACATAGCCGTTGCTGATCGGCGCCGGGTTGTTGTAAGGGCCGCCTACCGAGTTCGAGTACATGACCGTGACCGTTGGCGTCGGGCTGAGATTCGTCGTCTCGCCCAAGGCCGATTGCTGCGCCGACGTATAACCGTAGATGCCGGGGTAATTGCTGGCGTAATAGGCGCCGCTGCGGGCGGCATTTTCAAGCGTCATTCCATAGTAGAAAATCCGCGCATAGTCGATCGCGATCACGAACAGAAAGCACAGAAACGGCAAGCAAATTGCCAATTCCACTGCGGCCGCCCCTTGGCGTCGGTCAATGGAAGATCTCGAATTTCGGCTGATGCGCGACATCACGGCGTCTCCTAGCGCGTGCGGGCAATTCCGACAATCAGGGCATGGCGGTCGTTCGACCGCATGGAAGAGAGCATAGGACGGGGGCCGGGCCGCCGGATTTCATGGAGCAGCGGCACTGGCAGGGCGTTGCAGAACCTTCCGTTTGAAACCTAGTTCACAAAGGCGGTGCTTGCAAACCGGAAGTTCGAAAATTTTGGCAGTTGCCGTCGGATGACTTCAACCGCATCGGGCGGTGCTCATTCGCTAAATCCGACGGAACTGGCTCAAACTCAGAACGGCTTTTCGCGCTCGTACCGGTCCAGCACTGCCTGTAACCGCTGGCGAGCCTCCGGTGCGCCGGGGCGCGTGCTTTCTTTGGGAACTGGCTTCTTTTCGTCCTCGTCGTCTCGCAAATCAAAAAGCCGGCCGTCCTGATAAAGCTTCCAGCGCTGATCCTGGGCGAAGCGTTCCTTCGTGTTGTTCTGCCCATGGCGAGGTTCGTAGTGGCAGAAAATCCATTCTCGCGGGTTGCCGGTCTCGCCGCGAAGCTGATGCAGGAAGCTGCGGCCGTCGAGGAGATGATCTTTCGGCGGTTGTTTGCCGCCAACGTCCAATAGCGTCGGCAGCATATCGGTGAAATCGACGAGGTCGTTCGAAACCTTACCCGCCGCGATTTTACCCGGCCAGTTGGCGATGAGCGGAACGTGCGTGCCCGAGGTAGTCGTCTTGCCCTTGCCGCCGAGGACGACGCGGTCGCCGAGCTTCGAGCGAATCTTTTGTGCGGTGCCGTTGTCGCCGGTGAAAAAGATCAGCGTGTTTTCACGCAGCTTCAGTTTTTCCAGGTGATCGACCAGCTTGCCCACGTTCTTGTCCATGTACCGGACCATGTCCGGAAAATTCGAGGGGTTGGCGGGTTTCGCGCCCGGCTTGCTGTCGGGCGTGGGCTCGAACGGATTGTGCGTCAGGACCATCGGCCAGTAGACGAGAAACGGCTGATCGCGATGCCGAGTGACGAAGTCCTGCAGAAACTCGAAAAACAAGTCCGGACCATAGCGCTTTTCAAGCCCTGTGAGCAGCTTGCCGTTCTGATGAATCTTCGGGCCGGCATAGCGCGATCCCTTGTCGGCTGCGAAGATCTGCCAGAGGCAGTATTCGTCGAACCCGGCCTTGTGCGGCCCGTCCAGCCCGCCGGCCAGTTGCCACTTGCCCGCGATGGCGGTCTTGTAACCGGCTTCCTTCAAAAAGTGAGCGAAGGTCCGTTCGCGGAAATCGAACTCGCCGAAGCGAACGTAATTGCGGAAGTTGTACCGGCCCGTCATCAGCTGCACGCGCGACGGCGTGCACAACGGCATGGCGTAACACTGCGTGAAGCGCATGCCGCTCGCCGCCAGCGCATCGAGCCGCGGCGTCTGGTAGGATGTGCTGCCGTTGGCGCCGACGCACTCGTAGCCGAAATCATCGGCCATGATCAGCACAATGTTCGGCGGCCGCTCGGCCGCGACGGCGATCGAGGCGAACAGAAGTAAAAACGCGATGATGACGGAACGCATGGTGCAAATCTCCACGTCGAATGCCTTGCAGTTTGTCGACGCATGCGGCCAATGGCAAACAAAAAAGGGCGTGTGTCTCATTCTTGTGCGGCAGGCGCCGACGCTCGGCGATTCTAATCGGAGTGGAGTTTTTGGAGTGCGGCGGTCTATTCCGCCGCTTTTTGTTTTTCTTTCTTTTTCTACCACAGTAAACGCAGTCAACACACGGCGAGGCGTTTTTTGGAGTGCGGCGGTCTATTCCGCCGCTTTTTGTTTTTCTTTCTTTTTCTA
>Ga0073934_10011253_pt1 | contig 10879 bp, 10 predicted proteins | sample LarsenN4metaG_FD_76834 | JGI IMG/M metagenome (GOLD analysis project Ga0073934, IMG submission 76834) | Hot spring sediment bacterial and archeal communities from British Columbia, Canada, to study Microbial Dark Matter (Phase II) - Larsen... ...
GCTGGTGCTGAACTTCTGGGCCACGTGGTGCCCGCCCTGCATTGAAGAGATTCCTTCGCTCGACGCTTTGCAGAAAGAGTACGGAAACCGGGGCGTAGTGGTGCTGGCAGTCAGCGTCGACAAAAACGAAAACACTTACCGCGATTTCCTCAAGAACGCGCGCGTCACGTTTGAAACGGCGCGCGATCCGAAGGCCGACGTCAGCGCCAGCTACGGCACGTACAAGTATCCGGAAACCTATATCATCAACCGTGACGGGACAGTCATCGCGAAACACATCAGCAGCCAGAACTGGCTGGATCAGCGTATCCTGAGAGACATCCTGGCGCAGTTGTAGCGCGCCGTTTTCGACAGCACCATGCTTTCCGCCGAAGCCAAACAAAAACTGATTGCCGCGGTGGGAGAGCGCGCCTATCTTGACCAGCCACAGGATCTGCGCCTGTACGAGTATGACGGCGGCGTGGATAAAGCCAAGCCCGACCTGGTCGTGTTCCCACGTTCGACCAGTGAGGTGTCGCGGATTGTACGGGCGGCTGCACGCTACGACATACCAATTGTCGGGCGGGGGGCAGGAACCGGATTAAGCGGCGGAGCGATTCCGCGTGAGGGCGGAGTGTTGATCTCCTTCGCTCGCATGAATCGCATTCTGGAAATCGACCTGGCGAATGAGCGCGCCATCGTGGAGCCAGGGGTGGTGAATCTGGATGTCACCCTGGCAGTACAAGGCGAGAAGTACTTCTTCGCGCCGGACCCATCCAGCCAGAGGGCATGCACGATTGGCGGCAATGTCGCCGAGAACGCGGGCGGTCCACACACTTTGGCCTACGGCGTCACAACAAATCATGTGCTCGGGTTGGAGGTGGTGCTGCCTGACGGATCGGTGATTGAGACCGGCGGCAAGTGGCAGGATTCCCCAGGTTATGACATGACGGGCCTATTGACCGGCTCCGAAGGAACGATGGGGCTGGTTACGCGCGCCACACTGCGGCTGATGCGGGCGCCGGAAAAAGTGAAGACCATCCTCGCCATCTACGATACGGTGGACGATTGTGCGAGCACGGTCAGCGAGATCACGGCGCGACGCATCACACCGGCAGCTCTCGAGATGCTGGATGGCGTGATGCTGCGCATGGTGGAGGAAGCGACGCACGCGGGCTATCCGATGGATGCGGCGGCAGTGCTCCTGATCGAGTTAGAGGGCCTGACCGAAGCGGTTGATGAGCAGGTGGAGCAGGTACGGGAAGCGTGCGCGGTCTGTATGGCGCGCGAGTTCAGGGTCGCACGGTCACTTGAGGAGCGCGATCTGCTGTGGAAGGGCCGCAAGAACGCGTTCGGCGCGATTGGCCGCGTAAGCCCGTATTACTACGTGCAAGACGGCGTGGTGCCGCGCACCAAGATCGCCCCGACCCTGCGCCACATCGCGTCAGTGAGCAAGAAGTACGAACTGACGATCAGCAACATCTTCCATGCGGGTGACGGCAACATGCACCCCATCATTCTGTTCGACGCCCGGCGCCACGGCGATTTGCGCAAGGCGCAGCAGGCCGGCGACGACATCCTGCGCTATTGTGTGGAGCAAGGCGGATCGGTGACGGGCGAGCATGGCATCGGCATGGAAAAAATCGAGTTGATGCGCGATCAGTTCGACGAGCCAAGTTTAGAAGCGATGCGGCGGATCAAGAACGTGTTCGATCCCAAGTGCCGTCTGAATCCCGGCAAGTTGCTCCCTACAGGCAAGGGCTGCGTGGAAATCCGGCAGACGCCGCTCACCGTGTCGAGCGCGATGTACTGATGGAGTAAGTCAGGCGGAGCGCTTGCTTACGGGTGCGTGAAACAACCGGGACAGACCGCTCGGTACAGTTCGCGCACAATCGAATCGAGGGCAACAGAGTCAGTTTCCGTTTTTTTGCACACCCATACGCGCGCGCTGTTTCGGCGCAGCGAGGTGAATGCCGGCTAGCGCACTACGCCCTGGAGCGGCGAACTTGCCGAGGCGTAGAGTTTTTTCTCCATTCGTCCGGACAGGAATGCGAGGCGGCCGGCTGCGATTGCATGCTTCATCGCTTCGGCCATTTTCACTGAGTCTTCCGCTGCTGCAACCGCGGTATTGAGCAGTACTCCGTCAAAACCGAGTTCCATGGCGATACAGGCATCGGAAGCTGTGCCGACGCCGGCGTCGACAATCAGCGGCACATCCGTGATCTGCTCGCGCATGATGCGCAGATTAGTGAAGTTCTGAATGCCGAGTCCTGAACCGATTGGCGCTGCCAGCGGCATCACCGCAGCAGCGCCCGCATCGATGAGGCGCCGCGCGTTGATCAGGTCGTCGTTGGTGTAGGGGAGCACGACGAAACCTTCCTTCGAAAGTACGCGCGTGGCCTCCAACAGCCCGGCATTATCGGGAAACAACGTGCGCTCATCGCCGATCACTTCCAGCTTGATCCAGTTCGAGAGCCCGACCTCGCGCGCCAGCCGCGCGGTGCGGATTGCTTCTTCGGCTGTGTAGCAGGCAGCGGTGTTCGGCAGGATGAAGAACTTCTCGCGGTCGATGTAATCGAGCATCGACTCTTTGCTGCGATCCGTCAGATTCACGCGGCGCACGGCAAGAGTCACCACTTCGGCGCCGGACGCCTCATGGCAGCGAGCCATTTCCTGAAAACTGCGGTACTTCCCTGTGCCAATCATCAGCCGGGACCGGAAACTGCGCCCGGCGATGGTGAGTTGTTCCATACTTCGATTCTAAGCCGCGCGGCCGGGTCAGGACTTTGCCAGCCCGGGAATGCCACCCAGAGTCTTGGCCATGCGCACGGAGCGCACGATCGCCCGGGCCAGCACCTCTGCCGCCGCGGCGCCAAGCACGTTGATGTCGCCTTTCGCTGTTCCCTTTGACAGCGCGAATACGATGTCGCCGTCGTACATCGTGAACACGGGCGAGATGGCGCGGCTCATCCCTGCCTGCGCCATCTGCGCAAGCCTGGAGGCCTCTACTTTGGTCAACTGAGCGTTGGTCGCCACTACGGCCAGGGTTGTGTTCTCACGGAATGGAGTGCGCGACGGCGGCCCTGCCTGAAGGACAGCGGCGCTGTCGGCGAACTCGATTCGGGCAGCGGAAGCGCCCGGTTTGCGAGCACCGGCAACGATTGCGCCACCGGCGCCAGGGTCGCGAACGTCGCCGAAAGAGTTCGTCACAGCCAGAGCCGCTACGACGATACCCGAATGCGCGCCTCCCAAGGTGGTCGAATAGGACCCCACACCGCCCTTCATTGCTTGTGACAAGCCGAGCACTTTACCGACGGTCGCGCCTGTGCCTGCTCCGACGCTGCCTTCCTCCACCGCCTTATCCGAAGCTGCACCAGCAGCGGCTTCACCCGTCTCGCGCGTCGGCCGCACATCTGCCCGGCCGATGGCAAGGTCGTAAAGAATCGCCGTGACAACAATCGGCACGCGCGCGGCCGACGTTTGAAATCCCTCGCCTTTGCTTTCGAGATAGCGCCTGACGCCGTCGCCGGAAGCGAGTCCGAAAGCGCTGCCCCCGGAGAGCACGATCGCGTGCACCCGGTCGGTCACATGACCCGGGTCCAGCGTGGCAAGTTCGCTTGTGCCGGTGGCCGCCCCGCCGATGTAGCATCCGCCGATGGCGCCCCCATCGCAGAGAATGGCGGTGCAGCCGGTGATAGCCTTTAGATCCGTAGCGTGGCCGACGCGAATGCCGGCGATATCCGTTAGTCCCTTCATGTGACTGGGAGCCGTTCGACGCTTGTATGGTAGCATCGGAAAGCGAGGGAAACGTCCCGGTTTGCTCGATCTTCTGAAGCCTGCCGTAATCTCGTTTCAAGAGTTTCTTTCCTTAACGGCCCGGACCATCCGGAACCTGCCGCGTAAGCCTCACTATTGGGATGACATCTTCATCCAGATGGACATCATCGGCGTGGGCGGGCTTCCGGTGGTCAGCCTCACCGGGTTCTTCAGCGGCGCCGTGATGGCGTTGCAGATGTCCCGCGCGCTGCAGACTTACGGAGCAACCAGCCAGGTTGGTCAGATCGTCGCAATCACGCTGGTCCGTGAAATGGGCCCGGTGTTGACGGCATTGATGATTGCGGGGCGCAACGCATCGGGGATGGCGTCCGAAATCGGCTCGATGAAAGTGACCGAGCAGATCGACGCAATGCGCGCCCTGGGCACGGATCCGGTCCAGAAACTGGTGAAACCGCGCCTGATCGCGACGGCGGTGGTCCTTCCGCTGCTGACTATCATCGCGGATTTTCTCGGTATCGTCGGCGGCTGGATTGTCGCCTGCCTGATGTTGAGCCTGACCACTTCCGCGCAGTACTGGAACAACTCCTGGCGCGCTTTGGAGTACAACGACATCAGCCAGGGACTACTAAAACCCTTCGTTTTCGCAATCGTCATCGCTTTGGTCGGATGCCACTACGGCATGAGCACTACAGGTGGAACGCAGGGAGTCGGACTCGCCACGACGCAGGCAATGGTGGTGGCTTCGGTGTGGGTGGTAGTGCTGACTTTCATCATTGGACGCTTCTTCGTTGCCATATAAGCCATGGCTGACCCCGCGAACGCAAACCGGTCCGCCATCCCGCTGCAATTTGAGAACGTGAGTCTCTCGTTCGGCGAGGAGCCTGTGCTGAAGAACATCAGCTTCGAGGTGAAAAAAGGGGAGTCGTTGGTGGTTCTCGGCGCGGCGGCTTCAGGCAAGACCGTGCTGCTCAAACTGGCATTAGGGTTACTCCGTGCCGACTCAGGCAGGATCTGCGTATTTGGCAAGGATGCGACGGAGTTCGACGAGCCGGCCTGGTACGAGATCCGCAGCCGTATCGGCGTGCTGTTTCAGGAAGGCGGCCTTTTCGATTCGCTGACCATCGAGGAGAACGTCAGCTACCCGCTGCGCAACCATCGCTCCTTGCACGTGGCGCCGGAAGAGATTCAACGCCGGGTGGAGGAGTCGCTCGAATTCGTGGAACTGGGCCATACGCTGGCGAAATTTCCGGCCGAGCTTTCGGGCGGGATGCGCCGCCGCGTCGGTATCGCGCGCGCTATCGTGACGCAGCCGGACCTGCTGATCTACGATTCTCCGACAGCGGGACTGGACCCGATCACGGCGAACACAATTATCGCGCTCGTAGTGAAGAGCCGGGACGTGCGGCACACCACGACAGTGATGGTGACGCACCGTTTTCAGGACGGAGAGATGTTGTCGCGGTATTACTATGATCCGCGCTCCGCCGCGCTTCGTCCCGTGCTTACAGACAACGGCGATGACGGGGAACGGTCGAGCACTCGCTACCTCGTGTTGCGGGAAGGCGAGGTAGCGTTCCTGGGGACGCCGGCGGAGCTGGAGGCGTCCACGGACCCGTATGTATCTAAGTTCAAGCGCCGTGGGTAGGAATCCATTGACGGAAGATCAGTATCCTATGAGGTAGCTGCATGCCTTCGCCCAAAAAGGTCGCCTGGTCACAATTACGCGTCGGCATCATGGGAATCGCGGCCATCGCGATCTTGTTTTCCCTGGTGTTGCTGCTTTTCGGAGCGCGGAACCCGTTCGCCAAGAGCGTAACCGCCTATACGTTCATGGACGATTCGGCCGCGATGACCGAAGGGTCGGCGGTGCGTCTGAACGGTATTCTGGTGGGCAAGGTGTCGAAGATCGCACTGTCGGGCGATCCCAGGCCCGGCCGCATCATCCGCATGGATCTTCAGATCAACGAGCAATACATGAAGAATATCCCCGTCGATTCGAAAATCGGCTTCGCGGCGGAGAACGTGCTCGGCTCGAAGTTCCTGAACATCCGGCGAGGCACGGCCGCGGAAACGATTCGCGAAGGAAGCGAGATCCAGGCGCTACAGCAAACCGACTTTCTCGAGCTCGTTTCGTCAGCTCAACCGCTGCTGGAATCGATTCGATCGATCCTCACACGAGTGGACGCGATTGTGGGACAGGTCGAAGTCGGCAAGGGGAGCCTCGGCAAGCTACTCACCGACGAGGAACTCTACAACCGCCTGAACGGAGCCCTCGGGGATGTGCGCCAGATCACGAGCGCGGTTGCCGCGGGTAAGGGTACGCTCGGCAAGTTGCTCTACGACGAAGCTCTTTATCAGGACCTGCGAGGCACGCTGGGACGCCTGGATGCGATGATAGCCGAAGTCCAGCAGGGGAACGGCACTATCGGCAAGTTGTTGAAAGATCCGGCGCTGTATAACGAATTCCAGACCTCGGCCAAAGAAATCCGGACCCTGCTGGCCGACCTGAACAGCGGTAAGGGAACGGCGGGCAAGCTCCTGAAGGATACGGAACTGCATGAGCGGATGGTTGCTTTGGTCAATCGCATCAATTCGACGCTCGATCGCGTGAACAGCGGGGAAGGAACGCTTGGTCAGTTGCTGGTGAATCCGCAGCTCTATGAGAGCCTGAACGGAACCACGCGCGAGATTCAGAGCCTGATGAAGGATTTCCGTGCCAATCCGAAGAAGTTCCTGACGATTCAGTTGAAACTCTTCTAATGAAGCGGGAGCGGCTGCTGGCGGTGAACGCCGACGACTTCGGCTACGCCCGCGACGTCAACCGCGGCATCCTGGACGCACACAGGCAAGGTATTCTCACTTCCACCACGCTGATGGCGAACGGTCACGCCTTCGATGATGCCGTGGCGATCGCGAAATCTTATCCAACGCTCGATGTTGGAGTTCACTTTGTGCTGGTTGGCGGCAGGTCGCTGCTTTCCGGCGAAGCACACTTTCCCAAAACGGTGGCCGAGTTCGTAAGGGCGCTCCTGGCGCGACAGATTCGCGTTTACGACGAACTGCGCGCCCAAATCCAACGGATTCTGAATGCCGGGTTACAACCCACTCATCTGGACACGCACAAGCATACGCACCTGATGCCGCCCGTGCTGGACGCCGTGGCGCGGCTGGGAGAGGAGTTCGGCGTTCGCTGGGTCCGCAGGCCGATGGACATGCCGTTGTCCGGCTCGCCTGAGCGGGTTCCCCTGACAACCCGACTGGTGAGCAGCAGCGTGCAGATACTGCGCCGCCGCTTTCATCGGGTGTTGAGCGCGCGGGGCTGCCGGACTACCGATCACTTCGCCGGATTTCAACTCACGGGCCGGTTTCACGCCCGCGACCTGACTGAGTTGATCCGGAATCTGCCAGTTGGCTCCACCGAGTTCATGTGCCACCCGGGCTACTGCACCGAAGAACTCCAGAATTCGCCCACCCGCTTGAAGACCAGCCGCGAATCCGAACTCGCCGCGCTGATCGACCCGCAAGTCAGACAGGCGCTTGGTGAAGCCGGCGTCCGGCTCGTCTCGTACCGCGATCTTGATTAATCCGGCGCAAGGCCTGCGCCCGTATCCCGGCCGGCATGCAATCCTTGCGCGGCGGTGGTCTGTAAGCCTCTGGGAATAAAGAGGACTGGTCCTGGTTGCCCGGTTGCAGTCTCAAGAGGCATGAACACTTCAACTTCCTTACTTCATCGCGCCGGGTTAGTCGCTCTTTCCGCCTGCCTGGCGTTCACGTTAACGTCATCCGCATTTGCACAAGGCGCGGGTCCGGGCGGCCCGGCATACGGTCCTCGCCCGGGAAGCGGGAGCGGTCCGGGACCTGGACTCAACACTCCTCCCGTTCTACCGCTTCCGGAAGACCAGGCCAAGACCCTGCAGTTCATGCGGGAAGAGGAAAAGCTCGCCCGCGACGTCTATCAATTCCTGTTCGACAAATGGCAGTTAAACATCTTCAAGAACATCGCGGCTGCGGAGGAATCCCATTTCGTGGCGGTAGGCGGCATGCTCACCCGCTACAATGTGAGCGATCCGGCGGCCGATAAGCCTGCCGGAGTTTACAGTAATGCGGATCTCAATACTCTCTACGCTCAACTGACCGCCAAGGGCGCGACATCGGTTGCCGATGCTTTCGAAGTCGGAATTCTGATTGAAAAGGCCGATATCGCTGACCTTGAGAAGGCCATCGCGGCCACCGACCGCGTTGACATCAAGCGGCTCTACACCAACCTCATGAATGCGTCCTACAACCATCAGGAGGCGTTCGAGGCGAATCACGAGATTTGCCTTATCGCCCAATGAACTGCCACTCGGGGCTGCGCCAATCCCTGGCGCAGCCCCTCGCTGACCCTTTCCTACCTGCCGTGAACCACCTCCGTCCGAGCGATCACCACCGGCGCACGGTGCTGCGTCAAGCCTTGAGAGTCTCTTGGACCAATGCTCTGAAAGCAAACCTCCACGGCGATTTGCAGTCTTCCTCGCCTGCCGCCAGCCGGAAACCGGTACTCCACCGAGTCTCCACCCGCTTGAAAATCGGGGTCGCCGGTGGTTCCAACAGGCGCGATCACAGCAAGCGTCAGCGGCGGTGGCAGCGAGTTTGCGGCTTTCCCGAAACCGGCAGGAAGCAAACGGTTGTCCTTGCGGTAACGGACTGCTTGCGTGAACAGGTTGCTGATGTCGCCGCCGGCGTTCTCGAGAACGGTCTCGTAAATCATCGCCTGATCGGCACTCGTAACCGACTGATAATGCGGTTGGAAACTACGCTCGTGCCGCAGTTCACCCGTGTCAGGGTTCCATCCCCCCGACTCGAAGACCACTCTCCCGCCCGCATCGCGCGCGATCACGTGCAGCCACATCCGGCGCACAGGCAAGCCGCTGGGAAGTTTGTGTCCGGTGAGGTTGTGCACTCGTATGTTAAGCCGCACTTCGTCCTGGCTGGAGGCGGCGCTCACCTCGAGTTTCGCCGCGCCGCCGAGGAACCTGCGGGTGGCTTCGGCGCGCTCGCGAAAGCCACGGTCAGGTTCGAGTCCGGCCAGAGTCTCCAGCATCTGCACGTTGCCTCCGGTGAAGCTATGCAGACCGACCGGCGACCGCGGGTTGGTGGGTGGAAACGCTCCACCCGGCGGGCGTTGCGCGATGTAGTCGCTAGCCACACTTCCCCCAGCGTCTCTGATGGGCGGAACATGGCAGGTAATGCAATTCACCCCGCGCTCCGGGTAGCTGCTGGCAAGCCACTCGAGGTGAGTCGCCTGCTCCGGAAAATCGGAGCGGCCCTCCGGTCCGGCAACGAATAAGTTGTGACAGGTCGCGCAAAAGGACGGCTCCAGGATGTGCCGGGAAGCCACCGGTTCCATCCCAGTGTGATGCTGCATCGGCATGGTGAACGGCTTTTCGTGAGGTCCGAACAAGACCGGGCTCGCGGCAATCTGGAAGCCACCGGTGAAGGACTCAAGCTTGCCCAGTCCGTCCGCTTCAATGCGGTGGCAGACAGTGCAGGTGACTCCTTCACGGCCGAGGCCGGTGAGATCGGCCACGCGCATGAGTTTATTTTCTCCCCGATAGCCGTATTGATCGGCCGCCGCGTGACAGCGGAGGCACTTGTCCTCAATCCTGGCCCGCGCCGCCGGATCAGGAGCCGCGGCCACTTCGGCCGACACGCGCGCTCTCCAGTAAGGGTCCCGGGCGGCAGCCGACATCATGCTCGACTTCCAGGCATTGAAGTGACTGGTGAACCTGGTCAGGACACCAGGCCGCGAATGACATAAGGCGCAGTCGTTCGCGGGCAAAAAAGAAGGGGCCGCGCAAAGCGGCCCCGCAATGGCCATGGTTAGGCCGAAAACATACACTCCGGTACCTTGCATGTATGAAATCCTGTTTTCGTTCTACCTAGGTGCGCCCTCCGCGACGCCGCCAAACTGGCCAACCGCTTTCGTCGCGGAGCTTGATGGTCTTTCCCTCCGGACCTAACTTGACTTCGATGGCCATGATCCCCGAAGGCAGCTTGTAGCCTTTCACTTTCACTTGTTCTCCGGCCTTGGGATTGAAGTTCTGCTCCATCAGGTAGCGCATCGACCCCAAGATGACGTTTGTAGGCGAACCGTTCACATCAACTAAAAGAGACCGGCTCCCTAACCCAGGGCTGGAATGCTCAATCCGAGTTACTACTCCGGTAATCTCCACCACTGGGTTGCCCGCAATTGGCGCCCTCGCCGCCGCCTCGGCTGGCCTTCCTTGTTGCTGCTGTCCCTGGCTCCACACCGGGCTTGCCAGCAGGAAAAGAAAGCAGCCGATTGTGATGCTTCTGTTCATTTCACTCTTCTCTCCCTTTACAGTAAGAGCAAGACAAGCGCCATTGCCAAGTGACTGAAGGATATGAGTATCATCACGCACAGTGCGCAAATCCTGCGTACTTCGACGCAATCGCTCCGCAAACCCTGCATTAGTTTTGAGCTAAATGGTTGAAAACCCTGAGCCACCTCGATGGAATCAGACTTGCCCCCAAGGGCGATGTGCGGCTAGACTATCGCGCAATCCGGCGCTACGCGCCCGCCTTGCTGGTGGTATTGCTGCCGTTGATACTGGTTTCGAGCGCGCTGCGAACGTTCGATGAATTACGTCAGATGCGTGATGTGTTCCTGAGGAACCGCTGTGCCGGCGTCGCCGCCCGGCTGGAAACTCTCAGCAGCCGTGCGGAATTGCAGCCGCTGATCGAAGAAGAACCAGGGGTTCTGGATATCAGAGTCATCGACCAACCCGGCGATCCGCAGCTCAGCAGCCTATGGACAGGGCGGGAACTCTTTCGTACGGAGAGCGTTGTCGAGGGCGGAAGTCACATTTACCGTGCCTACATCCCGTTTCACGAAGGCGGAACGTTGCGGGTTGCCAGAATTGACATCGATGAGGAGTCCGCCGACTTCCTGCTGGTCCACGCCCGTCACAACATTGCGACGGCAGCCGCCGGAAGCGCGGTGATTCTAATCCTGACCGCCTATGTCGTTTGGTTGACACTGCGCTCCGCCGCCGAGGAACAACGTCGGCTCCGCATGGCTCACATGGCTCAACTGGGTGAACTGGCCGCGGTGCTAGCC
>Ga0073934_10011254_pt1 | contig 10879 bp, 10 predicted proteins | sample LarsenN4metaG_FD_76834 | JGI IMG/M metagenome (GOLD analysis project Ga0073934, IMG submission 76834) | Hot spring sediment bacterial and archeal communities from British Columbia, Canada, to study Microbial Dark Matter (Phase II) - Larsen... ...
CGCGCGATCCGCGGAGCCTGTGTCCCTGACACAGTCATATGCGCCTCCAGACCGCGCTAGGCGCAAAGCCACTCTTCAGCCCGGCGCGGGCCCGACCTCAACTCCGCCCAGTCGCGCGCGCCGGCGGCGGCGGCCGTCAGACCGCGGCCGGCTCAAGCTTCCGCTCTTGCTCTTGCCCGGCCGTCTTGGGATCGGCCGGCAATTGCAGCACGGTCGCCCGCTGGCCCTGGCACAAGGTCGTCAGCAGCACGATCTGCCCGTCGGGGAACTCCAGCGCGTCGTGATGCACGTTGGGCTCGTCCATATTGACCTGCCGGAAGCGGGCCAGCTTGTGCCCGAGCCGCAGGCTCGAACGGAAGACGGAGCGGGACTCGCATTCCACTTCCTCATCGAAGGCGAGCTCCGTCCCGGGGAGCAGGCAGACCGCTACATTCAGATTGTCGACTGCGGCGAAGCCGCGCGTCACCGAGCTTGGGAAGCCCGTCGATACCAATTTGTCGCCGACCTTTGCGGGGCGCGAGGCGATCAGATGTAGGCTGTAATCACACATTGCGGTTCTCCACATGCGAGTAGTGCACATGTCCCCCCCGCCTTTCGCCCATAGTAGCACCGCAAAGTGGTGTTGTGGTGTCCGTTGTTCGCCGACGCGAGCGAGCGTCTCCTGCTACCGGCGATAGCAATGGTTGTAGGAAGGAAACCCGCCGCGATGGCCTGCGGCGGGTTTGGCTGTCGCAGAGCTACGGAAGGGGGAGCGCCCTTAGCTCGGCAGCAGCACGGTATCGATGACGTGGATCACGCCGTTCGACTGCATCACGTTCTTGATGGTGATCTTGGCGGCGTTACCCTTGGCGTCCCACACCCAGATATCGCCGTCCTTGACCTGGACGGTCAGCTCCTCGCCTTCGACGGACTTGAACATGGCCTTGCCGCCGTTCTTTTCGGCCGCCGCCATCAGGTCCTTCGCGGTCAAGCGGCCGGGAACGACGTGATAAGTGAGCACCTTGGTCAGCTGGTCCTTGTTCTCGGGCTTGAGCAGCGTGTCGACCGTGCCGGCCGGCAGCTTGGCGAAGGCGTCGTTGACCGGCGCGAACACGGTGAACGGGCCTTTGCCCTGCAAGGTGTCGACGAGACCCGCGGCCTTCACCGCGGCGACGAGCGTGGTGTGATCCTTCGAATTGACGGCATTCTGGATGATGTTCTTCGAGGGATACATCGGCGCGCCGCCCACCGTGACGGTCATCTCGGCGAGGCTGGGGCCGGAGGTCAGAGCGGCAAAGGCAATACCGGTCGCCGCGACACCGGACAGAATGAACTTAGCGAACTTCATGGCATCCTCCTGTTTTCAAGCAATGCTTCCTTGCGGGGTACGGGCGCAGATACGGAGGACGGCCGGCTCGCGGATGCAGCGCCGAAATATTTCGCGATGACGTTTTCGTGATTAAAGCGCGGCGAGCTTGCCGTCGGCGATCACGGGGCCGGTGGGCTGCCCGGTCGGCGAGCCGCCGGGGGGCTCAAGCGAGACCGCAAGCACGGCGTTGGTGCTGATCTTGGGCAAGAGATCCTCCGGCACGCTGATGGTGACGGGCCGGTCGGGATCGATCAGACCGAGCGAATGCGGCTTTTCGCCGTCAGGGATCAGCCAAAGCTCCATGGCTTGCTGATCGGCACTAAGGAGGGAGGCCGGAACGATGGTAAGCGTGGTGCCGCCGGGGCTCACGGCGGCGACGAAGCCGGCCTGTCCGCTTTCGGCATCGAGCCGCGCAAGAAGCGGCGCCGGCGGCGCGACGGTGCCGACATAGATCAAGGCGGCGATACAGGCCGCAGCGAGCGTGCTTGCGGCGAGCGCTAGTCCGCGCCACAGCGGAAGATTATTCCAGATGCCGCCCTTTTCGACGCCCGCGCTTTGCACGCGATCGATGGCCGCCGCAATACGCGCCCAAGTGCCTGCCGGAGGCTCGACCGGAGCGACGGCCTCGGCAAGGCCCCCGAGCTTCTCCTCCCAGAAAGCGACCTCGCGGGCGAACACGGCATCCTGGGCGATACGGCGCTCCGCCGCGCGCCGTTCCTCGGCATCGAGCACGCCGAGCACATATTCGGCTGCCGTCAGTCCGCGGCCAGCTGGCTCGATGTTGCCGTTGTCGCTCATCGTTCCAAACACTCGCGGAGCCTTGCGAGCCCGCGCCTGATCCAGCTTTTCATCGTGCCGAGCGGCACCTTCTCGCGCTCGGCGAGCTGCTCGTAGGTCAATCCATCGAGAAAGGCTGCCCTGATGGCTTTCGCGGCGCGCGCTTCAAGCTCTTCGAGGCAGGAATAGAGGCGCGTGCTCTCCTGCGTGGCTTCGACGGTCTCGGCAGCAAGCGGCGCTGGATCTGCAACGGATTCGGCAGTTTCAATCGGCTCGTTCAGCCGCGCCGCGCCGCTTCCGCGCGCGCGGTCGATCGCCCGGTTGCGCGCGATGGCGACGAGCCAGGTGATCGGGCTCGCGCGGGTCTCGTCGAAGGCGGACGCCTTTCGCCAGACCGTAAGATAAACGTCCTGCAGCACGTCCTCTGCCTCGGTTCGGTCATTCAATATACGGAGGCAGACGCCAAAAAGCTTCGCCGAGGTCGCGTCGTAGACAACGCGCAAGGCCGCGCGATCGCCGCCTGCGACCCGGTGAATCGCGGCGGAGAGCTGCTTGCGCCTGACCTCGGCATCCATCGCACGCGAACCGGAAAGGACTGCACCTGGGGGGCGACTTCTAGCGCGCCTTCCCCCGGCTTGTCTCTAGGCGGTTGCGGCGACTGCGCAATTTCGCAGTTGCGAATTGGGACAAGCGCGCTACTCTCCCCGCAGGACGGGGATGACTCATCGCGACAGCGATTCGACTCACGTTTCGGCGAGTTGCTCGTGGGAAGAGGGCGCATAGTGGTCCATCCGGCCCCCGAGCGTCACGGAACAGTCGAATTCGTGTCGAGTATGAGAACTTGCGACGGTTTGAGGAATGGGGGCTTGAGGTCGCGCGTTGCGTCCCCTCTCCCCGCCGTGCGGTATCGGGAAACTGACAAGCGACAGTGCGGAACGAGGCGATGGGGATGACGCTGCGACGCGCCGGTCTTGGCTTCCTCGTTGGTGCAGCCTTGCTGGCTCCGGCGGGCGCTGCGGCCGGACCTGCGCTGGTATTCGAGCCCTATAACGGGACGGTCTTCTACGCGGAAGATCCTGACGTTCCCTGGTTCCCCGCCTCACTCACCAAGCTGATGACCGCCTACGTTACGTTCCAGGCGCTGAAGGAAGGCACGGTCAAGCCTGATACCAAAGTCGTCTGCTCCAAGAAGGCAACGGAGCAAGCCCCGAGCAAACTCTGGTTGAAAGAGGGCGAATCGATCACGCTTGAGACCGCGCTCAAGGTCCTCATCGTCAAATCCGCGAACGATGTCGCCGTGATGCTCGCAGAGACCGTGGCCGGCAGCGAGGAGGCTTTCGTCCAGCGCATGAACGACGCGGCGAAACGGCTCAACATGACGAAAACGCATTTCGCCAATCCGCACGGGCTGCCTAACGACCACCAGGTCAGCTCCGCCCGCGACCTTGCCAAGCTCGCCCGCGCCATCATCATCGAGTTTCCCGAGCACGCCGATCTGTTTACGGTGAGGGAAGTCCAAGTGGGGAAGCAAACGTTGCGTACCCACAATGCGCTCCTGATCAATTATCCCGGAGCCGACGGCATGAAGACGGGTTTCATCTGCGATTCGGGATTCAATGTTGTGGCCAGCGCCACGCGCGAAGGCCGCAAGCTCGTCGCCGTCGTGCTCGGCGAGCCGTCCAGCGCCACGCGACGCGAGCGGGCCCAGACGCTGCTCGACAACGGTTTCAAGCGCTATTTCTGGAAGTCGCTGTTCGGCACGAGCCTCGACGGACTGGCGATGCAAGCTTCGCTTACCAGCCCGGTGCATCTGCGCGACACGATCTGCGGCGGCAGGGGGGTGGGGGAGAAGGCCGCAACCGTGTCACGCAGGAAGAAGAAGACGCGGCGTAGCACTGCCTCCGGTGCGAATTGACACGCTTCGTCCCATCGCTTTCCCGCTTCTGCGCGTCCCTTGGACTCGCCATGTGCTTTGCGTTCGCGGTGGGACATGCCGCCGAGCCGCCCGATAATGTCGCAGAAGCTCTCGCCGAGGCCGCGCAGGCTTGCAGAGACATGAACGGAGTTCCGAACACCGATGCCGTGCTCAAGGTCGACGATCTGAACGGCGACGGCGGCGAGGACTGGATCGCCGACTACACAAAGATGACCTGCGAAGGCGGTATCAACCCTCTGTGCGGCAGCGCCGGCTGTACGCTTCAGCTCTATTTCTGGGACGGGGCAACGGCGTGGGACCTCGTTTTCGAGGACCTGGTGCAAAGCTACAAATTCGGAAAGAGCGGCGGCAATCACATGCTTTACGTGACGACCTCCGGTCTGCCCTGCAACAAGCCTGCCGCCGAAACCTGCAAGTGGACCTACCGCCTCGAGAAAGACGCGGTCGTCCCGGTAGAGTGACGCGAAGGCGGACGGCTGGGAGATCCCCTTAGGACGACTTGGGCGGCGCGCTGATGGCTGCCTCCATTACGGCGATCGCCTCCTGCGAGGCCCAGTCGGCGGGGCCGCCGAGGCGGGCGATCTCCCTGCCCTCGCGGTCAATGAGGAGCGTGGTCGGCATGCCGACCGCCTTCAGGGTGGAGAACAGCTTGCCCGAAGGGTCGGTGTAGAACGTCAGGTGATCGGCGCCGGTTTCCTTCAGGAAGGCCTCCGCCTTCTCGGGTCCGCCTTTGTCGATATTGATGGCAACGACCTCGAAGTCCTTGCCGCCGAGCTCGGTCTGAAGCCGATCGAAGGCCGGCATCTCCTCACGGCAGGGAAGGCACCAGGTCGCCCAAATATTGAGGAGCACGACCTTGCCCCTAAAGTCCGCAAGCGACTTCGTCTGGCCAGCAGCATCGGCGAAAGTGAAGGCGGGCAGGGCGACGGGCTTCGATTTGATCACGAGCGCCGCCATGGCCCCCTTATTCAGGCCCTCGAGGGGGGAGCTTCCCTCTTCCGTAACGCTATCTGAGACTTCCGTCCCCGGGCCATTGTCAGAAGGGGCGAAACTCACATATACCGTCGCAAATCCGGCGATTGCCGCAAGAATCGCGGCGACGAGATAGATGGCCGGCGGCGCAGCGCGGTCGCGTTCGTTGCGTTTGCTCAACGTCTTCCCGCTCATTTCGTCTTGCCCAGGCTAGAACTATGACCAACACCATGTGGGGCGGCCGCTTTGCCGCAAGTCCAGCCGAAATCATGGAGGAGATAAACGCCTCGATCGGCTTCGACAAGCGCCTGTGGCGCCATGACATTTTAGCCTCGAAGGCGCATGTCGCCATGCTCGGCGCAACCGGCATCCTTTCCGCCAAGGAGGCCGATGAGATTGCGCGCGGGCTCGACCGGATCTTGGCTGAGATCGAGTCGGGAAAGTTCGATTTCTCGCGGAAGCTTGAGGACATCCATTTGAACGTCGAGAGCCGCTTGCGCGAGTTGATCGGGACGGTCGCGGGCAAGCTGCACACGGCGCGCTCGCGCAACGATCAGGTGGCGACCGATTTCAAGCTCTATGTCCGGGACGAGATCGCGGAGATCGACCGCCTGCTCGGCGCGCTCCAGCTTGCGCTCGCCAAGAAGGCGCTTGCCTATGCCGGCGCGGTGATGCCGGGCTTTACGCATCTTCAGACCGCGCAGCCCATCACCTTCGGGCATCACTTGCTCGCCTATGTCGAGATGCTGGCACGCGACCGCGGGCGCTTTACCGATGCCGCGAAGCGGCTTTCGGAGTGTCCGCTCGGAGCGGCCGCGCTCGCCGGCACCACCTTCCCCATCGACCGGGACATGACCGCGCGTGCGCTCGGTTTCGCACGGCCTTGCGCCAACTCACTCGACGCCGTCTCCGACCGCGATTTTGCGCTCGAGACTTTGGCCGCTGCATCGATCGCCGCCATGCATCTGTCGCGGCTCGCCGAGGAGATCGTCAATTGGACCTCGCCGCAATGGGGTTTCGCACGGCTTTCCGACAAATTCACCACCGGCTCCTCGATCATGCCGCAGAAACGGAACCCTGACGCGGCCGAGCTCGTGCGCGCCAAGACCGGGCGCATCGCCGGCGCCTTCCAGACGCTGCTCGTGGTGATGAAGGGCCTGCCGCTCGCCTACGCCAAGGACATGCAAGAGGACAAGGAGCCCACCTTCGACGCGCTCGATTCGCTCAAACTCGGGGTCGCGGCCATGACCGGCATGGTCGAGGACCTGGAGCCAGACCTCAAGGCCATGAAGCGGGCCGCCGCGGCAGGGCACTCGACGGCAACCGATCTTGCCGACTGGCTCGTGCTCAAGCTTGGCCTCCCCTTCCGGGAAGCGCATCACATCACCGGCAAGATCGTCGCCTTGGCGGACGCAAAGGGCGTGGACCTGAAAAAGCTGCCGCTTTCCGACCTCAAATCGGTGGAAAACCGGATCACGCAGGAGGTTTACTCGGCCCTTGACGTCTCAGGATCGGTGAAAAGCCGGACAAGCTATGGGGGGACGGCTCCAGCCAATGTCAAAAGGCAGGCCAAAGGCTGGATAAAGCGTTTGGAGAAGGCCGGTCAGTCGCGATAAAAGGATAGGCGAAAAGCCGCCAAAAAGGCTTGAGGGACAGGGGCACGACCATGGGAAGCGCGTTGCGCGTCCTCTTAACGCTTGTGCTGGTATTGACCATCGGGCTTACGGCCTGCGGACGCCGCGGCTCGCTGGAACGGCCTAAACCCTCTTATCCCGAGACCAAGGCCGATCCATCAACCAAGATGTCGAAGGCCCCGGCCCGCAAACTGTGGATCGATAAACTCCTCGAATAGACGTTTCCCCCTCCGATGCACCATTTCGCCTACCGGCGCGGCGTGTCACAGCAAACTGTGCTTCACGCCGAAGATGTCGATCTGACCGAGCTCGCCGCCGCCGTAGGAACCCCCTTCTATTGCTATTCGACGGCGACGCTCGAGCGCCATTACCGGGTCTTCGCCGACGCCTTTGCGAAGCAGCCCGACACGCTCGTCTGCTATTCCATCAAGGCGAATTCCAATCTCGGCGTGCTGGCAACGCTGGCGCGGCTCGGCGCCGGCATGGACGTCGTGTCAGAGGGGGAGCTTAAGCGCGCGCTCGCGGTCAAGGTGCCCCCCGAGCGGATCGTGTTTTCCGGCGTCGGCAAGACGCGTGAGGAGATGGGCTTTGCGCTCGATGCCGGGATCTTCGCCTTTAATGTCGAGTCCGAGCCAGAACTCCGGAGCTTGAGCGAGGTCGCGGCAGCGCGCGGACGACGCGCGCGCATCGCTCTCCGTGTCAATCCGGATGTCGACGCCAAAACGCATCACAAAATCGCGACGGGGAAAGCGGAGAACAAATTCGGCGTGCCGTTCGAGGAGGTCCCCGCGCTTTATGCGCTGGCGAACCGGTTGCCCGGAATCGAGGTCTCCGGCGTGCACATGCATATCGGCAGCCAGATCACCGATCTTGCGCCCTTCCGGAATGCTTTCGCGCTTCTGCACGAGCTTGCCGGGCAGCTCCGCGCCGAAGGCTTCGGCATCAGCTTCGTCAATCTCGGCGGCGGGCTCGGCATCCCCTATCGCAGCGACCAGCCTGCGCCGCCTTTGCCCGAAGATTATGCGCGGCTCGTGGCGGATGAGGTGGGCGGACTTGGGTTACGGCTCCTGTTCGAGCCCGGCCGCATGATCGCCGGCAATGCCGGCATCCTCGTCACGCGCGTGCTTTATGTGAAGCGCGGCGCTTCGAAGACCTTCACTATTGTCGATGCAGGCATGAACGACCTGATGCGCCCTACGCTTTATGAGGCTTACCACGAGATCCTCCCCGTGACGGAGCCGAAGCCCGGCACGCCGAGGGTGGTCACAGACGTCGCCGGTCCGGTGTGCGAAACCGGCGATTATCTCGCGCTTGCGCGGGAACTGCCGGAACTTCGGCCCGGCGATCTCATTTCTGTTATGACGGCTGGCGCCTATGGCGCGGTGCTCGCCTCGGAATATAACTCCAGGCTGCTCGTTCCGGAGGTGCTGGTGTCGGGCAAGGACTATTGCGTTACCCGGCCTCGCCCGAGCTACGACGACATGCTGGCCAGAGAGCGGCTGCCGGACTGGCTCTGAACCTTGATTTTTCCGGGCCAAGGGGCCACGCTTTCGCCCGCATCTCTTCCCAAGTTAACTCGGTTGAGCGCGGCGTTCGTGCTAGACAATGTTCATGATGCGATCGGTATTGCGACCGAAGGAGAGGCCGCCAGGAGCGGCGCAGGATAGCGCTCTTGCCAAGCGCTTCGAGGCGCGCGTGCGCCTGTCTTGGCTTGCCATTCTCGGCGAGCGCGTCTGGGAAGCGCTGCTCTGGCCGTTCCTCGTGATCGTGACCTTCCTCGTCGTTTCGCTGTTCGAGCTTTGGAGCCTGCTTCCGCCGCTGTTGCACCGCCTGCTGCTTGGGGCTTTTGGGCTGGCGCTGACCGTTTCCTTCCTGCCGCTATTGCGGCTCACCCTGCCCTCGCGGCAGGAGGCGCTGAGGCGGCTCGAGCGGACCGCCGGTGTCAGACACCGGCCCGCCACGTCCTATGAAGACCATCTCAGCGCGACGTCGGCACGGGAGACTGCCACGCTCTGGGCGCTGCACCGCGAGCGGCTGTCGCGTCTGATTGGCAGATTGAGGCCGTCTTGGCCGGCGCCCCGCACCGACCGCAAAGACCCCTACGCGATCCGCGCGGCGCTTTTACTCGCGGCCGTGGTGGCACTGCTGATGGCAGGCGGCAACAGTTGGGACCGCTTGCGCCAGGCTTTCTCGCCCGGAACTGCCGCGACGGTTCCGCTGCTCAGGCTCGACGCCTGGGTGACGCCGCCGGTCTATACCGGCGTCGCCCCGATCGTTCTTGCCGATGGAAGCGAGCCGGTTGGGGCCGGCGCAGAGTCATTTCGCGCGCTATCGGTCCCGGAGCGCAGCGAGCTGATCGTTCGCACGCATGCGCCACAAGGCGAAAAGGTCGGGCTTACCACCAGCCGCGACGGCGTGGCGGAAGCGAAGACAATCACCCCCAAGCAAGGCGCTGCCGAAGGCCTGGTCGAATTCAATGTGGCGCTGAACGAGCCGTTGAGCGCGGAAGTCAGGGTTGGCGGCCAAATCGTCTCGAAATGGCGCTTCGACCTCATCAAGGATGAGCCGCCCACCATCAATCTGACGGGCAACCCGACCACAACACCGCGCGGGGCGTTGCGCATCATTTTCCGCGCTGACGACGACAACGGCGTAGCGAGCGCCGAGGCGCGCTTCGCGCTCGCTGAAGGCGAAGAGAAGAATCTCGCGCCGCTTGCCGCCGAGCCATCGGCCAAGCTCGACGGCGATCCGCTGCTCGAGCCGCCGGTCATGCCACTGCAATTGCCAAAGGCCAACGCCAAACGAATCGACGGTCGCGCCACGCAGGATCTCACCGCCCATCCTTGGGCCGGACTTAAAGTGCGCATGACTCTTGTTGCCCGCGACCAGGCGGGCCAGAGCGGCGAAAGCCTGCCTTACGAGTTCGTGCTGCCGGAGCGGAACTTCACCAAGCCTTTGGCAAGGGCGCTGGTGGAGCAGCGCAAGAAATTGGTGCGCGATCCGAGTGCGCCAGACGGCGTCATCAAGGCGCTCGATGCGCTGACGCTTGGCGCCGAGAGGGTGATCGAAGACAGCACGATCTATCTGTCGTTGCGTAACGCTTATTGGCGTCTGCGCAACGACACCTCCCGCGAAAGCGTCGCCAGCGTCGTCGATCAGCTTTGGTGGATTGCGCTCAGGATCGAAGAGGGTGACGTGCCGGAGGCCGAGCGCGCCATGAAGTCTGCCCAGGATGCGCTGATGCAGGCGTTGAAGGAAGACGCCTCGCCCGCGGAGATCAAGCGTCTCGTCGACGAACTTCGTTCGGCGCTGTCGCGCTATCTGCAGGCGCTGGCTTCGCAGCAGCAGGACAAGGGCAACCTCCCGCCGCAAACGCAGCAGGACGGCGATCAACTCGTCTCGCAGCAGGATCTCGATAAGCTGCTCCAGAGCATCGAGAATCTCGCCCAAGCGGGTTCGACAGAAATGGCCGAGCGCATGCTCGCCGAGCTCAGGGACATTCTCGACCGGCTTCAGGCAAGCAGCTTCTCCGACAACGCGCAGCAGCAGCGTGCGGGCCGCATGATGAAAGAGTTGAGCGACATCGTCTCGGACCAGCAGAAGCTGCTCGACGATACGTTCGCCGCCAGGCGCCAGCAAAGCTCCGGCAACCGACCGGGCGACCAGTTCGAGGTCAGCCCGCCCGGCCAGCCGATGGAATTCGGTCCCGGCATGAGCATGACGCCCCTGTTCGAGAATTTGCCCGGCGAGGCGCAGCAGGGCTTCATGAAAGGACAGGGCGAATCGGGCGGGCAAGGCGCGCCCCCGGAATCCGGCCGGCTTGAAATGGGGGAGCAGCCGCAAGGTCAGGGCGCTGGTCAGTTCCCCAAGCTTGGCGAGCGGCAGGAAGGGCTTCGCGACAAGCTGCAGCAGTTGATCGACCGCTTCCGCATCGAGGGCGGCGAAGCGCCGGACGAATTCCTTGGCGCGGAGGACGCCATGCGCGGGGCCAAGGACGCGATCGGCGAAGGTGATCTGGACCGCGCCACACAGCAGCAAAGCCTCGCACTCGACCGGTTGCGCCAGGGCGCCCAGTCGCTCGCCCAGCAGATGATGGAGGGCGGCGAGATGCAGGCCGGCCAGGGACCGGGCAACAACGGACGCGATCCGCTTGGACGGCCAGACCGCTCCAACAGGCCCGATCTCGGACTTTCGGTGAAGGTACCCGACGAG
>Ga0073934_10011255_pt1 | contig 10878 bp, 7 predicted proteins | sample LarsenN4metaG_FD_76834 | JGI IMG/M metagenome (GOLD analysis project Ga0073934, IMG submission 76834) | Hot spring sediment bacterial and archeal communities from British Columbia, Canada, to study Microbial Dark Matter (Phase II) - Larsen... ...
CCATCGCGAAGAGCACGAGCACCACCAGCTTCAGGCGGTGCCGGGTATCGACGAAGCAGACGAAGAAGAGGAGGAAGGCCCACCGCGTCAGCAGCTTCTCGAGGTCGGTCTGCTCGTCCCAGACGGCATACCCCGTCGGAAGACGGGGGAGGTCGGCCTTCCCGACCGCCGTCGAGAGCGTGTACGCGACGGCGATCGCCGCGACGATCAGCACCGGCGTCGAGCGGAGGAACCAGAAGTCGCGCTCGCGGAAGAGCCGCACGAGGAGCGCCAGCGAGAGCAGCGCGCCCAGCGTGACGTTCGGGGTGAAGGGACGGACCATGGGAATCCACTTCGAGTACACGAAGAGGAAGCTCACGATCATCAGGACGACGCCGAAGATCGGCCGGACGAGGACGGCCGCGGCGACGACGACCCCGACGACCATCATCGAGGCGTAGAGGAGGCCGTCCTCCGCCGACGCCGCGGCCGCGGTGGCGAGAGCCAATCCGGCGAGGAGCCCCATCGGGAGCAGGCGGGGCTGCGGGGCGCCGATCGAGGCGGCGGTCATGCGGCGGGACATCCGGTGTCGGTGAGGTAGGCGTCGGGCGGCAGCAGCACGCGGCGCTGGAGCGACGCCGGCAGGAAGTAATAGCCGATCTTGAGCGTCTCGCTCACGATGCGGAGCATCCCCGCCTTCGTGCGCCACCACCGCTCGCCGCCGGGCCCCGGCGCGCCGCTGCCGTGCACCTCGACGGCCGGGTCGGCGATCGCCCGGCGGAGCATCCGGCGCGCGCGCCACACGTGGTAGGGAGAGGTGACGGCGATGACCCGGCGCGCGGCGCGCTCGGCGACGAGCGCCCGCACCGCCTCGGCCTCCTCGGCGGTGTTGCGACCGTAGGGCAGCACGTGGATCCGGTCGCCCGGCACGCCGCGCTCGCGGAGCGTGATCGCATTCAGCTCGGCGCTCCGCACCCGGAGGCCGAGGACGCAGAGCTCGTCGGCGACCCACTGCCCCGTCGTGACGACGGCGGAGCCGTAGCCGCGGCGGTAGAGGTCCGCGGCATGGCGGGCACGCCACGGGAAGTCGCCGGCGAAGACGACGATGAGGTCCGCCGGCGCGAGCGGCTCCTCGCTCGCCAGCACGCGCGACGCGCCGGCCAGGGCGCCGAGCGCCAGGAGTCCCGCACCGCCGAGCGCGGCCGCCAGGAGCAGGGTGGCGAAGGCGAAGCGGCTCGTCATCGCACGACCGGATCGACGGGTGCGCTCGCGCGCCGCCACGGTCAGGGCAGACAGCTTCCCGTGTAGAAGGTGCACTGGGGGGTACACAGCAGCGTGCCGCCGTTCGCGAAGCCGAGCGTCGTGCAGGTCCGTCCGGTGAGGTCGGCCCCGTCGCACTGCTCGCCGCATCCCGTGTCGGCCGTGCCGTCGCCGCACCGTCCCGGGCAGCCGATCTCGGCGGCGAGCATGTCGTCGACCCGCCCGTTCATGAAGCCGAGCAGGCAGTCGATGAGCTCGTCGAGCGTGGCGACGCCCGGGCACTCGGGCGACGGGAAGCCGATGCGGTTCGGCGTGATCCCCGCGCACTTCTTCCGGATCCGCTGCCGGATCTTGGAGACGAGCTTCGTGACCGCCGCGTTCGTGAGCGGCTCCAGCCGGCAGTCCTGCGGCGGGAGGAGGCCTTCCCGGATCCCCAGCTCGCACCGCTGGAGCAGGCGGAGCGTGTCGCGCACGTACTTGTGCCCGAGCTGGACGACGTGGATCCTGCAGCTCGTCACGCCGGCCGTCGCCTCCGGCGCGAACGCGAGCGACGCAGCGCCGAGCGCCGCGACGGCGAGCGCCGCCAGGCGAACCGGCGAGCGCCGGCCCGGGAGCCGCCTCGGAACCGTTCCTGCCTCGTGCTGCCGGCTCATCTCGCCGCTCCTCACTCCGGGACCAGGGCGCGGAAGATCGCCCGGATCAGCGGTTCGTGCGTGTTGACGAGGCAGTCGATCTCGCCCGCCACCGTGGGCTGCGCCCGGTCGCACGCGCCGGCGAGCGGGATGACGTCGTCGCTGCACGCAATCCGGAGCTGGCGGGCCAGGGTGGTCCGGATGCGCGCGAGCTTGGTCGCCACCTGGAGGTCCTGCGTCCAGCAGTCGACGTCCGCGATCTTCCCCTTGATGATCTTCCGGAAGCACATCTGGCCGGCGCGTCCCTCCGCGCCGACCATCGTGGCCACCGCGCCGAAGATCGTCCGGCGGCAGAGCGCGATCGCCTCCGTGCACTCCTGGAGGACCAACGGCGCCGGGGACGCGACCCAGACGCCCTCGGCGGCGAGGAAGGCGATCTCGCCCCTGGCGTTCACCGCGGGCGCGGCCGGGTCGAAGCTCGAGAAGGCGCCGACCCCGGGATTGGAGATCCCCTTGACGGCGACGGCCGCCAGCTCCGCCGGTCCGAAGGGCGGGACGGAGCGGATGACGGCCGCCATCCCGCCGCCGGCACCCGGCGGTCCGGCGCGGAAGACGACTTCGCCCGTCGTGGAGACGACCGGATCGCTGAACGTCTGCGCGGTGAAGCTGCCGCCCTGCCCGTCGGGCAGGGCGACCGCCGCGTCGGCCACGGTCACCGCCGTCCCGGGCACGAACGGTGACGCGATCGCATAGATGCCCTGGCCGCTCCCGGTGACCGGATCGCAGTCGCCGGCGGCGCTGGTGAGCGCGCGGAAGACGACCAGCCCCCCCTCGGCGACGGCCGGCGGGCCGCAGAAGCGCGCGATCGTCCCGCCGCCCGCGAGGGCGTCGTTCCTCGCCGCGGCGGGCACGACGACGCCCGACGGGACGTCGAGGAAGAACGCCGCGTCGCACGCGAGCTCGGTCCCGAGACACACGGGGTCGGCGTCGATCCCGCCGACGTCGGCGAGGAACGCGACGCGGTCGGACTCGCTCACCGCCACGCGGCGTTCGAGCGTCTCCCAGCCGTCGGAGCGGGCCTTGGCGAGGTTCAGGAAATGGCCGGCGAGACGCGAGCTCGTGGGCGTGAGCGGGACGACGAGGTCCGTCGGCGCCTGCGTGCCGACGGCCGCGAAGGCGATCGCCTCGAACACCGCGCGCCAGTACGCGACGCCGCGAAGCCCCGCGCCCGGCGCGCTGTAGAGGCTGCCGCACGGGAGCCCCGGCGCGGAGGTCGCGTCGACCGGCGTCAGGTCCTCGAACACCGCCTCGAACGGGTCGGCGGCCTCTCCGTAGCACGACGTGTGGAAGAGCGGCCCCGGCATGCCGACGACGTCGTCCGGGTCCTCGGGATCCGCCACCGGCACGGACGCGCCCGGCGCGTCGTCGAGCGCCGTGAACGCACCCACCGGCGCCGGCTGCCCCTCGATCACCACCGGCGCGACGTCGGGGAAGATGCGGCTCGGCCGGAGGAAGAGCGTGCAGTCGACGTCGGGGGTGGCGCGGAGGAGCGCGCGGCACGTCCCCGTGCACGACGCCGCCGCCGCGTTCGCGACCTCGCCCCGGAAGACCACGCGACCGTCGGGAGCGAGGGCGGGCGGCGCGAAGCTCGCGTAGAGTCCGCCCCCGAACGCGGCGGGTGCCGGCGCGCCGGGCGCCGCGACGGGGGCGTACACCCACCCCGGGGTCTGCGCCGCCGCGTCGGCGGCGCCGAGCGCGAGCACGGCGCCGACGAGCGTCGCGAGCCGCACGCGGCCGACGGTGCTCGCGGCGTTCATGACGTCACCTCGGCGGGCAGCACGCGCCGCCACTCCCGCTCGCGCCAGCGCTCGCGGAAGCGCCAGAGCCCCCAGAGGACGCCGCCCCCCCACGCGAGGTGGATGGTCGGGAAGACGAGGAGGAGGCGCGGCAGGAGCGCGAGGCCGTGCTCGCGCGCGACGACGAGCGCCGCGACGGCGAGCGCCGTCCCGTAGGCGCCGACCAGCGCCGCGAGCGCCCAGCTCCACGGCCGTCCGAGCGTGGCGAGCCCCGCGGCGCCGACGAGCGCGGCGACGAAGGCGGGCGGCACCGCGTGCCGCCAGCTCATCACCTGCGGGTGCTTCTGGAGCACCCGCACCTTGAAGAGGCCGTAGCGCGCGTACTGCCGCGCCAGGGTGCGGAGCGTCGTGCGGTTCTGGTACTCGGAGCGGAGCCGCGGCGTCATGACGACGCGCCCGCCGGCGCGCCGCACGCGATAGGTGAACTCGTCGTCCTGGTTGCAGACCATCTCCTCGTCGAAGAACCCCACCCGGTCGAAGAGCGTCCGGCGGAACACGCCCATGTAGACGCTGTCGACCTCCCGCTCCTCCCGCCCGTAGTGGAAGTACGCGTTCCCGATCCCGAAGCGCGACGACGTCGCGGCGGCGATCGCCGCCCCCGTCGCCCCGTGGCCCACCGGCCGCATCGGTCCGCCGACGACGTCGGCACCCGTGCGGTCGAGGAGCCCGACCGCGATCCGCACGTAGTCGGATGCGATGACGGTCCGCGCGTCGACGCGGACGATCACGGAGCCCGCCGCCTGCCGGATGGCGCGGTTGAGCCCGGTCGGCACGATGCGCTCGGGGTTGTCGAGGACGGCGATCCGCGGGTCGCGCTCGCGCAGCCGCTCGACGATCGCGCGGGAGCCGTCCGTCGAGCGGCCGTCCGCCACGACGACGTCCATCCGGTCGCGCGGGTAGTCCTGGGCGAGGATCGCCTCGAGGCAGCGGCCGATGGCGGGCGCCTCGTCGCGCATCGGGACCACGACCGTCACGCGCGGGTGTCGGGTGTGGGGTGTCTCCATCAGTGCACCGTCCGTGCCAGACAATCCGTGTAGAGGTCCGCCGTCGCGCGGACCATGCGATCGAGGGCGAACCGGGTGGCCACCTCTTCCCGGGCGCGGGCGGCGACGCGGGCGGCCATGGGCCTGTCGGTCAGCAGCCGTTCGGTGCGCTCGACGAGCGCGTCGCGGTCCCCCGAGCGCACGAGGAAGCCCGAGACGCCGTCCTCGATCACCTCCCGGCAGGCGCCGACGTCGGTCGCCACCACCGGCAGCCCGTTCGCCATCGCCTCGAGCAGCGCGTTCGGCGTGCCCTCCCACCTGGAGGTCAGCCAGAAGACGTCGAGCTGCCGGAGCACTTCCCGCACGTCGGAACGGGCGCCCAGGAAGTTCACCGCGTGCGCGATGCCGAGCCGCGCCGCCTCCTGCTTGGCGCCGGCGAGCCCGTCGCCGTCGCCGGCGACCACGAACCGGCACTCGGGACGGCGCTCGAGGAGCGCCGCCGCGGCGGCGAGGAAGAGACCGGGGTTCTTCTGCGCCGTCACGCGGGAGATCGCCCCGATCGTCGGCGGGCGGTGGGCGCCGTTGCCGTTCAGCTGGGGCTGGAAGCGGTCCAGATCGACGCCGTTGTAGATGACGGTCGCGCGCTCCGGCGGCGCCCCGTACACGCGCGCGATGTACTCCGCGACCGTCGCCGAGTTGCAGACGATCGCCGCGCTCGCGCGGAAGGCGGCGCGGTCGAGGAGCCAGTGCGTGAGCTGCGCCTCCCGCTTGCAGTTGCGGGCCGACGTGATGAGCGTCCGCATGCCCGCCAGCTTGCTCGCGAGGAAGGCGTAGCGGTTCGCGATGTAGAGGAACGAGTGGACGACGTCCGGGGCGTCGGCGCGGAGCGAGCGCGTGAGCGCGAGCGTCCGGCCGGCGTCCGACGACCCGCCGAGCTGGCGGACGGGAATGCCGAGCCCCTCGAGCCATCGGCCGTAGGGCTCCATGCGGTCCGAGAGGCAGTAGACGACGGGGGCGTACGGTCCCCCCGCGAGCCCGACGGCGAGGTGGAAGAGCTGCCCCTCCGCCCCGCCGTAGCCGAGCTGGCCGATCACGAGCGCCACCCGCTTCGCCATCAGTGCTGCCTCGCCTGCTCCACGAGCCCCGGAGCCTGCCTCGCCCGTTCCACCAACGCGGGAGTCAGCCGCGCGCGGGGCGTGAACGCGTGCAGCACCGTGTACGGCGGCACGTCCAGCTCCCGGTACGAGATGCCCGCGAGCTGGAGGCCGGCGAGGAACCGCTCGTGCTGTCGCTTGTCGCCCTGGTCGGCGCGATAGACGTAGCAGGGGTCGGCCGCCGCCGCGACGATCGCGTCGTAGAACGGGAAGCGATCCTTCTGGAGGGGCGCGAGCACGAGCGACTCCCCCGTCTCGTAGACGAGATGGTAGAGCGGGCCGGCGCTGTACCCGCGCGTGCAGCCGACCCGCGCCAGCGCCTCGAGGAGCGGCCGGTGGTCGGGCGCCTCGGCCTGCGCCCGCGCCGTCACCCCGACGCCGTTGACGACCACCGTCGCGGCCGCCAGCGCCGCCGCCCACCGCCGGGCCCTGCCGGCGGCGGCCGCCCACCAGGCGCCCGCCATCATCGCCGCGAGCGGGTAGCCGACCAGCATGTAGCGCGGGTTGTGGTAGCCCGCCGCCAGCACGCCCAGACCGAGCAGGAGGACGAGCCCGTGGGGACCGGTCCACCCGCCCGTCCGCATCCGGCGCGCGCAGTGGGCGAGGCCGAGCGCGAACAGCGCGAGCGGCGTCACGCCGAGCAGGCGCTGCGCGGGGGGCGGCTCGACCGGCGGCGCCGCGAGGCCGAGCAGCACCCCCACGTTGCGCGGGCCGTCGGCCAGCGCCTCGACGCGCTCCCCGAGCCCGAGGACCGCGCGCCGATCGCCGTAGCGCTCCGGGCCCTGGACGCGGTGGAGCATGAAGAACTTGCGCCCCAGCGCGTGCGGCATGGCGCTCGGGTCGCGCGCCAGGTGCGCCAGCAGCGGAGCGGCCCCGACCACGAAGCCGACGGCGGCGACCGCGAGCCCGCGGTCCACACCGCGCCGGCCCCAGAGGACGACCGCCATCACCGCGAGCGTCGTCCCCACGAGCTGGTTCACCCAGGCGGCGAGTCCGGCGACCAGCCCGAGCGCGAGCCGCGTCCGCCAGCCGCGCTCCTCGCCGTAGGTGAAGCGGGCGAAGAGGCCGACGAGCAGCACGGAGAGCACGACGTGCTCGATGAACCCGCCGCGGGCTTTCAGCCCCCACTCGAGGAGGAAGGGCGAGGGCAGCGCGACGAGCGCCGCGGCGACCGCCCCCGCCGGCCCGCCGAACAGCGGCCGCGCCGCCCACCACACGAGCGGGACGAGGAGCAGCGAGAAGGCGTACGGCACCGTCCGGACGGCGACCATCGAGGCCGGCAGCACGGTCGCGGTCGCGGCGACGAGGTACGCCTCCAGCGCGCCGAGGTAGTTCTGCCCCGCGAAGAAGACCGGGTAGGTGCGGCCCTCGAGGATGTGCTTGCCCATCAGTCCGACCACGCCCTCGTCGGCCTGGTGCACGTCGGGCTCGCCCGCGCTCACCACGGCGGGATGCAGCAGGAACCAGGTGCGCGCGACGACGCCGGCCGTCAGCGCGAGCCCGAGGAGCACCGGTGCCGTCCGCGACCGCCTCACTCGATGTACCCGAGCGCGCGCAGCGCCTTCAGCCGCTCGGCGTCGAGGACGACCGGTCCGCCGTCCCGGCCGCCGGGCGTCCGTGCCCACGTCGCGGCGACGAACTCCGCCGCCCGGGCGCGCAGCCGATCCCGCCGGTCGGCGTCGAGCGCGGTGCGGACGGCCTCCCGCGGGTCGTGCGCGAGGTCGTAGAACTCGACGCGCGGGGCCTTGAGCGCCTGGATGAACTTGTCCGAGCCGTCGCGGACGGCGATCTGGAAGTTGAGCATCGACTGCCGGTACAGCTCCGCGACGAGGAGCCGGCCGGCCGCCCGCGGGCGCCCCTGGACGCCGACGAGCGGCCGGCCGTCGAGGTCCGGCGGCGCCGGCACGCCGGCGAGATCGAGGATCGTCGGCGCGACGTCGACGATGCCGACCGGCGTCCCGACCACCTGACCCGGTGCGATCCGGCCGGGCCACGAGACCACCAACGGCACGCGCAGGACCTCCTCGTAGAGCGTCCGCTCGTGCCCCTTCCGTCCGTGCTCGAAGAACTCCTCGCCGTGGTCGGCGGCGAGGACGACGATCGTGCGCTCGCGGAGCCCGAGCTCGTCGACGAGATCGAGGAGCCGCCCGACGTGCTCGTCGGTGTAGCGGATCTCGCCGTCGTAGAGCGCGAGCACGTGCTCGAGGTCGCGGCGATCCATCCCGGGGTGGATCGCGGGATTCGAGATGAAGTCCACGCGGCTCAGCGCGCCGCGGTAGGACGGGTCGAACATCGTGTCGTACGGCGGCGGCGGATCGTAGTCGTAGTGGACGTCCCAGTAGTGCACGAAGAGGAAGAACGGCTCCCGCCGGCGATTGCGGTCGCGGAGCCAGGCCGTCGCGGCCGCGTGCGTCTTGGGGCTCGTGGCGCCGCGCCAGGACGCGGCGTGGGAGCCGGACATCGCCGTCTCGTCGTAGTGCTCGAAGCCGCGCGCGAAGCCGTAGCGGGCGCTCAGGAACGGCGCCGCGACCACCCCCGCCGTCGCGTAGCCGGCCCGGCGGAGCAGCTCCGCCAGCAGGGGAACCGACGGCGGGATCGTGTCGCGGAACTCGCGGACGCCGTGGGCGAGGAGCGTCCGGCCGGTCAGCATCGAGACGTGGGCGGGCAGGGTCCAGGAGGTGGTGGACCAGACGGTGTCGAAGCGGACGCCGCTCGCCGCCAGCGCGTCGATTCGGGGCGAGGTGGGCTTCGGGTAGCCGTAGCAGCCGAGGTGATCCGCGCGCAGGCTGTCGATCGAGATCAGGATGACGTTCGGCCGGTCGCCCGGCGCTCCGGCGACCGGCCGCGGCGCCGGGACCGCGCCGCCGACGTCCGCCCGCGCGCCGCTCCGGCCGTGGGCTGCGACCCCGAACAGCGCCACGGCACCGAGTGCGGCGGCGGCGACGAGGCGGCGGGCCGACGCGCCGAGGGGAACGCGAGCGAGCATCCGGCCGCCGGCGAGCACCAGCGCCGCCGCGCCGGCGGCGGACGCGAGCGACACCCACGCGCCGTCGAGGGTGAGCCCGAAGACGGCGTTCCGCAGGACGCGCACGACGGTCGGGTGCGCCGGGACGTGCGTCGACGCGAGCCAGAGGACGGTGTCGGCGAGCGCGCCCACGGCGAGCGTCACGAGCGCGGCGGTGCGTGCGGAGGGCGTGGTCCCGCGGGCCGCGCCGGCGACGCCCGCGAGACCGCCGAGCAGCAGCCCCGCCGCCAGCACCGGTGCCGCGAGGTCGCGGAGGAGCGCCCCCAGGCCGCTCCACCCGGGAAGGTAGATCCCGGGGGCCGCCGGGCCGAGCCACGTCGCGCCGAGCCGTCGCTGGAGCATGCCGTACAGCTCGGTCGCGAAGTCGTACATGCGGCTCCGGGCGAGGTCGTGCGGCGGGATGAACGCCTCGCGCCACGCGAGCCCGATCACCGCGACCTCGAGGAGGAGCAGCGCGACCGCGGCGGCGAGCCCTCCCGCCGCCCCCGCGGCCAGATGTCGGCGCGGCGCGCGCACTCGCGTCACTCCACGTACCCCAGGGCGCGCAGCGCCTCGATCTGGCCCTCGTCGAGCGCGACCGCGCGCGGCTCGGCCTGGAGGGCGCCGTGCGTCGACCAGGCGCCGGCGAGCCAGCGCGCGAGGTCGGCGCCCAGCGCCGCGGTCCGCTCGTCGGGCTTCCGGGGATCGCGCTCGCGGGGATCGCGGGCGAGATCGTACGTTTCGGCATGGGGGAAGTTGAGCGACTGGATGAGCTTCCGGTCGTCCCGCCGGAGCGCGACCTGCAGGTTCAGATTCGGCTTGACGTAGAGCTCGGCGACGAGCGGCCGCTCGAGGGCGGGCACGGAACCGTCGATGAGCGGCACCAGGCTCTTCCCCTCGACCGACGCCGGGGTCGGCAGGCCGGCGAGATCGAGCACCGTCGGCACGATGTCGACGATGCTGACGGGTTCGGTCACCACCCGCCCGGCCGGGACGCGGCCCGGGAAGGCGACGACGAGCGGCACGTGCAGCACCTCCTCGTAGAGGGTGCGGTGGTGTCCCTTGTCGCCGTGCTCGAAGAACTCGTCCCCGTGATCGGCCGCCAGCACGACGATGGTGTCGTCGAGGACGCCCAGCCGCGCGAGGAGGTCGAGGACCCGCCCGACGTAGCCGTCGGTGAAGCGGATCTCGCCGTCGTAGAGCGCGAAGAGGTGCTCGAGGTCGCGCGCCGGCATGCCCGCGCGGATGCGGGGGTCCGCGTGGAAGTTCCTGCCGGTGATCGGCCCCGTGTAGTCGGGGTCGAACATCGTGTCGAAGGGCGGCGGCGGCACGTAGTCGTAGTGCACGTCGAAGTAGTGGAGGAACACGAAGAACGGCTCGCCCGCCGTCTTCCGGAGCCACTGCTCGACCGCCGGGTGGAGGAGCGGCGCGCTCACCGTCGCCTGGGCGCGCTCGCGGGACTCCCGGTCGGGGGTGAACGGCACGCTGAAGTCGTCGTAGAGCTCGAACCCGCGCGCGAAGCCGAAGCGCGAGCTGAGATACGGCGCGGACACGAACGCGGCGGTCCGGTAGCCGGCGGCGCCGAGCAGCTCGGCGAGCATCGGCACCTGGGTCGGGATGCGGCTCTCGCCGAGAACGCCGTGCCCGAGCACCGACCGGCCCGAGAGCATCGACACGTGGGCCGGCAGCGTCCACGACGTCGTCGACCACGCGGCGGCGAAGCGCGCCCCGCCCGCGGCGAGCCGGTCGATGCGCGGCGACGTCGGACGGGTGTGGCCGTAGCAGCCGAGACGGTCCGCCCGCAGGCTGTCGATCGAAACGAGGAGCACGTTCGGCCGCCGCGCGGTCGCGGCCGGGGCCGGCGGCGGCGGCGGCGCCGGCTCGGGAGCCACGCCGGCCGCGGAGCCCGCGAGTCCGACGGCGACACCCACGAGCGCGAGCGGCACCGCCGTGCGGGCGCCGCGCTGGACGGCGAGGCGCGGGGCCAGGCGGGCGGCGAGCGCGGCCGCG
>Ga0073934_10011256_pt1 | contig 10877 bp, 9 predicted proteins | sample LarsenN4metaG_FD_76834 | JGI IMG/M metagenome (GOLD analysis project Ga0073934, IMG submission 76834) | Hot spring sediment bacterial and archeal communities from British Columbia, Canada, to study Microbial Dark Matter (Phase II) - Larsen... ...
ACTGCTGGTGCAGATCGAGTCCGGCGCTCGCAGGGCAACCGGGCTGAGCCTCGACACGGACGAGACGTTCGACACACCCTTGACCCGTCGCGACAATCCGCACCGCGCCTACATCACCATCATCGAAGGCTGCGACAAGTCCTGTGCTTACTGCGTGGTGCCTTTTACGCGCGGACCAGAGCGCAGCCGTACCTCCGAAAGCGTTCTGGCCGAGGCGCGCCGCCTCGCCGAGTCAGGCTACACCGAGATCCAATTGCTGGGACAGAACGTGAACAGCTACCGCGACCCCTCCCCAGCCGGTTGGGACTTCGCCACGCTGCTCGAAAATGTCGGCAAGGTCCCCGGGATCCGCCGCGTGCGTTTCACCACCTCTCATCCGCGCGACTTCGGCAAAGACATTATCGATGCGATCGATCGCACTGAATCTCTCTGCAACCACGTGCATCTTCCCGTGCAGTCCGGCTCAACCGAGGTTCTGCGTTCGATGGACCGGCTCTATACGCGCGATGAATACATGCGCCGCATTGAGTGGATGAAGAGCGCAAAGCGCGAAATCGCGATCTCCACCGACATCATTGTCGGCTTCCCCGGCGAGACCGAACAGGATTTCCAACGGACTCTCGACCTGTTGGACGAGGTGCAGTACGACAGCGTCTTCAGCTTTAAATATTCGCCGCGGCCAAACACTGCTGCGCTGCGGTTGGACGACCATTTCCCCGACGAAGAAAAGGGTCGCAGGTTAACGATCTTGCAGGAGCGCCAGCGATCGATCCAGATTCGCAAGAACGCCGCCTTGGTCGGCCGCACCGAGGAAGTGATGGTCGAAGGGTACAACTCGTCGACCTCTCAATGGATCGCCCGCACCACCCAGAATCGGACTCTGAATTTCACGATTCCGGACCGGCAGAACGGCAACGCGCCCTCCCGCGGTGAGATGATCGGGCGTTACCTGCCCGTGCGGGTCACCCGCGCGGGTCCCAACTCGCTCGTCGGCGAATGTACGGTTCTGGTGTAATGAGAGCGGAGGTGGCCAGTGGAAGTTGAAATGAAAATCCGGGGGCTGATGATGGATCCAGTTACAAACATGCCCATCGTGATTCTGAAGGACGCCTCCGGCAATGCGATCCTTCCGATTTGGGTCGGAATCTACGAGGCGAATGCGATCGCTCTGGAGATCGAGAAAGTGGCAACGCCGCGCCCGATGACTCACGATCTGATCAAGAACGTTCTCACTGGGCTTTCTGCCGGTGTGCAGAAGGTAGTTGTCAGCGATCTTCGCGACGATACGTTTTACGCCGTCATCTGGCTCGAACGCAACGGCGAGATTATCAGTATCGATTCGCGGCCTAGCGACGCGCTCGCCCTGGCGTTGCGTCTCGATTGTCCTATCTACGTCGAAGACACCGTGCTGAAGTCGTCCAAGAGCGCGGCTAACATGGCCGACCGGGTTAACAATGAAGAATTGCGCCGCTGGCTTGAGGGACTTAACGACGAAGACTTTGGCCGCTACAAGATGTAGGCGGTTTCCTCCAGCGTGAATCCCCTCCTGCTCCAGCAACTGGAACGCATCGCAGAGCACGGAATCCAACTGCTCTCGATACCGCAGATCACGACTCACTTCGTGTTTGAGCGCGACGGGTTCGCCGTGCTCGTGGAACGCACGGCCGAGGGATTCGGTCAGATCGGCTCGCCCGGACTCCTTAATCAAAACGGCTTCCATGCGTTAGTGGAGCGCGGCGGCCACACCCTCTTCGTCTCAAAGAATGTGGAACTTCCAGCCCCTCCGGAGGAAACTCGCGGCGCCCGGCGCCTGCTCGCCGATTTGCGCCAGGCGCTGGGACAATAACGCACCTTTTTGTTAAAAGAGCGCAAAGGATTGCGCCGCGCTAACCATTGGCGGCATCAATCCGTCTAGATAGGCGTGAACAGGTTAATTACAAGAACAAGGAGCACGGCGGCCGCAGCGATCTTCGCCCTCGGCTTGACCGGCTTCACTTGGATGGCAGGGCACGAGCCCACCCGCCTGTTCCCATCCTTCGCAACGCGATTCCTCAGCTATTACGAGGCCACCGGCGATACCGGAGAGCAGGTCGGCTGGTTCGAGCGCCTCACTTACAGTCTGGTCCTCGCGACTTCGAAGCCCGCCGAATACGAGGTCCCCAAGCTCCGCCCCGCCCGGCCTTGGTTCGTGCGCCAGGAACAGCGCAGCAACCCTCCGTCCCAAGCGGCCGCGAAACAGCCGGCGCCTCTGCCACGCAAAGCGGAACTGGCGTTACCGGCAGCCCAGCGCATATCGGTAATCCACGTCGACGTGAAGCCAAGGCCCAGACGCCTGGTTCTGCACGAAATCAGCGAAGCGCTCCAACGTCAATCGGACTCCGTCTCCGCGACCGCCTGCGCGATAGAGCCCTCAGCCCCGCGCAAAGACGGCTCAGCCCTCTAAGCGCGGGAATTCAGTCCCGCCTCAGCTTCATCCGTTTGACGCCGTCCCTGCACTGTCTGTTGCAGCATCCGGGACTGGGGCCAGTCACAGAGAACGCCGCCTCAATTCTCCAACCACACCAGCCACTTACCCACCCTCCCGGTCACTGCCCCCACCCCTTGGCCCCACCCTGACTGTCGTATGACTCCCGACACCATCCCTCCTGCCGCGGCGCTGACACCCGCCATGGCTGCCGTCCTCATTGCTTTGGCCTCCGGAAAATCCGTGTCCGCGGCCGCGCGCGCTGCCCACATCAACCGGACCACCATCTATCACTGGCTCGACGACCACGAAGGCTTTCGCGCCAGCCTGCAACAACTCCGCCGCGACCAGTCCACCGAGGTCGATGAATGCCTGGCCGAACTGGGCATCCTCGCCGTCAAAGCCATCCGCCGCATCCTCACCAGCGACACCGCGCCCCCGTCGGTGGTCGCCAAGCTCGCGCTCGCCATTCTGAAGGAATCGCCTTCCGACCCCAACTACTGGAATGTCCCACTCTCCACGACGCCGCTCGACAGAATCGACAAAGCCAAATGCGACCCCAGCCTCGTCCAGCCCGTCTGGAGAGACCTGCCCCCGCGTCCGGCGCCGCCCCAGGACATAGACTTAGACCTGCTACACATTGCGACACCTGCCAAACCTGTCGCAAGCGGCCGCAACGCCCCGTGCCCCTGCGGGTCGAATCTCAAGTTCAAACGCTGCTGCGGCCGCCCCGAGGCTCCCCGCCTGGCGAGTTAGGGCGTCTTTCAACCCCACGCCACGCAGGAATCAATCGGGTACAGTAAACAGAATGCGCCGCTCCCTGCTGCTTCTCTTGCTCTTCTTGCCCGCGATTGCCGCTGACGAGCGCGTCGTTCTGCCTGGACTGAAAGCCTCTGTCGAGATCCTGCGCGACCGCTGGGGCGTCCCGCATATCTACGCCGGCAATACCCATGACCTCTTCTTCGCCCAGGGCTATATCGCCGCTCGCGACCGTCTCTTCCAACTGGACTTGTGGCGGCGTGTAGGAACGGGAAAGTTAGCGGAGGTTCTGGGACCGGGCGCGTTGCCGCGGGATCGGTTCGCCCGGCTGATCCGCTTTCGCGGCGACTGGAACAAGGAATGGGCTGCGTATTCTCACGATGCCCGCGAGATCGCCACCGCCTTCACTCACGGAATTAATGCGTACATCGATTCCCTGAAGGGCGCTTGGCCGCCCGAGTTCCACAAAGCGGGCTATGCTCCAGGTCACTGGCAGCCCGAAGATGTCACCGCGCGCATGGCTGGGCTGGTGATGACCCGCAACGCGTCGCGCGAAGTCAGCCGCGCCCTGGACATCCGCGAGTTTGGAATCGCGACAGTCAATCGCCTGAATCCAGTCGACCCGGCTGTGCCATTGGAAATACCAAAAGAACTGGCGCTCGAAGACATCACGCAGGACATTATGCGCCAGTACACCGCCGCAGCCGCCGCAGTGCGCTTTGGCAGCGGCGACAGCGGCGAGTTCGATGGCAGCAACAACTGGGTGGTACATGGCGCGCGCACAGCCACAGGCAAGCCGATTCTTGCCGGCGATCCGCACCGTCCCATTCAGATTCCTTCGTTGCGCAAGACGGTTCACCTGGTGGCCCCCGGCTGGAACGTGATCGGGGCCGGCGAGCCCGCCTTGCCCGGAATCGCGCTCGGGCACAACGAACGCATGGGCTTCGCCTTCACCATCGTCGGCATCGATCAGCAGGACCTCTACGTGGAGCGCGTCAACCCGCAGAACCCCGGCGAGTACCTGTATCGCGGAACGTGGCGCAAGTTCGAGATCGAGAAACACACGATTTCTGTCAAAGGCGCGGCAACGCCTGCGGAAGTGGAGTTGCGTTACACGATTCACGGTCCCGTGATTCACGAAGACCGGCAACGGCATCGCGCTTACGCGCTGCGCTGGGTGGGAGCGGATCCGGGCGGAGCCGGGTACCTATCCGCGCTTGAACTATGCCGCACCACTACGTGGGAGTCGTTCCGTGCGGCCGCGGCGCGCTACCGTGTGCCTTCGGAAAACCTGGTGTACGCTGACACGGCAGGGAATATCGGCTGGATTGCCGCCGGAGCTGCGCCCATTCGAAAGAACTGGTCCGGGCTGCTACCCGTGCCGGGGCACACCGGTGAGTACGAATGGTCGGGCTTCCTCAGCGTCGAGCAGCATCCGCAGAAACACAATCCGCCCGAACAGGCCATCGTTACCGCAAACCACAACATTCTGCCGTCCGGCTATCCGCATCGTATCGGACACGAGTTCTCGGCCCCTTACCGGGCCCGGCGCGTAGAAGAGATGCTCAAGCCAATTACGCAACTCAGCGTCGCCGATTGCCAGCGCATGCAACAGGACGTGGTGTCGCTGCCTGCGCGCCGCTTCCAGGCTGTTCTGGCGCGTCACCTCTCCAGGCTCTCTGGCGCTGCCAGAAAAGCCGCCGAAGAGATCGTGGCTTGGGATGCCCGGATGACCGTAGACTCCGCTGCCGCAGCGATCGCCAACGTGTGGCTCGACCGGCTGAACGCTGCGCTGTTCCCCGGAGGACTGCGCGCTTCGATGGAAGTGGTGTTGTCGAAGTTGGAAAGCGGCGAACCAGGCACGCTCGAAGCCATCAGCGAGGCTTACACGCGAGCCTACGCTGATCTCGAGAAACGCTTTGGACCCGCACAAGCGGGCGGCTGGACGTGGGGTAAACTTCACACGCTGACGCTCCGTCACCCGCTGGACGTACCCGAATACGGACGCCCGCCCATTCCCAGACCCGGAGACGCCAACACCGTGAATGCTGCCGGCGGATCGCTGTTCGCCCAGACCAGTGGCGCGTCGTACCGCCAGATTCTCGACCTCGCCGATTGGGATCGCTCGGTCATGACCAACGTTCCCGGCGAGTCCGGCGACCCGCGCAGCCGCCACTACGCCGACCTGCTTGATTCGTGGGCGCGCGGCGAGTATCACCCCATGCCTTACACGCGCAAGGCCGTGGAAGCCGCCACCATCGAGAGGCTACACTTGAATCCGGAGATTGCACGTTCCCGGTAATCTCTGCCGCGGTATTCTGATCGATCAACCAGAGGAGAAACTAAGCTAATGGATCGCTTCGAATCCTTGAAACAAAAATACGCGACGGTTTTAGGTCTGATCAAGCAGCGGGGTGTCGTGCTGGCCCACCTGCACGTCGAAAACGACAAGTTGGTCATGCAAGGCTCGGCCCCAACGGAGGGAATTAAGAACGAAGTCTGGAACGAGATCAAGCGCATTGATCCCAGCTACTCCGATCTCGCCGCCGATATCAATGTCGACTCGAGCCTGCCGGTACCGCAGGTGACGTACACGGTTCAAAAGGGCGACTCGCTATGGAAGATCGCCGAAAAGCACCTGGGCAAAGGGTCGCTGTACCCGAAACTGATTGAAGCCAACCCGGGTAAACTGAAGGACGAGAACACGGTCATTCACCCGGGCGACGTCCTCTTGATTCCACAAGCGTAGGGAACATTCGAGGGGCGGCGAACCGTCCGAGTTCCAAGAAGGAGTAAACGACCCGCAGGCGCTCGCTGGACGCCGGGCGTGTCCCCGTTCGGACGACTGCCGGGCAGTAATCAGTTCAGCGCGAGTCCCTCGGTGCTGCTGCGCAGCAGAATCTCACTGAGGCTGCGAATGCCGCGCTGGTCCAGATATTCCTTGCGAAATGCCTCCAGCCCAGGTGGTTGGGCCGCCTGGTAGTGCAGTGTGTGCATGCCGCCCAGGTAATCGCACCAGCCCTGAGGAGATCCTAAGCGCTGCTGGTGCATCAGCCGCAACAGGAAACCGTCGAACAGGACTTCAAACTCGTGCTCGACACTCTTCAATATGTCGAGCGAGACGCTGGCGGTCTGCGTGGAGAAAGCCGCGCTCTGCAACAGGCTGTGTTCCAGCAAGGCATGCGCCGCGGGCCGTTCGTACAGCAGCGGGCGCCCAGCCGAGATAATCGCGCCGACCATGTCGAGTGGCTCCAGCCGTTGCATGAAAGGCCGGAAGTGCCAGCGTGAGAGCCGGCCTGTCAGCAAACGGGAAACATCGTCGCGCCGGCGAATGGCCCACTCCTCCGGCGACGGCGGCATCAGGAAATTCAACGCATACTGGGCCAGCCATTCCACACCTTCGAGTTGCTGCGCCAGTTCCTCGACCTTGAGCGCGGAGCAGATTTCGCACAGCCGCGCCACTTCCTGGCCCAGCCGTTCCGGCGGAAAGGGTGAGCGCAGCGTCGGGTACAGGTCGCCGTGCGACCAGGCGTAGACTTGCGCGAACGAAGGCTCTTCGTGCACGGCCTTGCGCATCAACCAGACTTGACGGACGCGGAACTCGAGGTCGTTCGGGACATCGTCCAGCAGTTCGTAGAGTTGCGCCGATTCGGGACGGCTGGCTGTGCGCAACCACTGCGCGCAAACGGTCTTGCGAAAACCTTTCGCTATCGGCTCACTTAGAGCGCTGATGCCGGCCGTGGCGGCCTTCGATTCGATCTCGTCGCGCACCCACGGCGTCCGCATCAACATCTGCGGCAGTTGCCGGAACGCAGGATTCTCCACGGGCGACGGTCCGGAAAGCCGCTCCGCGATGGTGGCGCACTGTGCGGCGAGCCGCCAGGCACGTACCTCGGGCCGGGCTTCGAGCTCACGCAACATTGCTTCGACCAACTGCGAGAACTGGCACAGCACCCTGGCCATCGAGTCCGGCGACGGCTCCTCGAGCAGGGCCTTCACGGAAAGCCGCAAGGCGACGGAGGACTTCGCCACCGCGGTCGAAAACTCGCGCGGAAGGGCTTCTTCGAGTTCCTCGGCGATATAAGCGAGGTCGGAATCGAACGTCCCGCTCATCTCCTCCTCTTCCAGGCGGAGACCGTGGGAGAAACGCTCGATGGTGCTGCGGATGGAAGCTAGTTCACCCAATTGATCGCCTTAGGCCGGGGCCTTACGAAGAACCTCGTTCATCGAGCCCTGACGGTACCCATTCAGATCGACCGTGACGTACAAAAACCCCAACTCCTTAAATGCCGTCGCGAGAGTTCCGGCCATTTCGATGTTCAAGGCGCGGGCCAGTTCGTCCTGGCCGAATTCGAGCCGCACCAGGTCGCCATGATAACGCACGCGGCATTGACGGAATCCAAGCTGGTGGAGTTTCTCCTCGCCGGCTTCGATCTGTCGAATCCGCTCCGGGGTCACCTGCGTGCCGTAGGGAATGCGGGAACTCAAACACGCCGCCGCCGGACGGTCCCAAGTCGGCAAGCCCGCGCGGCGCGATAGCTCGCGGATTTCCGCCTTGCTGAGTTCGGCCTCGACCAGCGGCGCCTGGACATTGTGGAGTTTGGCCGCGCCTTGCCCGGGGCGGTAATCGCCGAGGTCGTCCGTGTTCACGCCGTAGACGATGTGCGGGTGGCCGAACGCCGGCGCGATCTGCTCCATGCGCGAGAACAGCTCGTCCTTGCAGTGGAAGCAGCGGTCCGGGTTGTTGGACGAGTAGGCGGGGTTGTCGAACTCGTAGGTGGGTATCAGTTCGTGGCGGATGCCAAAGCCGCGCGCGAACTGAATCGCGTCGGCCACATGCGAACGCGGAATGGAGAGCGAGTCGGCCGTAATGGCGATGGCGTTCTGCCCCAGCGCCTGTTTGGCGGCCCATGCAAGATAAGCGGAATCCGTACCGCCGGAGTAGGCAACCAAAACCCGTTCGAGCTTGCGAAGAAGTTCAAACAGGCGCCGCTCCTTGGCGTCGAGAACCGCCGGGTCGAACGCGGAGGGAGGCAGGCCCAGGGTTACCAATCCACTCATGCGGTCATTATAGCGGCTTGCTGGCAGCGGCCTCCCCGCGCGAATCTTCTATTTGAGCCGCCATTTTCCGGCTCACTACTTTGCCAGAGTGAAGTTCATGTCGACCTGGGTGATTACTTCTACGGGCGCGCCGTTCAGCACGGTCGGCCTGTAGCGATATTGCTTTACTGTTCCGATGGCGGTTGGAGCTAGTAGTGGGTGACCCTCCATCAGAGTGACCTCACCGACTGTGCCGTCTTTGAGGATCAGCACTTTCATTCGTACTTTGCCTTCCACCTTCGCGGCCTTTGCTTCGGGCGGATAGGCGGGAATGGGCCGCTCGATGAGCATATGGTCCTGAACGCCACCGCCGACCGTGATGCGTTGGGGGAGCACTTCGATTGACGGAGGGGGAGGAGCAGGTGGTGGCGGAGGCGGAGGAGGATAGATGCCGCCGGTCAGCGGCCCTCGCTGGGGCATGCCGCTTAGAGTCGCGGATATCTGCTGCGATTTCGCCTTTTTTGTTTCGAGGGCCCGCTGTACCCATTGGTCCGCTATTGCGACCTCGCGGGTGTACTCTTCGACTGTGTCCAGCAGATCGGCGCGCTCGCGAACCAGCAGATTCAGGTATGCCATGGCATCGTCGTAGGCGGGATCGAGTTGCAGAGCGCGCTCCAGGTGGCGGATGCCGTCGTCCACTATGTGGCTCATGCGCGAGCGCAGTTCTGAACGTATGGACGAGTCGCGCAGTGGACCGGGGTCCTCCGGACGCATCCCTAACCGGGCTCGCGCGCTCATCAATTCGGGATAGAACTTCGACCAGGCGATTACGCCGAGGTTGTAATAGGCGACCTTGTGCGACGGATCGTAGTCGATCAGCTTCTGAAACCAGCGGCCGGATTCATCCAGGATGTAGAGCTTCTCGGCCAAGTCGTAAGCTGACGACGCGCGCGCGAAGTGGAGCGAAGCCAGAGATTCCATCGCCTGTTTGTTGTCAGGCTGAATCTGTAGCGCTTTTCCGAAAGCGCTGGTGGCGCTGGCGGCGATGCGCTTGTTCGCCTCGGACTGATCGCCCGGGCGATACTGCGCCAGCCATGCAATGCCCAGCTGGACGTAGGTATTCGGGTCGTTCGGCGAGAGCCTGACGGCGTGCTCAAACAGGTTTACCGCTTCGGCATAGCGGCCGGCCCTGAAAGCGGCGGCACCCTGTTTCATCGGGTCCGGGCTCTGACCGAAGCCGAAGACGAGAAATGTGAAGCTAGCGACGATCACGCGGGACATGTGCATATGCGGCAACTCCTCACGCGGATCAGACGCCACGCGGACTGGGTTTGTTCCTCGGGGGGTGCGGCGAGCTGGTGGGGAGAACGGACTAAAGCCCCGCACGGGTTGAAGCCCACACTCCCGAGGCTCGCAGAAGAGTCTTCGCAGCGGGACAGAAGCCGGCCGGGAGTGTGTGAATCGGGATTGTAGAAGTATTTCTTGCGCGGCAGAATAAACATCGTCACAATAATGAAAGCGCTTACGGGTTCAGATTTATCGGCGCTGGAGGTGACCTCGTGGATCACGGATTGACTAAGGCCGGGTTTAGCCGGCGTGACATGCTCAACACTGCGGGTAAGGCCGCTGTGGCGATCCCGCTGCTGCGGACTGCGATTGAAGGCGCGGCTGCCGCGCCGGTGAATGGCATTGCCGGGATCGACCGGGTTACGATTATGCCCGGCAAGACGTATCTGCGTGGTTGGGCTGGTTATGGGGATCCGCCGCGGCCGCAGCGTCCTCGCCGGGGAGAAGCGGCGCCTCCGTCTCCACCGCCTCCACCTGGACCGCCGCCGACTGTGACGTGGAGTAAGGCATCCGGTCCCGGCAATGTCACCTTTGCCGATGCTAAGGCGCTGATCACCACCGCGACGTTTTCCGCACCTGGCGCGTATGTTTTGAAATTGACCGCGACCAACGGCACGGAAACCGCTTCTTCGACGCTGAACGTATCTGTCGAGACTGCGCCGCCGTTGAAACAACTGGATGCGGTCTATACCAAGAAATTCAAGGTCGACAGCCCGCTGTGGAACAAGCGCGCCAAGGCGCTGGTGGTCAACTGGATTCCTAAGTGCGTTCGGTTCATCAACCGTGACGATCTCCCGGTGGGACCCGGCGGCATCGACAACTTTGTCGAGGCAGGGAAGAAGTTGCGCGGCGAAAAGCACGGCGCGCACAAAGGCTATGTGTTCTCGAACGCCTGGGTGCATCAAACCGTCGAGTCCATGTGCATCGCGTTGATGATGGACCCGCAGGGCGACCAGGAGATCATCAAGGCGCACGAGTTCATGCGCGCGACGCTGGAGGATTGGATTCCGAAGATCCTGGCGGCGCAGGAGCCCGACGGTTACTTGCAGACTGCGTTTACGTTACCGCGGGTGAATGGCCGCGGCGAAGTGAACAATGGGCCGTTTGAGCGCTGGGCGCGGCGCGGCGATCATGAAGGCTATGTCGCGGGGTACTTCCTGGAATCGGCCATTAATCACTATCTGATGACCGAGAAGAAGGACGCCCGGCTGTATAACGCCGCGAAGAAGCTGGCCGATTGCTGGTACAACAACATCGGTCCCGCTCC
>Ga0073934_10011257_pt1 | contig 10874 bp, 7 predicted proteins | sample LarsenN4metaG_FD_76834 | JGI IMG/M metagenome (GOLD analysis project Ga0073934, IMG submission 76834) | Hot spring sediment bacterial and archeal communities from British Columbia, Canada, to study Microbial Dark Matter (Phase II) - Larsen... ...
AAAACGCGGTGGCTGCGCCCCCATCCGGCGATCCGCGAGAAGGTCAGAGTCAAGGGGATCGCGACAGGAGAGGCAGACGCTCACGACGGCGCCGCAACCGTGGCCGTGGCTTTCCTGATTCCAAGTACGCCGCACCAGGGGAGGCTGCGGATTCGGCCCCCGGATCCGATGAGCCAGAAACCGGTGCTGCGCCAAGTTCGGATGAGGAGATTTTCCTGCTTCCAGGCGAGTCACTGGCGAAATACCGCCGCTCGGGTGGCTCTGTCGCAGACGCAGACGCAGACACAGACACGGACACGGACACGGACACGGACGCAGACGAGTCCGCTGAAGCGGCGAGCGAACGTGAAGAGGACTCCTCAGCCGAGCTCGAAGCGCTGAGAGTCGCACCCGACGAGACGGAAGACGACGTCGTGGAGCAGATTCTCGAGCGGGTGGATGCTCTCGGCGGTGACGATGAACCCGATGTCTCGCCCACAACCGAGTCTGACGTCGATCAAATCGAACTCGCGGCCGAGAAAGCGCAAGATCTGGCTGAGTCGCTAACCCAGAGCATCGAAGAGGGTGACGAGACGCGGGAAGAAGTAGAAGACGGGATCGATTTCCCGGAGTCGACCCCCGCGGCTCAGGAAGAGAGCGACGAATACGAACCTCTGGAAGCCGATGGTTCACGGGTTGAGGTGGAACTCGAGTTGGAGTCTGGATCCGATATCGAGGACACGGAAGCGTACCCGGGCAGTGAGGACGAATCCGCCGGCATTTCCGCATCGGACGATGCGGAAGCGACACAGGATGACGCTGTAGCGCTTGAGGCGCCCAAGACTGAGGGCGAGGAAGTCGAACCCGCGCGCATGCCGCAGAGCCTGACGGCGACGCTCCGCGCTCAGGGCGGCCGGTACCCGCATCGCGTCTCGCGCCGCATGCGCCGGCGTGGCCGCGGCGGACAGCAGCAACAACAGCAGCAGCAGCAGCCAGAGCAGGGTCAGGCAGGCGAGGCGACACCGGAACAGCAACAAACGCCGCTAACCGATGCGCCTGCGCCGGTTCGGGAAGTGCGGACCCAGGCGGAGCGTGGCCCGCGCGAGGAGCGTACCGGCGAGCGCGAGCGCGGACGCGAACGGGACCGCGACAGGGATAGGGACAAGGACCGCGAGCGTGAACGATCTGACCGGCCACCGCTTCCGTCGATTACCGACCTGCTGCGCGAAGGGCAGGAGATCATCGTTCAAATCGCGAAAGAGCCGCTCGGCCAGAAAGGCGCGCGCATCACTTCGCACATTGCCTTGCCCGGGCGTTATGTAGTCTACATGCCGACGGTGGAGCATCTGGGCGTTTCACGAAAGATCTCCACAGAAGAAGAGCGCCTGCGCCTGAAGAAGATTCTTCAGACACACCGTCAGGGAATTGCCGGCGGTTTTATCATGCGCACAGCCGGGGAAGGCAAGAGCGAAGAGGACATCGCCTCCGACATGCACTTCCTGGCCAACTTGTGGCTCGACATCCGCCAGAAGGCCGAGAAGAAGCGCGCCCCGGCGCTGCTCCACCACGACGTGCAGATCGTACAGCGCGTGCTGCGCGATCAACTGACCGAGGGCTTCAAAGCCATTTGGGTGGATACCGAGGACATGTATGAGCAGGTCCTGCATACTGTGGAGCGGATGCAGCCAAGCCTGCTGAGCCGGGTGAAGCTGTATACGCGGCAGGAGCCGATTTTCGACGCCTTCGGCATTACGCAGGAGCTGGAACGCGCCCTGCGTCCGAAGGTTTGGTTGAAGTCGGGCGGGTACATTGTCATCAATCAGACCGAGGCGCTGGTTGCGATCGACGTCAACACCGGCAAGTATGTCGGCAAGTCCAACCGGCTGGAAGACACCATCGTCAAAACCAACCTGGAAGCGGTGAAGGAAATCGTCCGCCAGATGAGGTTGCGGGATTTGGGTGGCATCATCGTGGTCGATTTCATCGACATGGACGAGCGTAAAAACCGCCAGAAGGTGATGCAGGCGCTTGAAGACACGATGCGCTTCGACAAAGCGCCTTACAAGATTCTCCAATTCAATGATTTCGGCCTGGTTGCGATCACCCGCAAGCGGGTGAAGCAGAGCCTGGAACGCACCTTGTGCGCTCCGTGTCCCACTTGTGAAGGCGCTGGATACCTGAAGAGCGTCCAGACCGTCATCGGCGAAATACTGGCTCAAGCGCAGAAATACGCCAGAGTAGTAGACACCAAGGATTGTGTGCTGCGCGTGAATCCCGAGGTCGCCAAGGTTCTCAAGTCGGTGGAGAACCGGTATCTGGAGGAGCTGGAGGAGGTTCTTGGCCGCCCCGTGCTGGTGACATCGGATCCGTTGCTCCACCCCGAGAAGTTCGACCTGACTTAGGAGCCTATGCGGAAAGGGCTCGTCCTGTTATTCGTAGCTGCGCTGCTTGCTCTACCGGCGGCGGCGCAGCGAGTGCGCATCGTTTCCGAATTTCAACGCATTGCCCCGGATGGGAGCGTCGTTGCCGCCGATCGTGTGGACAGCCGGCGCGAGATCAACTCGCCTGCCGTACCGCGCAACGCTCATTCGCTGTTCCGTGTGATCATCAATCTTCCCAAGGGGACCCCTTACTGGATCTTCATCGCTCAGAATCCCGAGAACACAGCTGCGGCGAAGATGTATCGCGAGCGCCCGCCGGACGCCGTAGAGGAACTGACGCAGCCGGTACACACGACTATGGGCGAAAGCGGATTTGAGACATATCTGCTGGATGTGTTTTTGCCCGCCGACGCACCCGTGGAGACGTTCCGGCTGGAAGTCCAACTGAATGTGGATCAGGATTGGACGATATATCCGCTCGAAATCCGCGTCAGGCAGCCGCGCGTGCCGCGCATCGAGAAGCTGAACGGTCCGCTGCCGGAAGCGGGCGCCCGTTCCGATGCCGCCCTGACCGTCCCGCTGAAAGCGTACCTGTGTGGAACGGAGTTCAAGGCAGCGCCTGCTTCGAACGGTCCCACAACTTTGCGCAGCTTAATCCAGCGCAGCGGCTGGCAGGATGTTGCGCTGGCGCGCGAATTGGAACCATCCGCCACGCGTCCGGCGGTAGTCGCTAACATCCTCAAGGCGGGCGGATGGCCGGACGTGAAGGCGTTCTGTGAGCACCCGCAGCCGCTGTCGCCAAACGGGTCGGAGTGGTTTTTGAAAGTGCGGGATTACCTGTATCAGGGACGTCCGGTCCGGTGACGTTTGAGGGGCGCTTTCCATAGTCGACCGCACCAAGGCCGGCGACTCCCCTGGAGAACAGAAGAATGGCCCGATTGAAGTTCCTTTGTGACGCCTATCCGGACCGGCGCAGCGCCGGATGAATCCTCGCGGTCCCTGCTAAACTACAGTTTGGGTCCGCGCCGCGGTCCCGTTTCCCAGGAGAGGTGGCCGAGTGGTTGAAGGCGCACGCTTGGAAAGCGTGTATACGGGAAACTGTATCGAGGGTTCGAATCCCTCCCTCTCCGCCAGCAACTGGCTGGCTGCTGCCCTAACGCACCCCAAACCGCGGCAAGTGTGCTCTCACATCAAGGGAAGAATGCGGGAACTCTGGAAAGCGAAAGCAGACTTGATTTAATCACTGCCGTGATCATGCTCCACGGAAGGCCTATTAGGGTCTCTGCTTGACTTAAACTAACCTGGATCAAATGCCTGTCCCGCGCCGGCTGCTTGAACCTCCGCGGCCGTATATCCTCAATCCTGCCGAGCAGATCGATGCGCCGTTGGGCCGTTGGAACCTTTACATTGGCGGCGCCAACTGTTTTGTCTCCGGCTACGTGAATCTCGATCTCTTCCCGTTGCCCGGAGTCGATGTTGTGGCAGACGCGGAACTGCTTCCCTTCGCCGACGGGCAGTTTCAGCGCGTGGAATGCGACGCGGTGCTCGAACATGTCCGTGATCCGCAGGCCGTGATGCGGGAAATCGAGCGCGTCCTTTGCCCCGGCGGCTATGCGCACCTGGTCACACCGTTTTGCCATCCGTTTCACGAATTTCCGAAGGACTACCGGCGCTTCACCCTGGATGGCCTGGCTGAACTGCGCGGGGGATTGGACATCGTCGCCCAAGGCTGGCGCACGGGTCCTACGGCGACTCTGCTCGTCTTCCTGCTCGAATATGTGAAACTGCTGGCGCCCTGGCGCTGGTGGCGCGTGCTGAGCCACGGGATTCTAGGCTGGCTGCTATTTCCGCTGCGCTATCTTGACCTCGTGCTTCTGAAGTCGCCTTATGCTGGCCGGATCGGCAACCACTGCTACATGTGGCTGCGCAAACCAGCCGCCGATCCCGCTACTCCAACCGGCGTAACTCGAAACGTGCATAACGGCTGAGCGACGGTTGGCCTGTGTCGCTGACGCGCGCGACAACATAAGTGACCTTGGGCGCGCCGAGTTTCAACTTAACGCTGGCCCTTCCTTGATGCCCCGGACGCGTCCCAATTGCCGCGACCAGATGTCGCCGCCGTCGTAGTTGGGATACAACGCGCCCAAGGCTCCGTGGGCGGTACGAATGTGGCGTTCCACCCAGTCCGGCGATACAAGACCGGAGTCACCGCCGCGGTACATCCCGCGTACGCCGTGATTGCGAGTCATGTAGTAGAGGGACGGCCACTCGGCCTTGATCCAAGGCCCGGTTGAATCCTGGTCGTAAATGGCGTGGACCCGCAGCTTACCCAAGAACGCCTGCTGCTGCGCCGCGGCTTTTGACGCGCGAGCGCGCCATAAGCAGCCTGATCAGCGACTGACCGTCGTCCGGCTCGCGGACGTCCGCAGTCAGGCTGCTGATGTCCGTCAGCACGACGATGCGGGGCCGCTGCGCCGCCGCTGCAAGCGAGCCGAGCAGCACCGTCAGAATCGCGATTGCCCTCATGCAGCCGCTATCGTACAACGCCGCGGCTGCCGTGATGCGAAGGTCCGTTTAGAAGATGACCTTCAACGCCAACTGAATCTGACGCGGTGCATTGGCAGTACCGGTTATCACTCCGAAACTGCTGGATGTGACGCTGGTATTGGGCCCGCCAAAGCGTGGCGTGTTGAATGTGTTCAGCGCTTCGACACGCAACTGCGCCTTCACCCGCTCCGTAGCCTGGAAGTCCTTGAAGAGGGATAGATCCCAGTTGTAGATTCCGTCGTTGCGAATATCAGGAAGACGCGGTCCCATATTGCCGAAGGTGAAAGCAGCGGGCTGGGTGTAAACGGATGTATCAAAGTAGCGATTCAGCCGTTCCTGCACCGGACCTGTCAGCTTGCCGCTTTTGCCGTTGCTGTTGGCACGGATGGCCATGTTGAAGATATTGGCGTTGTTGGAGGCGGAAATCCCTATTGGTGTACCTGTCGAGAAGGTGGCAATGCCGTTTACCTGCCAGCGTCCGATTGCGAGGTCGAGGATCTTATTCCAATCTGATCCGAAGCGGCGGCCGCGGCCGATGGGGAGTTCGTAGACGCCCATCACCACCGTGCGATGGGCAATGTCGATATCGCTCAGCGAACGGCTGGCGCGAATGTTGTAGCTGTCCTGGTGGCTTAGGCCGTCATCCAGGCTCTTGCCCCAGGTATAGGCAAGCTGCATCTGGAGGCCTTTGGAGAAACGCTTGTTGGCCGAAACCTGCAGCGAGTGGTAGAACGACGAGGCGCCGACCGAGTAGATCGGGATGATGTTCGTGAACTGCGGGTAGGGCCTCAGTAACTGGGCGCGAGTCGTATTGCGGCCCGCCAGGACACCCGTCGCGAAACGCGTGCCGAAGAATGGATTCGGCACCTGCTGGGTGAGTTGGCTACCCAGCGCCAGATGCTTGGGGTCGAGCTGGTTCAAGCTCAACCCACCTTCGTCGTTGCGATGCAGATGGAATCCGCGCGTGCCCACGTAGGCTACTTCAAGCAACGTGTCGAAGGGCAGTTCGCGCTGGATGTTCACGTTCATCTGGCGCGTCCACGGCGAGATGATGTCGGTGGTGGTGGCTTCGATTGCGTTTCCTAACTGCGTTAGCACTCCGTTGGCCGCTCCGACTACAGGGTTCACCCCCAGCGGCCATGGGTCACGCAGGTAGTTGGTCGGAGTAAGGCCATCGATGCTTGCTACCCAGGTGTTATCCACGCGGAAGCCCATCGTTCCGATGGTGCCAGCCGCTGCCTGCTGCGATGGGCCGTAGACGTGCGCATAGCCAACGCGCAGGACGGTTTTCGGCATGAACTGCCAGCTTAAGCCGAAGCGGGGAGCCCAGTTGTTCGTATCTGCCTTGAACTGTGTGCGCGGCTGGTTGCCGACACCCACGAAGACCAAGCCGCCGGTCACGCCCGGGATCACTTCCGAAACCGGGGTGGCCACCAGCGGGTCGAAAATGTTTGTGCGGTTGTAGCGTTCGGTACGCGGTGTATCAATATCCCAGCGCAGGCCCAGGCTGAGGCTCAGGGTGGGCGTGACGCGCCAGTCGTCCTGGAAGTAGAAGGCGTAGTAAAAGCTCTGCGTGGCTACGTTCTTGTAGTTCGCCTGTAGGCTGCCACTAGACCCGGCGCCCAGCAGAAGCGAAGCATAGCCGTTCCCCGCGGTGGCCGAGGCCTGGTTGCCGTTCGGACCCTGCGTCATGCCGCGCGTGAACGAGTAGGAACTGGCGTTTCTGCCTTCGTTGACATTCACCCGCATCATTCTCGAATCCGTGCCCATCTTCATCGAGTGTTTGCCCATGATCTTATTGAGGCTGGCTACCAGCGTGTAGGTCATGAAGGCATTTCTGCGGTGGTCACCTCCGCCCAGACCGCGATAGTCGGAGACGCTGAAGCTCGGAAACTGATGGAAGTCCACTGCGCTGTCGATGTACTTCGGCAGGCCGAGGTTCGAGGGTGCAAATCCGAAGCCCTGGTTGTTGTAGACGAATAGTGTACGGGCGAATCCAAGGCGCACGTTCATGATGCTCGTCGGCGTGAGCGTGTTGGTATAGTCCGCTACGGCGCCATGAACATGGTCTTCCTGGTTGATCCTGCCTTCGGCGATTTTGATTTCTTCCGGAAAGAAAGTGGTCGCGATGTCCTCGTTGAGGCGTGTCGAGTAGCGCGCGAAGAACCGCTGCGTTGGAGAAATGACCTGGTCAACACGATAGTCGTGCTGCGTCATATCCAACGGCTTCGAAGCACTGGCGGCCCAGTTGTTGGTCGCATTACTCAGACCGGTGGGCGCCGTGTTCGGAAGCGGGTAATACTTCGTGAGAGCAACGGCCACGGGGTCGAATCTCATGGAAGGGATCCTGTTTCCCGGAAACACGGTGCGCACGTTCGCCACGCCGGTAGAGCCGGTTGTGAGCGGGTCGTAGATCAGAATCGATTGCCCAGCGGCGTTGCGTGTCTGGGAGAAGTCGCCTGTTCGTTCCAGTTCGGTAGGGACGGATGTGATTGTGGATGATGCGCGGCGCTCTCGCAACGCTTCGAAGGACACCATGAAGAAGGTCTTGTCTTTCCGAATCGGTCCGTTCAAAACGCCGCCGAACTGCGATCGCTTGAAACTGAGCAGCTGTATGTTCCGGCTGTTGTTGAAGAAGTCGTTCGCGTCGAGCTTGGAGTTGCGCAGGAACTCATATGCGCTGCCGTGCCACTGGTTTGTGCCGGATTTGAAGACCACGTTCAGCACGCTTCCGAGGCTGCGGCCGAACTCCGCGGGGTAGTCGGCGCCCAGCAGCTTGAACTCTTCAATAGCATCCACCGATGGAAACACGGAGATGCCGTTGAAGCCGTTCACCGTCGGATGCGCGGCCGACACTCCGTCGATCATGGTGTCCATGGTTCTGGCGCGGGCCCCGTTCACGGAATACCGCATTTCGCCGTAGCTGTTGCCGACCGATCCAGTAACCCCGGGGGTCAGAAACACCAGGCTATACACATTTCGCGTGTTCAGCGGCAGATTCACGATCGCGCGGTTGTCAACAATTTTGGCTAGCGTCGCGTTCTCGGTTTCGAGGCTTGCCGCGTCTGCCGAGATCATGACGGACTCTGCCAGTTCACCCACGGCAAGCTGGACGTCCAATCGGGCGGTTTGCTGCACCTGGAGCACAATGCCTTCGCGGACGAAGCGCTTAAACCCAGGGGCGACAACCTCCAGCCGGTAATCTCCTCTTGGCAACAGCGGAATAGCGTAGTTGCCGCTCGAGTCAGTCCGGGCAACGGATCGGATGCTGGTGCCGATATTTATAGCAGTCACTTCTGCGGCGGGAACGACCGCTCCCGTGGAGTCTGTTACGACACCCGTGATAGAACCGGTGATGGATTGGGCGGCTACCGGCACGGCGGCGAGCAGCAGCAGTGTGATGGTGAGAAGAGAACGTGGGCTCATTCGGACTAAAACCTCGGATTAACGTGACTCTAACACAAACGTCATGATTTTGTAACGAAGAAAATGGCGCCTACGCACAATTAGCATGAACGGGTTAAAGTGTTTTCCATGGCATCACGGCGTTCTTTTCTTGCTGGCGCTGGCGCGAGTCTGGCCCCCTCTGGGCTGGCGCTTTCCGCCGCTGCAACCAAACTCCCGAACATCACGCTTGACCCCGCTGCGGCGAAAAAGACTATCGAACCTTTTGGCGAGCTTTTGATTTACTTCGAAGGGGCAACCGACCAAGTCCGCTCCATGACCGCCGGCAGTCTGCGCCTGAAGGCAGGGATGTCTCCCCATCCGCCGCACACACACGCAGAAGAGGAGTTCATGGTGATCACGGAAGGCAGCGGCGAGATCACCGTCGACGGCAAGGTACAGAAAGTAGGCCCAGGAAGCATGATGTACTGCGCCGCGAACAAACCGCACGGAATCGTCAACACGGGCAAGTCCCCGCTTTTGTTTTACTTCTATAAATGGAAGGTGTGACCGGCGTAACCCCTCGCGAGAAAGGGAAATATTCCTAGCGAGAAATAGCCTCAGCGAAGCACTTATATCCTGTTGGCCCCGGATCCAGTCAGTCTGCTGACCTTGCTCTTCGACCGCCGGGTAGCCGAACAGGTGGCGGCCTGTTTTCTGCCGCTGTCCATTTACATTCTCGTCAGCGGGTTGGACGATCTGTTCATGGACGCCGCCTGGTGGCTGCGTTGCTGGCGGGAAGGGCGTGCGCGCGCCCGCGCCATCCCGCACGTGGTTTCCGAAGCGCCAGCCGAGGAGCAGATCGCTCTGTTTCTGCCCTTGTGGCGGGAAGCCGGCGTGATCGAGAAGATGGTCGATCACAACATTGCCGCCATCCGCTATAGCAATTACCAGATCTTCATCGGCGCCTATCCCAACGATCCGCAGACTGTGGAGGCCATTCGCAGGCTGGAGGCAAAGTACGCGCGGGTCCATCTCGCTCTGACGCCGCACGAAGGCCCGACCTCCAAGGCCGACTGCCTGAACTGGGTCTTCCAGCGCATGTTGCTACACGAAGAGCAGCAGGGCTTCCGCTTTGAGATCATCGCGATGCACGATGCGGAAGACCTGATCCACCCTGAGGAGTTCCGCATCTTCAACCGTCAGTTGCTCACGCACGACATGGTGCAGATGCCGGTTCTGCCACTGCCGACACCGTGGTGGGAGTTCACCCACGGGCTTTACTGCGACGATTTCGCCGAGGGGCAGGGGAAAGACCTGGTGACGCGCCTGGAGTTGGGCGGATTCATGCCGGGCTGCGGAGTGGGCACCGCGTTCCGGCGTGACGCGCTGGAGAAGCTGGCCGAGGCCAACGCGAATCGCATCTTTGAGCCGGGCTGTCTGACCGAGGACTACGAGAACGGCCTGCGCATGTACCAGATCGGCTGCCGGCAGCACTTTGTCCCGGTGGAGTTCGAACGCGGCGTGATGGTAGCGACGCGCGAGTATTTCCCGCGCGATGCAGATGCGGCAGTGCGGCAGCGGTCGCGCTGGATCACCGGGAATTCGTTGCAGACGTGGGAGCGCCACGGATGGGGGAAGAGCGCTGCGGAGTTTTACTTTTTCTGGCGCGACCGCAAGGGACTGTGGGGTAATCCTCTCAGCTTGGCGTGCAACCTTGTGCTCCTATACGGCTTGTTGTCGCTGGGCTTTGCCGCCATGAGCGGTGGGCCCTGGTGGATCGGGGAACTGCTGGCAGCCGATACAGCGACCTCGATTCTGGCGTGGGAAACGTTCTTCCTATTGCTGACGCGCGTGGCTTCGCGCATCGCCATCGTTTCGCGCTTCTATGGGTTGCCGTTTGGGTTGCTTGCACCAATGCGCATGCTCTGGGGCAACTGGATCAACACGCGGGCCACCGTGAAAGCACTGTGGACCTACGGCAACGCACGGCTGCATGGCAGACCGTTGAAGTGGGTCAAGACCGAGCATGCCTACCCTAGCCGCAGCGCGCTGGTTGGGTATCGGAGGCGGTTAGGGGAAGTGTTGGTACAGTCCGATTACATATCCGCGGCAGAGTTGGAGGCGGCGTTATCTACGCAGCCGCCAGGAGTCCGGATCGGGCGGCACCTGGTTGATTTAGGCCTGATCAGGGAGGAGGAACTGCTTCAGGCTTTGAGCCTGCAACAGAGCCTCCCTTATGTACGGCTGAATTCCGTGTCCGTGAGCCATAAGGCAGTCCGGACCCTGCCCGCTGCCGTGATCCGGGAGTGGAAAGTGCTGCCATTCCGGGTTGAGAAGGGCAAGCTTTTGGTAGCTTCGTGCGAGATTCCGAGCGAGGAGATGCAGCGCAGCGTGCAACAGTTCACGGGGCTGGAAGTGCTGTTTCACCTCGCGTCGCCGCCTGATTTGGAGCGGGCGGTTGCACAAGCGGTCAAACCGGCGGAGCAGTCCATCGGTGGCCGAGCCGCGGCGGCGGGAGCGGACTGAGGGAGGATGGGCAGGGAAGGCTTGTTTCAGCGGGGCACCTAGCTAGCCGCCGAA
>Ga0073934_10011258_pt1 | contig 10869 bp, 8 predicted proteins | sample LarsenN4metaG_FD_76834 | JGI IMG/M metagenome (GOLD analysis project Ga0073934, IMG submission 76834) | Hot spring sediment bacterial and archeal communities from British Columbia, Canada, to study Microbial Dark Matter (Phase II) - Larsen... ...
ATCCATCGTGTCCAGCTATTCGTTAACTGGACAGGATCGTTATCGCCGCGCAGCCCCAGTTCAAGATGGGTTCGCTGGACGCTTACGCCGAAGTCGCCGGCACTCGGGTACCACGACCGCGTGCCATTGCCGAAGCCCGCCTCCGTCCAGATGTCGCCCGGCTGACCGTTGATCTGAGTCACGCGGATGCCTTGCTGCGACCACGTGTCTCCGACCCCTTGTCCGCCCGGCGCGAGGTCGAAGTCGTTGATCGCGGTCGGCGCCGCAACGATGTCGGCCAAGTGCGCCGTCGCCGCGTGGGCGGCAGCGTGGCCCAGCACAGTTGCGGCGGTGAACCACAGCACCGGAGCCAGATTGCAGAGTCTGAACACGATGAAAGCCTCCGGAGTGAGTGAGTTGCGTGGTTGGAGACTCTTGGCTGCTTCCCCCGAAAGACCTTCATACGGTCTTCAAACTCGTCAAATCCGAGCACACGGCGCCAAGTCGTTTCAGGTCGGCCCGGCAGGGCGTGAAGCCCGCTGCCGCATCCGTACACAAGTCAGCCGGAAGCTTGCCGAGCTGTCGCGTCGGGCCGTTACCTGGCCGCGCGCACCGTGCCGATCGGCGTGACGGCCAACGAAGCGGCGGACGGCGTGGCGGGCCGCTCGAGCGCGAGCAGCGATGTCCCAGGCGCAGCCTCGGGCTCGATGTCGAAGTGCAGGACTTCGGCCTTGCGTCCCAGCTTGCCGTACAGCGCGATGGCCGGCCCGTCGCCGAGATCGGCTTGCACGAAGATGCCGTCGATGCCGCGCTGTCCTGCCAGGCGACGAGCCTCGCCGATCAAGGCCGTCGCTACGCCGGCGCGTCGGTGCGCCTCGGCGACGGCCAGATCGTAGATGTACAGCTCCCGGCGCGCCCGCTCGTACTTGGGCAGAACATAGCCGGTGATGCCGCCGATCACCTGCTGCCCGCGCAGCGCGGCGATGGCGACGAAGAACTCGGATTGCAGCAGGCCACGAAGGTAGTCATCCGAGGGCGGCTGTGCTTCGAAGGTCTCGGGGTCCTCAAAGGCACGGCCGAACAGGGACAGCATGGCGCGCAGCGGCTTCAGATCGGTCGCGGTCAGGACTTGGATGTCGTGGGGTACTGACATGGTTCGGCCTCAAGAGTGATTCGGGCGGGCAGGCTCGAACAGGAGCACCGGGTCCTGCAAGGCGACACGTCCGGGCTGCACCGTGGAGCCGTAGACCCCGAGGCAGCCTTGTCGATGCTGGGCCACGGCACGCAGCACGTCCGGGTTGCGCTCGGCCGTCACCGGATCGATGGTGATGACCACGCAACGGCCATCTCGCTTGTCGACCCGCAGGCGCAGGCTGCCGATGCGCAGTTCGCAGCCGACCCAGCCGTCCTCGCAGAACGGCTCGTCGCCGCTGGCTTGCACCAGCAGGTTCGGCCGGAAGCGCTGCGCGTCCAGCACCACGCCGAGGCTGGCACCCAGCTGCGCGAGGGTCTGGGTCGTGATCAGCGACAAGGGGAAGGTGTCGAAGACACCACGGTCCTGCCGGATGACCCGCATCCCGCCCGGGCAAAGCTCCTCGGCGAGTGCGGGGTCGAGGACGTCGAGTTCGTGGCCCGACGGTGTGCGCACGATGGTGGCCGATCGGTCCGGCCGCTGCGGATCGACGAAGCGCGGCCGGTACAGGCCCAGGTTCGCGCGTTCGCGAAGCGTGAACCACGGGAAGCCGCTGTGCGGCACATCGCTGCGCACAAAGGCCCAGCGGCGATCACCGGCCAGTCCATGCCAGGAAACCTCGGCCTCGACGAGCGCTTCCCCGCCCATCGACTTCACCGGGTATCGCCACAAACCCACCACGCGGCCGACCGGCCGCCCACTCTGGCCTGAAAGCATGAGGACACCTCCGAAGAGGCGCCCTTGACCTAGCCCGATCGCCGAGCGTGACGGAGATGGACTCCGCTGCAGCGCCTCTCGACGGTGGGGCACGGCCCGCGAAGACCGTGCTGATGGCCCGATCTTCTCGCAAGCCTTGCCCAGCCTGTCAATCCCTCGTGCGCCGACATCCCTTGTGCGCCGCCCCGGCAACGGCGCTTTCGGCTGGCCGCAGCGCGTCGCAGCCTTGCTCGCGCAGGCCTTCGCACGCGCGCGGCCGATCAGGTCAGACCAGCAGCACCAGCGCCCCGCTCGTCACCCGGCCCTCCAGCCGGCGGTGCACCTCCTGCACGTTCTCGAGCGAATGCCGCTCGATCGGCGGCCGCCTGATCGTGCCGTCGGCCAGCGCCGCCCACAGCCGCGCTGCGCGGCGCTGCAACTCGGCGCGCGTGGCCACGTAGTCGAACACCACCGGCCGCGAGAAGGTGATCGACTTGGCGACCAGCGCGTTGGGGTCCACCGCGCCCATCGGGCCGCTGGCCTGGCCGAGGCTGATCCAGTGGCCGCGGCGCGCCAGCGCCGCGAGGTTCTCGTCGCGCGCGGCGTCGCCCAGGCCGTCGATCAGCACGTCGGCGCCGCCGAGCTGCTGCACGGCGTCGGCGAAGCGGTAGTCGCGCGTCACGATCACGTGCTCGCAGCCGTGCGCGCGCGCCTGGCGCGCCTTGTCTTCGCTCGACACGGTGCCGATCACCGTGGCGCCCAGGCGCCTTGCCCAGGCGCAGACGAGCAGGCCCACGCCGCCCGCGGCGGCGTGCACGAGCAGCCGGGTGCCGGGGCCGCGGCGGTCGATCTGGCCGAGGTCGTGCAGCAAGTAGTCGGCGGTCAGGCCCTTGAGCAGCAGCGCCGCGGCCACCTCGTCGTCCACCGCGGGCGGCAGGCGCACCAGCCAGTCGGCCGGCACGTTGCGCACGCCACAGTAGGCGCCGGGCGCCGGGCCGAGGTAGGCGACGCGGTCGCCGGGCATCACGTCGCGCACGCCGTCGCCCACGTCGAGCACCGTGCCCGCGGCCTCCATGCCGGGTGTGCCGCCCTCGGGCAGCATCGGCGGGATCCAGCCGCGGCGCAGGTAGATGTCGATGAAGTTGACGCCGACGGCGCGCTGGCGCACGCGCACCTCGCCGGCGCCGGGCGGCGGGCACTCGGCGTCTTCGAGCACCAGCGCGTCGGCGCCGCCGTAGCGGGCCACGCGCACGCGGCGCATGGACACCGGCAGCGCACGCGGCAGCGGCGCGGCGGTTGATGAACCCGGCGCGCGCAGGTCGCCGCCGGCCGCGAGGTGGCGGCGCAGGTTCTCGAAGCCGGCTTCGTAGACACCCTCGGCCACCATCTGGCGCAGCTCGCGCTCCTGTCCGGGCGGCGTGGCGAAGGTCGACTCCCAGTGCCAGAAGGTGCGGTTGCCGTCGGTCACCGGCTTGAGCGTCACGGTGGCGACATAACGCTCGAGCGGCACGGTGGCCTCGACGATGCAGTAGGTGCTGCGGTGCAGCCGGTCGTCCAGCGTCAGCAGCTGCTCGCGGATGTGGTGGCCGTCCTTCAGGGTGAAGTTGCGAACGCAGCCGACCTGGTCGCTCTTCTCGCCGGCCTCGATGCGGCTTTCGTCGACCACGGCATGCCACTGGTCGTGGCTGTTGAAGTCGCGCAGCACCGCCCAGACGCGCTCGATCGGCGCGTCGATGATGGTGGAACGCACCACGCGTTGCAGCATGCGTCGGCAGCCCCTGCTCGTCAGGCTCAGCGCCGGCCGAAGTGGCGCTTCAGGCCGTCCAGGCCGCCCTGGAACACGCCGTTGCCGATCAGCTCGGTCAGCTCGCGCTCGCGGCCCTCGGCGCAGTCGAACTCGGCGCTCCACTCGGCGAAGCAGCGGTTGCCGTCGGTGATGGGCGTGAGCTTGAGCGTGGCCACGTAATTGGCCACGCCCATCGGGCTTTCGAGGATCTCGTAGGTCTGCGAGTACTCGTAGTCCGACAGCGCCAGCAGCCGCTCGCGGATCATGCCGCCGTCGCGCGTGTGGAAGTGGCGGATGCAGCCGACGCGGTCGCTCGGCTCGTTGTTCTCGATGCGGCTGTCGGCGATGCCCGGGTGCCAGAGCGGCAGCGCGTTGAAGTCGCGGATGCGCGACCACACGGTGTCGGCGGCCGCGTCGATCACCGACGAGGTGTAGACGCGGATCATTCCTTGCTCTGCGGGGCGGCGGGCGGCAGCGCCGCGGCGCCACCGGACGCGCCGGCGGTCAGGCGCTGGATGTCGCCGCTGTCCAGCCCGATCTCGCGCAGCAGCTGGTCGACGATCGGCGCCTGCGCGCGGAAGCGCAGCGCCGAGTTGACGACGCCGTCGGCGAAGCCGCCGCTGCCGTGGTCGCCGCCGCCGCCCCCCCCACCGCCGCCGGCCAGGCCCTCGACGTGCAGGATCTTGATGCCCTCGATGCGTTCCATCGGCCGCACCGCCTCGCGGATGATGGCCTCGGCCTTGGCGACGAGCGCCAGCCGCAGCGCCGAGGCGCGCGCCTCAGGCGACAGCACGTTCTGCGCCTCGTTCATCATGCGCGTGGCGTCGGCCTCGGCCTCGGCGCGGATGCGCGCGGCGATGGTGCGGATCTTCTCGGCGTCGGCGTCGGCCTCGGCCTGCGCGCGGATGGCGGCGCCGCGGTCGGCGCTGGCGGCCTTCTCGGCCTCGGCGGCCATGGTCAGGCGCAGGGCCTCGCGCTCGGCGGCCTGGCGCGCGCCGATGATCTCGATGGCCTTCTTGCGCTCGGCAGCCTCGACCTCGCGCGCCGTGAACACCTTCTCCTCGGCGGTGACGGCGAGCGCGCGCGCCACCTCGGCCTCGGCCTGCGCCTCGCTCTGCGCCTTGCTCTCCTTGGCGATGGCGATGGCGCGCTGCTGCTCGGCGAGCTCCAGCTCCTTGCGCCGCTCGATCTCGGCGGCCTGGATGGCGCGCTCCTTCTCGATGCGCTCCTGCTCGATGCTCTGCTCGCTGCGGATGCGCGCCGCGTCGATGGCCTGCCTGGCGGCGATCTGCGCGCCCTCGGCATCCTGCTCGCGCTGCGCGCGCTCGGTGGCGAGTTCGGCACGCTGGCGCGCGCGCGCGATCTCCACCTCGCGCTGCTGGCTCAGGCGGGCCTGCTCGGCCTCGCGGTCGATCTCGAGGGCCAGCTTCTCGGCCTCGAGGTTCTTGTTGCGGATGGCGATCAGCGTGTCCTGCTCGACGTCGTTGCGCTGCTTCTTGCGCCGCTCGATCTGCTCGGTCAGCCGCGTCAGACCCTCGGCGTCGAAGGCGTTGCTCGGGTTGAAGAACTCCATGCCGGTCTGGTCGAGCTGGGTCAGCGAGGCGCTCTCGAGCTCGAGGCCGTTCTTGGTCAGGTCCTCGGCTACCGCCTCGCGCACGCGGCGCACGTAGTGGCCGCGCTTCTCGTGCAGCTCCTCCATCGTCATCTCGGCGGCGGCGGTGCGCAGCGCGTCGATGAACTTGCCCTCCACCAGTTCCTTGAGCTGCTCGGGCTCCATGGTGCGCAGGCCGAGCGTCTGCGCCGCCGCGGCCACCGCCTCGGGCCTGGCGGCCACGCGCACGTAGAACTCGGCGATCACGTCCACGCGCATGCGGTCCTTGGTGATGAGCGCCTTGTCGCGCCCGCGTGCCACCTCCAGCCGCAGGGTGTTCATGTTCACCGGGATCACGTCGTGGATGATCGGCAGCACGAAGGCACCGCCGTCGAGCACCACCTTCTGCCCGCCCATGCCGGTGCGCACGAAGGCGCGCTCCTTGCTGCTGCGCAGGTACAGCCAGTGCAGCAGCCACACGACGATGGCGACGACGATCGCCACCACGATCAGGGCGAGGATGAAGCTGCCGAAATCAGCGCCGGTCATGTCGAGGTCTCCGGTTCACGTGGGGCCCGCGGGTTCGCGCCGCGCGTCGGTGGTCAGGAAAACGGAACGCAGGTGCAGGCGCGGCTCGCGCGGCGTGCCGCCGAATGCCAGCCACAGGTCCAGCGTGGGGGCGTAGAACACGCCGCCGGGCACGGGGAAGAGCGAGGCGCGCTCGCCGCCGGCCACGCGCAGGGTGGGGCGCGGGCCACCGGCGTCGATGACCACCTCGCCGAGCCCGGGCGCGCGGTAGCGGCCGGCCCAGTTCCTCAGCTCGCGCGCCTTCACGGGCGCGGGCTTCGGCAGCGGCTCGGCGGCCGGCGCGCGGCCGGCCAGCGCGTCGATCAGGTCGCGCGTGAGGCGGGCGCACTGCCACGCCGGCAGCGTGCTGTTGCTGACGTAGGCCACCACCTCGCGGCGCGTGCGGTCCCACCAGACCTGGGCGTAGAAGCCGTTGTAGTGGCCGGTGTAGTGGCAGCGCTGGCGCGTGCCGTCGCAGTACCAGGACAGGCGCGTGAGCACGCTGTCCATGCCGCTGGCGAGCATCGGCTCGCGCAGGCCGGCCTCCAGCCGCTCGGCTGGCATCACGCCGCCGCGCGCGAAGGCGTCGCCCCAGCGCGCCCAGTCCAGCGCGCTGGCGTGCACGTTGGAGGCGCCGACGAAGCCCTCGCCGTCGAACGAGTCGTGGGGCTGCCAGCGGCCGCCGCGCTGCATGTAGCCCGCGGTGCGTGGCACCGGGAAGTCGGCGAAGCGCGCCGGCCGCGCGAAGGCCCCGGCCATGCCCAGGCGCGCGAAATAGCGCTCGCGCAGGACCGTGCCGATGCCCTGGCCAGTGATCCGCTCGACGATCAGCGCCGCGAAGTCGAAGCCGAGGTTGGAGTACTCCACCTCCACGCCCTGCGGTCGCAGATCGGCCGGCTTGCGCTGCACCACCCCGGCCAGCAGGTCCGGCGTGCCGAGCGGCTTGCCGGACTTGAGCTCGGCATCGAAGAAGTCGTAGTCGGGCAGCCCGCTGCGGTGGCTGACCAGCGTGCGCACGCGGTGCTCGGGGTAGGGGTAGTCGGGCAGGTGGCGCGTGACCGGGTCGTCGAGCGAGAGCCGTCCTTCGGCCGCCAGCTCCCACACGAGCGCGGCGGTGAGGGTCTTGGCGAGCGAGCCGCCGTCGCTCGGCGTGTCCACGGTGAACGGGCGGTCGGGGTTGCGCTGCGCCAGGCCCACGGCGTGGCGGAAGACCACCTCGCCCTCGCGCATCAGCACCACCGCGCCGTTGAAGCCGGCCTCGGCGGCCACGCGGCGCATCACCTGGGTGGCGAGGGCCGCGGTGTCGGTGGTGCTGGCCGCGGCGCCGAACGTGCTTCCGGCGGCGAGCAGCGCCAGCACGAGCCACCCCGCGCGTTGGCCGACCTTCATCGACGTCTTCAGCGCGACATTCATCGGCTGATGGCCACGAAGCGCTTCGTGGTCTCGGTCAATGCCACCTCGGTGGGCAGGCGCTCCATCGAACTGGCGCCGTAGAAGCCGTGCACCTCGCGGCAATGCTTCAGGATGAACTGCGCGTCCTCGGGCGTGGCGATCGGCCCGCCGTGGCACAGCACGATGACGTCGGGCTTGACGCTCTTGGCCGCCGCGGCCCAGGCGTTGATCGGCTCCACGCAGTCGGCGAGCTTGAGCGCCGTCTCGGCGCCGATGCTGCCGCCGGTCGTCAGGCCGAGGTGGCAGACCACGATGTCGGCGCCGGCTCGGGCCATGGCGCGCGCCTCGTCGGCGTTGAAGACGTAGGGCGTGGTCAGCAGGTCGAGCGCGTGGGCGCGCGCGATCATCTCCACCTCGAGGCCGTAGCCCATGCCGGTTTCTTCCAGGTTGGCGCGGAAGGTGCCGTCGATCAGGCCCACGGTGGGGAAGTTCTGCACGCCCGAGAAGCCGAGATCGATCAGGCGGCGCAGGAACTGGTCCGGGATCATGAACGGATCGGTGCCGTTCACGCCGGCGAGCACCGGCGTCTTCTTCACCACCGGCAGCACCTCGTGCGCCATCTCGCAAACGATTTCGTTGGCGTTGCCGTAGGCCAGCAGGCCGGCGAGCGAGCCGCGCCCGGCCATGCGGTAGCGGCCGGAGTTGTAGATGACGATGAGGTCGATGCCGCCGGCCTCCTCGCACTTGGCCGACAGGCCCGTGCCGGCGCCGCCGCCGATGATGGGCTGGCCGGCGGCGATCTTGGCGTGCAGGCGGCCGAGGAGGGCTTGGCGGGCGATGCGGGGCATGGTGGTGGCGTGCTTCGGTTCGTTCAGGCGCGCAGGCCGTTGCGGCCGCCGCGGTCGTTGCGCTCGCTGTGCCCACCGCGCGCCGCGCCCGGCGCGATCTCGCGCCACGCGGCCACCAGCGCATCGGCGAAGGCCTCGTCGTTGATGTGGTGCGGCAGGCGCACGAGCTTCCTGTCGGCGCCGGCGCGGAACTGCGCGGCCAGCGTGTCGAAGAGCACGCGGTCGGCCTCGGGGTCGTGGAAGGCGGCGCCGGGCTTGTCGATCGCGCTGACGCCGCCTTCGGGGACGAGGAAGCGCACCGGGCCGCGCATCGCGTTGAGCTTGCGCGCGATGAACTCGCCGATCGCGCGGCACTCCTCGGGGGTGGTGCGCATCAGCGTGACCATCGGGTTGTGGCGCACCAGGCGGCGGCCCCTAAAGCGCTCGGGCACGCTGTCCCAGGCGCCGAAGTTCACCATGTCCAGCGCGCCGCAACTGCCCACGTAGGGCAGCGCGTGCTCGGCGAACACGTCCAGCCGCGTCGGGCCGGCGGAGAGCACGCCGCCGCCGATCTCGTCGGCCACCTCGGTGGTGCTGACGTCGATCACGCCTTCGAGCAGGCCGCTGGCGGCGAGCTTCTCCATGCTCTGGCCGCCCACGCCGGTGGCGTGGAAGACGAGGCAGTCGTACTGCTCGCCGAGCCGTTGGGTCACCGCCTGCACGCAGGGCGTGGTGACGCCGAACATCGTCAGCCCCAGCGCCGGCTTGGTGGCCGATTCGCCCGCCGGCGGGTGCGCGATCATGCCGGCCAGCGCGTGCGCGGCGTTGGCCAGCACCTTCTCGCTGATGCGGTTGATGCCCTGCACGTCGGTCACGCTGTACATCATGCAGATGTCGCTCGGGCCGACGTAGGGTCGCGTGTCGCCGCTGGCCATGGTGCTGACCATGACCTTGGGCACGCCGATCGGCAGCGCGCGCATCGCCGGCGTGGCGAGCGAGGTGCCGCCCGAACCGCCGGCCGAGATGAGGCCGCCGAGGTCGCGCCGCGTGAGCACGAAGCGCTCGAAGGCGAGCGCCATCGCGCTGACTGCGCTGCCGCGGTCGCCGCTGAAGACGGCGGCCTCGCCCTGCGGGTGGTGGCGCGCCACCTCGCGCGGGTGCACGCTGGCGGTGCTGGTCTTGCCGCTGGTGGAAAGGTCCACCGTCACGACGCGCAGGCCGAGCTTCTCCAGGCACTGGCGCAGGTAGAAGAGCTCGCGGCCCTTGGTGTCGAAGGTGCCGGCCACGTAGGCGGCGCGCGCGCTGCTGGCGGCCACCGGGAAAGGCAGCACCGAGGGCGCGGTGGCCGCGGTGGCCGCGAGCCTGGACGTCGGGCTCGACATGGCCGTCGCCGCGATCGCCGGCGCCGGCGATTCCCGCGGGATGTCGTTCGCCGGCGCCGCCGTGCCGCCGGCGTTCCAGCGGTTGAAGCCGCGCACCGTGCGCGGCGCCAGGTCGTCCAGCGACGGCGCGCCCTCGCCATGCGCGCGGCGCACCGTGAACACCTGCGCCGGCGCGGCCGCTGCGGCCGGCGGCGGCGCCGGTTCCTCGGGCTCCTCGTCGGCCGCGCTGCGCACGCCGAGCAGCCGCTCCTGCAGCTCGCGGTCGGCGGCCAGCTCGGCCGCCGGCATCAGCTGCGCGATGCGGCCGTTGACCATCACGCCGATGCGGTCGGCCACCTCGAGCGCGACGCCCAGGTTCTGCTCGATCAGCAGCACCGCGATCTCGCCCTCGGCGGCGAGTGCGCGCAGCGCCTGCGCCACCTGCTCGACGATCACCGGCGCCAGGCCTTCGGTGGGCTCGTCCATCACGAGCAGCCGCGGTCCGAGCAGCAGCGCGCGGCCAATGGCGAGCATCTGCTGCTCGCCGCCCGAGAGCTGCGCGCCGCCGTTGCCCTTGCGTTCGGCCAGGCGCGGGAACATCGTGTAGACGCGTTCGACGTCGCGCTTCCTCGACGCCACGAGTTCGAGCGTCTCCTGCACCGTGAGCGAAGGCCAGACGCGCCGGCCCTGCGGCACGTAGGCGATGCCGCGCCTGGTGATCTCGTTGGGCGTGCGGCCGAGGATCTGCTCGCCGAGCAGCTTCACGCTGCCGGTGGCGCTGACCAGCCCGGTGATGGCGTTGCACAGCGTGGTCTTGCCCATGCCGTTGCGGCCGACGATGCCGAGCACGCCGTGCTCGATGGCGAAGCTCACCGTCTGCAGCGCATGGGCGCGGCCGTAGTAGACGTCCAGGCCATCGACCACCAGCACCGGCGCCTTGGCGTCGGATTCGGGCCTGCGCGACCAGACGGCCATCAGCGCCCGCCCGGCCGCCCGTAGGGCGCTGAAGCCCCCTCGGGGGGCAGCGAACGAAGTGAGCGTGGGGGCTGCATGTCAGTGTTTCCCGCCCATGTAGATGGCCTGCACCTGCGCGTCGCCCTCGATCTCGGCCGGCGTGCCGGTCTTGAGCACGCGGCCGTTGTGCATGACCGTGACCTTCTCGACCACGCGCAGCGCGATGTCGAGGTCGTGTTCGATGAGCACGAAGCTCATGTGCGCCGGCAGCGAGGTGAGCAGCGCCACCAGCTCGCGCCGCTCGGCGGGCGACAGGCCCGCCGCCGGCTCGTCGAAGAGGATGAGACGCGGCGCGCCGGCCAGCGCCATGCCGATCTCGAGCTGGCGCTGCTGGCCATGCGCCAGGTTGGCGACCAGCTCGCCGGCCAGGTGCGCGAGCCGCGCGCGTTCGAGCAGTTCATCGGTGGCGCGCTGCGAGGCCGTCGTCGGCCCCGGTCGGCGCATCGAGAAGCGGCCGCTGGCCA
>Ga0073934_10011259_pt1 | contig 10868 bp, 13 predicted proteins | sample LarsenN4metaG_FD_76834 | JGI IMG/M metagenome (GOLD analysis project Ga0073934, IMG submission 76834) | Hot spring sediment bacterial and archeal communities from British Columbia, Canada, to study Microbial Dark Matter (Phase II) - Larsen... ...
CCGGACCGCCGTCAGCTTTTAGATTGATCACCACTTCGCGGTCGGCTTTCGTCGCGGCGTCCGCAGCCGCAGCCGGCGCCGCCGCGACAAGCGCCGCAATCGACGCCGTCAGCCTGATCATAGTCCGGATACTCATACTGGTCTCCCGATGCCCCTTTACCCTCACGCCTATTCGCCCGCCGGAGCGCCAATCTTCAACGTTGACGCCATCTGCGCCGCGGCTGCGCCGGCGTTCGCATGCAAGTCGGAGGCCGAAGCGCCGATCGTCGCCTGCGCGCGCGCGCCTTCGCGCGGCACGCTGGCGCGCGTCGGTTCAACGCCGCGGATGACGTTCATCGTTGCGTTCGGATTGGCCGGCGCCGCACGAACGACCGGCGTTTTGGCTTCGTCGATCGCGGGCCCGAGATCCTTGTAGCGGATTGGGCGATTTGCGGCCTGCTTCTCGGTCGCAGCGTCGGCGATGGCGAGCGTGTTGCGCAGAGAAAGGCTCAAGGTGCCGATCGTCGAGGCCAGCGCGATCTTTTGCGCATCCTCCGGTTTGACTTCAATTGTCGCGGCCTTGGCGACGATGGCGCCGCCGGTCGATTCGTCGGCTTCCTGGTCGATCGCCAGCACACGGACATTTTCAAGGAGGATGTTGGTGATGGTGTCGAGCCGTTCATTCGTCGGCGAGATCGTCGACAGAACGTCGACGCGATCGCCAGGCAGGATGAAGCCGCCGGCGCCCGAAACATCGGACACGCGCACGGCGACGGCGCGATGACCTTCCTCAATCACCTGGCTGAGGGCCGCGCGCCCGCCGAAGCCGGATACCCTTTCCTTGAGCACCGGCTCGCCGACGGCGATCGAGCGGAGCGCAACGCGCCGTTCCGAGCCGACAACTTCTTCAATCTTGGTGAAGGAGCCTTCCGGAACGGCGTCCGCCGGCCACTGTTTTTCTTCAAGCGCGTCTGTCGCCAGCTCATTGCCGAACTCAAGCGGCTTTCGCGCGACGACGACGGTCGTCATCGCGACTTTCGCCGTGTCGCCGCTCCGCGCGCTCAGCACCCCTTGCACGCCGGCGACGGCGAGAAGGCCGAGAATGATCGCCGCGACGAGGACGATAACCGACATGTTCCGCATGGTCTAAATCTCCCTGCGTCTGCGGCGCTTGAAATTGGGCGCCTGGACGCGATAACCCCGCTTGCCGTTTCGCCAATGTTTATCGTCGGCGATCTCGGCGAAATTCCCCAACCCGATTCCGAACGGATCGACTGCAAGTCCGGCGCCGCCGCTTAGGCCGCTACCTGCGCGACCATGCTCGCCAGATTTGACCAAACCGGCGCAAGGCTTCCCGAGATCGAACCGATCGAGATGACAATCGCCGCGGAAATCAGTCCGATCAGCAAGCTATACTCGATCAGCGAGGCGCCGCTCTCGCACGTCCAGATATTCGACTTCCGATCGAGCGTCATGACGATATCGAGCTCTGAGCGACGGCATTGCTCCCCCCGCCGAAGCGGAGGGAGCGATTTGGCCCTTAGGCCGCCGTCGCCATCACGGACGCGAGCGTCGACCAGATCGTCTTCAAATTGCCGCTGATCGCCGTGATCGAAATAATGATCACGACCGAAATCAGGCCGACGAGAAGGCTGTACTCGATGAGCGACGCGCCTTCTTCATTCTTGCGGAATTTTGCAAGGAATTTAGTCATGTTTAAGACTCCACCATCTTTAACAGGTAGAGGCGCCCCCTGGCAGTCGAACGGCTTTTCCCCCGCTCAGACCCTATTTCCATCAGCAACGCCCAACCGGTGGGTCGCCGCCGAACGCCAGGCCCTAAGAGCCACCTTACCTAATGGTAAGGCTATGGTGGTGATTTGTTTAGGTCAAATTGAGAATTGATTCACGAACACTCCCGCAGGTTGTTCTATTTCTGCACGAAACTGTTCAAAAACAACCGATTGCAAGACCAAGAGCAATTTATAAACGGAGGTGAAATTCGTTAATGGCGAAAAATTCGTGCTTAACGGACAGAGTTAATTTCCGCACACGCCCCAATTTCATCCTTGCCATGATGATCGGGGTTCTGACATCTCCTCACTCGGCCCTGACGAGCACGAGGCGGACGTCGCCGCATTTGCGGCCAAGCTGCGCGTAGGCGGCGTAAAGGCTGACCGGCAGGCCGATGATCGGCCCGACGATTCCCGCGAATTGCCGGATCTCGTCCTCGCCGCCGCCGGTCGCCGCGACTGCGACGCCAATGACGAGCGACGCGGCAAAAGCGCCAGCGACGCCAAGAACGAGCGCCCGCAAGGTGATCGAGACCCAGATCTGAGCGACGCGTTTGATGGTCGGCTGGACAATGACGGTCATCGGTTCCTTCACCGTTCTGGTTAAGGAACGTGCTAGGCGTTTATGGTTGATCCGTGTTTAACGCCGTCGCCCTCACCGCCCGACGCCGCGCAGCCACGACCTGCACCCTGCGCCGACAAGCTTTCCCGTCGCCCGCGCGTTCCAGCCGGCGGTCCAGGCGTCGCCGCCCGCGGGACCGAAGGCGGACCGGCACTGTACGAAGCCCACCCGATAGGTCGAATCAAGCACCGTCACGCCCTTGCCGGCGAGGTCCATGCCATCACGGTAGCATTGGCAAATATCCGTATAGGCGACTTGTGTCAGATTCGATGTCGATGACGTCGAAACATTGATGTCGGGCGCACGCGGCGCGATCACGCCCCCCGACGGCCCGCGACTGAAAACGCCCAGCGCCGCAGCAATCGCCGCACCGAGAATTACGAGACCAAGAACGCCGCCGAACAAGAGTTCAACATTCGGGATCGAAATCGGCCGGCCGGGATGCGCCGAACCGACATCGCCGTCATGGGCGAGTTTGCTCGGCCCGAATTGCTGGATCCGCTCATAGGTACGGCCGCAGTCTTTGCAGCGCTGGATCGGCAGGAACTGGCGCTCGCTGCAACCCTTCTTCTCGCACCCGCGGGAGCTGCATTCGGGGTTCGCGCATTTGAAGACATGCCCGCCGCAGGTCTTGCCGTTGCGCACCCCCTCACAAAGGATCGGATCGCCCAGTCTCGCCATATCCCCGCACCCACTCAATCCCACAGCGCGCCCCGAAATTAACGATGAAGCGGCGCGGGCTGAATGTCAAACCTTGGGGGTTGCCGGCGAGATCCGGAGCCGCTCGGAAGTTTCCCCCTTTGCCGCAGCATGGCCCGGGCGCTGGCGACAGCGCGTTTTGCTGCGTCGCACAAAAGCCTGGCCGCCGGATCATTACTGCGCTTCGCCGCGAACGACGACGACGCTTGGGTCGTCAAAGCCGCGTTCGGCGGAATAAAGCGGGGCAGTGAGGTTCGATACAAGGGCTTCGCCGACCGATGCGCGCGCCGCCGCATAGTCTTCCGCGTCATTGTCGCAATAAGAAAATCGGTCCTGCGCTAACGTGTAACCCTCATTGAATGCGCGGACCAGCCGCTCCCGAAGATCGAATGACGGCTGCTCAAGATCGATGAGCCGCTTCATGCGATCGCGCCAGACATCGCCCTCGCGGTCGGGATCGCACATTCGCCGGATGTGGTGGAGTTCGCCGAAAATGCGCGAAAGCCCGGCAAGGTTCGACGCGCGCGCTTCGAAGGTCTCCTGAGCGCTGACCGGCGTCGCGAGAAGGACCGAACAAAAGGCCAGAACCCGAACTTTCATGATCGCATCGCTCGCATCCAACTATGGCCGCCCGAAGGCGATATCGCGGAGTTTCGCGGCCGCTTCAATGGCGCGCCTCGTCTCATCCCACGAAACGCGTCGGAGCGCGTCGGCAAGATTGACGAATTCAGCCGCCGCCGCATCATCGTCGGCGACCGGCGCGCCGACCTCCGACGTCGCCCAATAATCGATCATCACGACATGTCGGTCGAACGTCGGATCCGGGTGAGAGCCGGGAATCGCTTCGAAAACGCCGACGAGCCCGCCGATCGCGATTTCAAGTCCCGTCTCCTCGCGGACTTCGCGACGGACCGCGACTTCAAGGCGCTCGCCATGATGGAGGATGCCGCCCGGGATCGACCAGCGCCCTTCGAAGGGCGGCTTGCCGCGCCTGATGACGAGGATGTCGGCGCCGCGAAAGACCACGGCGCCGACGCCGACAGCGATCTGTTTTTCGCTCACGCTGGGACTTATACTGAACTTCGCCATGTGCGGAAGATTCATCCTCGCCTCGCCGCCCCATGTCGTGCGCGACCTTCTTGACGTTGAAATCCGCGAGAACTTTCCCGCGCGCTGGAATATCGCGCCGACGCAGCCGATCGCAATTGTGCGGCTCAATGAAAAGCGACGGCGCGAGTTCGCGCTTGTTCGCTGGGGATTTATCCCTTCTTGGGCGAAAAAGGACTATTTTGAGAAAGTCGGAACGAAACCGCTCATCAACGCGCGCGGCGAGACGGTCGCGGAAAAGCCGACCTTCCGAAACGCCTTCAAGCGCCGGCGATGCCTTGCGCCTTCCGACGGCTTTTACGAATGGCGAACTGAGAAAGGCGCGCGCCAGCCTTACCTCATCCGGCCTGCCGAAGCCGGGCCCTTCGCTTTCGGCGCCCTGTGGGAGACGGCAATCGACCCTGACGGCGGCGAGATCGACACCGCCGCGATCATCACGACTGAGGCGGGCGCTGACCTAGCCGTCCTTCATAACCGCGAACCGGTCGTCATTGCGAGGAAGGATTATGAGCGCTGGCTTGATCCCGACGAGAAAAGTGCAAACGCAGCGGCGTCGCTGATCGCAGCGCCGCCGAAGGGCTTCTGGAGATTTCATCCGGTCTCAAAGGCGGTCAACAACGCGCGCAATGAAGGCGAGGAACTCGCGCGCGAAATCGGCCAAAGGGAGCTGTTCCACGGAAAAGGGCGCGACGCCTGAACGGCGTGCGACCGTCCTTGGCGGCGCCCCGGCAGGCGGGGCGTGTCAGAAATGCGCCAAAGAAAAGCCTCTCGCCGAGGAAGCTCCGCCCTCGGGCGATGAAGCCGCCAGGACGAAGCGCCCGAACAGAGGGCGGATTGCGCCGCTATGCCGTTGAATTTCGTTTTGAGGATTCGCGATGGCCATCACCATAACCGCTTTTGAACGCTCCCCCGATGGCGGGAGGGGGCTGGCGCGCGATACGCGCGTTCGCTGGGCGCTTGAGGAGGTCGGAGAGCCTTACGACGTTCGCCTCATGTCGTTCGAGGCGCTGAAGGAACCCGCGCATCTGGCGATCCACCCTTTCGGACAGATCCCAACCTATGAGGAAGGCGATCTCGCCTTGTTCGAAACCGGGGCCATCGTGCTGCACATCGCCGAGAGGCGGAAGGGCCTGTTGCCGGCCGACGACGGCGCCAGAGCCCGCGCAATCACATGGATGTTCGCCGCGCTCAACACGGTCGAGCCGCCGATCCTCGAACTCGCGACGGCGACACTGCTCGAGAACGACAAGCCCTGGAACAAGGTTCGCCTGCCCTTCGTCAAGGATCGCGTCCGCGATCGCCTGCGACAGCTTTCGGCGCGCCTCGGCGACTCCGATTGGCTCGACGGTTCATTCAGCGCGGGCGATCTCATGATGGTCTCGGTCCTGCTCAGGCTGAAATCGTCAGGCATTCTCGACGAATTTTCGAACCTTGCCGCCTATGTCGCCCGCGGCGAAGCAAGACCTGCCTATAAGCGGGCCTTCGCCGCTCAGTTGGCGGTTTTCACCGGCAGTCAATCAAGCGGTTGATTGCGGATCACTTCAGGCCCGAAGGCGCCGCCCGGGCTTTTCGCCCAGTTCATTGTTTGTCGGCCGGGAGCCGCATCCGGCTTCGTCGCATCAGGTCGGGGTTCCGGTTCGGCGGCGGTCACGTTTTCGTTCGACCAACCGAAACGGCATGAAAGCGGGCGCTCACTGCGAGACGACGTTCTGCGTCGCCGGCGGGATGCAGACCCGTTCCTTTGAATCCGCCGCGTCCGTATCATCCGCATCGTCCGCCGCATTTGCGGCTGCCGGCGCATCCGGCGCGCAAAGGCAGGTCCGCAGCTTCTCGAACGTCTTTTCGCTGAACGGTCCGCGCACGGCGCAATCCGACGGCGTTTCGTCGACTGCGAGCAACGTCTTCAGCTTCGCGCATTTCAACCTGGCATTCTTCTCGATCTCGGCGGCGAGACCCTTTCCGACGATATCGAGACACCGCGCGCCGTCGGCGCGCGGATTGTCGAAATCGCGAACGACGAAATAATAATGCATCGCGCCCGGCAAGCCGATCCGCTCGACCTCGGCCGAAATGAAATCGTCATTGGCGCCAATCCGCCGGACGGTCGCCGGCACGCGGATGTCGCATTTGCCGTTTGGTCGGGCGTAGCAGATCGCCTTGCCGCCGCCGGGACTCGCAATGTCCGCCTTCAAGCGGTAACGCGAGCCGAGCGCCTGGGCTTGTTGAGGCTCTTGCGCGCAGGACGCGATCGCCGCAGCGGCGAGGCCGGTGGCGATAAGCCGGATCTTCCCCATCTCGTCCCTCCCCTAGAGACAGGCGCGAGCTTAGCAAAATTCGCAGGCTAAAGCATCTTTCCCGGATTCATGAGGCCCAAGGGGTCGAGCGCCGCCTTGATCGCCCGCATCATGGCGATTTCGGCCTTCTGCTTCCGGCGCGCGATGTCCTCGCGGCGCGCGAGCCCGACGCCGTGTTCGGCTGAAATCGACCCCTGATGCCGATCGATGATGTCGTAGACCGCCGCCTCAATCGCACCCTGGAGCCGTTCGAAATCGCGCGGATCGCCTCCGACAGGCTGCAGCACGTCATAATGGATGTTGCCGTCGCCCATATGGCCGAAAGCAATGATCCGCGCGCCGGGGCATACGCGCTCAACCGCCGCGTCGGCCTCTTTGAGGAACTGCGGAACCGCCGCGACCGGCGCCGAGACGTCGTATTTCGCCTGGCCGCCCTCGGGACGCATCGCTTCGGACATCGAATGGCGCAAGCGCCAAAATTGCGCGGCCTGCGCCTCGTTTTCGGCGATCGCGGCGTCGCTGATTTCGCCGGCACCGAGCGCGTCTTCAAGCATCGTCTCGACCGGCGCCCTCAGCGCCCCTTCATGCCCGGACGAGAATTCGATGAGCGCATACCAGGGATGCGCCGCCGACAGCGGATCGCGAACGCCCGGGATGTGTTTCAGGACCAGCGAAATGATATAGCGCGACATCAGTTCGAAGCTCGTCGCGTCGCCGCCGCCCGTCCCTTGCGCGCGGGAGAGTAGCCGCAGCGCCGCCTCGGGCGAAGGAAGGCCGGCGATGATCGTCATCTTCTCCTTCGGGCGCGGGAAGAGCTTCAAAACGGCGCCGGTGACGACGCCGAGCGTTCCCTCCCCGCCGATAAAAAGCTGCTTGAGGTCGTAGCCCGTATTATCCTTCCTGAGGCGTTTGAGGCCGTTCCAGGTTTCGCCGTTCGGCAGGACCGCTTCGAGTCCCAGCACGAGATCGCGCGTATTGCCGTAGCGCAGCACGTTGACGCCCCCCGCGTTCGTCGAGATGACGCCGCCGATCTGACAGGTTCCCTCAGAGCCGATGGACAGCGGAAAAAGGCGATCGATGCGCGCCGCCGCTTCCTGCGCTTCGGCGAGCGTGACGCCTGCGTCGACGGTCAGCGAATTGTCGAGCGGCGAAGCGTCGCGGATTTTCCGCATGCGCTTCATCGCGATGACGACTTCGCCGCCGAGAGGCGTCTGGCCGCCGACAAGCCCCGTATTGCCGCCCTGCGGCGTCACCGCGACGCGCGCGGCGACGCACGCTTTGACGACGCGCGCCGTCTCCTCCGTCGAGGCCGGCGCGACGACGAGCGACGGCTCGCCGCCCCAGCGTCCGCGAAGTTCGCGCGTGAAAAGCGGCCATTCGGCGCGCCCAATGACGCCCTTCGGACCGACGATCGACGCGATCTCATCCATCACTTTTGCGGGAGCGGCCATGTTTGTCCTGAGGATTGCTTGCGCATTCAGCATCATTCGCAGCGGCCGCAGCGCGTCAAGAAGGCCGATCGCCGCTTCTCAGCGATCATCGCCGTAGTCTAAGAGAGCGCAAGCGGGCTCCGCCGCGAAAGACCGAACCGAGGGGATTATGGGCATGAAGACGTCAGTTTCGCTTTTCGCCGTGCTTGCCGTCGCCGGGCTCGTCGCCGCGTGCGCGAAAACGGCTGAGCCGTCCGCCGCGGATGCGGCCCCGACCGACAAGATCAAGATCGAGGAGAAGCAGGCCGAACCGCCGATGCCGGACATCGATTTTGCGGAGTTCGCCGCATCGGTCGTCGCCAATCCCGCCCGCCCCGAGGCGGATCGGGCGGACGACGAGCGAAGGAAGCCCGCCGCCGCGCTTGAATTCATGCAGATCACGCCCTCAATGTCGGTTTTCGAAGTCGAGGCCGGCGGCGGCTGGTATACGGAGCTTTTGTCCCACGCCGTCGGGCCGACAGGATCCGTCGTGATGCAAAACCCGGAAGGGTTTCGCGCCTTTGTCGGCGAGCAGATCGACGCGCGACTCGCCGGCAATCGCCTCGCTAATGTCCGCCAGTCGCTGTCGAATTTCGACGCGCTTGACGCCGCGGACGCCTCGATCGACCTTGTCACCTGGGTGCAGGGCCCGCATGAGCTCTATTTCAAGCCGAGCGAAGGCGTGACGCTTGGCGATCCGGCGAAATCTTACGCCGAGATATACCGCATCCTTAAGCCGGGCGGCGCTTACGTCGTCATCGACCATTCGGCCGTCGCCGGCGCGCCCGAAACGACCGGCCATGACCTTCACCGCATCGACCGCGCCATCGTCGTAGAAATGGCGGAAGCCGCGGGCTTCACGCTCGAGGCCGAGAGCGACTTTCTGGCCAATCCGGCGGATACGCGGACGATCACGGTTTTTGATCCCTCGATCCGTGGGCATACGGATCAGTTTACGCTGCGGTTCCGCAAGCCGCGGGGCTAACGCGGCGCCGCCGCCCTTTTGAGGCGGTCGTTGATCGCTTCGCCAAGACCATGATCGGGCACTGGCGCGACGGCGACGCCACGAAGCCCGGACGATGAAACCATGAAGTCGGCGGCGCGAAGATGCGCAAAGAGATTGGCCGCCGCCTCGACGAGATCGCCGGTCTCGCTGAGGTTCAGCATGTGCGCATGGTCGCCCGCGGGGCCAAAGGCGATGAACGCTTCGTCCTCGCGCGGCGCGGCCGCGTCAAGGCGAAGCGGCGCTCGCGTCGCGTAGTGGCTTTGCATCATGCCGGGCGCCTCGATCGCGCCTGTCGCCGCATCGAGCTGGCCGCCGATGACGCGCTCGATCGCGTCCCTCGGGATCCCGCCGGGCCTCAAGAGCGCCGCGCGCGCGCCGTTGATCCTGACGATCGTCGATTCAACGCCGACCGGACAAGGACCGCCGTCAAGGATGAGCGCGATGCGATCGCCGAGACTTTCGCGCACATGCTCGGCGGTCGTGGGGCTCACCGCGCCCGAGCGGTTGGCGCTCGGCGCCGCGAGCGGGCGCGCAACCTTTCTGATGAGCGCTTCCGCGATCGCGCTTTTGGGCGCGCGCAAGGCGAGCGTCTCAAGGCCGGCGCTGACGAGATGCGAGACGCCGCAATCCGCCTTACGAGGCAGGACCAGCGTCAGCGGCCCCGGCCAGAACGCCGCCGCCAGCTTTTCCGCCAGCGGCGAAAACTCCGCGTAGCGCCTCGCCATGCCGACGCCCTCGACATGCGCGATCAAGGGATTGAACGACGGTCGGCCCTTGGCCTCGTAAAGGCGCGCGACGGCCCGATCGTTCGTCGCGTCCGCCGCAAGACCGTAGACTGTCTCGGTCGGGATCGCGACAAGCTCCCCTGCAAGGATCAGCGCCGCCGCCTTTTCGATGTCGGCGTCCGCCCTAACGGCGGCGCTGCGCGAACTCTCCTTCGCTGTCATCGCATGATCCTGTTCCACTTGAAGACGCCGTCTATAGCGCGACCGCGCGGGAATTTCGTGCTCCGCGCAGCGGCATAGGCGCGCGGCGGCGCCGGGAGACGCGCGGATTGCGCCGGAAACTCGGCGATTGGCGGCGGCGCGGCTGTCGAATGACGCGCCGCAAGGCTTTTCGCGTTGCTGCGGCCCCCGCTCGAAATCGAGCGCCGATCGCGACATAAGGATGCGACGCCTTAAGGAGACGCGCCGATGACCTACAAGACCCCGCTCCGCGACATGCGTTTTGCGCTCGACCAGATGGCGGGATTGCCTGGCCTGATGCGCTCTGGCGCTTACCCTGACCTTTCTCCCGACATGGTCGACGCGATCCTTTCCGAGGCGGCGAAATATTGCGACGAGATCGTCGCGCCGCTGAACGCGGAAAGCGACCGGCGTCCGACGCGGCTTGAAAACGGAATCGTCAGGACGAGCCCAGGCTTCAAGGACGCCTATCGGCATTATGTCGACGGCGGTTGGAACTCGCTCGCCTTCCCAGAGGAATGGGGCGGACAGGGACTTCCGGGAACGCTCGCCAACGCGCTTGTCGATGCGCTTAACGGCGCCTCTATGGCCTTCGCGATCGGGACGACGCTGACGACGGGCGCCGTCAAGGCGATCCTTCACGCCGGAACCGACCGGCAGAAGAAGACCTATCTTCCGAAAATGGTTTCAGGCGCGTGGACCGGCACGATGAACCTGACCGAACCGCAGTCGGGCTCCGACCTTTCCGGCCTTCGCGCCAAAGCTGAGCCCGCCGGCGCCGATCCCGACGGAAGCCGGCGCTACAAGATCAGCGGGCAGAAGATTTTCATCACCTATGGCGATCACGACATGACGGAAAACATCGTCCATCTCGTGCTGGCGCGCCTTCCCGACGCGCCGGAAGGGACGGCCGGAATTTCGATGTTCATCGTTCC
>Ga0073934_10011260_pt1 | contig 10866 bp, 4 predicted proteins | sample LarsenN4metaG_FD_76834 | JGI IMG/M metagenome (GOLD analysis project Ga0073934, IMG submission 76834) | Hot spring sediment bacterial and archeal communities from British Columbia, Canada, to study Microbial Dark Matter (Phase II) - Larsen... ...
CTATTATTGGCGGGTGCGAGCGGTCAACAGTGAGGGCGTGGCGGGCGTATGGAGCGTGGCGTGGTTGTTCACCATCGATGACACACCGCCTGCTGCCCCGGTATTGACGGCTCCCCTGCTGCACAGCAGCACCCCGCTGGCCCGCCCAGTATTGAGTTGGGGAGGTGTGCCGGGGGCGACGCACTATGCCCTTCAGGTAGATGACCAGAGTGATTTCAGCAGCCCCTGGATCGAGACCACCACCACCGGGTATTACTATGTCCCGACGGTAGCCGAAGCCCTGAGCTATGGACGCACCTACTCCTGGCAAGTGCAGGCGCGGGATGCGGCGGGCAACTGGAGCGCATGGAGCACTCCCGGCGAGTTCACAGTGACGGTGCTGCGTGCCCCAGTCCATGCCTCCGCCGTCCTGACGACCCGTCCGACCTTCCTGTGGTATCCGGTGAGCGGCGCGCTAAGCTACATCTTCCAGGTGGACGACACATCCGACTTCAGCAGTCCGGTGGCGAGCTACACTGGGCCGCTGACCTACTACGTCCCGCCTATCACTGCGCCGCTCGGCTATGGCACCTATGTCTGGCGGGTCGGGGTGACCACCAGCACCGGGACGGTGTGGATGCCCGCCTGGACGCTGCATGTGACACCTTCTCTGCCAGGCGTGGTAGTGCCCCTGGCTCCCGCCTACAACACTCTGACGGCGGATCAGACCCCCACGGTGACGTGGCGGGCAGCGCTGACCGGCGAGCGTTATCAGGTTCAGATCGATGACGATCCCTACTTCCGCAGCCCGGCCCAGGACCTGATACTCGACCCCGGTCTGCTGAGCCACACCGCCGAGCCGCTCGCCAATGGCCGCTGGTTCTGGCGGGTGCGTGCTCTCAATGCCTATGGTGCGGCGGGCAGTTGGTCGGCAGCCTGGCTGTTCACCGTGGATGCGGTGGTTCCCGACACGCCGTCCCTGCTCGGTCCTGCCGAGGGCGCAACGATCACCAACCCGCAGTTGATCCTGTCGTGGAATGCTGTGCCTGGCGCGGTAAGCTATGAAATCCAGATCGAGGAATCTGCCACTGCCTTCACTCTCCCGCCAGTCGCCCTCGGACCTGTCCTGACCTACCGTCCGCCCACCCCTCTGGCCCGCGCCAGTTATGCCTGGCAGGTGCGAGCGCTGGATGCAGCGGGCAATCGCTCAGTCTGGAGCGCACCACGTCAATTCACGGTGGTGGCAGGCATGACCGTCCAACCCACCCCCATACCGACGGCCACACCCACTCCGACACCGACACTCATAGCGAGTGCCACGTCTACTTCCCTGCCGGACCTGAGCCTGCTCCTTGTCGAGGCTGAGAGCAGCGCGGTGACGGCGGTTGGGAATTGGACAGTCTATGCCAGTGACAGCGCCAGTGGGGGGAGCTATGTGTACAGCAGCGGCAGCCTGACCGACACCCTGACTCTGAGCTTCCAGGGCACAAGGCTGGAAGTGGTGTATGTCCAGCATCCGGCTCTGGGCATCTTCGCCCTGGAAGTGGACGGGGTCGTGGTCCAGACCGTGACCAGCACTGCCGAGACGAGCGGCTTTGGCGCGCGGGCTGTCGTTCTCGATCTGATGCCGGGGACACACACACTGCGGATTTATGCTCTGTTCGGGGTGATTGCCCTGGATGCTGTGGCTGTCGAACAACTGATCGTAGCAACCCCCACGCCCACTACGATCCCGACTGAGCCACTGCCCCTGCCCCCCACCGAGGCGCTGCCCTCTCTGACTGCCACACCCCTGAGTCTGGACACAGCGACGCCGATCCTCCCCTCAACGGCCACTGCTCTGCCTTTGGCTCTGCCGTTCACCGAGACCTTCGACACCGGGCTGGGCTGGACCGCCACAGGCGACTGGCAGTCTGAGGGCGGTGAATGGGCGGCCAGCAGCATGGGACGCGGGCGGATCAGCACCCTGACCCTCGATACCCCCCTTGACTTGCGAGTGGCCGTCGCACCTCACCTCACCGTCGGGCTGCGCGGTCCCCTGGCGACCCAGGATGTATTCGTCATCGAGGTCTCTCTGGATGGCGGTCTGTCCTGGCTCCCGGTTGGCACCTCCATAGCCCTGTCCGCCGACTGGACCATGCTCACTGTCGACCTGACCTCCTATCGCGGTGCGCTGCTCTGGCTGCGTTTTCGCCTCGACACTACCCTCCCGGTGGACGACGGGCAGACATCCCTCGGTGTCTGGCTCGATACCCTATCTGTCCAGGAAGTCCTACCCACCCTGACGCCCACACCTGTCTCCACTGAACCGCCGTCCCTGCCCCCCTCCCCAATTGTGCTGCCCACTGATACGCCCTTACCAACCCTCATCGCCACTGAAGTCCCTTCTTCCACCCTCTTCCCAACCGATACTCCCACAGGTGAGGCTACTTTGCTTTCATCTGACACGCTCTAGCTCTTCGACTACCCTCTGCACCCTACCACGTGCAGAGGGTGCAAATCAAGCCATAACAAAGTGCTCTGTGCACCTAAGAACGTAAGCATCACGCCTCGGCGCTGGCTCAGTCCGATACTTCACCGATAGTTGATAACAGCAAGTGAACTATAAAAGGTGTACCTTCACTCAGGATAATGCCAACTGCGATCTGTCCTTCAAAAAATACAACCAATTGCTTGACCATCACCAGCCCCAGACCTTTTTCTCCTTCACGGGCATTTTTCGCTCTAAAAAACTCCTCACTGCCAACATTACAGAACTGTAATGAGTTTGTAAGGGCAGTGTAACTTCAGCGGACGAACATGTTGCAGAGACAGATATGCTTTTCAGGAGGATATTTCGTGAGACGTCGCCGATCCTTATCTAACACTTTGCTGGTCACAGTTATTGCTGCTCTGGCTGTAGGGTTGTTGGGGCCAGGAGCAATCGCACATGCTCAAAATGAGATTGTGTTAACGCTCAACGTGCCAACACTCTGGGAAGACACCCTGACGCCGGAACTGTTAGCTGAATTCGAGGCGCAGCACCCCGGAGTTAAAGTTTATGTTACGTTCAGTGAAACCGTGTTTTTTGGCTTCGGTGGAGGCTCCAGCACTGTTGACGAACGGCTGGACAGCACTGAGGAGTTTGTTACTTCAGCGGATGTGTTGTATGTTGATCCCTCCTCCCTGACAACGGAGGACACCCAGGCTGGATATTTTCTTGATCTCGCGCCGTTGGTAATGAACGATACAGCGTTGGACACCGCAGATTTCATCCCGGCAGTCTGGCAATCCTATCAGTGGGATAATGGCATCTGGGCACTGCCTCTCTCAACCGATCTGATTCTGGTGAACTATAATCAAACAGCCTTCGATGAGGCAGGATTAGCTTATCCCAACGAACATTGGACGGTAGATGATTTTGCTAATGCTGCGCGTCTCCTGACACAGTACAACGCAGACGGTTCAGTAGCCATACCGGGCATGACCGCCAGTTTGGGCGCCAATAACCTCAATGTGTTGCTGCGTTCTCTGCTCAGTGCAGGGTTGTATGATACGACGACGATGCCCAATGCTCCCCTGTTTACCGACCCCGCGCTGGAAACTATCCTTCAGACATGGTACGAACTTCAACAGGAGGGGGTAGTTGCCAGTGGCGGTGGTGGATTTGCTGAGGATATCCCGCTGCAGATCGGAGGGGTTGGGCAGCGTGGTCCTGGTAACAACGATGATTCGGTCACTTATGCATCGCTCCTACCCGGTGGTGTCGCAGGGTTGAATGTGCAGGGTTTTGCCGTCAGCGCCGGGACCCAGAACCCTGAACTGGCCTACGAATTGGCAAAATTCCTGACATCACGCCCCGAACTGGCAAGGAATTTCTTCAGCATCGCTCCTGCTCGCTATAGTCTGGTGAGCAGCACCCCAACGAACGAAAACCCAGGTAATGGTCCTGGTGGCGGTAGGCCGTTTGGCGGTAATCGGACTGTCCCCGAAGAGATTCAGCCCGTCGTGGATCAGGGCCTTATCGCAGGGCTGCCGGTGTCTGAACTGCGCTATACCTCTTATCTTTCTACCGCATTGAGTGAAATAAGCGCTAATGGTGGAGATGTGCGCAGTGCGCTGCAAACCGCTGAAGCACTGGCGATCAGCGATATCCAGACGGCTCAAGCGCGGTATGGTACTGTATCGCTGTCTGTTGCACCGCCCACTCCCGACCCTATGCTTGCTCCAGGCGAAATCGCTCTGAACTGCGCCGTCAATCTAGGATTTGGAGGGCGCGGATTGGGCAGCCAGCTTCCCAACCAGGATCAGTGGGATCAGGTGGTGGCGGATTTTGTGGCGGCTGATCCTGAGGTGGGAATCGTTAACCTGGAGTCTGTCCAAACCACCGACCTGGCTGTGTTGGCCCCGGAGTACGACTGCATTATCCTGCCTGCAAATGTCGTGCCGGAAAGCGACCTGAGCGCGATCATTAACCTGGATCCGCTAATGGATACAGATACCTCTTTTGATCGGAACGATATTATCGGCAATACCCTGATTCAGCTCCAGCAAGACAATAAAACATGGGCGCTCCCCCTTGCCATTGAGCCGCAGATGTTGCAGTACAACGCCGAACGGTTTGCGCTGGCCGGAGTAGCGGAGCCGATCAACGGTTGGACTGTCGACACCTTTGTTGATGCTCTTCACATGCTGAAACCCTATGACACTGATCCATCCCCCTTTGTGGCGAACGATCCAGGTGCGACTCACTTCTTAATGTTGATTGCAGCATTCGGTGGGCTGCCGATGGACTACCGTACCAATCCTCCTACCATTAATTTCACCGATCCTACTACTGTAGAGGCGATTCGTCAGGTGCTTGATCTGATAGTGGATGGTTATATCGCCTACAACACCGATACCTTTAACAACCCGGCTGAAAGTATGGATACAGCGGCTATCACTACGAATTCGCTCAACCAGTTTAGAGGATTCCGCCCACCTCCCGACCAGGAGAATCAAGCGCAGGATACGTGGACGACCACAACCTATCCACAGGGCAGCCAATACAATGTTGTCGCCTACAATATCACAACAGGTTACATCAGCGCGTCTGCCGAGAATCGCGAAGCAGCCTATCGCTTTTTGAGCGAGGTGGCGCGTAACCCTCACTTGTTCTCCGGTATGCCTGTGCGCCAATCGCTGGTCAACGATCCGACAGTCGTGGCGTCACAAGGCACAGAGATTGCTGCGGTATACCAGCAGATCGATGCTTTGCTGCGCGATCCAAATACCATTGTGTTTCCAACGCTGACGAGCGAGGGCGGAATAAACGCGACCAATTTCATTCAGGAATATTGGCTCAGACGCGCTTGTGAACGTTACATGTTTGAAGGTGCTGACCTTGAAACGGAACTGGCTGAAGCTCAGCTATTCACCACTGCCTATCTGGACTGCGCAGAGGGTATTGTAGTTGATATCACCAGCCTCGATGCCTTCGAGCAGCAGCGGGAAGCGTTCGAGCAAATTCGCGCCTGCGCAACGAGTGTTGATCCAAGCTTTGAGCTGATGGATTAGCAGCAGGATTTTTATATGGCGGGAGGTCGTGCTTCCGGCGACCTCCTCTTCATTTGGAAACGCATCCATGCAACGACTATTTGATCCTATCCTCTTCGCCATTGAACGGCTATGGCAGCACCGAGTATTGGTCTTTTGGGCGCTGGTAGGCTTGTCGGCAGCAACAACACTCGCGTTAAGCCTGACGCTGTATGTGGATGCCGTCAATACCGATTTGTTGACCGATAATCTGAGCGATCCACCTTATGCCTTCCGGTTTCGCTACCTGGGGAGTTGGGAAGGCACAATATCACTCTCTGATGTCGAGAGTGCCAGTGCCGTCATCCAAAGTGAATTCGAATCCACGATTGGTCTACCGGTGGTACGCGAAGCGCGTTTCATCAGCGGCGGCTCCTGGAACATTACCCGGCAGGGCAGCGTTCCCGCTTCCTTCGGTACATACACCTTGGGCGCAATCAATGGCGCAGAGGATCAGATTCGGATTGTAAAGGGAGATTGGCCGCCGGAGAATGCCAACAGCGAGGCTATTCCTGTATTGATGGCAGAAAAGGTGCTCTATCAGACAGGCTTGCAGGTCGGCGACACCCTGACTGCAACCAGACCCGGTGCGGCTCAGCCCATAACGCTGCAAATCGCGGCGCTGTGGAGTCCGGTGAATTCTGACGATCCTGAATGGATTCTCACCCCAAAATTTTTCGATCAGGTCTTCTTGATGGATTCCGACAAGTTGTCAGAAGTGCTCAGTGGCATTGAGCGGCCCGTCGAGGAAGCGGATTGGTACATAACCTTTGATGGCGCTCAACTTCGCACCTCAGATGTGGACGGGCTGCTGGAAGCGATAGTAGATGGTCATCGCACGGTATCGGCGGCTCTGCCAGGGATTCGCCTGGACCTCTCACCTGAAGAGGGACTAAAGTCGTTTAATGAAGAGGTGAATCGTCTTACTCAACAGCTTGTGATCGTAATGCTGCCGGTAGCCGGATTGATCCTCTATTTTGTCACTATGCTGGCCGGAATGCTGGTCCGCAGCCAGCAGCAAGAAGATGTAACGCTCAGCAGCCGGGGGATGAGTCGGCGCAAACTGTTAGTTTTACACCTGCTGATGTGGCTAATACTGGCCGGGCTGGCGCTGGGCGTGGGTATAGCTGTTTCGCCATTTGTCGTGCAGCTCATCGCGCGCACATCTTCATTCCTGAACTTTAATGCCAACACTCCCCCTCTGGATATCGTATACTCGCAGCAGACCATTGTCATCGGAGCCATGACAGGGCTGCTGGCAGCCAGCAGCGGCCTTTACATCGCATGGCGTACTACAAAGCAATCCATCAACCAGTTTAAACGGGCACAGGCTCGCTCTGGCAAGGCATGGTGGCAGCGCATTTACCTGGATGTGCTCTTACTGATACCCGCCGGATATGTGTTCTACTCACTGCGGGCGAAGGGTGGCCTGTCCACTGATGCAAAAGACCCCTTTAGCGATCCTTTAGTATTCCTGGCTCCAACCTTGTTTTCACTTGGATTCTCATTGCTGTTTCTGCGTGTATATCCTTTTCTGCTTACCCAGTTATCGCGCTTAATATCGATCAGCAGCAATATAGCGTTTCTGATGGCACTGCGCGAACTGACACGAGCCATTGGGCGCTATCGAGGTACATTGTTAATGATGTGCTTTACATTGAGCCTGATCGGTTTTTCTGCATCAATGGCAAGCACGCTGGATCGCAGTCTGGAAGATGTGATCCAATATGAAGTGGGCGCAGAGAGTGTGTTGGTTGTTGCCAGTGAAGCGCAAACCGAGGAAGAAACTTCATCTGACTCTGGAACAACATTCACAGTAGTTGGGTATAACACCCTGCCTGCATCAAACCTGCTGGAGATCGACGAGGTATATGCTGTCTCGCGTGTGGGGCGCTATCAGGCCCAGATCGTACTGCCAGGCCAGCGGGTACAAGGAACGGTACTGGGCATTGACCGGGCTTCGATGGCTTCTATTACCTACTTTCGTGAAGACTATGCAACGGAGCCATTGGCTGATCTGTTGAATCGTCTGGCTGGAAACCGCACTGGGATTCTGCTCAGCACACAGGCGGCACAAACCTATAATGTGAGCGTCGGACAAGAGATCACGCTGCAAATCTCAGCCTTGAACACGTGGTATGAAACCAGTGTTCCGGTAGTAGGGCTACTCGATTATTTCCCAACCCTGGACCCCAACGAAGGTTTTTTTGCCATCGGCAACCTTGACCCGATCTTTGAACTGGTGGGTACAGAACTCCCCCACAATGTATGGCTGCGTCTGACACCAGGGGCCGACAGCGAGGCAGTGCAGGCGCAGGTGCGTGAACTGGGTTTCCCCGTGTTGGAATGGCTTGAGCCGCAAGCACTGATCTATGAAGCGCAGATCGATCCAACTCGGCGCGGTGTATTGGGGTTCCTTTCAGTTGGTTTTGTCTCTGCAATTCTCCTGGCAATCATCAGCAGTGTCATCCAAAACACAGCATCCTTTCGCACACAGGCCGTGCAGCTTGGCTCACTGCGAGCGATGGGTCTGAGCGGCAGTGCAGTGAGCACCTATCTCCTATCCACACAGGGCATCGCGGCGTTGGGTGGCATAGCAGGTGGAACGCTGATCGGCATGGCAACAACGCTGCTGTTTTTGCCCCTGATGGATTTCAGCGGCGGCCTTCCCCCCTACCTGGTCCGTGTGGCCTGGGATGATATCACCCTGGTCTATTCGGTATTCGCAGCAGTGCTGTTGGGAGTCACCGTAACCACCACAGTACTGCTGAGCCGCCAACAAATCTCTACTTTAGTGAAATTAGGTGATGCTTAAATAGGAAGCTCAAGATGGCACAACGTGGACTGATCCTTCTTCTCATCCTGGTCGTGATAACATCCGCGTGCTCACCGGACAGTGAGCCGTCGAATAACCACTCTGCACAGGCACAGCCTACCTCGACACCTATTCCAACCGCCGAGGTAGCGGCAAAACCCACCTATGTGGTCCAGCGCGGCAACGTTGAAGAAATATTCAGTTTTACTGGGCGTTGGCAGCCCCGTGATCAGCTGTCGCTGTCCTTCGCAGTCAATGGGACGGTTCGGCAGGTGAATGCTCAGCGCGGCGATGCGGTCAACGCAGGCGACCTGCTGGCGGATTACGATATCACTGATCTGGAAAACCAACTGGCGAGCGCCCAAATCCAGCTTGAAACGGCCTTGTCGAATGTGGATGCCAGTGCCACAGGCGGCATTGAGAGCGTGGAAAATGCCCAGATATCTTTAGCAAATGCGCGTATATCGTTGGAGAACACAAAAAACAGCAGCCCCTGGACCAGTGTTGAATCAGCGAGGTTGCAGCTTGAGTCTGCGCAACAATCCCTGGAATCCGCCGAACGAAGTTACCGTGAAGCCCTCAGCCACCCCGAAAACCCGGCCTCAACCGTTGATAATGCCTACCAGCAGCTTTTGAACGCCCAGCGACAGGTTGAGAGCGCCCAACTCAGTTATCTTTCAGCGGCACAAAACTTCAACAACCACGAATATCAAGTTCAGCAGGCAGAAAATCAGGTCCTTCAGGCTGAGATCAATCTTCAACGCGCCTTGGATGCAGCCGCAGGAGGTGTCAGCGATGAAAACGTGCGCTCTGCGCAGCTCAATATCGACCAGCTTGAACAGAAAATCGCCGACTCGTCGCTTTATGCCCCTATTAACGGTGTGGTCCTCGAAGTTTACATCGCGCCTGGGGATGCGGTGCAGGCCTATGATACCGTGATCACCATTGGCCTGCCGGAGCCAAAAGAAGTGATAGCCACGCTTGCCATCACCGATGCCAACCGGCTGAGTGTGGGGATGGTGGGAGTATGCCAGGTCATGAACCGCCCAGAAACGGCAGTTGGTTGTTTGGTGCGTCGAATCCCTCTCAGCAGCCGGGATGCCGACCAGACTACTCGCGTCGCAGCATCACTTGAAAACGTGGCGGCTAACCAACTCGTGGAAGTCCAGATGCCGCTTGAAGTGCGCGAAAATGTCTTGTGGCTTCCGCCAGGGGCGATCCGCACCTTCCAGAATCGGACCTTTGTGGTGCTGGAGACTCCTGATGGCCCGCGCACCGTTGATGTGCAGCTTGGCCTGCAAACAGATGAGCGTGTCGAGATTGTAAGTGGTGTGAACGAAGGCGATGTGGTGATTGCACCGTAATGGAGACGCACAGCATGACCGCTAACAACGGTAGTGGAACACCATATATCAACTGCAAAAATATAGTGAAAGCCTACATGGTTGGCGACCATGAGATCGTGGCGCTGCGCGGTATCGACTTCACGATGAAACGCGGCGAAATGGTAGCAATTGTAGGGCCAAGCGGCGCAGGCAAAAGTTCGCTGCTGAACCTGCTAGGCGGGCTGGATGTGCCAACAGCAGGCCGCTTGCAGGTTGGAGATTTCAATCTGGTTGATCTGAAAGGGCAAAAGCTTGCAGATTATCGCTTGCGGCAGGTCGGTTTTGTATGGCAGCACGTCGGACGAAACCTGCTGCCGCACCGTACCGCGCTTCGGAACGTAATGCTTCCCATGATGTTGGCTGAGGTGGGTTGGCGTGAACGTAACCGCCGCGCGAAAGAATTGCTGGGAGCAGTCGGCATGAATGACCATGCCTATAAACGACCTGCACAGCTTTCTGGTGGACAGCAGCAGCGGATTGCCATTGCAGTCGCATTGGCGAACCATCCCCAACTACTGCTGGCCGATGAGCCAACGGGCGCGTTGGACCAGACCAGTGCTTCGCAGGTGATGGAATTGATCGCCAACCTGCGGGAACGCTACGGCCTGACCATCTTGATGGCAACCCACGACATGCAGATAGCAGCCTTTGCGGACCGAATATTGACCTTGCGGGATGGCGCCCTGGGGCAAGACCTGACACAAAGTGCTCTGGAAACTGCGCCCACTCTGGATGAAGATGGGCGTATCCAGCTTCCTGTGGCGGTGCGCTCTCAACTCTACGAGGCAGCACGGATTGCCGTTGAAATCCGCCCGGAAGGTGTGCTGTTACGTGCTGAGAACGAGGTGGACGACGATACACAGGCAGTGCTGCAAGATATCCTGCCTCGTAAACACCGTGAGAGGCATCGATGGCGTTTCTGGCGCGATGGGCAGGAGGTGCAGCGATGAAGAGTGAATATTGTGTACAGGTTCGCAATGTTGAACGCAGATTCGGCAGTCTTCAAGTGTTGCGTGGCGTTGATCTCACAGTGCATGTTGGAGAGCTAGTCGCCCTCTTTGGCCCTTCGGGAAGCGGCAAAACAACGCTGCTCAATTTGATCGGCGCGCTAGATCGTCCTGATGCAGGTTA
>Ga0073934_10011262_pt1 | contig 10864 bp, 8 predicted proteins | sample LarsenN4metaG_FD_76834 | JGI IMG/M metagenome (GOLD analysis project Ga0073934, IMG submission 76834) | Hot spring sediment bacterial and archeal communities from British Columbia, Canada, to study Microbial Dark Matter (Phase II) - Larsen... ...
ACTGGATCTTCGGTGGGGACCCGGCGGTCCTTCGGCTGATTCAACGCCTCACTCCGGTCAAGTCGTATGTTCGCAAGTCGGCCGCATACCTCCCCCACCAGGACTTGCTCGTCCCCTACCCCATCCAATACAATCTCCGGCATCTTGGCCGAGGAGTGTCCGCACGGGCACTTGAGGAAATTACCGAGGCGGCGGTCCATCCTCAGCCATCGACGACAATGGCCGAATGGCTACATCACACATTCGGACCCACCCTCTGCGAACTCTTCTTCGATCCATTTCACGAGCTGTATACGGCGGGGCTGTGGAAGACGATCACCACGCAAGATGCGTACAAATCCCCAGTCGACTTGGCCCTTGCTCGACGCGGTACGCTAGATGATGCTCCTCCAGTTGGCTACAATGCCACGTTCATTTACCCGGACCAAGGCCTGAATGCTTTGGTGGACAGGCTGGCTGAACGGGCAAACGTCGCATACCGGAAACGAGCAGTGAAGATCGACCCTGGCCTCAGGGCAGTGCAATTCTCAGACGGAAGCACCGCATCCTATGATCTCTTAGTCTCTACCGTCCCTCTGGACAGAGTGATGGCGATGACAAGCCTTGCCGTAGATGAACAGGCCGATCCGGCCACATCGGTGCTTGTTTTGAACATTGGCGCCCTCAGAGGCCACCGCTGTCCTGATGTCCACTGGGTGTACGTGCCGAGAAGCGTCTCAGGATTCCATCGCGTAGGATTTTACAGCAATGTGGATTCGTCGTTCCTGCCGGCGAGCACAGACTCACATCGCGTCTCCCTCTACGTGGAGAAGGCCTATCTGACCGACCAGCCCCCCCGCAAGGACGAAGTCGACAATCTCGTCCGGAGCGTTGTCGACGAGCTCCGTGCATGGGGGTGGATCAGGGATGTTGAAGTCATAGACCCGACGTGGATTGACGTGGCTTACACATGGGGACGTCCAGGTTCCAAGTGGCGATCGAAGTCACTGCAGGCGCTCGAGGCACACGACGTGTTGCAGGTTGGCCGGTTTGCCCGTTGGGTATTCCAGGGGATCGCCGAGTCATTACGAGACGGACTGGCCGTCGGCGCTGCTGTGCGAGACGCGTAACCAATGGCAACGCGCGTCTGCTACCTTTTGAGCTCGTTCGGCTACACTGGCGGTTCGATGGTACTTTATCGCTTCATGGACAACCTCTGTGCGCGTGGGTTTGAAGTCGTCGCCGTCACGCCAAACGAGCGCGTGTACTGGCACCCGTCGCGGTCGAGCGAGGTCATCGAGCAATTCACCCCTCCGATGCCTGTGCGTCGGGCTGGTCTCTGGAGCGGAGCTAAGAGTATGATAAAACGGCTGCCGGGAGTGGCCACACTCGCCGCGCGTCGATCCTCAGGCATACGTCGGCCAGGGTCGCTCTCGCCGGGCAAGGAGGTCGAACGGGTGACCAAAGGCCTCATCGAGCAGTGGATACTCAGCGACTTTACGATTGCCACATTCTGTACAACGGCCTATGCAGCGTATGCCCTCTCGGATCGCACGATCCCTTTGTACCACATGCAGCATTACGAGGAGTTGTTTTTCGACACTGACGAATGGCGAAGAATGGCCCGTCTTTCATACTTCCTCCCTATTGAACTCATGGCCAACTCTTCGTGGCTCCAGGGACGAATACGGCAGTGGATCGGCCGAGAGTCGCAGCTGCTCCTCCCGGGTATTGACACAGGAGTCTTCAACTTGCGCGGATCTGTCTCTGACAAGTACGCGCCCGGCGGGAAGCTGATTATTGTTAGTTACTACTCTCCGGCCCGCTTCAAAGCCTGGAGTGATGCAGTCGCATGCATGCGACTGGTATACGAGCGGCTCGGTCAAGATGCTGTAGAGTGGAAAGTCTTCGGCCCTGTACCTGAGACACCGCCGGAGCTGCCGGTGACCTTTGTTGGGTTGTGTTTCGGCAGCGCGCTTGCACAGCTCTACGCCGGAGCGCATGTCGCCATGATGACGTCCTGGTATGAGAGCTTCCCACTGCCTCCTCTGGAAGCAATGGCCTGCGGCACGGCGGTTGTCACCACAGGGGCAGGCACAGAAGACTATCTCCAGCCCGGAGTCAACGCGCTGGCAGTCCCCGCGCGGCAGCCTGAAGCTCTCGCCGAGGCAATTATCTCGCTTTCGCGGGATCGTGGGTTGGCTGCACGTCTGGCCCAAGCCGGCGTGGAAACGGCAAGCCGCTTTCCTTGGAGCACAGCTGCAGACCGCCTGGTAGAGATCTTGCACCGATCACGGTCAAGCATGTTGTGGACCCGATCCAAGGATTTGAACCACTTCCTGTGCGAGTCATGATGCGCCAAGGACATCAATTCGGTAGGATTGACCTGCCAGATCAACTGCGTATTGGTACCTAATTAAGTCTCAGCGTTCGGGAGGGTTTTGTGCGTAACTACCACACGGCAACTTCCCACAAAACCTTCGAGACAGAAGCCGTGAGACACCATCCCCAACCTGCCCTCAGCAGCCCTCAGGTGTCCACCTCCGTCCTCAAGCCACGGGGACACTAGATTGGCAAGCGCGATGGCAATGACCTCTGGACGTCAGTCGGCTTACGCCCATGATCCCACCCTTAGAGATGCACTCACCCCTTATGCTCGATCAGCATGGTCACGTCGACGTTCTTCGCTGTCCTCGGGCCGACTTCATCGGCAGAGCCCAACTCGCCAGGAGGGGGTCGTGTGTCATTGTCGGGAGACGGCGCAAATGAGCAAGGCGGACGTAGCAAATCCCGGCTCGGGCATTTCCTTGTCTTGCTTCCGTCTCGAGTAGAAAGATTCGTGCAGCCGGTACTCAGAGGAATCCACATTCTGCGCACAAGTGGAGTAGAGGAGCTAATCCGCAGATTGCGTCGGCGCTGGCTCGCCTCGTCGCGTGTGGCAGAAGGTGTCGCAGCGCGTATCATCGCCGCATCTGCACCCCCTATTGTGAGTATCATCATCCCCGCGCATAATGGGTTGCGCTACACGGAACAGTGTGTCCGCAGTCTCTTCGACTCGACCGTGCGCGCGACGTTCGAAGTCATCGTGGTAGACAATGGCTCGTCTGATGGCACGTCGCGCTGGCTCCGACAAGCTGCCAAGAGACATCCTACCCTTCACCACATTCGAAACCGGAACAACCTCGGGTTTGGCCGCGCCGTGAACCAGGGAGCCCGGATGGCCCATGGTAAGTACGTGCTCATCGCAAACAATGACATTATCGTCACCCCAGGATGGCTCGACCGTCTCGTGGCAACGGCTGAGTCTCAGGCTGACATTGGTGTCGTCAGCCCGGTAACGAACTACGTAGGCGAAGGCCCCCAGGTGGATCTCCGGAGTGCGTCGCTACAGCCTCCTGGTGCACCGGGCTACGCAGAAGCTCTGCTCAGAGAGCCACGACCTCCGTTTCAAGTACCTGACAGGCTGGTGTTCTTCTGTGTTCTAGTCAAGAGACATGTGTTTGAGTTCCTCGGGGGCCTTTCGGAAGCGTTCGGTCTCGGTAACTTTGAGGATGACGATTTCTGTCTTCGTGCACGTCTCGCCGGATATTCACTCTTCATAGACCCCAGCGTCTTCATCTTTCACTATGGCAGCCGCACATTCGCGGAGCAGCGCATCAACCACAAGAGGCTCATGGCGAAGAATTATCACACGTTCTTCGGCCGGGTCGCCGCTCTCTCCGTGCAAAAACCCACTTCCGGCGTCAGGCGGGACGCTCAACCAATCGCTTCGGTCGTTGTACGAACGATGAACCGTCCGCCCCTCCTGCGGGACGCCCTCGCCAGTCTGGCTAATCAGACGTTCCGCAGTTTTGAAGTGATTGTAGTTAACGACGCCGGCAACGACGTCGCGCCGATTGTGGCCGAGTTTGCTGACCAAATTACCATACGGTACATTCAGCATCCACGGCAACGCGGTCGATCGGCCGCGCTCAACTCGGGGGCGCAGGCAGCCCGAGGTACCTGGATCACTTACCTAGATGACGACGACATTTTCTACCCAACTCACCTTGATGTACTGGCCAATGCCTTACAGCGAACTCCTGATGTCCGGGTGGCCTACAGTGACGCCAATCACAGTCTCAGCCTTGCCCTCGGCGAAGGGGAACGCGTGGTACTTCGAGAGCGGCGCCAATCCTTCGAGTTCGACCCGACCGAGCTCCTCGTACGGAATCACATTCCCATTCTCACCCTCGCGCATGCCGTAAGTTGCTTCGGCCAAGTGGGCTGGTTCGATGAGGAACTCCAGGAGTTCGAGGATTGGGACTTTGTGATTCGCCTCGCCCAGGCTACTCCGTTCCTTCACGTCCACCGGATCACATGCGAGTATCGATGGCGTGTGAGCCGCGAGGTCATGGCTACGCTGCCTGCCCGTCGCCGCTCGGCGATGGAGGCCATGCAGTACATCTACGCTCGGTACCCGGTCGAGCACCGCGCGCTGAAGGCGCGCCGAGCCTACAGTACCGAGGCCATGAAGCGTGAAGTAGAAGATCTCACTCGGATCATGGCCACGCCCTACACAGAAGAGAAGAGGGCGCTTCTTTCCGCGGCGCGCGTCTATTCGCTATTTCTGTCTGACACCCTCGCCGATGGTCCGGCGCAACTCAGGGAATAGGAACATGTGGTCTTCTTGGCCTCTGTTGTGGATCGTCTCCTAAGAGGCGTCCTTCACTTGACGCATGGACAGCGTGCACAAGAATCCCTCCGGTTCCGTAACGAATGGTAAGTGCACGGGCATCCAGATGAGCGCACAGGTTGCGGTAGTTGTTGTCAACTGGAACGGCTGGCGTGACACGATTCAGTGCCTGCGTTCTTTGCATGAAGCGTTGTACCGACCACTTGAGGTGATCGTTGTTGACAACGACTCAGGCGACGACTCAGTGGCACACATTCACGCATCCTTTCCTGACATCGACATCCTTGAACCCGGTGCAAACCTTGGCTTCGGAGGGGGCAACAACGCCGGCATCCGCCGTGCCATCGAGCATGGCGCTGATTACGTCTGGCTCCTGAACAACGACGCGAAGGCTGACCCGGGTGCGCTATCAGCACTCGTCAGAGCAGCCGAGGCCGATCCACGCCTCGGCGCGGTGGGGTCCGTTCTCTACCGTCTGGACCGGCTATCGGAGGTGCAGGTGTGGGGCGGCGGGCGTCTGAACCTCTGGACCGGCACGTCTCGCCACTGCCTCACGGCAGCGGGCGCTGAACACCTCGACTACATCGTCGGGGCAAGTATGTTGCTGCGCGTGCAGGCGGTCCGCGAGACCGGGTTGTTCGATGATCGGGTCTTCTTCATGTCCTGGGAGGATAGCGACCTATGCTGCCGCCTTCGCCGGAAGGGCTGGCGGTTGGGTGTGGCCAGGGATTCCGTCGTGTGGCACAAGGAATCCGCCAGCTACGGCCCTCACACCGAGGTCCTCGACACGCACTTCAACACCTCCGCCGCGAGATTCTTCCGACGGTACGCGCCACTCCCCGTAGTGCCGATCACCATAGGCGCGGGGGGACGTTTCCTCAAGCGCGCGCTGCGGGGGGATTGGAAGCGGGCACGGGCGGTGTTCCGCGGCACGCTCGCCGGTGTACGGTCTCACCTACCAGCTCCTCCAGCGGGAATAGATGAGTGAAGTCAGCGCGCCTCCGAGAATCGCGCTTGTCACCGGATCGGTCCCCCCCGCTCCCTGCGGGGTCGGCGACTATACGGCGCATCTCGCCGCCGGCCTGGCCGACCTGGGGTTGGATGTGCAGATTGTCAGCGGTACCCGGTGGGGGATCTTCGAATATCGCAGGCTGGCCGATCGCCTCAACGCTCTGCGGCCTGACATCGTTCACATCCAGTATCCGACAATCGGGTATGGCCTCGGGCTGGCGCCCCAGACGCTCGCCATGCTCTACTCCCCGGCGCCGGTCGTCGTCACGGTCCACGAGTTCACGCTGGCCCATCCTCTCCGCAAACTTGCGGTCCTGGCGTTCGCCCCGAGAAGCGCACTACTCATCTTTGTCAGCGACCACGAGCGGTCGGCATACGTGAGGGCGAGCCCAGCGGCTCGTCATAAGTCCGAGGTGGTGAAGCTGGCGAGCAACATCCCCTTCGTCAATTCCGGAAGCCGCGATGAGTATCGCGTTGTGTACTTCGGGCGTATCGCCCCGCGCAAGGGCCTGGAGGATTTCCTGCATGCGGCCCGCCTCGCGGAGGGTCGGCGCATGCCGTTCCAGTTCGAGGTCATCGGCACGCCGGACCCGGGGCAGCTCGCGTACTTCACCCGTTTGCGGGATGGCAGTCGGGACATCCCCGTCGTGTGGACGCTTGGTAGACCTCCGGAAGAAGTGGCGGCGCTGCTGGCCACAGCAACGTATGCCTACCTCCCGTTCCCCGATGGGGCCTCGGAGCGCCGCGCATCGCTGCTCGCAGCGCTCGGCAACGGTGCACTCGTTCTGACTACCAGGGGAGTCTACACTCCGGACGAGCTAACGGGGGTGACGATCTTCGTCAAGTCACCCTCCGCGGCGGTCGACCAACTCAACGACATGAGCGGACGGGCGGATGAACGACGCCGGCTGTCAGACTCCGCCGTGCAGTACGCTCGCCGGTTTTCGTGGCCGGAGGTCGCGCGGCAGCACCTGGCTCTCTACCGCGGTGTCTGGGCTACTGCTCCCAGATCGGGGTACGGTTGACCGACAGCGACCGCCATCGCACCCACAGTGCTCCGCTGGCGGGCACCTTTGTCAGCCCTTCATTGAGGAGATCGGATGCCGCACTGACCTGCCCCTGGCGCAGCAGCAGATCCGCTCCCCCCAGGTAAGCCGGTACATACGCAGGGTCTTCCGCCAAGATTTCGCGATACACACCGAGGGCGTCTGCGAGTCGCCCTTCGGTCCGCAGAAAAGCAGCCCAATCCAGATAGAGCGCGGCGACCCCCGGCCACAACATGGTCCGAAGGATGCCGTCCTGCGTGAACCCGGGTGGATACTTGGCCCGAGCGCGCCGATACACGGCCTCGGCCGCCTGAGGGTCGCCGGCCTCATTGTGGAGCCTGGCCAAGAGCATGTACCCGTCGGGGTAGTGGTAGGGATCGAGGGCGAGCGCGTGCTCAACCAGGCCGACGACCTCTGTTCGGGCAGGGCGATCCAGCGGCCCCCGGGTCGAGAGGAACCGCGCGAGCTGCAGGGGGTAGTATGCGTTCCTGCGATCCAGCGACATCGCCCGGCGGATGAGGGCCGTGTGCTCTTCGAGGTTGCGCACCCCGTTCCTCTGCAGCACGTCCGAGAGGGCTGACGGAGCGTTGGGACTCACGGGATTGAGACGGGCAGCCAACCGGAACTTTGCTTCAGCAGCAGTCCACTGACGGGTGAAGGCAAGCTTTCCTCCGTCTCTGAGCACGCGATCGGCGGTAGAGACGAACAGAGCGAGTACGGCGAGACCGAAAAGGGCAACCGCAACGGGAATCGCCCACCTCCGTCTCGGCTGTTCCTGGCGCACTCCGGCCGTCTGCGGAACCCACCCTGCATCGAAGCGCGCCAGCACACCGATGAGCGCGAACGCTACCGCCCCGTTGACCGGGAACTGCCAGTTCATATCCAATGCGCTGTGGGCAAAGAAGGCGGCAACCCCGAGCACGCTCCCCGCCACGAGTGGATACTCAGCAGTGCCGCGAGCCGTTCCAAGAGTCCGGCGGGCCAGACCCGTGAGAGACGCAAGAAGCCACGCCACAACACCTATGCCGATGATGCCCATCTCCGCGCCAGTCTGGATATACAGGTTGTGGACGTCACGGGCGAAGTACCGGACATCCGGTTGGTACGCGGCGCTCGAGTAGGCATAGGTTCCGGGGCCCGTGCCCGCGATGGGATAGTCGGCCAGCATCTTCAGGCCGGCCCGCCAGAAGCTCAGTCTCCCCCGGATCGAGTAATCGTTGGCATTCGCGACGGACACCGCCCGTCCCACGACAGCCGGTGGTGACGGCGTGTCCGCGCTCCCTCGCGTGAGGATGACGACGAACAGCATCGACACGGTGACGACGAGTAGAAGGCGTCGTACCGCGGCCGTCCATGAGGGAGGGTGGATGATGAGGAGAGCCACGACTGAGATCCCGGCCAGACTCAGCCAGGCGCCGCGCGAATACGTGAGGATGAACGGCACCAGCAGCAGCACCGTCATCGCCCCATGAACAGACGCTTCGCGCCCGCCCGCGGCGTGGATCAGCCGCGCGGCCTCCAGGGGGATCACCAGGAGGAGAAACGCGGCGAAGGGGTTGGGCCAGTAGAAGGTCGAGTACCAACGCATGCCGGGATTGTCGGCGCCCCAGAAGATGTACAAACCAACCAGACACACCCATCCCCCTATGACGACAAGCGCATCCAGGAATCTACGGGCGGCCCCCCAGGTCTGTATTGAGGACGCGGTCAAGATCAGCACGCTGAGATAGCTAAACCATGTGAGCGTCTCTCGGATGCTCGAATCAGGCCGCACCGACCACAGCGAAAGGACCCCCACGGTCAGAGCGACGCAGGCGACGGGTTTCACCATTCGAGTTGGGTGGGCTGCACGCATTACAATGACTACGCCCAGCGCGAACAACAGGCCCGTCTGCGCCCAGGCAAGGGTGGCCGGATCTCGGCCTCCGTCACTGATCGCAAGTTTGAACAGAGTTACGGCGAGCAGTCCTGCCAGGGTGCTCAGCACCAGGCCACGAGCGTTCCATGCCCGCGGAGAGAAGTGTGGTTGAGCGCCCCTGAGCAGAACCCCGATCATCCAGCTATCTCCCTTGGGGTCTTAGAGAAAATCCCCAGGACCGATTGGCCACAAAGACGGGGTGCGGCCAGGAACTTCTCTGGCCGCACCCCTGACATGCTCGAAGGGCTCAGGCGATCCTTACGGAGCCGCCGGGCAGGTGGTGCCGGCCACAGCGCCCAACCCACCTGCAGGTGAGTAGTACCATGTCGCGTTTCCTGTCGGAATCGTCACGCCGTTGAACGTGAACCCACCCAGTGTATCCGTCGAATTGTCGCACAGAATGTAGTTGGGTGAGAGGCCACCCACGAGCGCACTCGCATCATACGCATAAGCCGCTCCACCCGGCCTGAACGGCGTTGCCCGAATGTACCCATCGGTAACCAGCGGAGTCAGGTCGTTGTCGGTGGGCGGATAGCCACCCTTGTCCACAAAGTAGCTCTCCAGGGCTGTCCCGATGTTCTTCAGGTTGCCCTTGGTGGCTGAGATCTGCGACTGCTTCCTGGCGCGAAGGAAGTTGGGAATGAGGATCGCTGCCAGGATAGCGATGATCGCGACGACGATCAGCAACTCGATGAGGGTGAAGCCCCCCTCATCGCGCCGCAGCCGTCGCCAGAAGAACTGAAGCATGGTTCAATTGCCTCCTTTGCTTTCAAGTTAGCCTGCCTAGCCGCACTACTATCTTGTCTGAGCAACTACGAAGGTTGCGGAGTACTCTCGTCATCACCCCCCGCCTTCAAATTCCGGTCAAGGATACCTGGAAAATGCCCTGGCGTTGATAGGAATAGACAGCTTTTTGCAAGGCACACGGCGCGCGCTCGGGCTACGCTTGTTCAGGGACATGTGGCGAACCCCACGTTCACGCTTGATCCGATGACAAAGGACATCCCACTTGGAGGGAGCCAATACCAGGTGGTCACTGAGGGAGCGTTGGTGATGGTGTCCGTGACATTGTCGCAGATCACGTAACTCTGTGATGCCCCATCGGTCTTATATGGATAGGAGACGCTACTACCCGGAAGGGTCGGCAGTGCGGGTGTGTATGTTGGAGTCAAAGGCACCAGCGAGGCCGGGTAACTGCTCTGATCTACGAAATACTCCTCCAGGACGGTCGCAATGTTCCGCAGATTAGACTTTGTCGCCGAGACGACGGCTTGACGACGCGCGCGCAGGAAATTCGGAATGAGAATCGCGGTCAATACGGCAATAATCGTGACAACAATGAGCAGCTCGATGAGGGTGAACCCCGCCGCGCCCTCTCTCGCACGGTTGTGGGTCATCCTATGAACGCCCCCTACGATCTGATGGATACGCGTCAAGGGTTATCCGTAACGCCACCCCCGGGAGTGTAACTCAGCCCCGCAGTGACAAGTCGGCAAGCGTTCGTCAGTGGATATGTCACCGAAAGCTTGTAGTCTGTGATCGGCGAGCCGCCCATGCTCGTGTCGTACGCAAAGGGGCCTCTGGTGCACAGATCGTCCGGGACGGCCCGCGCATAGGTCGGGATCAGATCCGCCAACTCCTCCGGATACGAGTCAAAATCCGCGAAATAGGCTTCGAGCGCTACGGCAGCATTGCGCAGGTTGGCTTTGGAAGCCGCCACGCTGGATTGGGCTCGGGCTTTGAGAAACGTGGAGAGAAGAATCGCCGCGAGCACCGCCAAGATGACAACAACGGTAAGGATTTCGATAACAGTGAAACCTGCCTCGCGGTTGCGCCTGCGCATGCGACGCCTCGTCTCCCTGGCCCTTTCCCACCGGGCCGCCGTGTGCCAAATGCCCGTAGGGCTTGTGCTTCAGACGTTGCGTGCAGGCCCGTTCCGCCAGATGAGCCAGAACCAAATGCCCACGGCCGCGCCGCCCAGGTGGGCGAGAGCCGAGACTGAGGTGAGGCCGGAGATTTGCTGCCAGGCCGTAAGCGCCTGCAGGACCAGCCAGAAGGCCAGGAAGGCATAGGCTGGCACTCGCACCCACCGAAACCAGATCAGGAACGTCATCTTTGCCTGCGGGAACGTGAAGCCGTAGAATGCCACCACCCCCGAAATGCCGCCGCTCGCCCCGATGACCGGTACGTCCGAGCGGGGATCGAAGGCAACGTGGGCGATGGTACCGACGAGCG
>Ga0073934_10011263_pt1 | contig 10864 bp, 7 predicted proteins | sample LarsenN4metaG_FD_76834 | JGI IMG/M metagenome (GOLD analysis project Ga0073934, IMG submission 76834) | Hot spring sediment bacterial and archeal communities from British Columbia, Canada, to study Microbial Dark Matter (Phase II) - Larsen... ...
AGGCCCCAACCTCGGCCAGCAGATGCACGATCTCAACCGGGGAAAGAGGACGCCGCACCGCCTCACCGAAGGGATCGCGCCCGGTATTCCCTACCGTCCATAACCCAAAGGTGAATTTGTGTTCCGGCTTGGGATCATATAAGCCCATCGTTTCGCTCCTTGCAAATTATCGACAGGGTAAAGGATCATAAATCCTGAACTGCCCGCTCAGATGCAGCAGACTCAACATATACAAGAGGCCGCTATAATAACGCCATTGGCCTGTGGGCAAAGGAGTATTCCAGAATTCTTCGATGAATTCCCAACTTAGCTCTGTACTGGCAGCGAGACTGGCGGCAGCATTGGTAGCTACTAATCCTTCCGAGTGCCAGGGAGACAGGGCTTCACTGCCATCTATGGGATATTTATCGGAATAAGTGCCCATTCCCTGGTTGTGAAAGAATGCCTGCAAGCGATTACTCTGCTCGATCTGCCAGGGATCTGCCGCAAACCAGGCATAGTCTACTGCTACGTTCATTCCATTGCGCCAGGAGTCGGAGTAAAAATATTCACCGTAATTATCCCAATAAACTATGCTGCCATCAAATTCAGCATAGTTGGGCATCAGGCCAGTTTCAGGATGAGCGGCTCGTTTGAAAAACTCACGGCTGGTTTGAGCAGCCTCTGCCCAAAAAGCATTATCTTCACAAGCCCACCGTGCCCATAATTCATAGAAATAGGGCAAATGGTACGAGGGATCGGTGAACTTGCTGACCAGCCCGATCTGTGGCACAAATACGACCTGCTTTTCTTCCAGGTTAAACATCGTGGTGGCCTGGACATCGTCCTTTTCTTCTTCCTTATGCAGCATCGTATGCAAAATAGCATTGGCCTCTGCCTGATAATCGAAGATACCTGTGCCATTCCCCCAACGCGCTGATGCAAAAAACAGCGCCGTTACAAACCATTCTTCGCCGTCAGAAGCCGGGTTAGCATCTATAACGGTTCCGTCGGGCCGACAATGCCATGCAAAATAACCGCGATACGGTGGCTCCTCGCGGTACATATAGGTTTTGGCCCATTTCCACAGGCGATCAAATTCCTCTTTTTTGTCAAGCTGCACTGCGATCATCATGCCGTAGGACATACCCTCGGTGCGGACATCACCATTACCCGTATCGAGGATATAGGCCATATCATCGCCAACGGGATAATACACGCGCTCGGTATCATCGTCGCCATAAAAAAGCTGCTGCCAGGTCGCGTCTATCCGGGCCTGAATCTCACTGTCGCTGCGGCCCCACTCTTTGAGCATATTGCGGTATTCACCTGTGAAAAACGCCCCCGTGGTAGGGGGAACTGGTGCGCTGGGCAAGGGATCATCCTCCTGAGCTAGAGAAACGGTGAACATCGGAGCCAGCATAGTAATCAGAATCACCATGATTATTTTGGGGGAATGGTTCATGATTTTATCCTCAATCAGACCTGTAAATAAGTGTGGTTTGTTCTCGCGTCCCCTGGGCCTGAGCGTGAAGAGACGCAGTAGGCATCAATACGACTCCTACCACAAAGAGAACCCGGGACACGGGGACCCGTGCTATCCCTTCAATTCACCGCCTGTCAGACCGGTAACAATATATTTTTCTGTGAAGAGATAGAAGATCACAGCAGGGATGATCAGGATGACGACATAGGCCATGACCCGTGACCAATCGGTGATATATTGTCCCTGGAACTGCATAATGCCCAGAGTCAGGGGCCACTTATTAGAATCGGCTAAAACCACTAATGATAAGAAATACTCATTCCAGCCTGCAATGATCTGGAGTGTTATCACCGCCGCAAGAGCCGGGCGCGACATAGGCATCAAAATATAACGGAAGAATCCTATAGGGGAGCAGCCATCAATATAGGAAGCATCTTCTAGTTCACGGGGGATCGCCACAAAAAATGCTCGCAAGATCACCACAGTAGTCGGCAGCCCAAAAGCCACGGTTGGCAGAATGACACCCCACAGGCTGTTAATCAATTCCAGCTTGCGAACTTGAATGAAGATCGGCAAGATTGCTACCACAGTAGGAAACAGCAATCCAACCGAAAGGATGTTAAACAGAATAGTACGACCCCAAAAGCTGACGCGGCTGAATACGAAAGCCAGCATACTTCCCAAAATGACATTTAAACTGGCAACCCCGGCGGTAATCAGCAGGCTGTTTTTTGCCGAATTCCAAAAAGAGTAACTCTTTAGGATGTCAGTATAATGTTCCCAATGAATTCCATTCGTGGGAAGACCAAAAGGTTTTGAGAGGAATTCACCCGTCGTCCTCATGCTGCCTAAAACCGCCGTAGCGACAGGACCCATCATGATCAGGCAGAGAATGATCAGCACCGTATACTTAAAGCCCACGACCAATAGTTGGCCTGCACGGACACGTTGAATAAAGCTCGTTTCTTGCATGGCATCATAATCCCTTCTACGTTGCTCAACTGGTATATTCCATGTAATCCTGGTGCATGATCATGCGCTGGTGGCCGATGGAAAAAACAACGGTAATCAGAAACAATACAACGGCAACAGCACTTCCGTAACCCAGATTAAATCCCTTGATGCCGTACTTATACAGGTAAGTGGCGATAGTTTCACTGCTCGATACTGGTCCTCCTTGAGTCATTACCCACACAATCGCGAATTGTTGGAATGACCCCAGAACCGACAGGAAAATGGTCAGCCGGATAGTGCTGCCCATCAGGGGCAGGGTGATCTTTTGCAACACCTGAAGCCAGTTCGCACCATCAACCCGGGCCGCTTCTTCCAGGTCTTTAGGCACACCTTGCAGCCCTGCCATATACAAAATCATGTAAAAGCCGAAGTATTTCCAGATCAAGACAGCAAAAATGGCATAGAGCACAACATCCCGATCTGCTAACCAGGGCATAGGCTTAAACCCGGGAACCAAAGTATCAAAGGCTAAATTTGCCAGGCCATCCCGAGGGTGAAAAACATACAGCCAGATAAGAGCGGTAACGATCTCTGAGAAGACATAGGGGATAAACAACATCATGCGGAAAAATCTACGCCCTGGCAGAGTCCCTCGCCCTACCAACAAGGCCAGCAACATAGCAATTGGCAGTTGGATGGTGAGTGACAGGCCCATGATAGTAAAGCTATGTTTAACGGCTCCCTGAAACACTTTATGTTCAACCAGACGCTCGTAGTTCCCCCATTCCTGGTAATTCTCCGGCTCGCCAAAACCATTCCATTTGTATCGGCTGTATTGTACAGACTGTGACACAGGAATCAGCAGGAAGATAGAAAAAACCAGCATCCCTGGTGCGGCAAACATCACCACCAACAGCGCTTTATTGAGCCGCTTTCGCAATTTGCTGTCAATTCGTTGATCTGGCCGGAGAAGCACTCTGGAAAGTATGGCAGACATAAGGCAGTCCTTTTGCAACGATAATGTGTTATCTTTGTAATTGTGCAGAAAAGGTGTGGAGATAGCTCAAACCATTGGGGAATGGATATATATCTCCACACCTTTGAAGCCAGTATTATCCTTCGAGTTCGAGGAATGCGGCGTCTTCGATCATCTGAGCAGCTTCTTCAGGCGTCGCTGCACCAGCAAAAAGTGCTTCTACCGCATCATTTACAGCCTGTCCAACCGCAGGAGGCAGGAACTGGTCGTAATAGAGCTGGAAGTACGGAGCGGTGTTACGGGCCTCAATAATTTGCCCCATAATTGGATCATCGGTGACTGCTTCTTCAGCACCCGCAACGACTGGAACGATAAAGGTTTCAGCGCCCAGGATCTGATTTTCTACACTGGTAAGGAAGCGCAGGAACTCGATTGTTTCGTCCTCTGCGTTGGCCCCAACAGCAAAGCCGTCACCGCCACCTAGCACATCATTTGGATTACCAGCGCCTCCTTCAATCATTGGGAAGGGGAACCAGGCTTCATTCTCCAGAGCCGATCCTTCAGTTTGGCCGCTACCACGCTGTACTGGTGGAGACCACTGTCCCATCAGTTCCATCGCAGCCTCACCATCGCCCATGATGCCGGCCTGATCGTTATAGGTCAGACCCAGATATCCATCGGGGAACGGTTCGAGCGCAATCAATTCCTGGAGGTATTCACCGGCCTTCACAAATGGTTCGTCAGTAAATGCGCCCTCACGATTATAGGCAGCGAGGAAGGCATCTTGACCACCCAGACGAATCGCCAGGTAGACCCACCAGAAGTGACCGGTCCATTTGTCCTTTTCACCCAGAGCGATGGGCGTGATGCCAGCTTCTTTCAGTGCCTTGACAGCATCAAGGAATTCAGGCCAGGTCGCAGGCGGATTTTCGGGATCGAGGCCAGCCTGCTCAAAGAGAACCTTGTTATAAAAGATGCCAACTGCGCCCCAGGTCCAGGGAACGCCATAGTATTCACCATCTCGCCCGTATAGCTCGAGGGCGGACTGTGCCGTGAAGGAGTCTTTCCACTCGCCTTCGAGTTCAGGAGCAATGTTCCGCACGAGACCGGCGTCAGCAAACTGCCACAACACACCGCCGCCCCAGCTCTGGAACAGGTCGGGGGGATCACCCGCCTGCATGACGGTCACCAGGCGGTCCTTGAAAGCCTGATTTTCCAAAACGGTAATTTCGATCTCTACATTGGGGTGCTCAGCCACAAAAGCGTCGGCCAGACTCTGCCAATACGCCATCTGGTCTTCCTGAGTACTGATGTGCCACCAAGTGATGGTCACTTTGTCTTGCGCCGAGGTCTGCTTGGTCCCAGCCAAACCAGCGGCAATGCCCAACAGTAGAGCGACGATCAACAAACTGCGTAAAACTTTCATGGTTCACTCCTTGTATGATTCTGGATGAGTCTTGTTAACTCAACCGACTAAATTTAGTATCTCCTGAATCAGGAGGAATACCCTTCTTTGCCATTTACCGGGGCGACTGGCATGATTCGCGAATAATTAACTGTGTTGGCAGCACAATCCGTTCACCCGGTAAATCGGGATTTTCGATTCGTTTCAACAGTATTTGAGTAGCTACACGGCCCATCTCCTCCAACGGCTGCTGGACGGTAGTGAGGGGGGGGTAAACATGGGATGCCTGAGGAATATTGTCAAAACCCACTACTGATATGTCTTCAGGAATTCGCAAACCGTAATGTCGGACGGCTTCCATCACCCCAAATGCTGACACATCATTGGATGCAAAGATAGCGGTAGGCGGGCGAGGTAGGCTTAACAGTTTGCTGGCTCCGGCAAAACCATCTGGCTGGAAAAAGTCACCTTCATAGACAAGTTCAGGGTCATAATCAAGGTGATGATCGATCAAGGCATCTCGGTATCCAGCGAGACGATCAATCGCACAGCCCAATTCCATATACCCGGTGATAAAACCTATACGGCGGTGACCCAGCCCCACCAGATACGAAGTGGCATCATATGCGCCCTGCCAATTGGAAGCTGCAACTGAGGGTGTTACATTGTCAATCCCCTGATGATCGATCAACACATAGGGAAAGTGCTGCTGATTGAGGGTTTCAAAATAAGTAACTGATACACGAGGGACTACTAAGAGTAAGCCATCGGCCATGCCGCGAACAATAGTGGTAACAAAGGTAGACTCTTTCGTTTTGCGGCGGCGCGTGGTATACAACATAAGTTCATATTGGCAAATAGCTAATTCTTCGTCTATCCCACGAATGATCTCGCCGATATAGGCATTGCCTACATCGGGGACCAATAACCCGATCACCTGCGAGCGGCCCCCTGCAAGACTGCGTGCCTGTTGGTTGACGACATAGCCCAGACGCATCATTGCGTTAAGGACTTTTTCGCGCGTTTCAGCTTTTACATGCTGGTTATTATTCACCACCCGCGAGACAGTCGAGTAAGAAACTCCAGCTTCTCGCGCAACATCAATGATGGTGACATTATCCAGTTTCACTGATAAGACTCCTTGAAAACGCTTGCAAATTTAGCCTAAAAACAGTCTTTTTTGAATAGGGGTTAATATTGCAAGCGTTACCAATCACCTCAAAGATATGGTTTTAATACGTTTTCTTATACATATATAGTGCCTATTTTTATATAAAGCGCAGTCTTGCAAACGTTTTCAGAAATATATTATAATGGCATTGGGTTCCTGTCAAGTAATTTTTGACAGCGTTTGCATAAATAGCCTCAAGGAATCGAACTCATGTCTCAAGAATTGACTGTTTATTCTGATCCCGCCCGCCCTATTGAAGACCGTGTTAATGATTTGCTTTCCCATATGACTCTGGATGAGAAGTTGGCCCAGCTTGGCAGCCTATGGGTCTATGAACTATTTGAACAAGATCGTTTTTCTGAGCGAAAAGCGCAGGAGCGGCTCGCCCATGGCATCGGCCAGATCACTCGCATTGGTGGGGCAAGCAATGCCATACCCCCTGAAAGTGCGGCGCTTGCCAATGAAATCCAACATTTCGTGGTCCACCACACCAGGCTCGGCATCCCGGTGATGGTGCATGAAGAGTGCTGTAGTGGGTATATGGCTCGAGGTGCTACTCTTTTTCCACAGGCTATTGGCGCAGCCAGCACCTGGGATGCTGAAATTGTTGAGGCCATGGGGGATGTCATTCGAACACAGGTGCGGGCTGTTGGCGGCCATCAGGCATTGGCTCCAGTGCTCGATGTAGCCCGCGATCCACGTTGGGGCCGGGTTGAAGAGACTTTTGGTGAGGACCCCTATTTGATTTCTAGCCTGGGTTCTGCTTACATCCGGGGCATTCAAGGTCCAGATTTAACTGAAGGGATCGTTGCGACGGCCAAGCATTTCGTGGGCTACGGCCTCTCTGAGGGAGGGCGGAACTGGGCACCCGCCTACATCCCTCAGCGAGAACTCCTGGAGGTATTCATTAGACCGTTTGAAGCGGCAATCAAGATGGCTGGACTCGCGTCCATTATGAATGCCTACCACGAACTTGACGGCATACCGTGTGGAGCATCGAGAGCACTGCTGACCGAACTTCTGCGGGAAAAGCTCGGCTTTGATGGAATCTTGGTTTCGGACTACTTCTCGGTTGATATTCTGGCTTCCTACCACTACGTGGCCGAGAACAAAAAGGCGGCTGCCATTGCTGCGCTGGAAGCGGGCATTGACCTGGAACTGCCCAGCACTGATTGTTATGGTGCGCCCCTGCGCCAGGCACTCGACGAAGGTAGGGTAGATATAGGCCTGGTAGATACCGCCGTTAGCCGAATTCTGCGTATGAAGTTCCGCCTGGGACTGTTCGAAAACCCGTATGTGGATACAGAGCATGTCATTGAGGTATTTGAGACTCCCGATCAACGTGCATTGGCTCGACAGATCGCCCGTGAGTCCATTGTGCTGCTCAAGAACGAGGGCCAACTCTTGCCGCTCAAAAAGGACCTCGGTTCAATTGCGGTGATTGGCCCGAATGCTCACACGATTCGAAATCTGATGGGGGATTATTCATATCCGGCCCATATCGAAACTCTGATGGACGGAATGGCGCTCTTTGATACCCCGAAACCAGACATGGTGACAGCAGTTGAACGTCCCGTAGAAATGCTTACTATCCTGGATGCAATCCGGCGCATAGTGTCTCCGCAAACTCAGGTCCACTATGCACAAGGCTGCGACGTGTTAAGCGATTCAAAGGCCGGGTTTGCCGAAGCAATGGCTCTTGCCCGGCAGTCTGATTTGATCATTATGGTGATGGGCGATAAGTGCGGCCTGCTGGATGACTGCACCTGCGGCGAAGCACGAGATCGAGCCGAACTTGGCTTACCAGGCGTGCAGGAAGAGTTAGTGCAGGCGGTTTACGAAACCGGAAAACCCATCATCCTGGTGCTGGTCAATGGCAGGCCGCTAACTATTCCCTGGTTTGCAGAGCATATCCCTGCCATACTGGAAGCCTGGATGCCGGGCGAAGAAGGCGCAAATGCCATCACCGAGGTGTTATTTGGTGACTATAATCCTGGTGGCAAGCTGCCGATTACCTTCCCTCGTGCCGTTGGGCAGATTCCGCTATTTTACAACCATAAACCCTCCGGTGGACGTTCTCACTGGCGCGAAGATTATGTCTCAACCAGCGTCAAACCCCAGTTTCCCTTTGGACATGGTTTGAGTTATACTTGTTTTGAGTTCTCCAACTTGCAGATCAACGCAGCGCAGGTGAAACCGGGCGGGACGGTTACAATCAGCGTGGAGGTTGCGAACGTTGGGGATCGGGCCGGGGACGAAGTGGTTCAGCTTTATATTCGTGATATTCACGCCAGCATTACCCGGCCTGTCAAAGAACTCAAAGGCTACAAACGTCTCACGTTGGAACCTGGACAATCTCAGACGGTTATTTTCTACCTGGATGTGAACCAGCTTGCTTTTTATGATCGGAAGATGCGGCTTGTGGTCGAACCAGGTATAATTGAGGTCATGATCGGCAGCTCATCTGAAGACATCCGCTGCACAGGAAGTTTCGAGATTGTCGGCGAAACAACAGAAGTGAATCTGGTTTATTTCAGTCACGTTGAAGTACGTGACTGATATTCCGTCGGGGGGCAAAAGCAAAACACCTGCGGCTCAAGGCGGCAGGTGTTTTGCTTATACCACGCTTATTCAGCTGGCAAAACGTAAAGAGTTGCCGACTGTCCGGGGACAGTAATTTCCCCTGTGCTTAAGTCTACACTGTCGATCTGTTCAGCGTTGTGCTCGAAATCCAGACGCCAGACTTCTGCCGGACCTGTGATCTCGAAATGATCTATTTGAAGAGATCGAGTTTGTTCCTCATCGGCCAGGTTGACGACGATCAAGGTCAGCGCCCCATCTTCACGTTTGGCAGCGTAAATAGACACATTTTCTGCGCTGGAAGACGCAAAAAGCAATTCTGTGCCGAATCCCTGATAGAGTTGGTAGGTATAGTAGGTGGGACGAACATCATAATTTGCCAACAACCCCCAACCTCCACGACCCGCCCCAGTCTGGAAATCGAAGTAATTCACGATAAAAGCCCCATCTCGGATCAAACGGCCAAGTACATCTGCCCACCAGATCGCATTGTAGAACGAATCGGGCGTCGCTTCGCCGCCAATATTATTGCTCCAGTGGGAATTGGCTTCGGTAACAGCCACCGGAATATCCTCCCGTCCGGTAGTCTCTTTAATTACAGCCCGAAGCGCGGGAAGAATCTGGCTCCACTCCGATGTATTTTGACGTAAATCTTCGATGGTTGTGATGGGGTTGGTCATACTCTTCGGGAACGGATAACGGTGCACTGCGACAATATCCACCAGATCACCATTCGCCAGCAAGAATTCTCGTACCCAATCGCGGCCTTCTGGATCACGAGGATCGGTGGCAGGGTTGCCACTGTATTGCGAGGTATCAGGGCCGATCAGAATGATATCGGGATCAACAGCCAGCATAGCCTCAGCAATAGCACGCCACTCACGGTTGAGGTCTTCGGTTGTGTAATCGTCAAATAGGTTTGGCTCATTGCCAATAGACCAATAGCGGACGTTATATTCCTTATCAATGGTATACTGCACTAATTCAGCTGCGGCTTCCGGCGTGCCGTTTTCCAGCCTGACACTGATACTTGGCTCGGCCCCGATCTGACGGCAAAGCTTGATAAATGCGTCAAGCTGCGAAGGCCGGATATCATTTTGATCTCCCCAGCGACCGCCAGGAAAGCGCATAAACTTGATGCCTGAGGCTTCCGCCTCTTCGATCAAATCGACTGGAACAACTTGAAGCGGACCGAAGTTAGATCCATAGACATATGGGCTAATGGGTCCTAAAGATTGACCTGCATCGACGTAGAGTTCCGCATCCTGGGCATGAGCACTGGCAGTGGCAGCCAGCACAAGGCATACAAAAACCATAACAAAACGTTTCATAGTTTTGCTCTCCCCAACTAGTAAAAAGCAGCCTATATCTGAGTAACTTCTCAGGGGAATCAGGAAGTGTTAAGGCTGGGGGCGGAACCAACCTTACTTTTGCTAAGCAAAAGCCCCCAGCGCCTCAACCGGGTTCAAGAGCTACTTCTCCACACCTGTGATCACCACACCTTGCATGAAAACACGCTGGGCCAGGAAGAACACGACCACAGGTAAAGACAATGCCAACAGTGATGTTGCCTGGATCAGATGTGGCTGCTGGTCATAAATAAAGTTGAACCTCTGAATACCCACCGTAATCGGCTGCCAATCGGGGTTGCTCAACAGGTAAATCAACGGTTCAAAGTAATCATTCCAGGCAAAGACAAAATGAAACAGCCCTACGGCTACAATTGCAGGCCACGACTGTGGAATGATCACAGAGCGGAGCACGCGGAAAGGACCTGCGCCATCAATCATAGCAGCCTCGTCCATTTCACGCGGTAGAGTCAGGAAATATTGGCGCAGCAGGAAGACATTGTAAGCATTGGCGAAAAAGTGGGGCACAATCAATGGCAGTGGCGTGTTGGTCCAGCCTATCCGGGCGAAAAATGTATAGGTCGGGACAAGAGTAATCTGCCGGGGCAAGATTATGGTGCCTACCAGGATCAGGAAGATAATCCGTTTTCCGGGAATCGGGAACCGCGCAAAAGCATAAGCAACACAAATAGACGAGAGCAGGGTGCCGGTCATGCCTGTAAACGCAATGATAAACGTGTTTCGGAACAGCTTGGGAAACTCCACACCGTTCCACGCTTCTTTGAAGTTATCCCACTTCGGATCGAGCTTCATCACCTTTTCAAGAGTCGGCAATCGGCCTTCCCACACAATTGGCTCGGCGTCAGGATTTTCCGGGTCAATGAAGGTGCTTTGTTTACGCTTGGGATCGATCACAGCCAATTCTCGTATCCCATCTTCGGTGGGAACCTTATAAATATCTCGG
>Ga0073934_10011264_pt1 | contig 10863 bp, 9 predicted proteins | sample LarsenN4metaG_FD_76834 | JGI IMG/M metagenome (GOLD analysis project Ga0073934, IMG submission 76834) | Hot spring sediment bacterial and archeal communities from British Columbia, Canada, to study Microbial Dark Matter (Phase II) - Larsen... ...
AGCTCCTGGCCGGCCGGCAGCACCGCGCCGACGGTGGCGCTGCGCGCGGAGATCACGCCGTGGTCGGGCGCCAGCACCTGCGTCTGGGCCAGGCGCAGCTGCTGGGTCTTCGCGGCGGCGCGCTGGGCTTCCAGGCGTGCCTGCGCGGTGCGCTCGGCGGTGAGGTACTGGTTGATCTGCTGCGCCGACAGCGCGCCGGTGGCCTGCAGCTCGCGGGCCCGCTGGGCGTTGGCGCTGGCCTCGGCGAGCGTGGCTTCGGCCTCGGCGACGGCGGCGCGCGTCTGCGCCAGCTCGGCGGCGATGGTGTCGGCGGCGAAGGTGGCGAGCACCTGGCCGCGCTTCACCACGTCGCCCACGTTGACGCGCACCTCGGCCAGGCGCAGGCCGTTGGCCTCGGTGCCGATGCTGGCTTCCTGCCAGGCGGCGACGTTGCCGTTGGCGGCGATCTTCACGGGCACGGTGGCCGGCTGCGGCGAGGTGACGGTGACGGTCAGCGCCGGCTTGGCGGGTGCGGCCGGCGTGGCCGCCGGTTTGTCGGCCGCGTGCACGGCGACGGTGAGGGCCAGTGCGGCCAGGGCCACGGCGATCGGCGTGGCGACGAGCAGGAGTCGTTGGGATGCGGGCATGGTCGGGGCTCCGTGGGGCGTCGGGCTTCGTGGGCCGTGGTCCTCGAGGTCAGCTGCGGGATGAGGTGGGGGTGGCGGCCTGCGCGTCGTCGGGGCGCCATCCGCCGCCGAGGGCGCGGTACAGCGTGATCCAGGCGGCGACGCGCTCGCGCTGCAGTTCGATCAGCGCCGACTGCGCCGCGACCGCGGTGCGCCGCGCGTCCTCGAGCTCGAACAGGCTGGCCAGTCCGCCGCGATAGCGCGCGTCGACGGCGCGCAGGCTGCGCTCGTAGCCTTCGGCGGCGGCGCGTGCGTCCTCGCCGCGCGCGGCGGTGCTCTGCAGCGCCAAGAGCGCCTCCTCGACCTCGCGCACCGCGGTGCGCAGCCGTGCGGCGTAGCGCGCCGCGGCGGCCTCGTAGGCGGCCTGCGCGGCGTCGGCATTGGCGCGGCGCACGCCGCCGTCGAAGACCGGCAGGCTCACGCTCACCGGGCCGATGCTCCACAGCGTGCCGCTCGTGCGTGCGTCGCCGTTCTCGAAGCGCGAGGGCCCGACGCTGCCGGCCAGCGCCACGCGCGGGTAGCGCTGGGCGCGCGCCTGGGTGACGTCGGCGGCAGCGGCCAGCAGTTCGCGCTCCGCGGCGGCCAGGTCGGGGCGCTGCGCCAGCACCTCGGCCGGCACGGCGGCCACGCCGAGCTGCGCCGGGCGGGGCAGGCTGGCGCGGCGCGCGGCGAGCTGCTCGCGCAAGCCGATTTCGGGCAGCGCCGTGAGCGCCACCAGCGACTTGATGGCCAGGTCGCAGGCGGCGCGCTGCTGCGTCAGGGTGGCGTTGCCCTGCGCCGCGCTGGCACGCGCCAGGTCGGCGCTGGCGGGCGACTGGAAGCCGGCCTTGGCAGCGAGTTGGGTCAGCCGCGCGGTCTCGGCGCGCGAGGCGGCATCCAGTTCGGTCTGCGCGAGCTGGGCTTCACAGGCGCGCAGCACGAGGTAGGCGGAGGCGGTCTCGGCCGCCACCGAGATGCGGGCGTCGTGCCACGAGGCCTGCGCGCCTTCCAGTCGGGCCTGGGCGGCGTCGCGGCCGGCGCGGTTGCCGCCGAACAGGTCGATCTCCCAGGCGGCCTGCAGGCTCGCGTCGAGGCGGGTGCCCACCGGGCTGGCGAGGTCGAAGCGGCCGCGCGCGGCGCTGGCGCTGGCATCCAGCGTCGGGCCGAGGGCGGCACCGGCGGCCACGCGCGCGGCGCGCGCCTGCTCGATGCGGGCACGGGCGTCGGCGAGCGTCGGGCTGACCGCCTGCGCGGCGTCGATCAGCTGCGTGAGCAGCGGGTCGTCGAACTGCTGCCACCAGCGGCGCAGTTCGGCGCCGGGGTCGGCGGCCGGCAGCGGCGCCTGCCACTGGGCGGCGGGCGTCGGCGCCGCCACGGGGGCCGGCGGTTCGACACTGGCGCAGCCGGCCAGCGCCAGCGCGGCGAGCAGGAGCGGCGGCGCGGCGCGGCGGCTCGGGGAAGGGGTGGGGACTTGCATGGTTCTTCTTCTCCCGGGTTCGGGTCGGTTCAGCCGGCGCGCCGGCGCTGCACCTCGGCCGCCACCATGGCCTCGGCGTAGCGCACCAGCGCGTCGAGCCAGCGGTCGAGCGCGCCGGGGCCGTCGTTGAGGGCCGGCGCGAGCGCGTCGGTGACGTCGCGCCCCACGTGCAGGTGCACGCCGAGCGCCGACACGCACACCGCGAGGCGCTCGATCTCGTCGTCGGGCCGGTCCACGCCGACGTGGCGGCACAGCACGCGCACCAGCGCCTCGTGCATCGGCCGGATGCCCTGGTCGATCTCCTCGGCCCACAGGCCGGTGGGCTCGAGCATCTCGCGCATGTGCAGCTTCATGCACAGCGTGGTCAGCTCTCCTTGCTTGAGCGGTTCGAGGAAGCCGAGGTACAGCCCGCGCAGCGCGTCGCGCAGGCTGAGCTCCTCGCCGCCGTAGCGACGAATCTCCTCCTCGGGTTTCGACTGCAGCTCGAAGAACACCGCGCGGTACAGCCCGGCCTTGTCGCCGAAGTAGTACTTGATGGCCGCGAGGTTGGTGCCTGCCGCCTCGGCGATCTCGCGCGTCGAGGTGTTGGCGAACCCCTGGTGGGCGAACAGGTGCAGCGCGGCGCGCAGCAGCCGCTCGCGCGACTGCTCGCCGTCGCTGCGGGGCGAACGGGCCGGGCGCGCCGGGTTGATCTCGGTCATGGCGCGCATGCTAGACCCCAAATCAATCGATCGATTGATTTACAGACTAATGACCGACTGGTCAGCATGGGATTGGGGTTCCCCCGGGGGTGTTGGGGTAGCCATGCTGACGAACCCCTGCTGACAACGCCTTGTCAGCAGGGGTGGGCGCTTACATAACGGGTGGGGTTCGATCGCCTTCAGAGCGGCAGGGCCGCTTGCCGGGCCCCGCTGGCGGCACGCGCCATCACCGCATGCGGCACGTAGCCGCGCGAGTCCAGCTGCCAGCCGTCGGTGGCGGCGGTCGCGCCGATCTGCTCGATGCGCTGGGTGGCCAGCCCCTTGGCGGCGGCACGGCCCAGCAGCTCCTCGCACTGCGCGGGCACGAGCAGGCGGGCGAAGGCCGTCCAGCGCTTCATCACCAGCGGGTTGCGCCAGGCGTCCTCCACCGCCCAGCGGGCGCGCGCCGGGTCGTCGGTGCGGCCGGCCTCGAGCACGCGCGGCAGCAGCGCATGGAAGAACATCTGGAAGGCGCGGCGCGCCGGCTTGCCCGGCAGCAGAGCGTCGAAGCGGGCGATGCGCTGGCTCCAGCCGGGGGTGAGCAGCTGGCGGCTGACGAAGGCCTGCAGCGCCTGCACCGGGTTGAACAAGCGCAGCCGGTTCGGCGGCAGCACCAGCATCGGCAGCGCGCTGGCCTCCTCGTGCGTCAGCGGCTCGACGAAGCTGCACAGCACCGCCACGCGCGCCCACTGTGGCACGGTCAACCCGCCGCCGGCGGGCGAGCCGGCCGCCTCGAGCTCGCGCGCGATGCGCAGCGCGTCGCGGAAGCCGTGCGAGCCCTTCGCGTGGTTGGCCTTGGTGGACATCATCGCCAGATTGCCGGCCGCGTAGCCGGCGTCGTTGCGCACGCGGTCGACCGAGGCGTCGCTGCCTTCGAGCGTGGCGGTGGACAGCGCCATGCGGGTGATCGGGCAGTGGCTCACCTCGATCTGCTGCAGGTGGTTGGGCGTGACCTGCACCAGCTCGACGCTGCGCCCGCGCAGCCAGGCATGCAGGCGCAGCTGCAGCCACTTGCGCACGTGGCGCGTGGGCCGCAGCGTGCGCGTGCCGAAGGTGGCCTGGCCGGCGCGCAGCCCGTCGAGCAGCGGCGAGGGCTCCTCGCCGTAGGGCGCGGCCGGGACCATGCCGTGGTGGGCGTAGTCCCAGCCCAGCTCGAAGCCGATCTGGTCGTGCGTGGTCAGCGTGCTGGCGGGACAGGGCTCGTGGACGAAGGCGGTGGCCATGGGTGGGTTCCTCGCAGTGGCGCCGCGGGCTGCGGCATGCACGGCAGTGTTCCGGCCGGGTGGCTCAGGAGGTGAGCCACCCGGGCGGTCCGGCACTCGGGGTAAGCTCGCGCACCCTGGCTCACCCCATGAGCCACCCTCCTGCCACACGCCGACGATGGACCGCACCGAACGCTTCTACAAGATCGAGATGCTGCTGCGCAGCCGCGGCTGCGTGAGCTTCGCCGTGCTGCGCGAGGCGCTCGACGTCTCGCCCGCCACGCTCAAGCGCGACCTGCAGTACCTGCGCGACCGCCTGCACGCGCCCATCGTCTACGACGCCTTCGACAACGGCTACCGCTTCGACCATGGTGCGCTCTCCGGCGGCCGCCACGAGCTGCCCGGCCTGTGGTTCAGCGAGCACGAGATCCACGCGCTGCTGACCATGCACCAGCTGCTCGCCGGGCTGGACGACGACGGCGTGCTGTCGCGCCACCTGCAGCCGATGCTCGAGCGGCTGCAGGGGCTGATCGGCAGCGATGCCGCCGAGTCGCGCGAGCTGATGCGCCGCATCAAGGTGATCGGCACCGCGCGGCGGCGCGTGCCCAGCCGCTGGTTCGAGCTGCTCGGCAGCGCGCTGGTGCAGCGCCGGCGCGTGTGGCTGCGCTACTTCAAGCGCAGCGACCGGCGCGAGAGCGAGCGCGAGGTCTCGCCGCAGCGCCTGGTGCACTACCGCGCCACCTGGTACCTCGACGCCTGGTGCCACGCGAGCGACGGGCTGCGCCGCTTCGCGCTCGACGCGGTGCGCGAGGCGAAGCTGCTCGAGGCGAAGGCGAAGAACGTGCCGGTGCGCGAGCTGGAGTCCGCGCTGGACGCCGGCTACGGCATCTACGGCGGCGGCGACGCCAAGGTGAAGTGGGCCACGCTGCTGTTCGAGGCCGACGCCGCGCAGTGGGTGGCCAACGAGGAGTGGCATCCGCAGCAGAAGTCGCGCCACCTGCCCGACGGGCGCTACGAGCTGCAGGTGCCCTATGCCGACGCCACCGAGCTGACGATGGACATCCTGCGCCACGGCGACAGCGTGCGGGTGCTGGGCGACAAGGCGCTGGCGGCGGCGATCGGCGAACGGTTGCGGCGCGCGGCGGCGCAGTACGCTTGAGCCCTGGCACGAGGAGAGCGGCATGAAGGCCATCTGGAACGGCGTGGTGATCGCCGAGAGCGACGACACCGTGGTGGTGGAAGGCAACCACTACTTCCCCGAGGCGAGCCTGAGGCGCGAGTACACGACCTTCAGCAACCACCGCACGAGCTGCGCCTGGAAGGGCCAGGCGCATTACCTGAGCCTGCTGGTCGACGGGGAACTCAACCCGGACGCGGTCTGGTACTACCCCGAGCCCAGCGAAGCGGCGAAGGAGATCAAGGGGCGCGTGGCCTTCTGGAAGGGCGTGAAAGTCACCGAGTGACAAATCGGTGCGGCTCGTTAGCATGGTTCTCGCGGCGGCGACCGGCTGCCCGATCCACCCTCACCAAGGAACACTCCATGCGCAGAACCGCCCTCTCGATGATCGCCCTGGCCTGTGCGCTGCCCCTGGCCGCCCAGGCGCACTCCACGCTCGACAAGGTCAAGTCCAGCGGGGCCATCACCGTGGCCTACCGCGAGTCGTCGATCCCGTTCTCCTACCTCGACGACAAGGCCCAGCCCACCGGCTTCGGCTGGGAGATCTGCGGGAAGATCGTCGACGAGGTGAAGAAGGCCACCGGCCGCGCCGACCTCAAGGTCAACACCCAGGCCGTGACCTCGGCCAACCGCATTCCGCTGCTGCAGAACGGCACCATCGACATCGAGTGCGGCTCCACCACCAACAACAGCGAGCGCGCCAAGCAGGTCGCCTTCGCGATCAACTACTTCTATACCGGCACGCGCTTCCTGGTGAAGGCCGGCGCGCCGGTGAAGACGCTGGCCGACCTGAAGGGCAAGCCCGTGGTCTCGACCACCGGCACCACCAACTTCAAGATCATCCGCAACCTCAACGAGGAGCAGAAGCTCGGCATCGACCTGCTCGGCGCCAAGGACCATGCCGAGTCCGCGCTGATGGTGCAAAGCGGCCGCGCCGTGGCCTTCGCGATGGACGACATCCTGTTGTACGGCCTGAAGGCGAGCTCGGCCAACCCGGCCGAACTGGCCGTCGTGGGCGATGCGATCCAGGTCGAGCCCTACGCGATCATGCTGCGCAAGGACGATCCGGCGTTCAAGAAGCTGGTCGACGACACGCTGGCCAACCTGATGAGGAGCGGCGAGTTCGAGAAGCTCTACAACAAGTGGTTCATGTCGCCGATCCCGCCCAAGGGCATCAACCTGCAGGCACCGATGAGCCAGGAGCTCAAGGACAACCTGAAGGCCTTGTCTGACAAGCCGGCGACCTGATCCCACTCCCGCCCGTCGCGTGGACGCGCCCCCGCCCGAGCCCGGTGCCGACGCCCTGTTCGCGGCCGCCTACCGCGAACTGCGGCGGCTCGCGCACGCGCGGCTGCGCGGCGGCGGGCGCAACACCGTGCTGGACACCACCGCGCTGGTGCACGAGTCGTACCTCCGACTCTGCGAGGCGGGCACGCTGAACTTCCCCGACCGGCCGCGCTTCCTCGCCTATGCCGGCCGCGTGATGCGCTCGGTCATCGTCGACATGGCGCGCGCACGGCAGGCCGAGCGCCACGGCGGCGACGTCCAGCACGTGACGCTGACCGGCGAGGTGGCCGAGTCGCTCGGGGCGGGCGAAGACCACATCGTGCGCGTGCACGAGGCGCTGGCGGACATGGAGCGCGTGGACGAGCGCATGGCGCGCGTGGTGGAGATGCGCTACTTCGGCGGCCTGACCGAACACGAGATCGCCGAGGCGCTGGGCGTCACCGACCGCACGGTGCGCCGCGACTGGGAGCAGGCGAAGCTCTTCCTCGCCGATGCCTTGAAGTAGGGGGTCCGCCTTCAGGCTAGGGGGCCGTCGAGGCGCGATGTCCGGATCCGCCCCCGAAGCCTCGTTCCTACCAGCAAGGGCGCATGTCGCGCCTGCTGCAAGGAGCGATCCATGAAGATCCCGATCCGACGCGCCGCCGCCGCGCTGGCGCTGCTCTCTCTCTCGCCGCTGGCTGCCCGGGCAGCCACCTGCTACGCCTTCGACCAGCAGGTCGCGGGCACGAGCTGGCCGGTCGATGCCAGCCAGGCCGTGCCCATCTCCATCGGCCAGGTGCGCATCCGCCCGCTGGTGCTCGATGGCGTCGAGGTGGCGCCAGCTTCTCGCTTCTTCCGTGTCGCACCGGACGGTCAGCACATCGCCGGCGGCCGTGCGCCCGAGATGCAGGGCAAGAACGTGGCGGTGCAGATCGAGCCCAATCCGGCGGCGCGCCGTATCTCGCTGCGCTTCTCGCACCAGCCCGGCCCCGAGCTCGGCCGTGCCGCGATGGTGGAGGTCAACGGCGTTCGCCACGACTGGCGCGGCAGCTTCGCGAGCCTGGACGGCAAGGTGGTCGGCAACGGCGCCAAGGCGGCGCGCCTGGCGGTCGAGTCTTCGCCGGTGGGCGACAGCCTCTGGCACAGCGGCCGCCTGCGCGTGACCGCCGTCGAGCGCGTCGAGAGCTTCACGCTCGGCGCCGGCGAGCTGCGCCTGGACGACGTCTGCATCGAGGAGTGAGGCCGTGCCGCCGCTGCCCGGCGCAGAAGCGCTCGGCTGGGGTGCCGCCGCGTTGATGGTGTGCACCTTCGCCTGCCGCGAGCCGCGCGCCATGCGCCCGCTCGCGGTGGCGACCAACCTCGCCTTCCTGGGCTATGGCGCCGCGGCCTCGCTCGCACCGGTGCTGGCTTTGCATGCGCTGCTGCTGCCGATCAACCTGTGGCGCTGGGCTCAATGCCTCGGCGCCGGAGACCTGAGCATCATGAGACACCTGACACCGCGCCGCCGGCGCGCCGCCCTGGCCTTCGTGACCGCGCTGCTGCTGGCCGCCTGCGGCGGCGGCGGCGAACCGCCGCCCCCCGAGGAGCCGCCGCTCGAACTGAGCCACATCAGCCGCTCGTGGCAGTTCGAGCGCTTCCTGGGCAGCACGCGCGCCCTGTCGCGGATCATCAGCTTCCCGGACTCGCGCATCGACGTGCCCGGCCCCGTCGGCGACGAGCACGAGCTCGGCGGCATGGTCTTCAACGCGCCGGGCGGCGGCGACGCCATCGCCCGCCTGGAGCTCTTCTCCAGCGACGACGGCATGACGTATTGGGCCGGCGCGCAGGCGCCCAACGGCGAGCTGGGCGACGGCCGCACGGTCGGCGGCCGGGTCCAGTTCCACCAGAACCAGCGCTGGCGCAAGAAGGCGGTGAACGCGTCGCTGAAGTACGTGATCACCGAACTGCAGCTCGACCTGATCGACGCCAATCCGTTCTCGCTCACCTTCGACGAATGCCCCTGGGGCGAGCGCTTCACCCAGAGCGAGTGCCGCAACACGATGTACACGCGCATCCTGTTCAACTTCGCGGCGCGGGCCGACCGCGATCCGGCGAACTTCGGCCCCCTGGAGACGCTGATCGGCCGCGACGGCGTGGCCGAGCTGAACGGCTGGGTCGGGAACTGGGAACACGACCTGGAGGAGGACTGGTGGGCGGTCTGGCTGCCGACGGACTTCACGGTCGACTACGACGTCAGCGGCGACGGCTCCAAGCAGCATGCGCGCATCAAGCTGATCAAGCCGATCACGCTGGAGGTGCCGATCGGTGCGCTGCCGATCGGCGCGGACATCCTGGTCGAGACCGAGCTGCTGGTCGAGGCGATGAACAACCGGCGCCGCGAGTCCTATGCAGGTGCCTGGTTCCGCGACCCGGCGCGCACCGGTGGCGCGCATTTCGAGGCCGTCGGGCTGGAGCCGGTGCCGCTGCAGGAGGTGCCGCCGGCCGACCCGCAGCAGGACCCCTCGCCCGTCTGCCCCGGCCCTGCGGATCCGGCCGCCGGCACGCTCGCCTTCGAGGCGACCGACCTCTTCACCGACGAGCTGCCCGGCGGCGGCGCGCGCATCGTCATCGTGCGCGAGGGCGGCGCGAGCGGCGACGTGAGCGTCGAGCTCCGCACCCGCGACGGCACCGCGACGGCCGGCAGCGACTACACCGCAACGCAGCGGCGCATCTGGTTCCGTGACGGCCAGACCCGCCGCACGGTGCGCCTGCCGGTGCTGCTGGACGGCGTGGCCGAGCCGAACGAGACGCTGACGCTCGCGCTCGCCGACCCGCGCGGCTGCGCCGCGCTCGGCGCGCGCACCGAAGCGACCGTGACGATCCGCGACGACGACCGCCCGGCCCCGCCGCCGCCGGCCAGCTACCGCGTCGGCGGCACGGTCAGCGGGCTGGACGGCAGCGGCCTGGTGTTGCGCGACCAGGCGCAGGCGGTCTCGCTTCCCGTGGCCGCCAACGGCCGTTTCGAGCTCGACCGCAGCTACTCGGCCGGCGCGGCCTACGACCTGCGCGTCGCGACCCAGCCGTCCAACCCGCCGCAGATCTGCAGCGTCACACGCGGCAGCGGCACGGTCAGCACGAACGTGACCGACATCGCGGTGGACTGCGTCACGCCGCCGCCGCCCACCGGGCTGGACGCAGCCTTCGGCAACGCCGGCAAGGTCACCCAGGGGCCTGGCGGGGTGGCGCGCGCCGTCGCGCTCGATGCGCAAGGGCGCATCGTCGCGGCGATCGGCAACGCGCTGGCTCGCTACCTGCCTGACGGCACGCTCGATGCCAGCTTCGGCAGCGGCGGCAGCGTGGCCAACGTGCTGGGCAGCGTGGCGGGCAACGAGATCTTCGATGTCGCCATCCAGGCCGACGGGCGCATCGTCGCCGCGGGCAAGGCGCGCGCCAGCGGCAGCAACTCGCTCGGCGACGACTTCGCCGCCGCACGGATGAACGCCGACGGCAGCCGCGACGGTTCGTTCAACGGCGGGCAGGTGCTGCAGGTCGACTGGATCGGCGCGCCGGATCGCGCCACGCGCGTGCTGCTGCAGCCCGATGGCCGCATCGTGCTCGCCGGCTTCGCGACCACGGTCTACACGGGCGGCGGCGACGACAGCGCCTTCGCCGCGGTGCGCCTGAACGCCGACGGAAGTCTGGATGCGGGCTTCGGCAACGGCGGCCGCGCCGTGGCCGAGGTGATGCTGCTCGATTTCGGCTACGCCGCCGCCTTGCAACCGGACGGCAAGATCCTCGTCGCCGGCCGCATCAGCGCGAACCGCGGGGATTCGAGCCACTTCGGCGCCGTGCGCTTCAATGCCGATGGCTCGCTGGACAGCGGCTTCGGCAGCGGCGGCACGCTGTACATCGGTGAAGTCGGCGAGGTGCTCTCGCTGGCGCTGCAGCCGGACGGACGCATCGTGCTGGCGATACAGCACAGCGACAACGGCAATCTCGCCTTCGGCCTGGTGCGCCTGCAGGCCGACGGCAGCGTCGACACCGGTTTCGGCGCGGCGGGGCTGGCCTTCGCCCATCTCGGCCCCGGGCGCGATTCGCCGGCGGCGCTGGCGCTGCAGGCCGATGGCCGCATCGTCGTCGCCGGGCTGACCGCCGAGTCGAACGGGGCCTTGAACTGGGGAGTGGCACGCTTCGAGGCGACAGGCACGCTCGACACCTCGTTCGGCAGCGGCGGCTTCTACGCCATCGACTTCTTCGGCGGCAGCGACGGCGCGCAGGACGTCGTGATCCAGCCCGACGGCCGCATCCTCGTCAGCGGCTCGGCGGCGAACGGGCTGAGTACCTTGCCCGCCATCGTGCGCATTCATCCCTAGGAAGG
>Ga0073934_10011265_pt1 | contig 10862 bp, 5 predicted proteins | sample LarsenN4metaG_FD_76834 | JGI IMG/M metagenome (GOLD analysis project Ga0073934, IMG submission 76834) | Hot spring sediment bacterial and archeal communities from British Columbia, Canada, to study Microbial Dark Matter (Phase II) - Larsen... ...
TCCTACCACGGCATAAAGATCGACGCCGAGATGATCTCGCTGATCGTGGAGATGTCGGATCGCTACCTGCATTCGCGCAGTTTTCCCGACAAGGCGTTCGACCTGCTCGACAAGGCGGCGGCCAAGGCCGCGATGGCCTCTCAGTCGCGCCTCACGCGCGAATCGGTCACCGAGACGCTTTCGGAAACGACCGGCCTCCCGCTCGAGATAATGGACGAAGACCCGGCGGAACGGCTCGAACGGCTCGAAGACTTTCTCAACTCGGCGGTCCCCGGCCAGCCGCGTGCGGCGCGCGACGTGGCGCGCGTGGTCCGCATAGCGAAGCTCGGTCTCGAGCTGAGGCCCGAACAGCCCGACGGCGTCTTCCTGTTCGTCGGGCCGGAAGGCGTGGGCAAGCACGAGATGGCCACGGCGCTCGCCAGGTTCCTTTACGGCTCGCCGAACAAGATAACCGAGTTCGACATGAGCCAGTTCACGCACCGCTCGTCGATGTCGAGGCTTATCGGCGCGGACCCGAGCTTTGTCGGATACGGCGAGCGGAGCGGGCTGCTCGCGAAAGCCGCCGAAGACAGCCCGCATTCGGTGCTCTACTTTCGCAACATCGATATGGCGGACCAGGTCGTCCAACAGTTTCTCGGCGAGGCGTTCGAGCAGGGGCGGTTTACGGACGCGGCAGGCGCGAGGATTTCGCTGTCGAATACCACGGTCGTGATGTCGCTTTCGGGCCTGCAAGAGACTCATCGCGGGTCGCAGATGGGGTTCGTCGCGCACGTCGAAGAGGAAGAAGACCGCCGCGCGACTACGGGGAAGCTGAGGAGCGAGCACAGGATGGGGTCGGGCCTCGTGGACTCCCTCGCCGCGACCATCGATGAGGTAATAGAGTTTCAAGTGCTCGACCGCGAAGCGACAGAGAAGATCATCGGCGAGCGGCTGGTGTCGCTCAAGTCCCGGCTAGAAGCGGCCCAGCCGGTGGTGATAAACCTCGACCCCGGCCTCGCAAGCTTTTTCGCCGACCGCCTCTCCCGTGAGCGCAAGAGCCTGGCGCAGCTCGAAAGGTTATGGCAGGAGGCTATCGTCATACCCTTCACCAGGCTGCATATCGACCGGCACACACAGGGCGCGCGCGCGGAGATAAACATCCGCGTCGAGGGCGGCGCGGTCGAGCTTCACACGGTTTGACGGATATGGAATTCAAGACCGAAGCCCACAGGAAAGCCTACGACAAGACGCGGGACTACATTCACACCCTGTTCGGCGAGATAAACGTCAAGGTGCTGGATGATTCGTTCGTGTTGCAGGAAGGCTCTACGTTCGTCTACCTTCGCGCGTTCCCCATAGGCGACAAGAAAGCGGGGGTCGAAATCTTCTCGTACGTCGTGGTCGACGTGGAAGTGACCGCCGATCTGATGCGTTATCTTCTCACCTACAACTTGAAGCTGATACTCGGCGGGTTCGGTCTCGCGATAGGCGAAGACGGGCGGGGAGCCGTGCTGCTCACGCACACCATCCTCGGCGACACGATGGACCGCGAAGAGCTTTACGCTTCGGTCTCCGCAATCGCCAGGGTCGCCGACGACCTCGACGACCAGATAGTTACCGCTTTCGGCGGGACGACCGCGCTCAACAAGCTTATCTCAGGTCAGGCCCCGCCCGAGATATGGGAGTAAGGACACCGGTCCGCAATTATGCTCAAAGTCGGTCTCACAGGCAGCATCGCGGTCGGCAAGAGCTTTGTCGTCTCGGTCTTCGCCGACCTGGGCTGCGTGACGTTCGACGCGGACAAGATAGCCCACCGGGTTATGGAGCCGGGCCGCGCGGCATACGAAGAGGTCGTAGGCGAATTCGGGCGCGCGGTCCTCGATGAAGACGGAACGATTGATCGTGTGAAGCTCGGGGCGATTGTGTTCGCCGACGCCGAACGCCGCAAGCGGCTCAACGAAATAGTTCACCCGCGAGTCTTTGAAGAGCAGAACAGGCTGCTCGGCGAGGTGGAGGCAAAGACGCCCGACGCCATCGTGATAATCGACGCCGCGCTGATGATCGAGTCGGGCGGATACAGGCGGTTCGATAAGCTGATCGTGGTATTCTGCGACCGCGAGAAGCAGATCGAGCGCCTTATACGGCGCAACCGCCTGACGCGCGAAGACGCCGAGCGCCGCATCTCCGCGCAGATGTCTTCGGACGAGAAACGCCGCTTCGCCGATTACGAGATAGACACATCGGGCACATATGATCAAACCCGGCTGCGTGTGAAAGAAGTCTTCGCCGAGCTCGTCAGAATCAATTCACTCCGATAATGCTGCAGGAGGCATATCACGGGCAGGGCGGCCAGACCCGGCACGATCCGGCCGCCGTGCCGGTCCGCTGCGGCGGCCTATGCGGTTTATATTCTCAGTCTCATCTTCGCAAGCTCTCCGACCAGTGCGGCATATGAAGGGTTACTTCTTCATGCCGATTCACAGAAGGGCGAGACGCAAGGTAATATGATTGGAGGCAAGAAAACATCGAGTATATCGGGAAGATTCGTAATAATCGTGTCTGCCGACTCTTCGATGAAATGGCGAACGCCGCTTGAGGTGTCTGCTCCTGGAACCATCCCCTCACCCCCGATTCTCCCTTGCCGGGCTGCCCTCTCCGCCGCTTCTCTCTCAGCCCGGCGGAGAGCCTCCCGCCGCAGCCCCTCCTCGGCAGCCGCCTTGATTCCCTGACACAGCCGACGCAGCGCATTCGCGGCCTTCGCGGCCCTGATCGGGTCCGGGCCGAGCCCTGTCGGATCGATTCTATTGACCGGGTCGTTGTCAACGTAGGCATAGAGGTTCAATCCGCCGGCAAGTCCTATCGGGTCCTTGATCGTCCAACGTCCTGTCTCGGCGTCATAATCACGCGCCCCGAACCGCACTAGCTTCGTCTGACTGTCATATATCCCCCCCGCAAACCCGAACGGCTGGAAGCCGGGATTGGTATCGAGCAGGACTACACCAAATTCATCATAGTCCATCCTCTGGGCTATCACCCCCGTCGTCACATCTACCACAAGACGCGGGCTGCCCAGGTGGTCGGAGATGATGCGATAGGTGTTACCACCTTTGACCATGTAGTCAGGCACATTCGCCTTAGAGCCATAGACAAAGCGACTCACCACGTTGCTGTTGCCGTCCAGCTCGGCAATCGGTTTGAGCTGGTCCAGGTATAAGAAGCCCTGCGCGAGTGTTCCGTTGACTCGCTTGCCGATGCGGCGATTCTGTCCATCAATCAGGTACTCAACCTGCGTGCCGTCAGCGAGGGTTACAGCTTTAAGATTGCCTAGCACGTCATACTGGTACAACGTGGTCTGATTGCCCTGATTCTTGCTGAGCAGTTCCCCGTTGGCCGTATAACTGTAAGTGGTCGCACCGTACCCGGTCAGGCGGTCCTGGTTATCATAGGTGCCATTAACAGGACTCCCGGCGCCGGTGAAACTCAGCCGGTTGCCGTTGCTGTCGTAGGTGTAGGTCGCAGTAGTCGCACTGTTCTTCTGTACTGTGATTAGATGACCGGCCGGGTCGTATGCGTAGCTATAGATATCTGTCACTCCGCCTATCGTCTCGGTCTTTTGAGTTATGCGCCCAAGCTTGTCGCGGGTGTACTGCGCCGAATAAAGAGAGGTGCTGTTGTGTCTGGCATCGTAACTCACCACCTCGGCAAAGCTGTTGTAGCCTCGCGCGTCGGTGACGTTGGTGAGCGTTGTTCCCGAGATGAGACCGTTCTGGGCATTGCGTGTCAGAGTGAGATTGCCGGCAGCGGTGAGCAGGTTGTCGTTGTCATAGGCCAGGTTGATGGTATTGCCGCCGTTGACGCTGTGCGAGGTGAGGCGGAAGTTGTTGTCATAGGCGCGTCTGACGTTGCCTGTGACAGCTCCGGCCCAGGTGATGCCGGTCAGCAAGAAGCTATCGTAATCGTAAGAAATCACGCTCCCTGCCGGGGCTGTAATGGAGGCCGGATTGCCAGTGATTGGGTTGTAGGCGTAGGTGTACGGGCCGTCCGGAATGGTCAACGCGGCGAGCCGCCCCGCGCTGTCGTAAGCGAGGTTTAAGGTCAGGCCGTCCGGTCGTGTGATGGTAGTCAATTGCCGGTCGAGATTGTAGGCATAGAGAGTCTGGCTGGTCCCCGCGGCCAGGGTTGGGGGGGTGTAGCTCGATAGCAGACCTGCCGGGGTGTAGGTAAAGCTATGAGCAGGCCGGCCGGGCGGGGTGACAGAGGTTAGGTTGCCGTCGGCATCATAGCCGTAGCTTATTACTCTGGAGCCGGGGAGAGTCTGCTGAGTGATACGACCAGCCGTATCGTAGAGGTTGCTTCGAGTTCGCCCCAGGGGGTCTGTGCCGGTGTGAAGCAATCCATTGCTGTTGTAGATTAAGGTAGTGGGACGTGCATCGACGCCGGTGCCAAGAATTTCGCTGGCCAGCCGCCCGCGTGCATCGTAGGTGAAGATGGCAGGGCTGAGATTTGCGAATTGTTGTTGAGTGACCCGGCCTTGCGGATCGATGGTAGTAGTCGTCTGCCGAGACTGCGACGACGTGTTAGTGAATGTGCGAGAAGCCGCCGTGTAGAGACTGGTGAAGTTGCGACCGTTAATGTTGAAGGTGTCGGTCAGAGTATTGAGGCTCAAAGGATCGTTAGGGTTGTTGAGCGTCACCGCGCTGGTCTGCGCGCTGGTAAAGGTAAGAGCGCCAGGGGTGGTTAAGGTGAACTGCGCGCTGAGAGGCGACTGCATCCCCCAGCGTGGGTCAGGCCCGGGCCGCACGGTTGAGGTAGTGCCGTCCGAGTCGTTGGAAGTACGCCTGTCATCCGTGCCGATGGTCTGCCGAGTCTGGAGACCGTCGGGAAAGGTGTTGACGTGACGCTCTTCGTCCGTAGCCAGGCGTTCGATCATGTAGCTCGTTGTGCGGTTGAGGGAGCTGGTCAGGGTGACCGTAAAGCTGGAAGCGGTATCCACCCGCGACAGGGCGAAAAAGCCTCCGGCCGCGTTCTCATCACGAGTCAGGCGGCCCAGCGCGTCGTAGTTCATCGTCGAGACATTGCTTCCGGGGTCGGTGAAGCTTGTCAGCAAGCCATTATTTGTATAACCACATTGCGTTGTCTCTCCGGCAGGGTTGGCGATGCTTGCCAGGTAGCCGTTGGCATTCAAGCTCAACGTAGTGCGCTGGCCGAAGGGGGCGACGATGGCCGTGGGCTGGCCGCTCGCGTTGCGCTCGATGGAGGTGATGTTGTTGTCGCCATCGGTTATGCTTACGAGCCGTCCGCCGCTGTCGTAGGCGAATGTGAAGACAGTCGCGCCGGTCAGGGCGTTGACAGTGCTCAGGTGGCGGCCCGCGGAATCGAAATTGTAAAGCTGGCTGCCGTCTTCCGAAGCGATCACAATCGCCCCGGCCAGTCCGGGCAGGATCGAGCTTACTTTGCGGACGCGTGCGGTAGGCGGAAAGCCCTGGTTTAGTATGCCGTCAGAGAGGAGCAGGTTGCCCAGTTCATCGACCGCCACTCGTTGCGGGACCATAGCAGCACTGGTCGCAGGCAGCCCCTCCCTCAAGTTCTCCGTTGTCTGCGCGCCGCCGCCCGCAACGGTCGTGATGATTCCCTGTGGGTTTACTCGTCTGACTTGTCGGGTGATATTATCGGCGATGAAGAGGTTACCCTGCCGATCTACGGTGATGCCGGTAGGTTCAATGGAGGCGCTGGTCGCCGGGATGCCGTCAGTCGTAGCGGAGCCGCCACCGGCTACGGTTGTAAGGCGACCGTCAGGGCTCAACCGGCGAACCTGTCTCATGCGCGCGGAGGCAAAGAAGAGATTGCCATCCCCGTCAAGCGCCACGTCGAGAGGGTTTTCGAAGGTCTGGTTCGGCGGGGCGCTTGGCACCGTGGTAACGATCCCATCGGGGCCGACGCGGCGAATGCGATTGCCGAAATCGGCAATAAACAGCGTGCCATCCGGCGCTACTTCAATACCCTGCGGAGACATCCCCGCCTGCGTGGCCGGGATGCCATCGCCGTTGAAGTTCCCATCCCCGTTGCCCGCTACCGTGGTGATGATGCCCGAAGTGTCTATCTTGCGGATGCGAAAATTGCCGATGTCGGCGATGAACAGGTTGCCCCGCGCGTCGACTGCCACATCCCTCGGTTGAAATAGCCGCGCCTGAGCAGCCTGTCCGCCGTCGCCGCTGAAGCCCTGATTGCCGGTTCCCGCGACGGTCGTGATAATGCCGGAGGTGTCGACCTTGCGTATCTTATGGCGAGGAAAATCGGCGATGAAGAGGTTTCCTTGCCCATCTGCTGCCATGCCCTGCGGGCCGAGATGGGCGCCGGTAGCCGGGCCGCCGTCACCGCACGGGTCTGTACTGTTGCAATTGCTGGGGCCGCCGCCCGCCACGGTTCTGATGATCTGGGGCAATTCCGACGCCGTTCGCCGTCGCCCGTCGCCGAGATAGAGCCTCTGCGCCACCGGGTCGTAAACGTGATGCATACTCAGGCTCCAGCCGCCCAGCCCCTGCCCGCGCCCATCCCATGGGCCGACCTTGGTGGTCGACAGCCGCGAGATGGTAATCTCTAATCGTGTCTGATTATCTGTAAGCAGGCTATTGCCGTAATTCCCGAAGCTGTTGCCGAACAGCACCGGCGCCTGGTACACCGCCGGATAGACGAAGCCCACGCTCACGAGAATCGGCTGCGCTCCCTGCAAGGTGCGACCGTAGGCGTCAAGTCCGTCCCAGGTAAATGTCGTGCTCTGGTTCGGCGCGGCGGGGAAGCTCTGGGTAAACATCCGACCGGCCACCGAGACTTCCAGCTCAATGCGCCGCAGACTGGCCGGCACGGTGGCCCCGCTCAAAGGGATGTCCAGCGTATAGGCGTCGCGCCGCCCCACCGCCCGGTCGCTGCGGTAATTCAGACTGGAAGTCGTGCCGACGATCGCGATTTCCTCGCCCAGGGTCTGGCTCTGACACTCGATGATGGAGTTCGTTTGCGGGCAGGAATTGTCCGGCGATGGCGGCGGCTGCGCGGATAGTGGCGGGGCTGACGCATCCGCAGGCGGGCCGTAGGGCCAGTTGCAATCTATCGAAGAGAAGTGATTGATCGGCACTCGCCACAGGCTCTGCCCCGCGCTGTAGAGTCCAGCTAATGTTTGTCGCTCGGCAAGCGTCACTCCCAGGCTCACTCCATTGTCTGCCACTCCATCGCCGTTCGTATCCAACTCCGCCGCGCCTGATGCGATGCTGACTATCCTGATAACACGCCCATTGGCGGACGGCATCCACGCTGCCTGCTCGCGATCATACCCCCCCACAGGCACTACGCCTCCAACGGGAAAGTTCAAGAAGTTCTCCAGGTACTGGATGACCGGCTGGCTGAAATTCACACTGCTGGCCGAGGCTGCCACCGCCTCATCTACGCTGTACTCGACCGCATAGGTGTAGGCGCTGGTGGGAGGAAGCCCGCCCGGCATCGCTTCCGGACCGTTCGGCCCTACGGTGTACTCGGTCGCTCGGACGTGAAGGTTCGTGAGCGGCTGCGTCGCGCCATTTGCCAGCACCATCGTAGCCGTGGTGCCCTGGAGGAAGAAGAGCGTCGCCCGGCGCGAGCCTTCGCTGTCCCGGGCCGTGCTCCCCCGCGCTACCTGTATCGGAATATTTGCGCTCAGGTCAATGCGCGTGACCCGGTCGTCATAGCCCATCAGCACAACATCAGGCAGCATGCAGTACTCCTGCCAGTCGACGCGCTCCTGTCGTTGGACCGGGAGAAAGCCAGGTTTTTCATACTGAACGGTCAGCAGGTCGTCGCCGTTGACCGCCAGATCGAACATTCCGTCGGCGCGACTGCGGGTCTGGCCGAACTCCGGGTGGTTGAGGATAGTGATCTTAACGTTGGCCAGGGGCGCGCCGCCCGTATTCTTGACCCGCCCGCGCAACACGGCGGCCCGCGCCGTGCTGATCGTGCCCGGTGCTACGCCGGTCTGGATGGGGTTGGGGCCGGTGTATAGGAACTCGGTCGCCGCTCCGATGGTAGTGACCGTGGTCATGTTCACCGGCGGGGCCACCGTCGCCGGGTCAGGGGGGGGCGGGGTCGGGTCGGCATTGACCGTAACCACCACCTCATCGCTGCTGGTCAGGATAGAATCACTGCCCGTCAGGCGCAGTACGTAGCTGCCCGCCTCGCTGAAGCTGGCCGTGGTCACTGTCGCGCTGGCATTGCTGAAGATGACCGTGCCCGGCCCGCTCACCTTGTTCCAGGAAGCCGTGGGCGAGTTCCCCGAAGGCACGCCGTCGTCCGTCACCAGGCCGCTCAAGCTGGCCTCAGCCGGCAGGGTGAGGGTCTGGTCTGCGCCGGCGGCAACGGTCGGCGGCTGATTGCCGGGGTTAAATGGATTGACCGTGATCGTCAGGTCATCCGTGCCTGTATGTTGGAAGTCGGTAGCCATAAGCCTCAGCACATAAGTGCCCGGCGCGCTGAAGCTGGCCAGCGTCGTCTCGGCATCAGGGTCCGCGAATGTGACCACTCCCGGTCCGCTCACCTGGCTCCAAAGGAAAGTAAGCGAGCAGGCTGGCCGGTCGTCATCGCTGGCAAACCCAATAAGACTCGCGGCGCTCGGCAAGGTGATTGCCTGGTCCGGCCCGGCTGAGACTATCGGCGGGACATTGATCCCTGCGTCGAATGCACGTATTAGGAAAGCCGCCATCTGGCCTCGCGTGACAGGCTCGCTCGGACAGAATATGGGCTGGCCCTGCGCATTCGTCCCGCACCCTAGCGTGATCCCCAGCGCCGCCATCCGGTCTATAAATGCATAGAACGGATTCGTCGGCCCCACATCTTCAAACCGCTGAGTTGCCGGAACTGGCGGGTTGAACTCTCCCAGGGCCCGGATGATGAATGCTGCCATCTGCTGGCGCGTGACGGCCTGCTCCGGGCAGTAGTTGTTGCTGTCGCAGCCGAGCGTGATCTGACGAGCGGCCAACTCTTCTATGAATGCGTAGAAAGGGTTCGACGGTGGAACATCCAAAAACCTCTGGGTGGAGGGCTGAGGTGGATTGAGAATACCCAATGCCCGGATGATGAAAGCAGCCATCTGCTGACGGGTGACCGGATCGTCCGGGCAGAAGTTGGAGGAGTCGCATCCGAGCGTGATGGCGCGAGCCGAGAGCTTGCCGATCTCGTTGTAGAAGGGGTGGTTTGAAGCGACATCATTGAACTGAATTCCCTGGAAGAGGGTGAAAGTCTGGCCGGCGATGGCGATGGAGCCGACCCTGCGGCTGGGTCCAGGGTTTGGCTCAAGTGTGAAGGAGACAACTCCATTGCCTGAGCCTGAGCCGCCGGAGGTGATAGAGATGAAGTCATGATTGCTAGCGGCTGTCCAGGCACAGCCCGGGGGTGCGGTGACGGTCACACTGCCGTTCCCCTCTTCGAAAATGAATGATTTATCGAAGGGAGAGAGGCAATACTGACAGTGACCCGCTGGCGAGACTGCCTGCGCAGCGGCTTGCGGGGCTGGTTGATTGGCGAGCGGGAATTTGCCGTCGCGGGCCGCAGCCGGTGGCGCGACCGGAGAGTAGCCCGACATAGAAACCAGGCTCACTAATACGATCAGGATCAGTTTACGCATACTCAAGTCCCTCATAAAATGTGTCCGCCGGAAACGAGTTAAGGCAAATGAAGACCAACCCGTCCTTTGTTTCCATAAAGTGAAGCTCGCTGGCTTCTATCAGCGGGAAGATAGCCTCCGCTCTTTTCCCTGTGTTCATCCAGCCTCGAACTTCTGTTGCCCTGGCCACTGCCTTTGGATAAAATGAGCGCAGCACCGGGACTGCTGATTTCAACGCCACCGACACCGTCCCGCTCACGGCGGAGAATACTTTGAACATGCTGGAGAAGTCCTTCGAGAGTTCTGAAAAGTCTCTGAAAAAGTGCTGAAAAAGGTCAGAAAATGGTTATGACTCGCACAGCGAAGCAGTATTATGAGTTCGGCCCATTCCGTATAGACGTGGCAGAGCGGCTGCTGCTTCGGGGAGAGGATGTAGTCCCTCTAACGCCGAAAGTATTCGACACTCTTCTTGTACTGGTCGAAAACAGCGGGCGCATCCTCAGCAAAGACGAAGTGATGAGGGAGGTCTGGGCCGAAACGACCGTTGAAGAATCCAGCCTGACTAAGAACATTTCGATGCTGAGGAAAGCGCTTGGGGAGAGTGGGGAGCAGAATCAATACATAGAGACGATACCGTGGCGTGGGTATCGGTTTCGTGTAAACGTGAAGGATGTGCGCGAAGAGGACGCGGATTTGATCGTGGAGGAGCGCTCCAGTTCCCAGGCGGTCATTGATAAAGAGATAAGCGCGCTAACCACGCATTTTGTGATTGGGCCGACTGCGATTGAAAAGGTCCCCGGCCCCGTCAGCGATGTAAGAGGAAAGCGCAAGCTGACTCTGGCGGTTCTTGCTGCTTGCGCTGCGCTCATCCTGGCGGCGACGGCAATTTACCTCTCATTGACTCGGAGCAATTCAAAGGGAACTCCTACAGGCATAGCAATAAGATCAATCGCCGTTCTTCCGTTCAGATCATTGGGCCCGCAAGTTGATGACGAGTATTTGCAGCTTGGGCTGGCAGATACTCTCATCACCAGACTCAGTAATATAAGGCGGATCATAGTTCGGCCAACGAGCGTCGTGATGAAGTACTCCGGCTCGCAGCAAGACCCGCTTGTAGCAGGCCGCGAGCTGGGTGTGGAAGCTGTGCTCGAAGGTCACATACAGAAATCAGGCGACCGGGTTCGCGTAACGGTTCAGCTTGTCAGGGTAAACGACGGCTCGCCGGTATGGGCGGGGAAGTTCGAGGAGAAGCTCACAAACA
>Ga0073934_10011267_pt1 | contig 10862 bp, 12 predicted proteins | sample LarsenN4metaG_FD_76834 | JGI IMG/M metagenome (GOLD analysis project Ga0073934, IMG submission 76834) | Hot spring sediment bacterial and archeal communities from British Columbia, Canada, to study Microbial Dark Matter (Phase II) - Larsen... ...
CCCATCCGCTCCAGCCACCGCGCGATGGTCGCCTCCATCCGCCCCATGTAGCGCACCAGCACCGCCATGTCCACCCCTTCCACCAGGAACCACAGCACCAGCTCCACCTGTTCTGGTTTGGCCTTGAGGGAGTACAACGGCGTCCCTTTGCGATTGGTGAACACCGTCTGGCAACACTGGCAGCGCACATACGGGATATCCCGGTCCTTGCCGCGTGACGTATGGCGCACTAACGCATGGAGCGTTTCATCCGTGATCCCGTAGTAGGGACAGGCTGGGTTCAGACAGCCATACCCATGCGTCGGGTAGCGTTTCTTCCGCCCACGCCGGCTTTTCACCTCACCCCACAGGCGCACCTCCTGCTTGACGTGCACCTTCTCCAGATGCACCCCCTGGCAGCAATGCGGGCAGTCCTTCGGTGACTTCGGGTGGCGGTGGATCGGCAAGTGATCTTTCACCCGCTGCCATCATCCTTTCACGCGACGTTTGTTCAGGCGCCACCACAATCGTAACACATACAGCAGCATCACCAGCGAGAGGCAATGTCAAGGCAAGGATCTCAGGCACGGGTAGCTCTCAGTTGGGGATAGGACGCAAAAAACGCGCAGTCTACCCGTTCTTGCGCGTTTGTCAAGCTCTTGGGCTTCGATCTCGAATTGTCTTACACTTCCAGGGGGTGTACCCGTTCGGTGGCAACGGCCAGTACTTGGCTGGAAGCATCCCAATCCATGTCGATCACTGCACCGCGCCCGATCACTTTTGTCTGTGGCGCAGAGGATGACTGGGTGGCACTATAAGCTGGCGCAATATCCAGTGACAAATTGGCAAGAAGCAGCACGAGCTGGAGGATGACGAAGCCCTCCATTGCCTGTCTCGCCTTGTTAGGAGTGGAATGAGGAACAGGCAGTGGTTGGAACACGTTACGAGTTATCCTGTTGCGTCACTCGTCATTGGATAGGGCAGGAAACCAAAGCGGCGAACCAACCGGATATGAATATTCGTATTGCATTACATAACCATCTGGGAAAAAGATTCCAATGCCAATGGTGCCTTGCCGTGAACGATAATTGAACGCCACGTGTGTCGTATCAGGTGACACCACCAGAGGACCAACCGAGAATTTGTATGTTTCCTCGTCTTGGTGAAATGTTTCAAGCCGCCCAACTTCAGTCAACTCACCATTGGACAGCGTATAGCGGAAAATCGATACCCATTCCGTGCGAGTCCATTCTGCATCATAACCGCCCGCCAGGAAGTAAAAACTTGTCTCGGTCGCGTCCCAGGCGGGGCAATCCACGAAGTCGATGTCCTGTTCAGCCAGCCGATCTGCCGCCAGCGCGTGGGTAATCTGGCCCGTCGGGTCCACCAGCACAATTTCTGGCCGATAGGGAAATGTCCCATAAAGTCCAGGCCGCTCTGATTCGGTATAAAACCGGGCGCTGAGAAACTGTCCCTGTGGCGACCAGCCGGGACAGAAGACCACTGGACCGCGTTCCGACGGCATCTGGGCGGTGAGGTTGTAACGGTCACCGGTTAACAGATTGACGGTCATCACTTCGCGCGCATAGACGGTAAAAATGTACTCACTGGTGACTAAGTTTCCGTCTCCGCCCGAATAAATTGCCAGGTACTGATGCGAGGGGGACAGATAGAGAGCGGGTACCGCATTATCACAACCCCCATTCTGTTTATGAAGAACTTGGTGGATAGTACCCGTTTCCAAATCGGCCTCAACAAGCTGTAACTGGCAATCCAGATCTTTCACAAAATAAACTCGCACTTCGTCTTCGGACCAGAGGACGGAGTAAAAATCCATAGCCACGCGGTAGGATCCAAGCAGGTAGTCCGAAGATACGTGATCAAAACATGCCTTCAGTATGCCATTCGTCTGCACAAAACAGAGGTCGATAACCTCATAATCTCTTTTAGGGTATCGCACAACAACTAAATACTGCCCTGAAGGCGACCATCCCACAGGCTGTAAATAATCGGCTGTATCGTCCTGGTAAAAAATCGAAAGCTCTAGGGTTGCTGCATTGATACGCATCAGACGCGACCGCAGATCATCATCCCTCGAGGTAAACACTATATCGGCAGGAAGCTCGCGGGCATCTTGCGCGCGCGTCAGCGGTTGCACAGGGACAAGGGGGCACTCAATACAAGAACAAGAAACATTATCACAACTGCTCGCATCGCTCTTTTCTCCGCTCAAAATTTATTGAATTGTAAGAACGAACATATCACAAATTCCTCTCCTCAAACAATCGATGTCGAGGAGAGGTTTCTAATGTTTCATCGGATCGTAGACCGAACTTGAGTATGAACAGCCAGGCTGAAAATCCCCTTATGCAAGTATCTCACTCTTGTCGTCGAACCATGGCTCTCGAACTTGTTCGGGAGCGAATAGAACGACACTGGGAATGTGGATGAAGCCCCACGGCGGTTGCGCCGCAGAGTTGAAACCGTTGCGTTCTCCAAAATCCCCCGGACTTGTTTCTTGAGGCGGCAACCACCGCAGAGCATAATATGGCTTTGGACCGGCTGCCCAGACTTGGGGTTTGGGATCGGCGTAAAGAACATGACTTCCATGATCGATCACATAGGGCACAGGGTTAGAGGAGGAATCTCGCTGGGTTGGAAGGGCTGCAGTATTCATGTTGTAGATTTCATTCCATGTGGTCACATATGGTTCCCACGCAACGACTAGAGCTACATGTTCGAGACCATTCGTTATGGCGTAGAGAATATCCCCGATACGAATCCCTTCAGCCCACAGTGCTTCACAGGCCGTAATTATGTTTTCCCGAGCTGTCATATCTACTGACCCGTGAGAGATGATCAGCTGCAAATTAGAGATGGTACGTCCTGTATCAAGGCCATTGACCCATACCTCCCCGGGCGGTCGAATATCCACACTATCCTCGCCAGGAGAGCCGCTCACCAGATTTCTCAGGTAATTGGGAAGTTGGGTAGTATCCTCCGCCCCAGTCCATTTAGGCGTATCGATACCGTTCTCGGCGTACCAATCGTTTGTCAATGGTAGGCCAACATATAGCAAGGCTTGTGATACGAAATTGGCACAATCTGTCGCGTCAGATGGGACCCCACAAGGGTTAACGCTTGAATCTGGATATCGATAAACACAAAAGTTGGGATTGGGATTGTAGGCGCCTTTGTACTCTTCGATACTTGCATATGTTTTTGCGTCGACACCTGAGTAGTTGTAAGCGCATTTACCCGCATTCTCGTCCCAGCAACCGCCCCCAGGACAAGATGGTTGCACAGTGACAACAACATCCCAACTTCCGCTGTTATCTTCGAAACTGACACCATCATTGCAGGCAAGGTAGAGTCGCCCGGTGCGATTGGCGGTTTTGGTTAACGAGGAGCCGACACGGAACACGGGACCGTCCTCACCGATTTTGCCCACCAGAGCCATGAAGTTGATCGGGTTGCTGTCTTCGGTCCCCTCCACACGCGACAACGAATGTTCCCAATCAGGGGTATTCGGATCGCCTTCTGGTGAAAAACCTGGGTGGCCGGGTCAGGGGAGCACAGCGCCGCTGGGATTAGTGACATCGAAGACAAGTTCATCCCCCTCGTTGATGTCCAAACCAGTGTCGTTCCACCAACTTGTCGGCCAATTGGCATTCGATCGGTAACCTGCTACTGTTGCGGTGATTGTTTGGTATGACATTTTGCATCCTCCTGTCATCTAGACGAATTTAGATACAGAATAGCACATGCGTTCTAAATGCAGGGGAGTAAATGTTCGATCATGTGTATCATTTTCGGCCCGATTCTGTTTTTTCTACGAGCACGATACTCCGAGCTTGGTAGGGAACTCGGCGAATTTCCCCGCGCGCTTCTAAAATGTCGAGAGTGCGGATCGCTGTTGAGAGTCCCACATAACAACCTGCAGCGATTTCACGCACGCTCGGCGCATAGCCATTTTCATCAATGTAAGCCGCAATAAAACGGTAAACTTGCTTTAGCAAATCCTCCTGCACCATCAGCTTATTGCTCCTTTGCCGAGCTGTCTAACACAACTCAATGCTGGACTAATTCTGCTGTCACTAACACCTGATATGGAAACCTCTAAAACTAATAATAGCACATAAGTTCTAAATCTTTTCGAAAGAACTATTCAAAAATTCGACCGAAGCTTCGGGTTGGTACAGCCTTTGAATGCATGAGAAAATGGGCACGCGGGCCTCGCACGTCTCGATGCTCCGCAAAGCTTGCTCGGATCAACAACGTTCGATGGGCTTGCGTAGAGTTTCTCGTTAGTTAGCCAGAATAAAGTTAAATTTCACATTGTATATGGCTTATGCTACTGCAGGGTAATCGCATCAAATTCGAGTGAGTAACGCAAGCAAGAAAGTCTCGTCCAGTCCAGCAAGAAAGCGTTTCTGCTTAAGGCTCATCTTGGATGGGTCTTGTTTGAGAATATTGAGGGCCAGGTGTCGAAACACCGCCATGTTCTGCGGGCTGTCACCGGATCGAATGCGCGAATCATCTTCGCGAAAGGTGACATCCAAGACCCAATGAAAGCTGTTTTCAATCGCCCAATGATGGCGGGTCGCCTCCAGCAACTGGGCCGCCTCGTTGGGTAGACTGCTGATATAATAGGCGGTTTCAACCGATGTTTTGCCCTGGACACGCACTTCGCGCTGCACGCGCACGATGGTGTGTAAGTCAGCCCAGGCCTCGTAGTGGCGAATGTACTCAAAGGCAACCGGGTCGGCGATGGCCCAACAGCGCCGGATTTCAATTCGTCCGCTGGACTTGTCGGTCGTTTGATGATAATTGACCATCAGTCCTTTGAAAGCTTGCTCATCTCCGTAGACAAACCAGTCTTCCAGGTCTTGTCGCAGAGTAGATGATTGTCTTTCACGCGCAGCACATAGTCGGCTTTGGCATCCCGGATCGCCTGAGCAATATCCCTTTGACAGCCCATCGCATCAATCGTCACGATACAGCCAGATACATCGAGCAAGCGTAGCAGTTCCGGGATGGCCGTGATCTCGTTGGATTTGTCATCCACCTTACGCTGTCCCAGGGCAATCCCGTTCTGGCTGGCCCAGGCACTGACCAGATGGATCGCGTCTTGACCGATCGTTTGGTCGTGGCTGCGCCGCACCGTCTTGCCATCAATGGCCACCACTTGCCCCTTGGTCACCCGAAAGACGGTTTCGACCCACCGACTGAACCCCGCTTGAAACGCTTCGGCATTCAGACTGGCAAACACCCGCCCAAACGTATCGTGGGACGGTATCCCGTTCGGCCATTCCAGATACTGTTTCAGCCCCTTCTCTTTGGCTTTGGCGAACGTTTCCACTCCGGTCCAACTATCGGCTCCACAGATCACCGCACCCACGGTGATAATGATCAGGTCAATCAGTTTGTGGTCGCAGCGCCCTTGCACGCGTGGGTCGGGTAAGTCGCTGAAACATTTCTCCAAGCTGGCAAATACTGGTTCTGTCATGGTCGCCTCCTTGACTATGAGGCTCCCATTATTCCCCATTCCTTAATTTGATGCGATTACCCTGGGTTCCGGGTCGAAGAAGTGGATTTGTCGTTGACGGTTCGGTATACTAAACACGGCGATGCAACGCTTGCGCGCTGGCTGGAGCGGATGGGTGAGCACAATGCTGGGCTGCATAAGGTCTTCTTTCGTAATCTCGTCATCGCCTTGGTCCAGTGCGACGAGTTGTATGCTCGAATGAGAACCAGCGAAACAGCTCGTTAGCTGTGGTTGGCAATTGACCCGGTCAGCAAAGCCTTGCCCGCCTGACATCTGAGTGGACGGCGGGCCAAAGATGCCTATGCGCTGATGCACGAGTTGAAGCGATGTTTGCATCCAGCCTGTGTGCCGGGCTTCACGATCAATGGACTGCAGGCGTACTTCCACGCGATAACGGCGCATTTTGGTCGATGGTGTCGACCACCGCGAGCATGTAAGGATCATTGGCAAGTGCATGAGGATCTGCTGCACTGGCAACGGGGTACGTGACGTGAACGCTACGCCGTGCCCTTCACCCTCACTTGGATGTTGTGGGGCAAACGCAGCGCTTTATTGGCCCGGTGGTCTGTGCATAGGTTTCGTTCGACCATCCAGACTGCGTGGATGGCGCGGGTAAACCGAACCATTCGACCAGGCGTATCTTTCCTCCCCTGACGCCCCTGGTCCCTGGCTCAAACGGATCGCTAACTGCGCCTCTCCGTTGAATGGTGGCGAGCCTATTGTCATTTCGTTTGTCCCCATGCCTCACTCCGTCAGCCTGCCCCTGGCTCTCGGCTGAACAGACCCTCTTCGGCCAGGGCGGGATATCCTGCCTTGCTCGCTGATTCCGGCAGCGTCGTGATTCCTGTCGAGGTCTGGAGGTGGGTGATTCCGGCTGTTTGACCCTACTACGCACTTTTTGTCCCTGTCCGGTCATCTATTTTCTCTGGTTGCCTCACCAACTGCCTTCTTTTATTTATCCCTCATTTCGATTCGCAGCACCATCGTGATCTCCATCTTGCTGAACTATCTCTTGAATTAACAGATGTGCCTAGTTTTCAGGAGTCATTACATCCCTGGCTATGGTATCCTCTGTCTTTCATAAGGACACCTCGTTCCCCAGCTTCTTGTGTGGTCAACCACCAGGTGTCCAGCGGCTATCGGCTCAGCGAAGTAGGTCAGTAGCTGCCGCCCGAAGGCCTCGATATTATATAATCCCCTTTGCAGACAAGAGCGGCCTTGTTGACGGGTAGACATCGTACCGGGCCTTTTAACGCTTTGACGTTCTTCGGTTAGGTCACTCATGTTTATATCCAGGATTGCACCATCTTGTGGACGCGATGTACTATAGGATGCCGCAGGTTGAAATTGAGTGCCATGCCATGGGCAGAGGGCTATCGCCACCCGATGGCAGTAACAGGTGGTTGACCGCCGGGCGGCACCTCAGAGCGGTGCTCCACCTTACAAGCCGCCGCGCTCACCACCAGCATCAGCACAACCAATCCGATGACAATCTTGTCTTTCATGATTTCGTCTCTTTATTCGTACGCCAGGACATCATTAACACTCAACCGCGCCGCGCGATAGGCAGGCAGCAAACTCGCTAGCATCGCGAGCAGCGTCACGATCGCCACCCACAACAGGATTCCGGTGATCGAGAATGTGTACTTGAGAGGAACTTTCAGGAAGGTGATGCCAACGACATCACTCAGGTGTTTGCCGGGAAAGAAGGCAACCACACTGCTCACGACCCAGCTCAAGAGGCCGATCACGACTCCTTCCGCGACAAACACACGTAACACCGCCCGGTTCGACGCGCCGACCGCCCGTAGGATGCCGATTTCGCGGGTACGCTCGATCACGTTGATGCCCATTGTACCCATCAAGCCCAACCCACCCACTGCTGCCAGGATTACCGCCATCACCATCAGGAACACCGTGATAATATCGAAGTGAAACGCTAGAAAGCTGCGCCATTCACTGAACGTGTAAGACGCTGTGACTACCCATCCCGCACCGGCAAACCGCGTTTCGAGCACTTTGATCGCGTCGTTTTGCGCGGCTTCGTCGTGATGTTGCGTGGAGATCCACACGCTGTTTACGCGCCCATCTTCGCCTATCAGATGCGCGTAAAAGGGCAGGTTGACGTAAAAACCGGGGGTTCCTACTATCTCATCGAAGACGCCGACTACGTGCACGGTCGTTTCGCGGCCTTCGATGTGGACTCGGATGTCGTCACCCACGGCGATCTCAGGCTGATCGCGCTGCAACGCCATGTTGATCACCACGTTATTTTCATCGTCGGGCAGCAGCCAGCGACCTTCGCTGACAGGTGGGTGGAACATCGTGCTAGACGGTGACAACGCAAAGACGCTAATGTTCTGGCTGTCGCCGTCACACTCACATATAGCGCGCGTGGTGAAACTGAACCCTTCCGCACGCTTCACATCCGGCACGGCCGTCGCTTCGCGGATGACGTCTTCTGCCGGGTAGGACTCACCGAAATCCAGCCGGAGATCGTAATCCCGGTAGGCTGTCGCTTCGTCCAGTGTGCTGAACAGTGACTCGCGCACGCTCATAATCGAGATGAATAATATCCCACTCAGGCACAAGGTGATCAGCGTGAATACTAGCCGCCCCCACCGCCGGAACGGATTACGCAGCGCGAGCCGGTTCAGCGACGATATGCTTTGACTCGCTGGTGTTAATCCACGCATCAACCGCAAGTGAACGGCATCGGAGTCATAGTTGTTGATCGCCTGACGCACGGTAACGCGCGTTCGGGACAGGATAGGATAGAACGCTGCCAGCAACGGTACGAATAACCCGACCGCGATCTGCGCCAGAACCGCGAGAGGAGCTACAGGGTATGTCGTGACGTTCAGATTCAATGTCCAGCCGAGGAAACTTGCAAATGCAATGCCACCAGCGATGCCCAGCGGGACTGCGATCAGCACGGCGAGCAGACCGAGTGTAACCACCATCACTAGGTACATACTTAGCAGTTGCGACGTGCGCCCACCTACTGCCTTGATGACGCCGACCTGGCGCGCCTGTTGGGCCAATAGTGCCGATATCGTGTTGATGACCAGGAAACTACTTGCCAGCAGGGAGATAGCCCCCAACACGCCCAACAGCAGAAGCAACGCCGAAATCGGGCCGTTCAGTGGATGTTCACCGGGCGGCGGGATGATCACGCTATATACCGGGCGACCGCTTTCTTCGATCACGGTCCTGACCTGGACCATGATCGCGCGAATGCCCTGTTCTGTCAGTGAGCTGTTGTCCACTACGAGTTGCAGAGTGTTGAATTCGGCGGCGGTGCCGAGCAGGGGCAGCGTATCCATCGTGACATACCCGTACACGATGCCCGATCCCTGAGATGGCGTGCGGTTGAAGTCGTGGGCCATTCCAGCAATGCGCAGAGATGGTTGGGTTCCATCAAGTGCCTGAACAGTGATGCTATCGCCAATGTCCAGCGTTTTCAGTTCGGGCACATCGTGCGCCGAACGTTCGAGCAGAATTTCACCCGCAGGTGGCGGCCACGCGCCGGAATCCGACTCGAAACGGTTGATCTGCACCGCGTCGAAGTTCTCGACCGCTGTGATTTCCATGTTGATCCATTCGCCCGGTCCGACGCTAAAGCGCGTCATCAGGACGTGCTTACCCTCTGCATCGGTCACGCCGGGAATCGCCCGAACGGACTGCAATAGGGCTTTGTCCACTGTATCCGTTTGAATGATCGCGCTCGCGGCGTTCGTCTCATCGAAGCCGCGTTCAAAGTTGGTGTTGAGGATGTGTTGGGTGTTGAGAATGATGCCCACACTCAAGACGCCTACCGCTACCGATAGCACCACCAGGATCGTGCGGGATTTACTGTGCCAGAGATCGCGGAACACTTTTTGCCAGCGTGAACTCAACATCAGACACCTTCTTTCACGGCCAGTGCGGCAACCGGCGCGGTGACACCCGCGCCTACGATCTTCCCATCCGACAGGGTGATCGTGCGGAGCGCTTTCTGAGCCAGATCACGATCATGTGTAACCATCACGATAGTTTTTCCCTGGTCTACCAGCGTTTCAAACAGCGCTGTGATACGGTCACTCGTCCTGGAATCCAGATTACCGGTTGGCTCATCAGCGACCAGGATCGCCGGATCATTCGCTAAGGCGCGGGCAATGGCGACCCGCTGCTGCTCACCGCCCGACAATTCTGAGGGCAGTTTGTGTGCGTGGTCGGCCAGTTCCACCTGATCGAGCAGGTGTAGTGCTCGCTCCTTGCGTTCCCGGCGGGAATACAAGCTGCACAGATCCATCGGCAAGATGACGTTTTCGATGGCTGTCAGCGTCGGCAGAAGCTGAAAGAACTGGAAGATCACGCCGATGGTGCGCCCTCGCCAGATGGCGATCTGGCTTTCCCTCAACATGTGGATCGCCGTTCCGCCTACCCAGACTTCACCAGAGGTTGGGCGGTCTATGCCTGTGATCATGTTGATCAGCGTTGATTTGCCGCTGCCGGATTTGCCGATAACGGCGACAAACTCCCCGCGCGCAATCGTGAGATCAACAGCAGTGAGCGCCGCGAATGATCCGGCGGTGCCGTGATAGGTCTTAGAGACCCGTCGCAAGTCGATCAGGGGGCCGGTTTGACCATTATTCCTGGACATCTGGTTTTCCTCCATCTTTGTGTTGGGCTCAACATGTCGTATAATGTGTTCGATACCGAACACCATGTTCAAAAACAGAATACTGAAGATCGATAGGCTAATCAACAGACAATCGTGCGGAAAAGTTCGGTATGGAACAGAATCGTCGAATTGTCTGGAAACGGAATGCATCAGTGACACGACAGAAAATCGACCGGCGCGTGCAGCGGACGCGACAGCTTCTACACCAGTCGCTGCTAGAGCTGATCCTGGAAAAACCATATGATCAGATCACAGTCCAAGACATTCTGGACCATGCCAACGTCGGGCGGGCCACGTTTTACGGGCACTTTTCCGATAAGGACGATCTCTTGTTGGGCGGACTGGATGAGGCGCAGTTCGATATACAGCAGTATGTGGACGAGGCCGCCGCTGCTGCCGACGAGGGAAAGCTAATTCCCAGTTATAGCCTTTTTCACCATGCGCAACAGTTCCACCCGCTCTACAAGGCACTTCTGGGCAATCACGGCATCGAGATCGCCAAAACAGCCTTTCGAAAACATCTGACCCACATGGTAGAACAGCGCCTGAAACAACACAGTCCAGCGTTTTCGCTGCCGCTCCCGGTGATGTCACAGTACCTGGTTGGCGCGTTGATGACGTTGATGATGTGGTGGCTAGATCAGGATATGCCATATTCACCACAAGCGA
>Ga0073934_10011268_pt1 | contig 10861 bp, 8 predicted proteins | sample LarsenN4metaG_FD_76834 | JGI IMG/M metagenome (GOLD analysis project Ga0073934, IMG submission 76834) | Hot spring sediment bacterial and archeal communities from British Columbia, Canada, to study Microbial Dark Matter (Phase II) - Larsen... ...
AGTTTGTTCAAGAACTTGAGTGGAGCCTCATCAAAGACCTCGTCGAACTGTGCGGAGGTGACCCCAATAAACTCGACCAATATCCTCTAAGACAATAACTTCTAACTTTCCGTACACTTGTGGGGGTAACACCATCAGGATCAATAACGCCAATAGTGATGTTAGGTGAGCCACCCCGAAGGTTTATCGCGACATCGTCAAGCATATCCCAGGCATCGTCGACATCAATCAATTGCAGGTGCGGCACCCGCGTCCAGAGCGTGTCATTGGGAATATAAACGTCCGGCTCGATAGCGAACGTAAGATTGGGTTCGGCATACACAGCCCTTCCCGTTTGTAAAAGAACATCCAATGCTTTTAGCAGATCATAAGAGGGTTCTCCTTCGCGCACGGCCACAAAGGCATTGCCTGCGTGGAGCAATTCGCGGGCAATTTTCAATCCTGCGCTGGCCACTATACGCTCCGCTTCCTGTCGTTTCACGTCGTCATGGAACCGGACGATCAGTTCGTTGGTAAGCCCGAGGGCGGGTCGCTCGCCGTGCTCGATGACTCGTGCGATCTCCGTCGTCAATTTGGCGCGGGATAATTCCTGCGAAAGTTCGCGTGCTTGTTGCTGGCTGCCGGCAACGCGTGCGAACAAATCGTCTGGAGCAATAGGCCCTTTTTGTAATACGGGACTCCATTTGAGTTCTTGTTTCTTGGCAATTTTCGCAAAAGTCTCTGTTGCATTGGTACCGCTAACGCGGATCAGGAAAGCATCATTTACCGGCGAGAAGGCCAGGCGGTCGTCGCCGTAATTGTAAGAGAGCTGCCCTTGGCGCCGCAGGGCGATGACGACCTGATTGATCTCTCCCTTCATGGTGATCGTGTGCGTTTCTGCCTCATAGCCTTTTGCCACTGCCTGAACGGTCACTAGGTCGCCGGGATCGCTTTGTCCTGACCAATAATCTTCTTCCCGTACGAGACGGATTGTCTGTTTGGTCGAAGATGAAGCCTGTACTTTGGCTTCCGCAATTTGTTTGTAATTTGAATCAACGATTCGAATCAACGATTCGAATCAACAATGTGCTCATAATTTTCACTTTTTGGAGGTGAAGAGTTGTTGTTTCCTGGATTAAAGCATGAAGCATGTCTACAAAAACATTATCCCCTCTGCTTCCGGTGCGAGCACAGAGAGCAGAGGGGATAATAATGATTCAAGACAGGATAGCATTTGGGAAAGGGATTTGAAAGACAAGTGTAATGTCCGAAAATCAAATTGCGTAAACTGTTTTTTTAAGAAAACAGCACAAGTGTTCAAATTCCTCCCAAACACACATACTTCACTTCCAAAAACTCCTCCAGCCCATATTTCGAACCTTCACGTCCGATGCCGCTTTCTTTCATGCCGCCAAACGGCGCGACGGCGGTAGCCACGAGGCCGGTATTCACGCCCACCATGCCGTAGTCCAAAGCCTCCGCTACGCGGAAAACCCGCCCGATGTCGCGCCCGTAGAAATAGGCCGCGAGTCCATAAGGCGTGTCATTTGCCATCGCAATCACTTCATCCTCTGTTTCAAAACGAGTGACCGGAGCCACCGGACCAAAAATTTCCTCGTGCATAATGTCCATTTTGGCATCCACGTCGGCGAGGATAGTCGGCTCGTAAAAAGTGCCTTGCATCGCGTGGCCGCCCGTGAGCAGGCGCGCGCCTTTTTGCGAAGCGTCGCCCACCAGTCTGGTGACTTTTTTCAACGCTTCGGCATTGATGAGCGGGCCGATGTTCACGCCTTGTTCGGTGCCGGGGCCAACTTTTTGCTTCTGCACGGCGACAATAAATTTTTCCAAAAAAGCTTCATAAACAGCATTTTGCACAAAAAGCCGGTTGGCGCAAACGCAGGTCTGGCCCGCGTTGCGATATTTGGAGGCAATGGCGCCTTCGACGGCCGCGTCCAAATCGGCATCGTCGAATACGATGAATGGCGCGTTGCCGCCAAGCTCGAGCGAGATTTTTTTCACCGTGCCAGCGCATTGCCGCATCAGGATTTTGCCGACCTCGGTGCTGCCGGTGAAAGAAAGTTTGCGTACCACAGGGCTGTCGGTCAATACTTTTCCGATGGCCGGAGCGTCGAGACCAGTCACGATATTCAGGACTCCTGCGGGAAAACCGGCTCGTTGGGCGAGTTCGGCCAAAGCCAGCGCGGAGAGGGGTGTTTCTTCGGAAGGTTTTAAAACAACGGTGCAGCCAGCTGCGAGCGCGGGCGCTACTTTCCTCGTAATCATGGCGTTGGGAAAATTCCAGGGCGTGATAGCGGCCACCACGCCGACGGGTTGTTTCGTCACCAACAACCGCATTCCCGCTTGATGAGGAGGGATGACGTCTCCGTAGGCGCGTTTGCCTTCTTCAGCGAACCACTCGATGAAGGTGGCGCCATAGCGGATTTCGCCGCGTGCTTCAGCGAGGGGTTTCCCCTGTTCGAGCGTGAGCAAGAGACCGAGGTCGTCGGCGTGTTCGAGGATGAGTTCGTACCAGCGGCGCAGGATGTGAGCACGAGAAGTGGCGGTTTTAGAGCGCCAGGCGGGTAGGGCTGTTTCGGCGGCTTCAATGGCGCGGGAAGTTTCTGTGGCTTCTAAATCAGCGACTTGTGCCAAAATTTGGCCAGTTGCTGGGTTGGTGACGGGGAAAGTTTTACCCGAATCGGCGGCGACCCATTGGCCGTTGATGAAGGCTTCGCGGCGAAGGAGGGAGGAGTCTTTAAGAAAGGACATTTTTGATTGCGGATTGGAGATTGCGCCTGCCTGTCGGCAGAGAGGGATTTTTACTGCTCAAGTTTTTCTTTTCATCGCTTCCAACGGAAACTCGAAGCCCGGCAGCACGTCTTCGCCGGAGAGTTTTTTGCTGTCGAAACCTTCCACGATTTCCACTTCGCGGCCCTGCCGATAGATATAGGCTTTTTCTTCGTAGGGATCGATGAGCCACGCGAGGCGAACGCCGTTGTCGGTCATTTTTTGTTGCGACTTTTTCAAACGGTCGGTGGCGGAGCGGATTTCAGCAACAAAATCAGGGACGATTTGAATGAACTCTTCTTCTGATGCCGGGTCAGCGGCAAGGCTTTCATCGGAAAGCCATGCGACATCTGCTGCCTTGAAAGATCCGTCCGGTAAATTAAAGCCAGATGAAGGGCCGAATAATTCACCTGAGTTGAATTTCTCATACCAAAGGGCAAGAAGCCCGAAAAGGCGGGATTCTCTCCTGCCAGAGCCCTTTTTTACTGGAGACATAATTAAAACTTTTCCGTCGGCTTCGCGCTCCATCCGAAGGTCGGGGAATCGCTCGGACAAGCGTATGAATTGTTCCTTGCTCATCGGTTCGTCGGATGAAATAGCCCCCAAACGGACGACGGCATCTTCGAGCGAGAATGTTTCTTTATCCAAAAGTTCTGCTACCATGTTCTTGTCATTTGCTTTTGCAAAATAAAGCATTTTTCAATTCATCTCAAACCGCCGCACCTGCGGCGGCTCGGTATCGAAACCGGGTCGGATGAATTTTTGCCAGTCGGGAAAAAGTTGTTCTATGCGTTTGCGCAAGCGGCTGAGTTGCACCAACATATCGAGGATGTCGTCGGCTTTTTCGGGCCATTGTTTGCGCAGGATTTCCCAAGCGCCGAGGCTGCGCTCTATGGTAATGATGGTGATTTTGGCGCTGCCGTTGGCGTCGTTTTGGTGCGGCGGGTCGCCCCAGGTCTCGGTGGCGTGCGTATTGTCCATGCCCGAAATGGCGCGGAGGGCTTTGACGCTGACAAAGGCGGCGTAATGCAGGATGATTTCGATGGCCTCTTGCAGGCTGTTCAGTTCGTCGAAGTCAATCGGCATTTCCATGTCGCTCTTGCGCTGAATTTCCACGCCTTTTTCTTCAAAAAACGCTTTGTTGTTTTTAAAAAAAGCGTCCACTGACTTATAATATCGGCGCCCTTGTTCCCGGATTTCTTCTTCCAATTTTTCGATGTCCGGGTCAGGTTCGGGTTCAGGCTGGTTGGCGATTTCTTCCGGGTCGAGGCCGGCTTCCCGAATCATCTCGTCCAACATTCGCAGGGCTTCTTTGAAATTGTCGCTCACTTCCTGCCACACTTCTTCATCGGTCATGGGTTGGTCGCGTTGCCAGCGCCGAAGTTCCGCGATACCGACGGCACAGCGTTCGATGAAAACGCAGCGTTCGCACCATCGGTCGCACCAGTTGTGGATGGCGGGTATCATTTTTTCGGATGCCATAAGCGACTCAAATTTGTTTCAAAACTGTCAGAATATTCCGTTCGATTCGTCCCAACACGTCGTTCGATTCGTCTTTTACAAATTTTTTCCCTGTCACTTTTTCGAACAATTCGATGTAGCGGTCAGAAATTTCGTGGATAAACTCGTCGGGCATCACAGGCATTTTTTGCCCTTTTTTGCCTTGAAATCCGTTGGCAATGAGCCACTCCCGCACGAATTCCTTGCTGAGTTGGCGCTGCTTTTCGCCTTTCGCCTGACGTTCGGCATAGCCGTCGGCATAAAAATAACGCGAACTGTCGGGCGTGTGAATTTCGTCCATCAGCACGATTTGGCCGTCTTTTTTTCCAAACTCATACTTGGTGTCCACGAGGATAAGCCCTTGAGCCGCAGCCATTTCGGTGCCGCGCCGGAATAAAGCCCGCGTGTAGGTCTCCATTTGTTCGTAGTCTTCTTTTTTGACTAAACCCCGTTTCAAAATCTCTTCCCGTGAAATATCCTCGTCGTGGCCTTCATCGGCTTTGGTCGTCGGCGTGATGATGGGTTCGGGGAAAGGGTCGTTCTCGCGCAAGCCATCGGGCAGGCGGACGCCGCAAAGCTCGCGCAGGCCGGAAGCGTAAATACGCGCCGCATGGCCGGCAAGGTAGCCGCGAATTACCATCTCGACGCGCACAGGTTCGCAGCGGTGGCCGACGGCGACGTTCGGGTCGGGCGTGGAAATCAGCCAGTTCGGACAGATGTCGCGGGTGGCGCTGAGGAAATGGGCGGCGATTTGGTTGAGTACAGCGCCTTTGTATGGGATGGGTCGCGGCAGGATGTGGTCGAAGGCCGAGATGCGGTCGCTGGCGACCATGACGAGCAGGTCGCCGACGGTGTACACATCGCGGACTTTGCCGCGATAAAAGGCCGTTTGGCCGAGGAGTTGAAAGTTTGTTTCGCGGATGGCAGTCATGGGGGCGAAGGTAAGATTTTATCCTTCACCCAATTTTTCGAGGGGCCACTCGCGCGCGATGAGGTCGGGCATGGTTTTGATACTTTCGACGAGCCGGGCGCGCTTGGGGTTTCTTGCCTGGCTGCCATATTTGATGACTTTATCGAGTTTTTTCAGGAAGTTGTAATAGCGGTTTTTTGTTTCCTGGCTTAGTTTGGAACGCCTGACTTTTTGGTCGAGGGCTTTCATGCGCGATTCCAGGAGTTCATTCTGGGTTTCGTAGTAGATTTTGACCAAAAGTAAGTCCGCTAAAATACTGACCGTAGGATGTTCAAAAGGGCGATAGACCAAGTGTTCTCGTGCTTCTGCATATTTTTTGATATAAAAATAGTATTCCGCAAGATTCAAACTATGTATTTCCGCCGGGTATCGGGTGCCGCCGATACGTTCGTGAGGGTGAGCGTCAAGAAAACTTTTCACCCAATCAAACTCACCTATTATCAGGGCGAACATCACTAAATTGCGAAAGGCTGTAAAAGGAATCAGACCGTCAAAGTAAAAATATCCCTTTTCAAGGTGTTTTTGGTAAATTTCAAAAATGCGGCGGCGGGAGAAATCATCTCCTACTTTGTTATATTTTTGATGCCAAAGAAACCGGTAAAGGGTCATGAGGTTTTTATAGCGTTCAGGAGAAATGACCGGCTCATATTGGATGAGCAGCCGTTCCCACATTTCAAGAGAGGCTTCGTCTTCCGGGTTTTTCAGCAAATTAAGCAATAAAAGATAGATGCGGTTGATGGGTGTGTCGAGTAAACCGCCTTCGCAAGACAGATTTATTATGTCTTCAACCAGAGGGGTTTCCGGCAATTTTTCTACTTGCGCAAATCGTTTTTGATACTCAAAATAGGATGTATAGTCCAGTTTTAAGATGCTGTAGTATAAATCAAGGTTCTTGTGAACAGCATTCAGGTTCATCTCGTCCTCAAAGGTGTTGTACATTCCTCTGAACTTCAATTCTTCATCTTCAATCTTAAATTGCTCGAAAAAACACTGGGCGTCGCGTAAGGGAAATTGGCGCTGCATTTTACGCAGTGTTTGAATGGTTTGCCAAAACCGCTCTTCATAGGCGAATTTGCGATAGAACTGCGCCAGTGCCAAATATTCGGAAATCTCTCTGCTTTCCCGTTCCACACTAACTTGTGCCAGGAAGCGTCGCACCAATCCAAAAAGCTCAGACGTGAGCGCGTCGAGCGGGCTTTTGATCTTTTCCTGGAATTGTCCGTTAGGAAAAAACATTCGAAACACGACTTCCTTGGATAAGGCAGGGTGCTCCTCTTTGGCATCGTGCTGAATGATGTGGTCGTATAGACGGACGATTTCGCTCGCGTTTATGGTATTGCTAAAATAAGGAGAAGTCAGGAAAAGCCTTAATTGCTTTCTTTCCGCAATCGTCAGATGATTCAAGACCTCTAAAAGTTTTCGGTGCAACATAGGCGGGCATTCCGGTTTAAATTTTTTTATTTTTTAAAATTTTTCCGGATTTCAGAAAATCAGGAAAAAGCGTAGGAAAAACGAAAAAAACTATGTGCAATTTTTGTGACCAAGTTTGACCAAAATCTTTTTTATCAAACACTAATAAACATGAAATCTTTTCAATTTTCTCCGCTCTTATTCATTGCATTGCTGTGGTCGGGCTTCCTTGCCGCCAAACCAACCGTATGTGAAAAAACAATATTTTCAGTTCCTGTGGGTACGGATCGGGGTTGTCCCGCCCCTGCCCCCGCTTCATTGGTAGCAACTGATGTTACTCCCACCAGCATCTCTTTGGAGTGGACACCGATAGTGGCGCCATCCCTTGTATATTTTAAGGTAGAGAGCTATGACCTTACTGCGGGGGCTGCCCTGCCCAGCTACATTATAACGACCAATTCCTTTACATACACGGGGCTCACCGCCGGGCATACATATCAATTTGGTGTCAGCGCTTCTTACTGTTCTAACGGACCTTTTGGGGGCGTAACGGAGAGCGAAGTGCGTATTCCGACCATTATTATTGACAACATCGTTCAACTCCAATCTCCTTGCACCCTTGGCAATCCTTTATCAACGGGCCAGAATAGAGCCTACAACTTTTGTGTCCAGGAGTCCGGTAGCCCTGAACCTTACACCAATGGCTTTGTGGGAGCCATCACTTTCAACAATCAAGCACTTCAATTCGCCGTAGTGAACTATGGCGGGGACATCATCATAGGAGAGTTAACTACAGATAACCCGAATTTTTCTTTTGAAAAAAATGGCGACTCTGAGGCAATCTGTTACTATGACGTATCAGGAGTGCCAACCACCCCGCTCTTCACCGTTTCCCATGTGAATGGCACTCCGGTACTCCCTGCTCTTAGGATTAAATTCCTTACCAATTGTGGTACTTTTTCTTCTTGCGGGAGTCCTTGCGGTGTGGCGAGCGAGAGGTCAGATGGCGGGTTTGTTGAGGCAGAAAATCCTTCTGAAATTTTTGTGAATCCCCCAGCCCCGAATCCGTTCACTGAATCCACTATATTGCGCTATCAACTTGAAAAAGAAGCATCTGTGGAAGTTGCCTTATACGACGCGACCGGGCGATTGATTCATTTTATCGTGAAAGAGTCTTTGCAAGGAAAAGGTCAGTATGAGGTCATGATTGAAGGAGCGTCGTTGCCAGATGGCGCGTATTTCCTGCACACACAAATTGATGGGCAGAGTAAGGTCTTTTCTCTCGTAAAAAGCAAATAGCGGTACTTGTCACATTTCTGACAACAAGCCCTTTTTCCGGCTTTAACCGGAAAAGGGGCTTGTCTTTTTAGTCAGAAAAAGTTGGCAAATCGTAGTTTTTCAAATGGGGCTGACCCTATCATCTTCGCTTTTACGATTGCGCAATCTTCTCCAATTACCTGATTCACCCAGTTTTTTTCACCCATTAATTTTTCATCATCCATGAGAAAGATTCTCTTTTCATTCGCCCTTCTTACAATCACTGCGCTTTTTTCCTTCTGTGCCAAAGAGGAGACATCGTCAACGCCCTCTACACAAACTCCAAATGACAACGCTCCCGTTACTGAAAGAGGGCCCTGCGACGTGACCGTAACAACCACCGGGCCGATAACATTTTGTGGTTTGCGTCAGAATCAAGCTACCTGCACAAGTTGTTGTGGCGTTTCGGTGATAGGGCTTACTAACCTTCCTTCTCTCAGCGGCAGCGCTGTCAACGTTCAGGGTTTCGGGCCTAATAATTTTTACATAACAAACACGGGTTCCGCCACTGTAACAGTCACAGTCAGCACTTCTGTCAATTCAATTCAGTACACCATAAAACCTGGCGAATGCGCCGTAGGTAGTGTGTCTGAGACCTGTGTGGTATCCCAACTTGCCACGCATTGTTAACGCTTGTGCTGCCAAAACGACAACGCCCCGACTCGAAGATTCGAGCCGGGGCGTTGATTTTTATTTATACCTTAAAAACAATTTACTGCCTTTTTTGATCGGGCGTCGTGGTGCCCGAAGGTTGCGGCTGCGTTGGAGAAGTAGAAGATGGCGATGTCTGTCCTTGCGGAGTAGTGCCGGGTGCGACGCTGGTAGGCGTCACAGAGGTCGGCGTAGAGCCGCCCGGTTGCGTCTGGTTCATGTCCAGTGTTTGACCGTTTTGCGTGCTGGGCACGATGGTTGGTTGTACCACAGGAGCAGTGTTGCCTGGCGTTTGTGGTTGGTAGGCGTCCGCCGGGCGTTGGTAGTCCTGCAGTGAAGGCACATTGAGACCTTGTGGCGAAATAGGCTGGCTCGCAGCAATATGTTCGCCCAGAATCGGGGCGATAGCGAGGCCGACGAGGCAGGACAATTTGATGAGAATGTTCATCGAAGGCCCGGAAGTGTCTTTAAACGGATCACCTACTGTATCGCCAGTCACTGCTGCTTTGTGCGGTTCGGAGCCTTTATAGTAGGTCTGGCCATTGATGTCCACACCTTTTTCAAAAGATTTCTTGGCATTGTCCCATGCGCCACCGGCATTGGACTGGAAAATGGCCCATAAAACACCGCTGACCGTCACGCCAGCCATGTAACCGCCAAGTGCTTCCGCACCCATAACAAAACCGACAATCAAAGGCGTAATGATGGCGATAGCGCCCGGAGGAATCATTTCGCGGAGCGCTGCTTTGGTCGAGATTTCCACACAACGCTGGTAGTCCGCTTTACCCGTCCCTTCCAGCAGACCGGGAATTTCGCGGAACTGACGGCGCACTTCGTTCACCATGTCCATAGCGGCTCTACCCACACTTTGCATGGCAAATGCGGAGAAAACCACCGGAATCATGCCGCCGAGGAAAAGTGCGGCCAACACGTCGGCTTTGAAAATATTAATCCCCTCGATGTGAGTAAAGTCAACATAGGCAGCGAACAGGCCAAGTGCCGTCAAGGCTGCGGAAGCAATGGCGAACCCTTTACCGATGGCCGCTGTCGTGTTGCCCACAGAGTCGAGCACGTCAGTGCGGGAACGGACCTCTTTTGGCAACTCGCTCATTTCGGCGATGCCGCCCGCGTTGTCGGCAATTGGGCCGAAAGCATCAATGGCCAATTGCATGGCCGTCGTCGCCATCATAGCCGAAGCCGCAATGGCCACACCGTAAAAACCTGCCAGCGTGTAAGCGCCCCAGATGGCTCCGGCGAACAGAACGATTGGGAGCCAGGTGGACATCATGCCCGTTGCAAGACCTGCGATGACGTTCGTGGCGTGACCTGTTGCAGATTGTTTCACAATATTCAACACAGGTTTTTTACCCAAACCTGTATAATATTCGGTAATGGCAGAAATCAACGCGCCAACGACAAGACCAACCAACACCGCAAAAAAGACGTTGATGCTCGGCACTTTCATAACGCCCTGCCCAAAGAAAAACATCCCCAGTTCTTTCGGCAACATCCACTGAATCACCGGATAGCAAGCGATGCCGGTGATGATAATGCTCACCCAGTTGCCGCGGTTCAAGGCGCCTTGAACGGTGTCGGCGCTTACTTCATCGCTGTCTTTCACCCGCACAAGCAACATGCCGATGATGGAAAAAACGATGCCCAGGCCAGCAATCAAAATCGGCAAAAGAATAGGTCCGATACCGCCAAATCCGTCGTTGGAAGCATCCGTGTATTTCAATACCGAGTTGCCAAGCACCATTGCAGCCAGCACCGTTGCGACATAAGAGCCGAACAAATCAGCGCCCATACCTGCCACGTCGCCTACGTTGTCGCCTACATTGTCGGCAATAGTGGCCGGGTTACGCGGGTCATCTTCAGGGATTCCGGCTTCTACTTTACCCACAAGGTCGGCGCCTACGTCGGCAGCTTTCGTATAAATACCGCCACCGACACGTGCAAACAACGCGATGGACTCAGCGCCAAGCGAAAAACCCGCCAGCACTTCCAACACCCGCGACATGCCTGCATAGCCCATACCTGCGGCGCCGTATCCGCCCGGCATGAAAAAGTTAAAAAAGAAGGAGAACAAGAGGCTAAGACCCAAAACAGCCAAACCAGCGACGCCGAGGCCCATGACCGAACCGCCCTTGAACGAGACGTTCAATGCTTTGGCCAAACTGGTGCGAGCGGCCTGGGTCGTGCGCACATTGGCCTTCGTGGCAATACGCATACCCGAGTAGCCGGCTA
>Ga0073934_10011269_pt1 | contig 10859 bp, 10 predicted proteins | sample LarsenN4metaG_FD_76834 | JGI IMG/M metagenome (GOLD analysis project Ga0073934, IMG submission 76834) | Hot spring sediment bacterial and archeal communities from British Columbia, Canada, to study Microbial Dark Matter (Phase II) - Larsen... ...
CGAGGTCAGCAACCAGCAACTTGCCCAAGTTCGCCTTCAACCTCACGAATTCCACGGCGACTGGAACTACACCATCCGCCCCCACAAAGTAAAGTAGCCAAGTTATTTTTGCCCGGTCCCTTAGTCTGCGAGGCATGTCGTACGAGCTACCAGCCGTCGAACGCCTACCCCTGCGAGTCCGCTGGTTCGCGCCGTGGAGGTGGCCGCTCTGGACACGGGCTGTGCTGGTCGTGCTGGGACTCGTCACCTATCCAGCGAGCATCGGTCCCGTTGCGTGACTGTACGATCACGGCCTCCTGCCGGCTCCGCTGTTTCCAGTCCAAGAGATTGTGTACTACCCGCTCCAAGGTGCGATGGAGCGGTCAGAAACCGTCTATGAGGTCATGGTCTGGTACCTCAGACTATGGCAATCGCCGAGCGATCCCGCCGGCCTCTCGGGAAGCGCGGAATGAGCGTGACCCACGCCGATTACCCACTACCGACGATTCATTCACAGTTGCAGCCCCGGCCCGTCGTCGGTTATCCTTCGAAACTCAACGGTTAGGAACCAACCGTCCCAACACGCCACGGTATTGTGGCCGGAGATGAGATTCGCGCATGTCGACCAAGTCCACTGTCGAACGGATGAAGCACGTTGAAACGCTGGTGAAGAAGTACGCCGCCAAGCGCGCTGAGCTGAAGGCCAAGGGAGATTGGGCGGCCCTCGATAAGTTGCCGCGCAATTCGAGCCGCACGCGTCTGCGGCGGTTGTGTGCCCTTACCGGCCGGGCCCGCGGTGTGTACCGCAAGTTCAAGCTGGCCCGGCACCAGCTGCGTGACATGGCCCTCGACGGCCTCATTCCTGGGTTGAAGAAGGCGAGCTGGTAGGCGTACTGCCGGGGGCCACGACGCGAACAGCAGACATCCCCGAACGGAGTCGGCGATGCGGACAATTGCCCTCACGTTGTGTGTGGCTCTCTTCCCTGCAGTCGCCAGCGCCGAGAAATATCGCCTCGAAGAGCCGGCCGACGATGCGCGCGTGTACGGCATCGGCATGCGTCTGGACGTCCACGGCCAGGTTCAAACCCGCGGCGAAAATAACAAGACCACCAGTTTTCCCCTCACCGCCGGGGCCGCAATCTCCTACCGCGAGCGGCGGCTCCTCGGAACCGGCGTCGATGCCGAAGCGCTCCGCGGCGTTCGCGATTACGAGCAGGCCCAGGTCGATATCACCGTCGACGAAGAAAAGACCAGCGTCCGCCTGCCGGACGCGCTCAAGCTGTGCGTCGCCCAGGGACGCCCGTCGGGGTTGGAGCTGTACAGCCTGGGTGGTCTGCTGTCGGCCCAGGAACTGGAACTGATCACTCCGCCATCGGACAGCTTGTGCTTTATTGCGCTCTTGCCGCGAAGTGAGGTCGAAATCGGCGACGAATGGACGCCGCCGAACTGGGTGTGCCAATTCCTGTCCCGCCTCGAAGCAGTGACGAAATCGGAGCTGACGTGCCGCCTGGCCGTCGTGCAGAACGACGTTGCCAAAGTGACGTTCACCGGCCAGGCGAGCGGCGCCGTGCAAGGCGCGGCATCAGAAGTCGCCATCACCGGCTCATTCGATTACGACCTGGCAGCAAAGTCGATCTCGGCCGCCGAACTGGTGCAGACGGAACAGCGCGGCATCGGAGTCGTCAGCGTGGGATTGGACGTGAAGGCCCAGGTGCGGATGCTCCGCAAGCCCGCGCAAGTGCCACGAAGACTGGGGGAATCCGCGGTCATCGACGCGGCGACGGGCGAGCCGCCGGCGACGGCGTACCTCTTGCGGTTCGAGTCGCCGTGGAACCTCGGTCTGTTGCATTCGCGGCACTGGCATCTCTTCAAGCAGACCGAACAAGTGGCGATCTTCCGGCTGCTCGACCAGGGGTTGTTCGTCGCCCAGTGCAACCTGTCCCCGATCCCTTCCGCCAGGCCGGGCGAGCACACTAGTGCCCAGGTATTCGAGAACGACATTCGCCAGTCGCTGGGCGACCGGTTGAAGACCATTCATCCCGTCGAGGCGATCCCCACAGGCGACAAGCGGTTCATGCAGCGTGTGGTGGCGGAGGGGGCCGTTGGCGAACGGAATCTCACCTGGATCTATTACCTGCTGGCGGATCCATCCGGAAAGCAGTGTTCGCTGATGTTTGCCGTGGACAGCGGCCAGGTAGAGAAGCTCGGCCAGCGCGACCGCGAGTTCGCCCAGTCGATTCGGTTTGGGGCTCCGGCGACGACGGCCATCCTCAAGAATCCGCCCGCCCGCTGATCTGCGACGCGTGCGGCGTCGGACTGCATCGCCGCTACAATCGCGCCAGCCGGCACGGCTGCGTCCCCACTTCGTGGCCACAGCGATTCCTGTTCGCGCGGCGCACAAGCTAGGTTTCCAGGGAGGCACTTCGCGCAGACATGGCAACGCCGCTTGTGACACCACCGCTGTTACTTTGGACGGGCATTGCCGGCGTGATGCTGCTCGCTGTCGTGGCGGGTTTCGCCGCCGGTCTGGCGTTCGCTCCCTCGTGGCAGGAGTGGCGGCTGAAACGGGCCTGCCGCTCTTTGAAACGACTCTACGAAGCGACGTTCGTTCAAATCGAGCAGTCCGAAGCGCTGTGCCGACAACTGGGTGAATTCCAGAACGAAGTGCTGGCGCCGGCGCAGTGGTCGCGGCTGGACGATGTGGTGCGCCATCTCCAGTCGGCGTGGCATGCCGTCGCAGAGAAGCATCGACCGCAGAACGTCGAGGCGGCCGGCGAGCCGGCGCCGTTCCAGTTGGAATGGAAGCGCGAACCCATCGACTCCGCAACCGGCCTGCCGGACCGTTCGGCATTAGAAGAAAACCTGCAACAGTTGCTCACCATGTCCACGGCCAGTCGGCAGGTGAGCGGCGTCTTGCTCGTTAGTCTCGATAAAGGGGACCAGCTGCAGCGTCGGTTCGGCGCGGACGTGGCCCACCGGTTGGAAGCCCGCCTGGCGACCGTGCTGGTAAAGGCCTCCCGCGATCAGGACCTGGTTTGCCGCATCGGCCCCGGTTCATTTGCCGTGCTGTTGCCCTGCGTGTCTCCGCTGACAGGAGCGCGCGTGGCAGAGACACTGCGCCATGCGGTTCGTCAGCACCGGTTCCGTGCGCAAGAAGCTGGGCCGGAGATTATGGTGACGGCCAGCTTCGGCTTTTCCGCCTGTCTGCCGGGGGATCCGCCGACGCTCGTGCTCGACCGGGCCGGTGCGGCGCTGGCGAAATCGCAGTCGTGCGGACGCAACCAGTTGCACGTGCACGATGCGTACCACCACACCGTCTGCCGCATCGCGTAAGAGACCGCATCTTGTCAGGGTTGGGACGTTCGGTTAACATCATTTTCAGGGTGCAAATGCGTTCGCATGGCGCCTTGATGGCCATTCTGTCTCAACCACGGATGCTTCGATGAGACTTCACTCCCCGTCTCGGGCCGCCGGTTTGCTGACCCTCGCCGTTGTGCTGATTGTTGCATCCACTATGGGGGCGCAGCAGCTTTCGAGCAACGGAACTCCGGACCAGACGGCCCAGCTCGTGGCCCAGATGATCAGCAAGTACCACATCAGCCAGAAGCAGATCGACGACAAAATCTCGCAGATGCTGCTCAAGCGGATGTTCAAGGAGCTTGACCCACAGAAGCTGTATTTCCTGCAAGCCGACGTGGACGAACTCTCCCGCTACCGCGACCACCTCGACGACTTCATTAAGCAGGGCAACGTCGACTTCGCCCGGCAGATGTTCGACTTGTACCGCCAGCGGCTCGACGAACGCGTTGCCATGGCGCACAAGCTGATCGACTCGCCGCACGACTTCACACTCGACGAATCCATGCCGACCGACGGGGACCAGTTATCCTGGTCCGCCGATGTAAAGGAGCTGAACGAGCGCTGGCGGAAGCGGATCAAATACGATCTGTTGCTGTTGAAGCTCGACAAGACCGAGCCTGAAGAGGCCGTGAAGAAGCTGCACAAACGGTACGACACTCTGAAAAAGACCGTTCATGAAATGGACGACGTGGAGGTGCTGGAAATGTACCTTTCGTCGCTTGCGCATTGTTTCGACCCGCATTCGTCGTACATGTCGCCGCAGACCCTTGAAGAGTTCAACATTGTGATGCGGCTGAGCCTGGAGGGGATTGGGGCCCAGCTCAAATCGGAAGACGGTTACACCACGGTGGCCCAGGTGGTTCCCGGCGGGGCCGCGGAGAAGGACGGCCGGCTGAAAGTCGGCGACAAGATCATTGCCGTCCGTCAGGAAGACGGAGACTGGGTTGACATCATTGAGATGAAGCTCAGCCGCGTGGTGCGCCTGATCCGCGGCGACCGAGGCACCACCGTGCACCTGAAGGTTGTCAACGGCGCCGGCGAGACCGTCGAATACGCTCTCGTGCGTCAAACAATCGAGATCAAATCGTCCGAGGTCAAGGGCGAAATTATCGACGTGGGCAAACGAATCACCGGCGCGACGGGCCGTATTGGCGTGATCGACATCCCCTCGTTCTACCGCGACTTCGGCGGCGCACAGCAGGGGTTAGACAACTTCAAGAGCACCGCTCGCGACGTGCATAAAGTGCTCGACAACTTCCGAGCCCAAGGCGGAGTGGACGCCGTTGTGGTCGACCTGCGGATGAACGGCGGCGGCGCGTTAAGCGAAGCCATCGAGGTCTCCGGCCTGTTCATTGACCGCGGCCCCGTGGTGCAGGTCAAGGAGCAGAACGGCCGCACCAAGAGCCACGACGACACCGAGCCGGGCGCTGTCTACGAAGGCCCGCTCGTGGTCTTGTGCAATCGTCTGTCCGCCTCGGCTTCGGAGATCTTCGCGGCAGCCATCAAGGATTACAACCGCGGCATCGTCATCGGTGACACGACCACTCACGGCAAAGGAACTGTTCAGAACGTCATGCCGGTCAGCAACCAACTCTTCCGGCTGCTCGACAGCAACCAGAAAAATCGCGGCGCTCTCAAGCTCACCATTAACCAGTTCTACCGCGTGAACGGCGACAGCACGCAAAACAAGGGGGTCGAATCGGACATCGTCATTCCCTCGCTCATCGACCACATGGACCTCGGCGAGTCATACCTTGAAAATGCCTTGGCATTCGACCGCGTGGAGCCGGTGCGGCACGTGGTGTACGACATGGTGACGCCAGGCCTGGTGAAGGCGTTGCGCGACGCCAGCCAGAGGCGTGTCGCGGCCGATCCGAAGTTCAAGGACACTCTGATGGACATCGACCGCTATGTGGCCCGCAAAAACCGCAAGGCGGTTTCGCTGAACGAAGAAACCCTTCGCAAGGAGCGCGAAGAAGATAAGGCCGCAGACGAGGTCGCAAAGGAGGAAGAGGAAAAGGCCACGGCCCCGGCCGATGCCCCCGTCTTCGCCGAAACCGACTACAACAAGGAAGTGCTGCGGATCGCGCTGGATTACGTGCAGCAATTGCGACAGATCAAAACTGCCGCCGTCCGATGAGCCTTGCAATGCATTCTTATGTCCGGGACACTTCCGAGTGCCCCGGACACTTTTTTGCGCCACCGAAAAACAGGGTCCAGGTCGCTCGAAAGCGATCCGGACACGAGCGACTGGGACACCAGCGTCACGCCGGGGTGTGTTTGAACTTCCGCGGGCGGCCGAACGGCACCCACTCGATCACGTACAGGTCGCCCCGCGAGTCCACCGTCAGCGCGTGCGGCGTCGAGTGCTGACAGACCACTTGCATGCCGGCACGCGGCCTGGGATTCCGTCCTACGCGGGTTGGGCCGGCGCGGCCTTGCGATTGGTTCGCGAAAGGTACGCCAGCAGTCCCATGCCGACGGCGAACAGCACCAGGCTGATCCATTGTGAAATCGTGAGCGACGTGCCCCACTGGCCGTATTCGTCGCCGCGGACAAACTCGATGAGAAACCGAGTTGCGGAGGAGAGCAACAGTCCCAGGGCAAGCACGTCGCCGGAACGGCGACGATGACGGTGATACCACAGCGTGAGTCCCGCGATAAGGAAGCCGTCGATCGCGCTGTAGATCTGCGTGGGATGCAGCGGCGGCGTGTGCGGTGCGTCGGGGGCGAGGAAGCCGCGCTGCACCAGTGCCAGCCAGGGCACGCTTTCCGCCGGAAACTGGACGCACCACGGCAGATCGCAGCGGTCGCCGAAGCAACAGCCGTTCAGCAGACAACCGATCCGGCCAAACCCAATGCCCACGAAAATCGACGGCGTAATCACGTCCGCCAACGTCAGTGGCGGCAGTTTCCGTAGATGGCAGAACGCAAAGTATGCCAACGCGCCGCCGATCAGGCTGCCGTACAACACAATGCCGCCGCTCGACAGGTTGACGACGGCAAACAGAAACTGCGGCAATGTCTGCACGCCGGCAAAGGCAATTTCGTGGTATTGGACCAGGTAAAACGTTCTGGCGCCTCCAATTCCCGCAAGAAACAGCCAGATCGCAAGGTCGCCAATGGTCTCCGGTGGAAACCCTTCCCGCCGGGCACGATGGTTCGCCAACCACATCGCGGCAGCAAATCCCACGACCAGCATGGCGCCGTAGCCGTACAGCGGGGCGCCCTGCGGCGCCATCCGGGGACCGAACACGGGCGCCTGGATAATCGCGACGGCGAGCGCGATCCAGAACGCCGTTGAGAGCGCATCGGGAAGCTGCCATCGCCCCGTTTGTCGGCGGATGTCGTATAGCGTCCACGCGCAGAAGCCCAACCACACCAGCAGCAGCAGTCCCCAGCCAAAAATGGGAAGCCAATAGTCGCCAATCGGAATGCCATCCCAGGGAATGCGGAACAGCACTTGACGCATGGCAAATCGTCCTTGTGTTCAATCACCGTAGGACGGATTTCCAATCCGTCCTCCCACTCGCCGGGATACGGACAGATTGGAAATCCGTTTTACATACGATAAGAAGCCTCATGGCAGCCGCCACACAGCGTTGTCGATCAACCGCGTCGTCCCGACGCGTGCCGCCACCAGGGCCACCATTTCAGATTGCGGCACATCCAACTCGCGAAGCGTCAGTGGATCGACAACCGCGGCGTAATCCAATGTCGCGCCGGGAGTGCTGCGAATCAGTTCCTGCATTGCTGCCGACAAATGTCGCGGATTGGAGTTGCCGCGTCGCAGTTCTTGTTCGCCGCGCTGCAATGCTCGAAACAGGCACAGCCCAGCGACCCGCTCGTTCGGCGCGAGGTACGCGTTGCGGCTGCTGAGCGCCAAGCCGTCGACGTCGCGCACGGTGGGACCATTGCAAATTTCGACGGGCAGATCCAGGTCGCGCACCATCCGCCGGATGATGACCTGCTGCTGGAAATCCTTTTGTCCGAAGTAGGCCACATCGGGCTGCACGATGTGGAACAGTTTCGCCACCACCGTGGCAACGCCGCGGAAGTGCCCCGGCCGGATTGCGCCTTCCCACACCGTCGACAGCTCTTCTACTTCGATGAACGTCGAGGCTCCCGGCGGGTACATTTCCGGCACGCTGGGGTAGAAGACCAAATCGACGCCACAATCGCGGCAGGCCGCGAGATCCTGCTCCTTCGGACGCGGATAGCGCTGCAGGTCTTCGTGTGGACCGAACTGCGTAGGGTTCACAAAGATGCTGACGACAACATAACCGCCATCGCGCCGCGCGGCGTCGATCAGACTGGTATGCCCGGCGTGCAACGCCCCCATGGTGGGAACCAGGCGGATGCAGTGCCCGTTCCGCCGCGCTGCAGCCACGGCCGCCCGGACTTCGACAATTCCTTCCACAACCTCCACGCCAGGCTCCTTCGAGTCGATCCTACATTTCGCTCGAAAGACATTCTAGCGGGCGGCGCCGAACGCGTGAAATCGCCAAACAACTGACGAAAGCCGGAGGGGCAATCGTTCGGCATCGGCTCACGGGAATGCGTAATTGGGGTTTTTGGTGTCGAAATCCCGGTCCGTCAGACCGACGTTCGTCTTGAGCCGGCTGTACGTGTACTCTTCGACGATGGGCGGCGATTTGTCGCCTTTCTGCGGAAAGTCGTACTGCTCCACCCGGACCGGCAGATTCGTCTGTTTGTCGAGGTACAGCCGCGTCATGTGGAACTTGAACTGCTTGCGCGGCTGCGGGTGCTTCGACTCAATAGCCTTCACCTCGGTCTCGCCGAGTTTGGCGCCGGGGTAATACTTCACTTCCGTCTCGCCGTATTTGCCCTCTTCTTCCCACTGAGAGATGACCTGCTCGAGCAGTTTGCGCATGCCGATCATCGTGACGGGGTAGCGGTTGCCGTCCATGGCGCTATCACTGGTGGGGGCCAAGGACACAGTACCCACGATGGACTTGATGCCGGTTTCGTGGGCCATCAGCATGCCGTTGTTCTTGCCGTCCACGTAAATCACTTCTCGGCCCTCGTTCGGCTCGTGAAACAGCAGATAAACCGAAAATGGGCTCTCACGGACCTTGAGGTTCATCTTCGACGTGATCAGCCTCCGGCCGATGCGTTCGCGCTTCTCGAAGAAGGCTTCATAGTCAGCGATGGCATCGAGTGCCTCGCGGGCTTTATAGGCTTGGTCGAGTGCCGGCGCGAGGGGATGTTCTGGATTGATCTTCGCCGGCGACTTCACCGAAGCGGATGTCGCGGGTGTATCGGCGGCCGTTTGTCTGGCGGCCGCAACCAGCATCAGCAAGGCGAGCAGCGCGGCCAACCGGTGCATGGGGACAGTTTGTCCGCTACGAATGCAAAGGGGCATCGTCGTGAAGTCCTCTTCCGTGATCGCAGAATCCTTGCGGCCGGCGAACGGGCATGGTCCGGACCGCATGAAAACGACAACGTACCTTGCCGCACGAAATGCCGCAACCGCGAGTTGCAAAATCCGCGCCGCGCCCGTGTGTCCGGGACGCTCAGAGGAGTCCTGGAACGTCACCGCAGATGCTGCACGATTCGGCGATCGAGGTCCGGCAGCCGGCGCTGAAGGGCGATGCTCAGTGGCGTGGGCTCGCGGCCGGTCGGAATCGTCCCGAGGAACTCTTCCAGCGCCGCGTGCGCTTCCGGTGGACCGTGCAGCATGAAGTGCACCCAGCCCCAGGCATCTCGATAGTCCGATGCCCCCATCGACTTCAGCTCTCGCTTGGCCTCCAACTCGGCGAGGCTCGGGCGATGGCCGAACCAGCCAATAGCCCGCTTCAGTTCACTGCGGTGCGGATGGCCGTTCACGCGCTGACCGACAGGAACCTCGAAATACTCGGCAAGCCCTTCATCGAGCCATATCGGCACGTAGGGCAGCGCATTGTGCAGCAACGCGTGCGTCGTCTCGTGCCGCAAGTCGATGGCCAGAGAACTATTTTGATACGCGAAAACGCGGCTGAAATCGTTCCCGGCGACGAAGAGCGCCTTCCGATCCGTGCCGCCCGCCACTTGTTGCTGCACCTGCTGGCGATAACTGAACCGCGTTCGGAACAGGTAGATGTGAATCGGGCGGTCAGCGCACTTCAAGTTGAGGGTGCACTCGATGTCCTTCTGCAACTCGCCTAACTCCTCGACCAGATACTCCACGTCACGCAGCGGAAATTCGGAATGAAAGAAGTACACGCCCAACTGCTGTTCGTCGGTCCATCGCGCCTCTGCCATAGCAGCAAGGCCCGCCAGAAGAAACAGTGCGACAGCTAGCGAACGGAACATGAGAAGCTTTCGACGATCGCGCGAGCAGTTTTTTCGCTCGTTCCAGGCGGTCGGAAGATCACAGTGACACGGGTCTGTACTCGGCAGGCTGCGCTGGCGTCAAGACGAAGCCTGCCGATGGGCGTCGCGCAAGATGCGGAATCCGTGCCGGCGCTACCGCTTCTTGCACCGCACGATGCGCCGTTGGAAAAAACTACAAAACTCGAATTGCCAGGATTGGCGCGGTCGCCTAGACTTCCGCCCCCTCAACAGATCCAGGGAGGCGGGGTGCCGAGTCTGCTTGGTGCCCCTGAGTTTCCTGGGGGACGTCAAGGAAGACGGCCATGCCCGCTGCATCCCACAGCCCGCTCGCGACGGCGCTGTTGCTGATTCCGATCCTGACGGTGCCGCTGCTGGCCATCTTCGGCGTGCCGGAGATCATGCCCATCGTTCCCAAGGCGCTCGAAGAACGCCGGCCACCAGCCGCGGCGCAAGCCAACGCATCCGAATTCGTGCCTGGCCCAGCACGCAACTGGCAAGACTTTGGCGAGCCTCCAGTCAGTGTCGCATCCGAGCCTCTCGAAAATGCGTGGCCGGATGTGCTGGCCGATTCCACAGCACGTACGGTCGCAGAGCGGCGTGCCGATGCGGTTCGTCAGATCCCAACCAGTCGGTCCTCGTTCAACGATCGCGATGTGGTCGCTTTGGACGCCAACCCGGAGAATCCATCAGCGCCCTCGGAGCTGATGGGGCACGCCTCCAGCAAAGAGAGGCCAACAACGCAACCGCCGCCGGAGATGGCGCTCGGTTACAAGCGTCCGCCGCAACAAACGCCGCCAGTTGTTGTCTCCCCGGCTCGGGTTCCGCGCAACCCCGCGGCCGTACCCGCGGAATCGCTCACCTGGCAAGCGGCGGTGCGGCGGCTGAACGAGCTGGAGATCCGGAACTTCCGCCTGGAGCCCGGCCAGCAATCGGAGTCGTTCGTCTTCATTTGCTCTTACACGCTGCCCGACAATCCGAGAGTCTCCTACCGCTTCGAGGCCGAAGCCGACGAGCCATTGCGGGCCGTAGAGAAAGTCCTCTCCCAAATTGACGCCTGGCTGGCGGCGCGGTAGCAGTCACAGGATGAAGCTCGCTTCGATCGGGCGGATGGAGTTCAGTCTTGGATGATCCACCGCTTAACTTGCCAGCGACCCGGCTGAAGCCGGACTACCCGCAGTTCGGAC
>Ga0073934_10011270_pt1 | contig 10857 bp, 9 predicted proteins | sample LarsenN4metaG_FD_76834 | JGI IMG/M metagenome (GOLD analysis project Ga0073934, IMG submission 76834) | Hot spring sediment bacterial and archeal communities from British Columbia, Canada, to study Microbial Dark Matter (Phase II) - Larsen... ...
CCAAGGCCCCTACCCACCAGAGACGGGGTTTTGGGGGCGGAAAAGTGCGTCCGTTGCACCGTTCACCCACTCAAAACAGCGGGGAGCCGGCATGCCAATTGGCCGCGATCACCTCCTTACCCAGGAGGTTCTGATCGAATCTCTGGAGGAAAAGGCAGAGACCATTTTTAGACCTCTGTTCGATCAGATTTGGAATGGCTGTGGATGGATGCAATCCATCAACTATGACAGCGATGGAAAATGGGGTGGGCGCTCACGATAGCCATGAGAACTTTCCCCGGTATCGACCGGCTCAAAGCCACCCCGGATCAACATTGTACGGTGGACTCGCGATTGTGCTCAAACCGCGGAGGATCTCACCCGTATTTTGCTAGTTTTGGTGGAGGACAACACTGCCTATGCTGCCCAATCACAAAGTGAGCCCGTCAACCACCTGAGCGGGATACCCCGCGACGTCATGGAGACGACTTTCAGTGGCAGCAGGCCCAATGAACACTAGCCACCCCACGGCACCATGCAAACTTCAATTTTATGACCCCCTCGTTCCAAGAGGCCCTCATCAGCCAGATCCCCGCGCTGCGGACGCTTCAGCAACTCGGCTTCAGCTACCTCGGGCCAGAGGAATGCGCGGTGGAACGGAAGGGGAGGCTCGGGCGTGTCCTCCTCGAGAACGTGCTGGCCGGACAACTCCGGCGGCTCAACCGGATCCATTTCAAAGGGCGGGAACTGCCTTTCTCCGAAGAGAACATCGCCCGCGGGATCGAGGCGCTCCGGGACCTCCCGATGGAGGGGCTCGTCCGAACCAGCGAGAAAGTCTATGACCTGCTGACCCTGGGCAAGAGCCTCGACCAGTCCATCGACGGCGAGATCAAGGGGTTCACCCTGCGCTACATCGACTGGCAGAACCCGCTCAACAACCTCTTCCATGTCACGGCCGAGTTCGAGGTGGAGCGGACCGCCAGCCACGAGACCCGGCGTCCGGACATCGTCTGCTTCGTCAACGGCATCCCCTTCGTCGTCATTGAGTGCAAGCGACCCGAGGAGAAGGGCTCGCTCGAACAGGCGATCCACCAGCATCTGCGCAATTGGCAGGAGGACGAGATCCCGCACCTCTTCGTCCACACCCAGCTCGCCCTGGCCCTGAACAAGAACGAGGGGCGGTACGGGACGACCGGCACCCCGCTCAAGTTCTGGTCGAACTGGCGGGAGATGGAGGATACGACCGCCCGGGTCCGCGCGGTCGTCAATAGCCCGGTCCGGCCCGAGGAGCACGCCCGGCTGTTCAGAGGGGCATTCGCCTACACGCGAGAGAGTTTCGAGGAGCAGATGCTCCAAGAGCGTGAGCCGACCCCGCAGGATCACCTGCTCTGGTCGCTCTGCCGTCCGGACCGACTCATCGAGTTGGCCCGGCAGTTCATCCTGTACGACGAGGGAGGCGCGGTGAAGAAAGTGGCCCGTTACCAGCAATACTTCGCCATCAAGGCCACGCTGGAACGCGTCAAGCAGCGGGATGCGCGCGGCCGCCGCAAGGGGGGCGTGATCTGGCAGACCCAGGGCAGCGGCAAATCGCTGGCCATGGTGCTGCTCGGCAAGGCTCTCGCTTTGGACCCTTCAATCCGCAACCCGCGGATCGTGATCGTCACCGACCGGATCGATCTGGACGAGCAGATCACCAAGACCTTCCACCAATGCGGCAAGGATCCGCAACAAGCCAAGACGGGGGCGCATCTCATCGAACTGTTGCGCGACGAGCGCGCCTCGGTGATTACGACGGTGCTCTTCAAATTCGAGACCGCGGCCAAGGCAGCCCGCGATCTCCATCGGCTCCGGGACGACCTGTTCGTCCTCGTGGACGAAGGGCACCGCAGCCAGTACGGCGAGGCCAACATCCAGATGCAGAAGGCGCTCCCGAACGCCTGCTACATCGGATTCACCGGCACTCCGCTGATGAAGGCGGAGAAGAGCACGGCGACCAAGTTCGGCGGGTTCATCGAACCCGCCTACACCATACGGGATGCGGTGGCAGACCGTGCCGTGGTGCCGTTGCTGTACGAGGGGCGGCATGTCCTGCAGGAGGTGAACCGCAAGCCTGTTGACAGGATGTTCGAAGCCCTGTGCGAGGGGCTGACCAAAGAGCAGAAGGCGGATCTGAAACGCAAATTCACCGCGCGCGACGAGCTGAACCGGCTCCAGAGCCGTCTCTACCTGATCGCGTGGGACGTGGGCCAGCATTTCTCCGGGCAGTGGAAAGGGACCGGGTTCAAGGGACAGCTCACCGCCCCCGGCAAGAAAGAGGCGCTCCTGCTGAAGGGGTTCTTCGATCAGTTCGGCAAAGTGACCACCGAAGTCATCATCTCCGGCCCCACCGAGATCGAGAATCCCGAGGAACACCCCGACGCGGAGCGGGATGAGAGCGTCGAGCGTTTCTGGAAGTCGATGATGGCGAAGTATGGGACCGAGAAGGAATACAACCGCCGGATCATCGACGCCTTCAAGAAGGGGGAGGATCCGGAGCTGCTCATCGTGGTGGACAAACTGCTCACCGGGTTCGACGCGCCGCGCAACACCGTGCTCTACATCGCCCGGAACCTCAAAGGGCATACGCTGCTCCAAGCCATCGCCCGCGTGAACCGGCTCCATCCGGGGAAGGACCACGGCCACATCATCGACTACTACGGCGTGGTGGCGGAGCTGCACGATGCGCTGGAGCTCTACAGCAGCCTTGACGGGCAGTTCGACGCGGAAGACCTCGAAGGCACGCTGACCACCATCGCGGAGGAGATCAAGAAGCTGCCCGAGCTCCACGACGCGCTCTGGGACCATTTCAAGCACCTGCCCAACAAGCGGGATGAAGAGGCCTTCGAACTGGCGCTGGAGCCGAAGGAGAAGCGGGAAGCATTCTACACCTGCCTCTGGCGGTTCTGCCGAGTCCTCAAACTCGCGTCGTCGAGCATCCACTGGGTCATGGCCACCCCGCCGGAGACCGCCGCCCGCTACAAGGCGGATGCGGCCTTCTTCCAGAAATTGCGGGCCAGCGTGAAACTGCGCTACGCGGAGGAGATCGATTACCGCGACTACGAAAAGCAGATTCAAAAGATGCTGAACACCTACGTCCAGGCCGAGCAGGTGATCCGCGTCACGGACCCGGTGAACATCTTCGAGCGCGAAGCGTTCGCGGCCGAGGTGGAGCGGATGCAGTCCCCGCGAGCCAAAGCGGACACGATCGCGAACCGGACCAAGCGGACGATCATCGAGCGGATGGAGGAGGATCCGTTCTTTTACCGGAAGCTCTCCGCGCTGCTCCAGCAGGCCATCGAGGATTACAAGGCCCAGCGGCTCAGCGAAGCGGAGTATCTGGCCAAGGTGACCGAACTTATGGAGCAGGTCCGGGGCGGGCAGGCCCGCGACATCCCCGACTCGCTCAAGCAGAGTGATCTCTCCCGGGCGCTCTTCGGGGCGCTACGGGAACACATCGGCGACGCCTTCTCGCCCACGGGCGAGACGGTTAGCAACCGCACGAGGGAGGAAAGCCCCGCGTATGGGGAAGGACCCGGATCCGACACCGCCCCTCGGGAGGATCTGCTGGCGGAAGCAGCGGTCGCCATGGATGGCATCATCCGGAAGCACGCGGTGGTCCGCTGGAGGGAAAGCATCGATGCCCAGAACCGGATGCGGAACGATCTCGACGATTACCTGTTCGATCTTCAGAGCCGAAAGGGGATCCGGCTGACGTTCTCCCAGATGGATGCCCTGATCGAGTCGGCACTCCGGATCGCCATGCACCGGACCGATGACCTCTAGAGGCAGGCCGATCGCCACCGCGGCGGGCCCAGCCCGGCTCAAACGAAGCCCGCGCCGTACCTTGGCGATCTCCGTGCTCCCGGACGGGACGCTTGAACTCGTCGCACCCCGCCGCACCGGGCTGGAAGCGATCCGCGAACGGGTGGCGAAGCGGCTGGGCTGGATCGAGCGGCAGCGGCGGATGTTCCGGGAACTCAATCTCCATCGTCCCGCCCGGCGTTACGTGAGCGGGGCAACCCATCAGTACCTCGGACGCCAGTACCGGCTGAAGCTCTCGAAGGCCTCGCGGGCCGGAGTGGCGTTGCGAGGTGGATTCCTGATTGTCAGCACCCCCTCGGGCACCCCAGCCGCGGTCCGGCTCTCCCTGAACCGATGGTACCGGCGACGGGCGGAGGAGGTTTTACCTCAACGGGTCGCGGGGTGGCGCGAGTGGTGCCTCACACGCAAACTGCCCGAACCGACCACCCGGCTGCGATCCATGCCGAAACGTTGGGGAAGCGCCGCCCCGGATGGGGTCATCTCGCTCAATCCGGACCTGATCCGGGCACCGTCCGCCTGTATCGACTACGTCGTGGCACACGAGATCTGCCATCTCGCACACCCGAACCACGGGCCGGCGTTCCGCCGGTTGCTCGGCGTGCTGTGCCCGCCGTGGGAGGATTTAAAGCGCCGGCTGGAACGTCTGGATTGAGTCAATCCAGCAACTGATACCAGTTGTTCCGGCGGCGCGGTTCGTAGCCGGCTTCGCGGATCAGGGTCTCGATTTCTTCCTTCTGGAGACGGAAGGAGGCGCCGGCGGGGGTGACGACGTTTTCCTCCATCATGACGCTGCCGAAATCGTTGGCGCCGTACGCGAGGGCGATCTGCCCGATCTTGGGGCCCTGCGTGACCCAGGAGCTCTGGACGTTCGGGAAGTTGTCGAGGTAGATGCGGGAGAGCGCCTGCATCCGGAGATACTCGGCGGCCCCCACCTTCTCCGCGCGCAGCCGGTTGTTCTCGGGCTGGAAGGTCCAGCAGATAAACGCCGTGAACCCGCCGGTCTCCTCCTGCACCTCGCGCAACCGTCGCAGATGTTCGATCCGATCCTCCACCGTCTCCACATGCCCGAACATCATGGTGGCGCTCGAGTTGAGCCCGAGATCGTGGGCGATTCGCATGACTTCGAGCCACTGGTCGGAGTTGCATTTGAGCGGCGCAATCCGGTCGCGGACGCGATCGACCAGGATCTCCCCGCCCCCGCCGGGGATGGAGCCGAGCCCGGCTTCCTTGAACCGCGCGATCACCTCGCGCAACGGCATCTGGAACACCTCCGCGAAATGGTTGAACTCCGGCGGGCTGAACCCGTGGACGTTGATGTGCGGGAATTTCTCCCGGATATGCCCGAGCAGATCGAGGTAGTACTCGATCCCGAGCTTCGGGTGATGCCCGCCCTGGAGCAGCACCTGCACGCCGCCGATCGCGCTCAGCTCGCCCAGCTTGGCGTCGATCTCCTCGTGCCCCAGGACGTAATGGTCGGCGTCTTTCTCGGTCCGGTAGAACGCGCAGAACTTGCAGTAGACGTTGCAGACGTTGGTGTAGTTGACGTTGCGATCGATGATGTAGGTGACGATCTCGTTCCCGCGTCCATCGTAGGCATCGGCTTTGATCTGCCGGCGCCGGGCGGTGGCCAATTCGCCCAGCTCCTCGAGCGGGGCCCGGTAGAGCTCAAGCGCGTCGGCATCGGAGATCCGCTCCCCGTCGAGCACCTTGTCGTAAATGGAATCGGCAACCGCGACCATGATGAAGCGACTATAGAGCGGACGGACGGTTTGGCAACCAGACCGCGTTCCGGCGCCGTTCCTGCAACGCGGCCACGGGCTCCGCCCGGGATCAGACGATCCCGAGCCCTTTGAGGATCGCGAGCATGATGGAGGCCGCCATGATCGATCCGATCTGGCCGCCGGTGTTGGCCGCGACGGCATGCATCAGGAGATGGTTCTGCCGACTCGCTTTCAGGCCCTCGTTCTGGACGAGCCGGGCCGCCATCGGGTAAGCGGAAATCCCGGCGGCGCCGAGCAGCGGATTGATCTTCCCGCCGGAGAGCGCGTACCAGAGCTTCCCGAACAGCACGCCGCCGGCGGTGTCCACGATGATGGCCACCAGGCCGAGCGCGAAGATCATGATGGTCTGGGGCCTCAGGAACTGCTCGGCCCCCATGGTCCCGCCGATCGCGAGGCCCAGGAACAGGGTGGAGATGTTGGCGATCTCGTTCTCGCTGGCCTTCACCAGGCGCGGCACCACACCGGTCACCTTCATGAAGTTGCCGAGCATGATCGTCCCCATGAGCGGAAGCCCTTTGGGAGCCACCAGCCCGACAATCGCGGTCGCCACCAGCGGGAACAGCAGGAGGACGGGACGCGAAACGGTGCTCTTGAAGGAAGGCATGTGGACCGCGCGCTCCTTGTGGGTGGTGAGCGCGCGCATGATCGGGGGTTGGATGACCGGCACCAGCGCCATGTAGGAATAGGCCGCGACCGAGAGCGGTCCGAGCAGCTCCTTGGAATACATCGAGGCGACGTAGATCACCGTCGGACCATCGCACGCGCCGATCACCCCGATGCAGACCGCTTCGCGCTGGGAAAAGCCGAGCAGCAGGGCGAGGCCGAGCGTGAGAAAGATCCCGAGCTGGCCCGCGGCGCCGAACAGCAGCAGGCGCGGGTTCGCGAGCATCGGCGTGAAATCGATCATCGTCCCGATCCCGATGAAGATGAAGAGCGGGAAGAGCTCGGTGACGATCCCGAAATCGTAGATCACCTTGAGCATGCCATGCTCCTGGAAAAGCTCGCTGAGCGGGAGGTTGACCAGCATGCAACCGAAACCGATCGGGAGGAGGAGGAGCGGCTCGACCTCCTTCACCACGGCGAGATACAGCAGCGCTCCGCCCACCGCCAGCATCACCAGGGCCTGGAGCCCCGCCGTGGTGCCGAGGAATGCGAATCCCTCGCCGAGGCTCTGCAGGGCGCTCCAGATAGCGGAGGTCATGGTTTGGACTCCTTCTCTTTGGCCGGTTCCGGCGGGAAAAAGGCCCGCAGCAGATCGATCACGAGGGTCAGCAACCAAAGCGTCAGCATGGTGCCGCCCATGCCGACGATCAGCATCGTGAATCCAAAGGTGAGGTTGTCCATGGGGGTGTCAGGGTTCGGGGAGCGCTTCAGGAAAAACCTCGGCAGCCGGCACGGACAGCACAGGCTCCACGGACGTGGCGGCGTGGGCGGGTTGCATAGGTTTCGAGATTACGGCGATTACCGAACCACAGAAAAATGTTCGTTCTGAAGTTTGTCTTATGTATGAGCCAACCGCCACGAAAAATGCAAGACATTATTCCAATTAATGATGATGCCTTCGATCAGCCGCGGCCTCGGACGGTTTGCAGCCGCCGGCACTACTCGGGCCGATCCGGTGCGGAATCCGGACCCGTCCGCTGCTTCTCGTGTTCCACCTCCTCGGCGATCACCACGGAGAGGATGATCGAGAAGGCCAGAGTGGCTCCGATGACCAGCAGCGAGACCCAGGTGTGGGTCTTGAAGAAGTGCTCGGTCGGGGCATGGAGTCCCGCGAGCATTTTCGCCCCGATGAAGAACAGGACCAGGCTGACACCGTGCTTCAGGAACCGGAAGAGGTTCATGACGCCCCGGATCGCGAAGAAGAGCGAGACCAGGCCGAGCACGGCGAAGACATTGGAGGTGATGACGACGAAAGGGTCGGTGCTGATCCCCATGATCGCGGGGATCGAGTCGATGGCGAACAGGACGTCGGTGCTGCCGATCACCAGGAAGACCAGGAAAAGCGGGGTGATCCGCAGGGCGCCCTGGGCGCGGGTCATCAACCGCGTGGTGTTCATGTCGGGATCGAGGGGCAGCCACCGGGAGGCGAGGCGGTAGAGGAGATTCTGCTTCGGATCCACCTGATCCCCCTCCTCCGCGAAGAGCATTTTGCAGGCCGTCCAGATAAGGAGCGCACCGAACGCGTAGAGCAACCAGTGGAACCGCGTGATGAGCGCGATGCCGAACAGAATGAACAGCACCCGCAAAAAGATGGAAAGCAGGATGCCGAGTTTGATGAGCTTGGGTTGCTGGAACTCCTGAACCCCCATCAGGGAGAAAATCATGATGAAAACGAACAAGTTATCCACGGAGAGCGAGTATTCCGTCAGATAACCGGCAATGAAGAGCGGCGCGAGGTCCCGTCCCTGGGGATGCCAGAGATAGATCGCCAGACCGTACACCAGCGCGATCGAGACCCAGATCGAAGTCCAGAAGAGCGCGGTCTTCAGCCCGGCTTTGCCGTGGCGATGCGTGGTCGCGAAAATATCGATCGCGGTTACGACGAGGAAGATCGCCGCAAAACTCAGCCAGAAAAGGTGCGGAATGGTCATACACCCGCCAGGGGCGCCCGCGGACTCCGCTCGGGGCTCCGGTTCGGAAACCGAGAGCGCAGCCCGAGCCTGTCCGGACCGCATACCGGTTACAAGCAGATAAGCAGACCGCTTGGAAACAACGAACGAAAGGCAGGAGTGGTCACATTTCCACTGGCCAGTTCGAGGCTGTGGGAAAATGTCCACCCGGACCGACAGCCGGGATGACCGCCATCCCTTAACCACTCGTGTCCGAAACCTAAACATCCCCTCCCGCGTCCGACTTGGCACGCCTCATGCTTCATCCGCTGGCGACGCGTTTCGCGAGCCATGTCGCCGGGGTTGTGAAGGGATCCAAGGGATCACAACCCCGGCGCGGTATCGCGGACGGTCACCAGGGTTGGGCGTGCAGACTGCACCCCTCCCCGGTCACACCAACCCTAAGGAGACAAGGAACCATGCACACATTGACACGAAAACTCGGACTGCTCGCGCTGGCGGGCATTCTGACTTGGTCGGCAGCGGGGGGCGCGGCGACCGGGTGGGCGGAAGAGGCGGCGGCGCCAGCCCCCACATTGGAACAGCGAGTAGCAGGGATCGAAGCCTATTTCGGCAACATCGATCCCTCCGCTCCGCTCAAAGGAGAAGACGGATCGATCCCGGAAGGGCTGACCACCGCAACCGTGGGGGTGGCGGGTCCGGGTCACAACGCGTGGTTGATGGCTTCGGCCGCGCTGGTGCTCTTCATGACCCTGCCCGGCCTCGCCCTCTTCTACGGTGGTCTTGTCCGGTCCAAGAACGTTCTCTCCGTGGTCGCCCAGTGCTTCGGGGCGGCGGGGCTCGTGACGATTCTCTGGGTGATCTGTGGCTACACGATCGTATTCGGTGAAGGCGGCACCCCGTTCCTCGGGTCCATGAAACACCTCTTCATGGAAGGCGTCGGCGGCGCCCCGGACACCAACTACTGCTACTGGGTCAGCGAGAATGTCTTCTCGATGTTCCAGCTGATGTTCGCCATCATCACCCCGGCCCTGATCGTCGGGGCGATCGCCGAGCGCATGAAGTTCTCGGCGGTGATGCTCTTCATCGGCGCCTGGATGTTCCTGGTTTACTTCCCGCTCGCCCACATGGTCTGGGGCGTGGACGGTCTGATGAACGGCGTCTGGAACGGCGCCGCGAAGATCAAGGCGATCGACTTCGCCGGCGGCACCGTGGTCCACATGAGCTCGGGATGGTCCGCGCTGGTGCTCTGCCTCATCCTCGGGCCGCGCATGGGCTTCAAGAAGGAGCCGATGCCCCCGCACAGCATGGTCCTCTGCGCCATCGGCACCGGCATGCTCTGGGTCGGCTGGTACGGCTTCAACGCCGGCTCCGCCCTCGCCGCCGACGGTCTCGCCGCCCAGGCTTTCACGACCACCACCGTGGCCGCGGCCGTCGCGTCCTTCGTCTGGGCCGCCCTCGAATACGTCACCCGCGGCAAGGCCAGCATCCTGGGCTTCTGCTCGGGCGCAGTCGCCGGACTCGTGGTGATCACTCCCGCCGCGGGATTCGTGAGCGTCAAGAGCGCGCTGATCATCGGCGTCCTGGCCGGTCTGGTGCCCTTCTTCGCCTGCACCAAGCTCAAGTCCATGCTCGGCTATGACGATGCGTTGGACACCTTCGGCATCCATGCGGTCGGCGGCACCCTCGGCGCCCTGGTCACCGGCATCTTTGCCAGCGGCTCGGTCAACGCCAACCTGACCGAGGCCAACACCTACGCGAAAGACAACGGCCTGGCCGCCATCGTCGCCAATGGCGGACTCTGGATCGAACAGGTCAAAGCCATGGGCATCACCATCGTGATCTCCGTGGTCGCCACCGCGATCATCGCATTCGCCATCAAGGCGATCATCGGGCTGCGCCCGGCCCCCGAGGCCGAATCGCAGGGCTTGGACATCAACGACCATGGCGAGGAGGGCTACATCCTCTGATCCACCCGGGGAGGCCGGGCGATCCCCAGCCTCCCCAACCATCTACCTAAGGGAAATCACCCATGAAAAAAATCGAAGCCATCATCAAGCCCTTCAAGCTGGAAGAGGTGAAGGAAGCCCTCGCCGAACTCGGCATCGAAGGCATGACCGTCAGCGAGGTCAAAGGGTTCGGGCGCCAGAAAGGCCATACCGAAATCTATCGCGGCAGCGAATACACCGTCGATTTCCTGCCCAAGATCAAACTCGAAGTGGTGCTGGCCGACTCGCTGCTCGATAGCGCGATCGGCGCGGTGCTCAAGGCGGCCAAGACCGGCAAGATCGGCGACGGCAAGGTGTTCGTGCTGCCGGTCGAAGAAGCGGTCCGGATCCGCACGGAAGAGAAGGGCGACTCCGCCATCTGAGTCCGCCAGACCGATTGGTTCAGGGAGACAGGGGAACACAGGGCGCGGCGGCGGGGGCTTCGGCTCCCGCCGCCGCAGGGCTTTTGGGGGTTAACGCGTGGGGTCAGGGGCCCCCTCCGGACCGCGGTACGCGGTCCCTCCCGGGAGCGGCAGTTTGAAACTGCCGTCCACCCACCCCGCCGCAGGCGGCTGACACCGGACGGCTCGCAACGCCTTCGCACACCGCCATCGCTTCCATCGAGGATGCGGGAGCGCCACGCGCGAAGACGGCGGTTGCAAACCGCCGCTCCAG
>Ga0073934_10011271_pt1 | contig 10857 bp, 12 predicted proteins | sample LarsenN4metaG_FD_76834 | JGI IMG/M metagenome (GOLD analysis project Ga0073934, IMG submission 76834) | Hot spring sediment bacterial and archeal communities from British Columbia, Canada, to study Microbial Dark Matter (Phase II) - Larsen... ...
AGCACCGAGCCGGTCTCGACCAGAATGTACCAGCCGAGAATCAGCATCTCCATTTCGAAGGCCCACGACGTCAGCAGGTCGGACGGCCACTGGAAACGGAAGCTGCGGACGCGGAACGGCGACAGCGCGAGGGGCAGCGGCATCTGTCCTGGTTTCCTCCACTGCCGCCGCGCGGACGGCGCTTGTTCTTCCGCCGGACAGGCGGTGCCTCCTACCGCTTCCCGCTTGCGGGGAGAGGTCGGCGCAAATCGAGCGCAGCGAGATTACGCCGGGTGGGGGTGACTGTCCGCAAAACCGGAACGTGGAAACTCCCCCTCACCCGACCTCCTCGCATCGCTTTGATTTCGACCCCTCCGCGCCAGCGGGGGGAAGCAGGCGGCGGCACGCTCAGCGCTCATATCGCTGCCGCCACGGCCTTGCCGGCACTTTCCGTATCCGCGCTCCCGGCGAGATCGCGGGTGCGCAGCTTCGGCTCCCGCAAGGTGCGCTCGATCGCGGCGACGATGGCGGCGGCCGCCTCCGGCTCGCCGAGATGCTCGAGCATCATCGCGCCCGACCAGATCTGTCCGACCGGGTTGGCGATCCCCTGCCCGGCGATATCGGGCGCCGAGCCGTGTACCGGCTCGAATACCGACGGAAACACCCGCTCAGGGTTTATGTTGCCGGAGGGCGCAATGCCGATGGTGCCGGTGCAGGCAGGACCGAGGTCGGAGAGAATGTCGCCGAACAGGTTCGATGCCACCACGACGTTGAAGCGGTGCGGGTTGAGCACGAAGTGCGCGCACAGGATATCGATGTGGTACTTGTCCCACTTCACGTCGGGATAGTTCTTCGCCATCGCCTCCACGCGCTCGTCCCAGTACGGCATCGTGATGGCGATGCCGTTCGACTTGGTCGCGGACGTGAGATGCTTCTTCGGCGATTTCTGCGCCAGATCGAAGGCATATTTCAGCACCCGATCGACGCCGATGCGCGACAGCACCGTCTCCTGCACGACGACCTCGCGCTCCGTGCCGGCAAACATGCGCCCGCCGATCGCGGAATATTCGCCCTCGGTGTTCTCGCGCACCACCCAGAAATCGATATCACCGGGCTGGCGGCCGGCAAGCGGCGACGGTACTCCCGGCATCAACCGCACTGGGCGCAGGTTGACGTACTGGTCGAACTCGCGCCGCCATTTGATGAGCGAGCCCCAGAGCGAGACGTGGTCCGGCACCTTGGCCGGCCAGCCGACCGCACCGAAATAGATTGCATCGTAGCGGGCGAGCGTCTCCTTCCAGTCCGCCGGCATCATGTCGCCGTGCTTGAGGTAGTAGTCGCAGGAGGCGAAATCGAACCAGTCGAGCTTGATTGCGAAGCCGTGCTTGGCCGAAGCCTTCTCCAGCACGCGGACGCCCTCCGGCATCACCTCTTTGCCAATGCCGTCCCCGGGGATCACGGCGATGCGGTAGAATTTGTTCTGCATGATCGACTCGCGGTCGCGGTGGGACGGCGAGGGTTGCACAGGACCGGCCGCCGGGAAAGCCCGGCCGCAGCGGACTGCATGCCTGGACCGCGGCTACGACCCGGAGTCATTGGTCCGCGAAACGCTGCGGCGTTCCCCGCACGCAATGCAGCACGGAGTGCTGCATTGCAGATGCGGGGTCCCGGTTCCCGGCTGCCGCGGAAGACACCGGGGTCATGCCGACTGTCAGGCGGCATGGGTTCTGTCCCGCAGCGCCCACGCCCTCTTCCTACGGAGCTTGCCCATCCGCAGGCCCATGGACCGAGCCCTTGCCGCCCAGCCCAACCGGAGGGTGATGCAGATCGCGATATACACGCGCCCGGATCGGCGTCAGGATGGACCGCGAGAGTCATCATCGGAATGACTCGCACAGGGGGAGGACTTCGGCATGTGCGTACTGTGCGCTCAAGGTCGGCCGCAGAACCATTTCGCTTCGCGGCGCAATTTCCTCAAGGCATCGGCGGCAACCGGCGCCGCCGCGGGGCTTCCGCTGTTCGCGGCGGCGCCCGCTGCCGCGGCCGGCGACGATCCGCCCGCCGACTCCGGTACGCGCGGCCGGCGCATCGTGATCCGCGGCGGCTCCGTGCTGTCGATGGACGATACGGTCGGCAATCATGTCAAGGCGGACGTGCTGATCGTCGGCAACAAGATCGCGGCCATCGGCCAGAGTGTGCACGCGGGCGACGCCTTCGAGATCGATGCTCGCGGCAAGATCGTGATGCCCGGCTTCATCGATACCCACCACCATCTGTTCGAGACGGCGCTGCGCAGCTTCCTCGCCGACGGCATCCTCCTGCCGGATGGCACCCCGCAGGGCGTGATCAACTATTTCGAGTACATCCTGCTGAAGTTCGCGCCGGTCTACACCCCGCAGGACATCTACATCAACATCCTGTTCGGGGCGCTCAGCGCACTGCATGCCGGCGTCACCACGGTGCACGACATCTCGCAGATCCATCATTCGCCGCAGCATTCCAACGCCGCGGTGAAGGCGCTGTTCGATTCCGGCGCGCGCGCCGTGTTCGGCTACTTCGAGAGCGCGGGCGGCGTTGCCGGCAACCAGTATCCGCAGGACGCAAAGCGCCTGAAGCGGCGATTCTTCTCCTCGAACGACCAGCTCGTCACCATGATCATGGGCGGCGAAATCTACCTGCCCGGCTTCGAGACCGCCTGGGAGATCGGCCGCGATCTCGGCCTGCAGATCGCCGCGCACATCGTCGGCACGTTCGGCATGGCACCCACCTTCGATAACCTCGCGACCAACAACCAGTTCGGGCCGGACAACCTGTTCATCCACATGACCGGCATGTCCGACATGGCCTGGCAGAAGGCGGCCGACGCCGGCGCGCATGTCTCGCTCGCGGTGCCGATCGAGATGAACATGCGGCACGGCATGCCGCCGATCCAGAAGTCGCTCGATCTCGGCTTCGAGCCCTCGCTCAGCTCGGACGTGGAGTGCACGCTGACGGCCGACTTCTTCACACAGATGCGCTCCTGCATGAACCTGCAGCGCATGTTCATCAACCAGGCGGTGCTCGACGGGACAGATCCGGCCACCCTGCCCGCGCTGCTCAAGTCGATCGACGTGCTCCGGTTCGCCACCATCAACGGCGCCAAGGACCTGCGGCTCGATCTCAAGACCGGCTCGCTGCGCCCGAACAAGGAGGCCGACATCATCATTCTCGATGCCGGCGCGATCAACGTCACGCCGCTCAACCATGTGCCGGGCGCGGTGGTGTCGCTGATGGACCGCAGCAACGTCGAGACCGTGATGGTCGCCGGCAAGATCCGCAAGTGGAGGGGCAAGATGGTCGGCGTCGACCTTGCCAGCCTGCGCAACAAGCTCGAGAAATCGCGCGACGCGGTGTTCGCCGCGGCGGGGGTCCCGCAGGACCTGTTCCGCCCGAACTGACGGCGCACGACGCCGCGGCGCGCGGGGCGGCTCGGCGCTTCGTCGCGCCCCTCCGATCTGCCGCTGTGGCGGGCGGAGCGGCCATCTGTCCGTGAAGGCGACCTTCGCCCCCGGCGTCACGAACGCGGCAGCGAAGGTGCGCCGCATCCAGGTCCACGCGCGGACGCGTGATGAGCCGCGCTCGCGCAGGGCCGGGCCGGCCAACCGCGGCCACTCCACTCGGCGGGCGATTGGCGGTTGTTCTGCATTCTTCCGTCGGCGGAAAGCCGGCGTCAAGCATCGATGCAGACGTGACCGGGGTGGGGCCGCGCGCGACGGAAATGCGCGGTCCGCCCTTCCCGTGCCGCGCAAAGATCGCTACGCGTAGGCATGACGCCTGTCCGATAGCGCACCCTTTCGCAGCCATGGCCCTGCCGATCAACGTCTTCGATGCCGCGGTCTGCCTTTTTCTGATCGTCGCCATCGTCTTCGGCTTCCGTTCCGGGCTGCTGCGCAGCCTCGCCACCATCCTCGGCTACGTTGCCGCCGTGCCGATCACGGTGACGCTGGTGCCGCAGCTCGCACAATTGCTCGTTGCCCAGTTCCAGATGCCGTCAGGGCAGATCCTGCTGGTCGTGTTCGCGGTCTTCGCGGCGATCGGGATGGCGCTCAGCGCGCTGCTGCGGCGCGTCGTCAGCCTCGTCGTCGGGGCGCGAGCGAGCCTGCCGGACCGCGTGTTCGGCGCGCTCCTCGGCGCGGCGCGGATCGGGCTGCTGGCGGTGCTCATGGTGCTGATCTTCGACCGCATCATCCCGCCCGGCCGCGACCCGCCTTTCCTCGCGGACTCGCGGCTGCGCCCGATCCTGTCGAAGGCCGGCCAAGCCGGGCTGAAGTCGCTGCCGCCCGAGGTCGAGGAATTCATCGATCGCCTGAAGCAAGCACATCGCATCTAGCGGACAGTCGGCATGCCCAAGCGCTCCGTCACGTCGCCGCGCATCCATCGCAGCGCGCTTCCCTTCGCGCAGGCGACCGTCGCCGGCGGCTTCATGTTCGTCGCCTGCATCGGCACCGACCGCGAGGGGCGCCTCGCATCGGGCGACGTGCGCGCGCAGACGCGGCAGTGTCTCGACAACATCCGCGCGCTGATCGAGGAGGCCGGCGGCACGCTCGCCGACGTGGTCAAATGCACCGTCTACGTCACCAGCCGCGCCGACTGGCAGCCGATGAACGAGGTCTATTTCGGCTATTTCGGCGATGATCAGCCGCACCGCGTCTCGTGCATCGTCAGCGGCCTCGGCGACCCCGAATGCCTGGTCGAGATCGACGCGACGGTCTATCTCGGCGAATGATCGCGTCGCGCGCGAACGCTCGCGCGCGAACGCTAATGCAGGAAATCGAGGAAATCGCGGTCCTGGATCCCGCTGCTCAGGTCGGAATTCATCTCCTCGATCAGCGCGCGCATCGCGGTCGCGCCGGCCGACGCCCCTGACGAACCGGGCACGCCCGGCAGGCCGGGCGGCGGTGACACCATGTCCTGGTAGGTCCGCATCGCCCGCTGATCGCCGACCATGACGCATTTGCAATAGTCGGGGTCGGCGTAGAGAAAATAGCGAACCCCGTCGGGCCTGGTGCGCGCGACCAGTTTGTGCGGCGGCAGGTGCCTGAGGCGCGCCATCTTCTCCGGTGTGTTCGCCGGGCGCATGACGAAGCCCGCGTTGGCGAGCCGCATGTCGGTGCGCTCCTGCGCCAGCGCCGGTTCGCCCGCAAGCCCGCAGGCGACCAACATCAGGATCCGCGCATCGGCTGTCCGCATCCGCCGCCCCTTCTGCTCGAAGCTTCACGCAGAATCCTATTCCGAGCGCGTTAAGGCAAGCCTATCGTGACCGCTCTCCGCACGCCGCGAGGTCCCGACATGCGCGAACCGGCTCCGATCCATGCCATGCTTCCCCGACTGCTGCTCGCAGCCGCTATTCTCTCTGCCGTGCCCGCCGCCGCCCAGGCGCCCGGCTATCCCCTCGCCCCGTTGCTGTCGAGCGGCACGAGCATCGTCGGGGAAACCATCCGCTACCCGACCGGCGGGCCCGCGCGGGTGACGGCGGCGATCGTCACGCTGGCGCCCGGCGGCAGGACGATTGCGCACAAGCACGGCGTGCCGCTGTTCGCCTATATCCTCGACGGCGAACTGACGGTCGACTACGGCACGCACGGAACGCGCACCTACCAGCAGGGACAGGCCTTCATGGAGGCGATGGACGTGGTTCATGTCGGTATCAACACCGGCAGCCGGCCGGTGCGCATTCTCGCGGTCTACATAGGCGCACAGGGCGCGAGCGATGTCATTCCGGCGCAGTAGCGGCGGGAGCGCCCTGCGTCATTTCTCCCGGCCGGCGGCGGTTGCGTTCTGCTATAGTCCGCTTGGCAGCAACCCGGGCGCCAACCGGGGCCGGAAGCGTTCCAGCGGGAGGACAACCATGTTTCGATCGGCCTTGCGCGCGAGCGTCAGCGCAGCAGCCCTGTGCATTGCCGTGCCCCCGGGAGCGCGCGCGGATGCGGTTGCCGATTTCTACAAAGGCAAGGAGCTCACCATCAACATCGGCTACGGCGCGGGCGGCGGCTACGACACGACGACCCGCATTTTCGCTCGCCATTTCGGCAAGCACATCCCGGGCAACCCGACCGTGCTCGTGCAGAACATGCCCGGCGCCGGCTCGATGGTCGCCGCGAACCACGCTTTCAACGTCGCCCCGAAGGACGGGACCGTGCTTGCAGTGTTCGCATCCTCGACCGCTCTCGAGCCGCTGTTCGGCAACAAGCAGGCGCGCTACGATCCGCGCCAGTTCGAATGGGTGGGCAGCCTGCACCGCGACATCGCCAGCTGCGCGATCTGGAAGGGCGGCGGGCAGGGCATCAAGCTGCTGCCGGACCTGATCAATGCCAAGAAGACGGTGCTGTTCGGCTCAACCTCGCCAACCGCCATCACCAGCCAGCATCCGCTGTTCCTCAAGAACATGCTCGGCGCCAACCTGCGGGTGATCTACGGCTACAAGGGCACCAAGGACGTTTCGCTCGCCATGCAGCGCGGCGAAGTGGACGGAAGCTGCGGGATGTTCGAATCCTCGGTGCGCAGCGCCTACGACCAGCACATCAAGGCCGGCGAGTTCAAGATCATCGTGCAGTTCGGCAGGGACCGGACGGTGCCCTATTTCGGCGACGCCACGCCGATGTACACCCTGCTCAAGAGCGAGGACCAGAAGAAGGTCGCCGACGTGGTGTTCCGCCAGACCGAGCTGGCGCGGCCGCTGGCGGCGCCGCCCGGCACGCCGGCGGACCGGGTCGCGGCGCTGCGCAAGGCGATGCTCGACACGCTGAAGGACCCGGCGATGGTCGCCGACGCCGCCAAGCTGCAGGTCGATTTCGACCCGGTGCCGGGCGAGGAGACGAAGCAGATGTTCGCCGCCTTCTACAACACGCCGCCCGCGTTGGTGCAGCAGGCGGCGAAGATGACGCAGCCCGAGAAGAATTGACGCGGGGCCATCCGGTTGAAGACCGCCCCGCGCCGGGCCTTCGTCACCGGGACCTCGACCGGCCTCGGCCGTGCCATCGCGCTTGGGCTGGCGCGTGAAGGTTACGACCTCGCGGTGTCGGAAATCGACACCGCGTGGCTCGCCGAGCTGCTCGCGCACCCCGAAATGGCGGCGCGAAAGGTCGTGCCGGTCGAACTCGACTTGCGGGTCGAGGACAGCATCCGCACGGCCTATGCGGCGGCGCGCGAGGCGCTCGGTGCGATCGACCTGCTGGTCAACAATGCCGGACGGGCGCTGCTCAAGCCGGTCACCGCGGTGACCTGGGCCGAGTGGGACGACGTGATCGGCATCAATCTCAAGGGCGCCTATTTCCTCGCGCAGGAGTTTGCCCGCGACTGTCTCGCGCGGCAGCGCGCGGGGGCGATCGTCAGCCTCGCCTCGACGCACGGGATAACCGGCATTGCCGACCGCTCGGTGTACGGCATTTCCAAGGCCGGCATCATCCACATGACGCGAATGCTCGCGATCGAATGGGCCGCGCACGGCATCCGCGTCAATGCGATCGCGCCGACCACGGTGCTCACGCCGTCGCGCGAGAAGCTGCTGAGCGATCCGGCCCTGCGGCAGACCATGCTGGCGCGCATTCCGAGCGGGCGGTTCGCGACCGAGGACGAGATCGCGGCGGCGGTGGTCTATCTCGCAAGCCCGGCGGCCGCCTCGATCACCGGCCACACGCTGCCGATCGACGGCGGCCTGACGGCGTATTAGAACGCCCGCTTCGGGAGGACCATCATGAACCGCATTCTCGACATTTCGCCGGAGAAGCTCAGCCCGGAGCAGACCGCCGTGTTCGAGCGGCTGACCGCCGGGCGCGGCCGCATCCTCGGGCCCTACAGGATCTGGATTCATTCGCCGACGGTGGCGAGCGGCATGGAGCAGATCGGCACGTTCCTCAACAAGCGTTCGTCGCTGACGCCGCGCTGCGTCGAGATCGGCATCCTGGTGATCGCGCAGCACTGGGATGCCGACTACGTGCGGCAGGCGCACATCAAGCTCGGCAGGGAGGTCGGGCTGACGCCGGCGCAGATCGACGCCGTCCTGGCCGGTCGCGATCCGCAATTCGCCGATCCGCAGGAGCGCGCGGTGCATAAGTTCGCCGCCGCCCTCGCCGCCGGCGCCAAGATGTCGGACGCGGAATTCGCCGAGGTCGAGCAGGTGCTCGGCCGCAACGGCATCGCCGAGGTGCTGGTGCTGCTCGGCTACTACACCTCCGTCGCGCTCGGCATGAAGGTGCATGAGGTGCCGTTGCCGGCACCCGCCGGCTAAGCTGGCGTGCAACCGCACACCTGTGACCGATTTCAGCCCGGGGACATCATTCCATGGACCGCCTGTCCGACCTCGCCGAAACCATCGCGGCCAAGCTGATCGAGCGGCGCGAGACCGTCGCGGTCGCGGAGGGCTCGGCCGGCGGACTCATTTCGGCGGCGCTGCTCTCGGTCCCCGGCGCATCCGCCTATTTCCTCGGCGGCGGCGTGATCTATACCGCCTCGGCGCGCAGCGGCCTGCTCGGCCTCGGCTCGCCGGACATGGAAGGCATCCGACCCGCGACCGAGGCCTACGCGCTGCTGCTGGCTTGGCGCATGCGCGAGAAACTGGGCGCAACCTGGGCGGTTGCGGAGGCGGGCGCCGCCGGTCCGTCCGGCAACCGTTACGGCGATCCCGCGGGACATTGCTGTCTCGGCGTCGTCGGTCAGGGCGAGCGGAGCTTCACGCTGCGCACCGGCAGCGCCGACCGCCGCGCCAACATGCAGGCGTTCGCGACACGCGCCCTGGAGCTGTTCGCCGAGGCGCTCAGCGACGCGAAATGACGTGCGCCGATCGGCTTGCGGCCCTCAGTGCTCGGCGAGCAGCGAGCCGAAGCCGCGGCCCCGGTCGGCGATGCCGCAGCGGCGCAGCGCCGCCCAGTAGGTCGCGGTGTTGATGGCGATCACCGGCAGGCCGAGCCAGCGCTCGGCCTCGTCGGCGAGATCGGCGACCGCGAGATCGGTGCCGGCCTGCACGATGGCATCGACGCCGGAAGACGCCAGCGCCTTGAGCGCATCGCGGATGCGCGCCTCGCTCGCATGCGCGATCTGCACTTCGCTCGGCTGCTTCAGGCTGTGCACGGCGGTCACCGCATAGCCGGATTCCTCAAAGAAGCGCCGCACATGCGCATCGCCGACCGGCTGGTACGGGGTCAGAACTCCGATGCGGCGAGCACCCGGGTAGCATCGAAGCGCCTCCGCGCAGGCGGTCGAGCCCATGGTGACCGCCACGCCGGCGCGCTGCGTCAGCCGCGCCAGCAAGGCTTCCGCCCCCGCGCGACCGCCCCAGAACGTCGGGATCGACATGCCCATCACGAGGTGTTGCGGCTGGCAGGTCATCACCCGGTCGACGGCGCCGAACAGGTCGGGCCCGATCGCCGCGACCATCTGCTCGAATTCGGTGTCGTTGGTGAGCGGCAGATCCGGGATATGGATACGCGCGATGTGGTTGGTGACGCCGTGCGGGCGCATGGCATCGGTTTCCGGCTGCACCGTCGTGTTGGTCGACGGCACGATGATGCCGATCTTCGCCCGGTAGCCCAGCCGATCGGTCATTCCAATGGCCCGACGCTACGCCGGCTGGCGCTCCAGGAGTTCGATGGAAATCCCCTGCGGCCCGCGGATGAAGCACACGCGCACCCCCGGCCGCACCGTGGTCGGCTCGCGGGTGAACTCCACGCCCTTGGCCTTGAGTTCGGCGGCGACGGCGTCAATGCCAGTGCAGGTGAGGCCGAAATGGTCGAGCCCCTGATACGGGGTCGTCGGTGCGGGATTGACGCCCTCCTCCGGCTTGATCGGCGCAATGAAGATGTTGGCGCCGCCGAGCTTGAGGTCGATACGCGGCTGGCCGAGCTGCACCGTCCGGATCACTTCCGCGCCGAGCATGCGCTCGAACCAAGCGGCAGTCGCCTCCGGGTCCGGGCTGCGCAGATGAACGTGATCCCAGGTGTATTGTGCCATTGCCGGCCCCCCGCGTGACGACCTTTGCCGCAGCCTAGCGCATGAATGAGAATTGTGGGAATCAGAATCGCAAAAGCTTCACCTGTCCGAACTAGGCTGAAATCGTGTTCGATCCTGGTGCTCCTCCGCACCGGGCGGGACGACTGGGAGCGACAGGTCATGGGCAACAGTGAACGAATCGGAGTCGTGCAATGGGCATGGCAGCTGCCGGTGCGCCGTATCGCGGCCGCGGCAGTGCTGGCGTTGGCCACGGGTCTCGCCTACGCCCCGGTCCACGCAGCCGACGCCGACGTCACCCTGATCGGCACGTTCGACAGCCCGGTCTATGTCGCGGCGGCGCCCGGCCAGCCCAACCTGCTGTTCATCGTGGAGCAGGCGGGGCAGATCCAGGTGCTGCAAAACGAGCAGCCGACGGCCGGTCCGTTCCTCGACATCCGCGGCATCGTGCAGTCCGGCGGCGAGCGTGGGCTGCTGTCGGTCGCGTTCCCGCCCGACTACGCCAGTTCCGGCCTGTTCTATGTCGCGTTCACCAACGAGGACGGCGATATCGAGGTCGACGAATTCCAGCGCAACACGGCGACCCAGGCCGATCCCGCCTCGCGGCGCGTGCTGATGACGATCCGCCATCGCCAGGCGTCGAACCACAACGGCGGGCAGTTGCAGTTCGGCCCGATCGACGGCCTGCTCTATATCTCGACCGGCGATGGCGGCGAGATATTTCCCCGCGGCGAACATTCGCGCAGTCTCAAGAGCCTGCTCGGCAAGATCCTGCGCATCGATCCGCGGCCCTCGAGCCGGCGTCCGTACCGCATCCCACCGTCGAACCCTTATGCGGGCGACCCTGACCGGCGCGGCGAAATCTTCGCCTACGGTCTGCGCAATCCGTGGCGCTTC
>Ga0073934_10011272_pt1 | contig 10856 bp, 12 predicted proteins | sample LarsenN4metaG_FD_76834 | JGI IMG/M metagenome (GOLD analysis project Ga0073934, IMG submission 76834) | Hot spring sediment bacterial and archeal communities from British Columbia, Canada, to study Microbial Dark Matter (Phase II) - Larsen... ...
AGTCGCGGGCGGCTGGCCTGGCTCGGATGGCCGAGCCAGCCGCCCGCTACCATTGAAAACAGGATCGGGCTAAACAGCGTTGACTCTACCTTCCGGCGCGGGACGCCGAGGGGGCGCCTCACTGGCGCAGACCTGTTCGCGCCGTTCGCTTCTATGCTTGCCGGGCGGCTGGAAAAGCGTTGCCGTTGAAGTCGCGCGCCATCGCAAAGAGTTGAACGCGTTGGCGCGACGAACCGACGAATAGGCGCGACGAACGGCGCACAACTGCGCGGGGCCATATCCCACGCTTGCGCAATGTCGCTAGGCTGACGCGAATGGACGCTCGGGAGAGACATGGCGCGCGCGAAGCCGGCTCAGCACTGAGCCTGCTCGAACACCCTGCCTGGGTGCGCTGGGGCGCGCATGTCGGTTTCTGGCTGGTCTATCTCGCCGTGCGCACAGCCGCCGCTGCGGCCGATCCGCCCGAGGACATGTCGGATTTCCCGTACTTCCTCAATCGCCTCCTCGTCGTGGCGACGTACTTCGTGCTCACTGGCGCTTTGCTTGCGGCGATCGCCGGCCCGCGCGCCAACCGCTCGAACTGGGCGCGCAACCTGCTCCTCGTGCTGGGCGCTCTCGCGCTCGCGCCGCTCACGCAGTGGGGCGAACAGATCTGGCCGCTCGTCCTCGCCGGCTTCTCGCCGGAGCCGTATCCATTCGTCATTTATCTCTTCCAGTTCGGCTGGGCGTTGCCCCTGTGGGGGCTTACCCAGGCGCTGCTCGGCTATCACTTCGAGACCATGGCGCAGCAGCGCGCGGTCGCGCGCGCGCAGGCGCTCGCTTACGACGCGCAGCTGCGCATGCTGCACTACCAGATCAATCCGCACTTCCTGTTCAACACGCTGAACGCGATCTCCACGCTCGTGCTGGAGAAGCGCAACGAGGCGGCCGAGCGCATGCTGTTGGGCCTCGCCGGCTTCTTGCGCTACTCGCTCGATCGTCAGCCCACAGAGATGAGCGCGCTCGCTGCCGAACTCGAAGCCCAGCGCAAATATCTCGAGATCGAGCAAACCCGCTTCGACGACAAGCTCAAGGTCACATTCAAAATTGAACCTGGCCTCGAGACCGCAAAAGTGCCGAGCCTGATCCTGCAGCCTATCCTCGAAAACGCGATCAAGTACGCCATCACACCGCGCGCCGATGGAGGCAGCATCGAAGTGACCGCCAGGCGCGACAAGGATACGCTGCGCATCACCATCGAAGACGACGGGCCCGGTCTGCCGCCGGAGGACCAGCCGCGCCGCCGCCGCGGCGTTGGGCTCGCGAATGCGCGCGAGCGTCTTGAACTTATTTACGGCGAACGCGCTGGCCTTAGCGCGCGCAATCGGGAGCCAAACGGCTGCCGCGTGGAGATCTGGTTGCCTCTGGAGGAAGAACGTGTCGGCCGAACCATTGCGCCTGCTCTTAGCTGACGACGAGCCCCTGGCTCTGCGCCGCATCAAGCTTGCGCTGCAAGAGATTCCGGATGTCGAGGTCGTCGGCGCGGCCAGTGACGGCGAACAGGCGATCAGCGCCATGAAAAATCTAAGGCCCGACGTCGTGCTGCTCGACATCCGCATGCCGCTTGCGAACGGCTTTGAGGTGGCCAACGCGGTGGAGGACGCAGGCGGGCCGGAAGTAATCTTTGTTTCGGCATTCGACTCATACGCCGTGCAGGCCTTCGAGCATTCCGCCGTCGACTACCTTTTGAAGCCTGTCGAGTTTGAACGGCTGGCGTCCGCGCTCGGCCTCGCCCGCGAGCGGCGCGCCGCGAAGGACGCTGGGCGCCGCGCCGAAGAACTCGCCGCCGTGCTCGACGCGCTGAAAAAGGAGGCCGAGGAGCGGGAGGGGCCGCGCTACGAGAAGGAATTTTGGATCCGCGATCGGGGCCGATTCCTGCGCGTGCCGGTGGCCGATGTGGAGCGCATCGAAGCGGAGCGCGATTATGTGCGAATCTGCTGGGAAGGGCGCACGCTCCTGCATCGCGAGACCATGTCCCATCTGGAAGAGAAGCTCGATCCCAACGTGATGCTGCGCGTGCATCGCTCCGCCTTCGTCAACTGGAAGCGCCTTAAGGCCGTGCGCCGCGACGTGAACGGCCGTCTCATGGCGGTGCTCGAGAGCGGCGATGAAGTGCCGGTGAGCCGCGCTTACGCCCAGCGCGTGCTGGCTGAAATGAAGACGCGCGCCTGAGAAAAAGGCGGGCGGCCAAAAAACCGCCGCGCCAAGGAAAGCATAAGGCGATGAGAGGCGCTCATCGTTCAAGGGATGCCTTGAGCCGCAGGTGCGGATGCGCCATCTACACTGACACAGCAGCGTGGCTGGCCTCTGAGGACCGCCGGCATCTTGCCGGCATTCCTGCAACCGCACGAGTTCAATGCCGGCAAGATGCCGGCGGTCCCCATGGGCTGTTCTTCCGGCCACCGGAGGCGCGAGCATGCAGAACAAAGTCATCGTCGTCACTGGCGCTTTCGGCGTGCTCGGAAGCGCCGTCGTGGATCGGGCGCAAGCCGTCGGCGCGCGCGTTGTCAGGATCGACTATGCCTCGCCGCCCGCCAACTTGCGCTCCGATCCGCTCGTGCTCGGCGGCGTTGATCTTACCAAACCCGAGGCCGCGCAAGACGCCATGCAGCGCGCCCGCGACGCAGCCGGCCGGATCGATGCGCTCTTGAACATCGCCGGCGGGTTTACCTGGCGCACGCTGGCCGGCGACGACTGCGCAACTTGGGACATGATGTATGCCATCAATCTCAAGACGGCGGTGAACGCCTCCAAAGCCGCTTTGCCGCATTTGATTGAAGCGGGCGGCGCGATCGTCAATGTCGGCGCGTTCGGCGCCTTGAAGGCAGGCGCCGGCTTCGGCCCTTACGCAGCCTCGAAGGCGGGCGTGCACAAGCTCACCGAAAGTCTCGCCGAAGAACTCAAGGGCAAGGTGCGCGTCAACGCCGTGCTGCCCTCGACCCTCGACACCGAGCAGAACCGCCGCGACATGCCCAATGCCGACCCATCGAAGTGGGTGCGGCCGGACGACCTCGCGAAAGTGATGCTGTTTCTCGCCTCCGAGGATGCGCGCGCCATCACCGGCGCGCTCGTGCCGGTAACGGGGCAGGTGTGATATTGGCCGCCGGCGCCCCCGCCGAAAAATCCAGAATCACACGCTCGCTTGCCACTGAGGAACGCCGGCTTCCAGCCGGCACAGGTTTATCCCCGTCGGAGGAGCATGCCGGCAGGATGCCAGCGAGCCCCAGCGCAAATGTACGCAGGTGCTGCGTCTGACTAAGCGCGCCATGCTTGACGTGCCGGGCAATGCACTTTGTGCTCGGTCATGCCGGAGACGCCAGCGCTCCAGATTACTCGAACTTCCCGTGCCGTCCTTCGCCGCCGGCAAAGCGCGCCGCGCCGGCGGTTGTTTCCCCGGAGCGCAGCGTCTCAAGTCCGTGGGAGACTTCGTTGTCGATCGCCGCGCTTTCCTCGAGATCCCATTGCTCGATCGCCGACAAGCGGTCGTTGCGCAGACACCTTTGCGGAAAAGCCCCTATCTCCTTTGCAAGAGCAATGGCGTGCGCGAGCGCTTCGCCGCTCGGCGCAACGCGATTGGCAAGACCGATCGCGAGCGCCTCACGCGCATCGACGGCGCGGCCCGTCAGAATCAAATCCATCGCCCGCGAATGACCGATCAGGCGCGGCAGCCTGATCGTGCCGAGGTCAACCAGCGGCACGCCGAAGCGGCGGCAGTAAATGCCGAAGACCGCGCTCTCCGCCATCACGCGCAGATCGCACCACAACGCCAACTCTGCGCCGCCGGCGACGGCATGTCCTTCGATCGCAGCGATCACCGGCTTGGAGAGCCGCAGCCGCGTCGGGCCCATCGGACCAAAGCTGCCGACGCCGCCAGGCGCAACGCGCTTGCCCCGTTCGCCGCCCGCAAGCGCCTTCAAATCGGCGCCCGCGCAGAACGCGCCTTCCGCGCCCGCCAGCACCGCAACCGACACGCTGTCGTCACCGTCGAAGGCGACGAACGCATCGAACAGCGCCCGCGCCGTCGCCAGGTCGACCGCGTTGCGCCGCTCCGGCCGGTTGATGATGACGATCAGAACCGGACCGTCTCGTTCGATCAGCACATTCATGGGCGGCGCCTCCGCCCGCCATTGTGGACGACCCGAAGGTCATCGCAACTCACTCCGCCCCTGGCAGGGAGGAAGTGTTGACTTTGCGCCTTGCGCACTCCTTTTCAGCGCAAGGATGAAACAACTCGACCGCAGAATCAGCGTCGCGCCCATGATGGACTGGACCGACCGGCACTGCCGGGCGTTCCATCGCGCGCTGACGCGCCGCGCGCTGCTCTACACCGAAATGATCACGCTCGACGCCGTAATTCATGGCGATCGGCAGCGGCTGCTCGGCTTCGATCCGATCGAGCATCCGGTGGCGCTGCAGCTTGGCGGTAGCGATCCGGCGAAGATGGCCGAGGCCGCGCGCATCGGCGCGGCGGCGGGCTACGACGAAATCAATCTCAACATCGGCTGCCCGTCGGATCGCGTGCAGGCTGGCCGTTTCGGCGCCTGCCTGATGCGCGAGCCGCAGCTGGTGGCCGAGCTGTGGACCGCAGCGCAGGACGCGGCGCCCGACATCCCCGTCACGGTCAAGTCTCGCCTTGGCGTCGACGACCAGGATCCGCGCGAAGCGCTCTTCGCGCTGGTGGACGTCGTAGCCCGCGCGGGCTGCCGCACCTTCATCGTCCACGCGCGCAAGGCCTGGCTCGAAGGTTTGTCGCCCAAAGAGAACCGCGAAATTCCGCCGCTGGACTACGAGCTGGTGCGGATGCTGAAGCGCGAACGCCCTCACCTTGAAATCATCCTCAACGGCGGCCTGCGCGATCTCAAACACGCACTGACGGAGGCTTCTCTTGGACCGCCGGCGTCCTCGCCGGCGGCAAGCGCTGGGATGATCGAAACCGCCGGCGGGGACGCCAGCGGTCCAAGTCTCGACGGCGTCATGCTCGGCCGCGCCGCCTATCAAAACCCCGCCGTTTTGCTCGATGTCGACGCACGGGTCTTCGGCGCTCGCACGCCCTCGACGTCGCGCATCGAGGCCGTCGAAGCGCATCTGCCGTACATCGAACGAAAGCTTGCCGAAGGCGTGCCCCTGCACGCCATGGCGCGCCACATGCTGGGTCTTTTCAACGCCCAGCCCGGCGGGCGCGCCTGGCGGCGCGTTCTTTCCGAACGCGCCGTCCGCCCCGGCGTCGGCGTCGAGGTTGTCCGCGACGCGCTCGCGGAAGTCATGCGCGCGCCGGCGCGCGCGGCATGAGTGCTGAGATCGTCTGGCTCCTCGCCGGACTCGCCGCCGCCGGTCTGTTCGCGGGCTTTGTCGGCGGGCTGTTCGGCATTGGCGGCGGGGCCGTTGTCGTGCCAGCGCTTTATCTGCTCTTCACCGCGATCGGCGTCGATGAGAGCGTGCGCATGCACGTCGCCGTCGGCACGTCGCTCTCCACCATCATCGCAACGTCCTGGCGCTCACTCACCGCACACCGCCAAGCCGGCGCGGTGGATTTCGCCGTGCTGAAGACTTGGGGCCCGTGGATCCTGCTGGGCGCCGTTGCTGGCGCAGCCCTCGCGGGCCTCGCCAGCACCGAAGCCTTGCTGGTCGTGTTCGGGTTCGGCCTGTTGCTGATCGCAGCGCAGATGGGCTTCGGCAGCCCGAACTGGCGGGTGTTTCGCGATCTTCCGCACGGCATTTGGCGCGTGCTCACGGCGGGCGGCATCGGGCTTTTTTCAGCGCTTATGGGCATTGGCGGGGGCGCCTTCGGCGTCACTGTGCTGACGCTGAGCGGGCGGCCGATCCATCAGGCCGTCGCGACGGCTTCCGGCTTTGGCGCGGCGATCGCGCTGCCGGCCGCGCTCGGCTATGTCGTTGCAGGATGGGGACGCGAAGGCTTGCCGCCTTGGTCGCTGGGCTTTGTCAGCCTGCCGGGCTTCGTCGTGCTTGCCGCGCTCACGGCGATCACTGCGCCGGTGGGGGCACGGCTGGCGCATCGTCTGCCGCAGCTTTCCCTGAAACGCGCGTTCGCGATCCTCCTCGCGCTGGTCGCGCTCAACATGCTGCGCGAAGCGTTCAGTTGAACCAGGAATAGACCATCACGATGAGCACGATGAGCGCCGCCCAGAAAACGACGCCGGCGAACGCGGCGCCCGGCTGCATGCGGATGCGCCAGAAGCCCCAGCCCGCGCCTGACACCAGCAGCAGCGCCATCAGCAAATAGACGAGCTGCGGCACATCGAAATTGCCGGGGATGGTCTGCGGGTGGAAGAAGCCGACCCAGGCCAAGGCCAGCAGCACCACGACGACGGCAAGGCCAACCCATCGGCTCATGGCGCTGCCCCCTCGGTCGCCGCGAGACGGCGGGGCAATTCGGCCATGATGGCCTTGCGCTCCGCCTCGCTGAGCGAACCCCATGCCGCGATCTCCGCCAGCGTCCGCCCGCAGCCGATGCACAGCCCCGTTTGCCCGCTTACGGCGCAGACCTTTATGCAGGGCGTGGAGATCGGCGCTGAACTCATCTCCTTTGACGTAGCTGCCGACTTTCCAGGCCACAATCTCGTGCGCGGCCGGCTATATCGTTTTTCAATAATTTCACATTGACAAACGATGTGACATATCGTATTTCGATATCAAGCACATCGCAGCCAGGACGCATCCGGGCGCGCCGCCCGCCGCATCCTTCACTGCGGACTGGGCGCAATGGCCTCAAGGGCCTCATTCGGAGGGATTGTTATGCGCTTTGCTCTTGCCGCCACTGCAGCCGCCGCCGCTGTGGCCGTGCCGTTCGCAGTCAGCGTCAGCGGCCCGCAAATGTCCGGCGACCAGTTTCTCAGTGCGGTGCGTTGCGTCGCCTATCAGGATGTGGCCGGCGCCCCGGCCGAGCTTGCCGACGCCAAGCGTCAGCTGAACGCCGAAGCCCGCCGCCAGCCGCTGGAAACGGCCGCGCGCGCCGAAGCCGAAGCCGCTCGCATCGCCCGCAACCAACAATTGACCCACGAACTCGCCGCCGCCTGCGCGGGGGCGCAACTGGCCGCAGACACGGACTCGCAAGGCCGCGGTTAAGCCGATAGCATGACGCGTCGGCCGTAAGCGTCGGCGCTCGGGGAGGGAGTATGAAGCTCTTTATTCTAGCCGGCCTTTTCACAGCGGCCGCGATCCCGTTCGCCGGTGCGGCCGAAGCGGCTGCCGACTGTCAGGTCGAGGATACGCGCCGCGCCACGCATGTGCGCATCGATGGCGGCGGGCCCGGCGGTTCTGCACCGTCGCAGGCTGCCCCGCAGGCGACGGCGCCGCGCGATGCAGCCTCGGAGCAGGCGGCCGCGCGCGAGGCGGCACAGGCTGCGCGCGCGACGGCGGAGAGGCGCCGCAACGGCAAGCGCATTCCCGACGCCGAGTTGATAGGCCCTCGCGGCGCCCTATAGTCGCTCGACCGCGCGCGGCTCCAGCGCGCACATCGGGCGATTTCCATGGATCTCAATTTTACTGCGGAAGAGATCGCGTTCCGCGACGAAGTGCGCGCGTTCATCGAAGAGAACTACCCCAAACATCTCCGCGGCAAGAACATCATGCGCGAGGACCTCTCGAAGGAGGACTTCCTCGCTTGGCACAAAATTCTTGGAAAAAAAGGCTGGTCTGCGCCCGCCTGGCCGGTCGAGTACGGCGGCACGGGCTGGAGCGCCACGCAGCGCTACATCTGGCTCGAAGAGAATGCGCGCGCGGAGACGATTCCGCCGCTGCCCTTTGGCGTCTCGATGGTCGGCCCGGTCATCTACACGTTCGGCACGCCCGAACAGAAGCAGCGCTTCCTGCCTGGCATTCTCTCTGGCGATGTCTGGTGGTGTCAGGGCTATAGCGAACCCGGCGCGGGCTCCGATCTCGCGTCGCTGAAAACGAAAGCCGTGCGCGAAGGCGACCACTACATCGTCAACGGCCAGAAAACCTGGACCACGCTCGGCCAATACGCCGACTGGGGCTTCTTCCTGGTCCGCACCGATCCCAACGCGAAGCAGCAGGAAGGCATCAGCTTTCTTCTGATCGACATGAAATCGCCGGGCGTTTCAGTGCGGCCGATCAAGCTGATCGACGGCGGCTATGAAGTGAACGACGTCTTCCTCGACAACGTCAAAGTCCCGGTCGACCAACGCATCTACGAAGAGAACAAGGGCTGGACGTGCGCGAAATTCCTGCTCGCGCACGAACGCTCCGGCATCGCCGGCGTCGCGCGCTCCAAGCGCAATGTCGAAAAGCTGAAAGCGATCGCCAAGGCCGAGATCGGCGATGACGGCAAGCCGCTGATCGAGGGCGAAGACTTCCAGCGCAAGCTGGCTGAGCTCGAGATCGATCTGTCGGCGCTGGAGATGACCGAGCTGCGCGTGCTGGCGCGCGAAAGCGCCGGGCGCGGGCCTGGGCCGGAATCGTCGCTGCTCAAGATCAAAGGCACCGAGATCCAGCAGCGGCTGACTGAGCTCACGCTGGAAGCTGTCGGCAACTACGCGTTGCCGTACACGCGCGAGCTTCCCGGCGGCAACGAATTCGCCATCGGCCCGGATTACGCCCGCAGCGCCGCGCCGATCTACTTCAACTGGCGCAAGGCCTCGATCTACGGCGGCTCCAACGAAATCCAGCGCAACATCATCGCCAAGATGGTGCTGGGGCTGTGATGTTGTATCGCTCAGCGTTGGTATGGCTCCTGCGGCTGGTAGGCGTGTTGCTGTTCGCTAGCGCACTGTACTCCGGGACAGGGAGTTATTTCCTATTGCCGCCTGGAGCATCCGCACTCGACGGTTTGTTTGTTCGGACGGGCTCTTTCTTGTCCGCGCTTGCACAGGCAATGCTTTGTCTCGCCGCAGCGGAACTTCTAGCGCTGGTTCGACTGACCAAAGCTTAGTAACGGGTCACTAGTATGAACTTCGATTACACCGACGAACAGAACATGCTTCGCGACTCCATCGCAAAGTGGGCGGCGGGCGAGTACGATTTCGACAAACGCCGCGAAGCGCTGAAAAGCGAGGATGCCTGGAAGAAAAACTGGTCGGCGTTTGCCGAGCTGGGCTTGCTCGCGGCGCCTTTGCCGGAAGATTTCGGCGGGCTTGGCGGCGGCGCGCTCGAAGTCCATGTCATAGCCGAAGAGTTCGGCAAGGCGCTCGTCGTTGAGCCCTATGTGCCGACGGTCGTCATTGCCGGCAACGCGCTGAAGTACGCCGGCAGCGCTGCGCAGAAGGACGAGCACCTCACCGCCATCGCCTCCGGTGAGCGCGTGGTCGCTTTCGCGCAGGCCGAGCCGAAAAGCCGCTGGTCGCTGAATGACATCAGCACGACCGCGAAGAAAGACAGCAGCGGCTATGTGCTGAACGGCCAGAAGGCCGTTGTGCTCGGCGCGCCGCAGGCCGATGCCTTGCTGGTCACCGCGCGCACAGCCGGCGGCCAGCGCGACGTGACGGGCGTGTCGCTCTTCCTCGTGCCGAAAAAAAACAAAGGCGTGAGCACGCGCGATTATCCCACGATGGACGGGACGCGCGCCTCCGAAGTGTATCTCGAAAACGTCTCGGTCGGCGCCGAAGCGCTCGTCGGCGAAGCCGACGCCGCGCTGCCGCTGATCGAGCGCATCGTCGATGAAGCCAACGCCGCCTATTGCAGCGAAGCGGTCGGCTGCATGCGCATGATGCACCAGCTCACCCACGAATACGCCAAGACGCGCAAGCAGTTCGGCCGCGCCATCGGCGAATTCCAGGTGATCCAGCACCGGCTCGTCGACATGTTCATGTCGGTCGAGGAGAGCGTCTCGATGGCGCTGCTGGCGACCTTGAAACTCGAGGCCAGCGACGTCGAGCGCGCCAAAGCCGTGTCAGCCGCGAAAGTCTCCATCGGCAAGCATGGCCGCTTCGTCGGCCAGAACGCCGTGCAAACGCACGGCGGCATGGGGATGACGGACGAAATGCGCGTCGGCCATTACTTCAAACGCGTGACCATGCTCGATTCGACGTTGGGCAACGTCGACTATCACCTGAAGCGCTACGCCGCGCTGTCGGCCAAGGCGGCCTGAAGCATTCGTGCAAGGGGGAGGCAATGAAAGTAAAGCAAGCGACGTTCGCCGCGTTCATGTGCGTAGCGGCCCTCGCGGCCTGCGGCCCCCAGCCGAGCGCGACGACCGAGCCCGAGGCGACGCTGGCGATGGAAGCGGCCGCCCCCGCTGTCTTCATCGGAACGTGGGCCGCGGACGCCGCTGGGTGTCAGATCCCGCAAGAGCAAGCGGGGGCGCCGCATGTCTTCGCGGCCGATCGCTACGATCAGCACGAAGCGCACTGCACCTTCGCCAGCGTCAATCAGACGGCCCCAAACGCCTGGCGCATCGAAGGCGCATGCTCGGTCGAAGGCGATGAGCAGACGGCGACGTGGGACTTGGTCGTCGACGGCGACACGATGACCATGGCGCCGAATACGCAGCGCCTCGTCCGCTGTCCGTAAGCAGGAAGAAGCCTCGAAGCAGGACGGCTCTCGCGCGCTTCGAAGCCAGCGGCGAGCGAGGGCGCAGCAAGCGCCGCTCATAATAGGGGATAGGCGCGGCCGCTATCCATGCGTGTTCCAAGGCAAGGTCTTGATTCGCAACGCGCTTGCGTTGCGCAATCCGACCGAGTTCGGCTCGTGCGATACTGCCGCGCATGCAAAAACCGACACGCTTCCTCACCCCCCATCGCCGCGCCAGGCTGATCGCCTGGGCGCTGGCGATGCTGGCGTGGGCGGCCTCGGTTATGTTCGGCGAGCGCCTCCAGACGCGCCGCCACATGCGCGAACGCTAT
>Ga0073934_10011273_pt1 | contig 10854 bp, 12 predicted proteins | sample LarsenN4metaG_FD_76834 | JGI IMG/M metagenome (GOLD analysis project Ga0073934, IMG submission 76834) | Hot spring sediment bacterial and archeal communities from British Columbia, Canada, to study Microbial Dark Matter (Phase II) - Larsen... ...
CGGCTCCTTCCGAACGGTTGTGGTGACCGCCGTCCTACCATGGACGGCGGAAGGAGCCGCCGCTCCTTCTTCAGCCCGTCAGTTCAACAGCCGCCGGGACATCCCCCGACTTCCTGCGTTCGGTCGAGCGCGTCGTGGCGCGGATTGGGACAACTCCACGCACTGGGTCGCCGGTGCCCGGCGTTGCTGACGTGGACATCCGACGTGTTTTGCTCCGCCGGTTCCCCTACCACGTCGTGTACATCGAGTTGCCCGATCGGGCTCAGATATTGGCGGTCGCGCATCATCGTCGGCGTCCTCGATACTGGACCGCTCGCGTCCCTCGTTGACGAATCACGAGTCACCTAACGAATTCTGGGCAGTTCCGGCTAACGCCCAAACGCAGACCGGCCCTCGCAGCCCAACTGCAGACGCCCTCGAGCCCACGGGCGTCGGGTCCTCCTTCAATTCCCTCGCTTCCCGCCGGCCGACGGGACGAGCGCCCCGCGCGTTAGTTCGGCTCCGAGCCTCGCCGGCGTAACGCGCTCGAAGGCCGCCCTTCAGCTCGCTCTTGTACGACTTCCCCCGGACGGAGGTCCTGTTCGCCCTCGTCACCGGCGGCAGCCGCGGGATGGATCCCCGCTCGGCAGGCGGCCGGCGTCGAGCTGCGCGCCGCCCTCTCCTGGGAGTGAGGCCGCGGTCGGTCACGTCCCCGCGGCGAGGCGGTCCCGGGGTGCAACGTGCTCGGCCGCCCGGCGCGGATGCCCCGAAGCGGTCGTAGACGTGCGGGACCAGGGCTTCGATGCGTTCGTCCGTCAGCCCGAGCTGCTCGAGCGAGTACTCGTGCCGGCTCGTGTACCCCCGCGCGCGCGGTCTCGCGGAGGAGCAGGGCACGGTACCCCGGCGTCATCGAGAAGCCGATCTCCCGGTAGAGCGGTGCTCATCGGCGTTGCGCTTCTGGCGGTGGGAATCGCCGACGCCCGCCCCCGCTTCCTGTGTCACGACGGCAAAGCCGACTGCGCCCGCGTTCGGGGCATTACGTCCTGGGCTGCAATTTCAAGACGGGCGCGCGCTCGGGATGGAACGATCGGACGGAGGGCTCGTCCGCAGACCGCGTCGCGGCCGTGCATCGGGCGGGCGCGGCGCAGAGGTCTCGATACCGCGCATCGAGACCCGTCCCGAGCGGCGATCGTCCGCATCGGGGCATGCATTCGGCTTGACAGCATCGACGGCGCCGCCGCAACTGCCACGCGCAGCCGACTCGCTCACAGAGACCACCTCCGGGGCAACCGCCGGCGGAAAGGAGGTTCCGCATGTTCTGGCACGTGCTCCTCGGCCTCCTGCACGACGGCACCCCGCGCCATCGTTCGCCGGCACGGCGCCTTTCTCCTCGTCGACGAGGCACACGCCGTCGGCGTCCTCGGTGCACGAGGGCGCGGCAGCGTCGAGCACTTCGGGCTCGACGGAGACGCCGTCGATCTCCGCATCGGTACGCTCAGCAAGGCCATCCCCGCGATCGGAGGCTTCGTGGCCGCACAACGCGACGTGGTGAGGCTGCTTCGCTACACGTCTTCGGGCAGCGTCTTCTCGGCCGCCCTCACCCCCGCCGACGCGGCGGCGGCGACCGCGGCGTTGGAGGTGATGGAAAGCGAACCATGGCGCGTCACGAAACTGCGCGACAACGCGGCGCGGTTCCGGCACCACCTGCGGAGCCGGGGACTGGAGATCATGGGAAGCGAGACCCCGATCGTGCCGGTGCTGATCGGTGATGCATGGGCGACGCTGACCGCGAGCTCCGCCCTGCTCGCGCGCGGCGTCTACGTGAGTCCCATCATCGCTCCGGGCGTCTCGGCGGGCACCGAGCGATTGCGCTGTGTGGTGAATGCCGACCATTCGACCGCCGACCTCGACTACGCCGCCGAGGTCATCGCCGAGGTCGTGCGCCCGCTCCGGACGGCTCGCAACCTGCCGCGGCGCCGCCGAAGGAACCCCGAGCGTCCCGAGAACGACCTTCGACGCGCGCGGTGCCCGTCGGGCGGCGGTGGCCGGCCACGCGCCCGATCCACGGGGGCATGACCGAGCCGGCGACCGCCTCGCCGTCGGCGCGAGGCGGAGGAGCCGCGCCGGCGCCGCACTTTACCAGGACGCGCGGCGGGCGAACGTCGACGCGGAGCACGCAGCCCTTGCAGGGATCGGACCTCCGCAGCCGATTCGATCGCGAGACGAGAACCGGCCGCCTCGATCGGCGGCGCCACCCGGTTCTTCAAGACGGGCTGGCGCCTCGACGTCTCCTGCAGCGCCGCCTCGCCGCCCTGCTAATACAGCTCCTCGAACCGGGAGAAGCTGTCGCGGCTGTAGCCCGTGACCTTGCAGGCCGGGGACACGTTCCCGAGCCGCGTCGCCGGCTCCAGCAGCCCGACCTGCAGCTTGATGATCGTTCCGGGCCGCGTCCCACGCGACGACGCGGTTGCCGGCGTGGTCGTACGCGTACCGCGTCAGGAGCGCGTTCGTGCTGGTGCGACGGACCTCCACGAGCCGTCCCTCGGCGTCGTAGACCGCCGTGCGGTCGCCCGTGAGCTGCGTGAGGCTCCCGTTGGCGTCGTAGGCGAGCGGCTCCGTCCCGCTCGGGCCCTGGACGGTCGCGAGCTGGTGCGGCGTTCCGGGCGAACGCGTCCGGCCGTCCTTCACCACGAGGTTCCCGAAGAAGCTCGACGCGCACTGGCCGTGGTAGTTGTCCGGGAAGCGCGCGGCGCACTGGGTCACCCGCTCCACGCGCGGCGCCTTGTCGTAGCGCGCGACGAGCGTCTCCGACGTCCGGCTCCGGCTGCCGCGGAGGCGGTCCCACACGCCAGGCACGAGCCGGGCGCCGACCCGACGCCGTCCGCCGGCGTTGACAACCGCGCCGTCCCGGCGCACCACCCCGCCGTGGCCGACGACGACGAGCCGCCCTTTTCCGGTCCCGTCGTCGTCCCGATCGAGGACGCGCTCGACCTCCATCCCTTCGCGCCGCGCGACATCCCGGACGTCGTCCGCGACTACGTCGAGGCGGCGGCGGCCGCGGGGCTCACCGAGGTGCGGGTGATCCACGGCCGCGGGCGGGGCGTGCAGCGCCGGCGGGTGCGCGAGGTGCTCGCCGCCCACCCGCTGGTCGTCGAGCTGCGCGAGGCGACCCCCGAGCGCGGCGGCGCGGGGGCGACCGTCGTCCGCCTTCGGCGTCCCGCGCGTTGACGCGCGGCGCACGGCGGGGCTAGCTTCGCGCCCATGCCGCTCCACCCCGCCGCCCGCCAGCTCATCGACCAGCTCGAGTCCTCGGGCATGCCGAAGCTCCACCAGATGCCGCCGCCGCAGGCGCGCGAGATGATGCGCCGGATGACCGCGATGACGCGCGCCGCGCCCGAGGTCGGGTCCGTGGAGAACCGCACGATCCCCGGCCCGGCGGGCGACGTCCCGATCCGCGTCTACACGCCGAAAGGCGGCAGCGCGCCGCGGCCCGTCGTCGTCTTCTTCCACGGCGGCGGCTGGGTGATCGGCGACCTCGAGACCCACGACGCCCCGTGCCGCCGGCTCGCGAACGCCGTGCCCGCCGTCGTCGTGGCGGTCGACTACCGTCTCGCGCCGGAGCACCAGTTCCCGGCCGCACCGGAGGACTGCTACGCGGCGGTCCGGTGGGTCGCCGCGAACGCCGCGAGCGTCGGCGGAGATCCGAACCGCATCGCCGTCTGCGGCGACAGCGCGGGCGGCAACCTGTCGGCGGTGGTGGCGCTCATGGCGCGCGACCGCGGCGGCCCGAGGATCGCGGCGCAGGTCCTGGTCTATCCCGCGACGGACCTCACGTGCGATTCGCCGTCCCACGTCTCGAACGGCAAGGGGTACTTCCTCGAAGCCGACATGATGACGTGGTTCATCGGGCACTACGTCCGCACGGCGGCGGACAAGACCGCACCGTACGCCTCGCCGCTCCGCGCGAAGGACCTCTCGGGCCTCCCGCCCGCCGTCGTCGTCACCGCCGAGTTCGACCCGCTCCGCGACGAGGGCGAAGCGTACGCGCGGCGTCTCCGCGAGGCCGGCGTGCCGGTGGAGATGAAGCGGTACGACGGCATGATCCACGGCTTCTTCAGCATGGACGCGCTCTTTCCCGAGGCGGGCGAGGCGATGGAGCTGGCGGCGGCGGGGCTGCGGAAGGCGTTCGGGAGCTAGGCCGCCTCACACCGGGCGGCCCTCCAGCATCGCGATCTCGCCGGCGGTCGGGACGATGCGGGCGAGCTCGAAGCCGGCGCGCGCGAAGAGCGTCCGGTACTCGTCGGCCGTCCGCTCGCGGCCCTGGACCGTGAGGACGAGCATCTCGAGGTCGAGGAGCTTCGCGAACGACGGGCCGTCGCCGTCCGGCACGATGCACTCGGCGACGAGGAGCCGGCCGTGCGGCGGAACGACCGTCCGGACGTTGGCGAGGATGCGGAGCGCCTCGGGATCGTCCCAGTCGTGGACGATGTGCTTCAGGAAATACGCGTCGCCACCGGGCGGGATCGCGCCGAAGAAGTCCCCCTCGACGAAGGCGACGCGCTCGGCGACGGGCGAGCCGGCGAGCGCCGTCCGCGCGCCGGCGATCGCGTACGGGAGGTCGAAGAGCGTCCCCGTAGCCCGCGGGTTCCGCTCGAGGATCGCCGCGAGCACGTGGCCGCGGCCGCCCGCGACGTCGACGACGTGGCCGAGGCCCGAGAAGTCGTACGCCTCGAGGAGCGGGCGGATCTCGTTCCCGGAGACGCTCGTCATGCCCTCGTCGAAGATCGCCGCGTCGTCCGGCACCCGGCCGAGGTGCTCGAACAGCGGCACGCCGTGGACGCGGTCGAAGGCGGACTTCCCGGTCCGGACGCTCTCCAGGATGTCCGTCCAGGCGGCGCGGTGGAACGGCGATCCGAGCATGATCGCGTAGCCGCGCGCCGAGCCGGGGACGTCGCTGCGCAGCGCCTCGCCGAGCGGCGTCACCCGCCAGCCGCCCGGGCCGCTCGCGAAGAGGCCGACGCTCGCGAGCGCGCGCAGCAGCCGCGCGAGCGACGGCGCGTGCGTGCCGGTGGCACGTGCAAGGTCCTCCACGGGGCGCGGCCCGGCGACCAGATGGTCGGCGAGGCCGAGCTTCGCCGCGCAGTAGATCGCCTGCGCGATCCACGGCGCGGTCGCCATCTGGAGAACGGTTCCGATCGCCTGCGGGTCGACGGCGGGGGTCATGAGCGGAGGTTCTTAGAGCCTCTCCCACGAGCGATTCAACGCTGCCTCCTCCTCCGCCAAGCCGGGACGCTCCGACGCCGATACTCGGCCGGTACGGCGAGGCCGTCGGGGCAGAACGGCTCGCGGGCGGCACGCGCGCTCACGGCGTCCAGCGCGAGGAACTCGCCCGCGACGATCTCGCTCGGCCGGAGGAGGAACGCCGCGTCGACGCCTTGGAGCCCGCCGCGACGATGCGGCGTCTACCGCCGGCCGTCGACGCGGCTCTCGGGCCCCGTTCGGGAAGCGAGCAGTTCGCAGCCGGCGAGCGTCCGCCACGGCCGGAGCTCGCCGGCGAGCCGCGGGGCGAGCTCACGTCGCCCGCGCGCGGTGCAGAGCACGGCCACGATCGGGCGCCGGCCGTCCATGACCGTCGCCCTGTCGATCGTGCCGTCGACGAGGAGCGTCGTGGGGGGACGCACGTCCGTGCGCGTCGCCGACTTCACGTGCAACACGCGAACATGACGATCGGTGAGCGGATGCTCCGTCACGCGCCCGCGTCCTTCGACGGGGAGGAAGGTACGCTCCGAGCCCCGAATCCAATAGAGCCATGCGAGGAGGGGCGAGACGTCGGACGCCACGAGCGCCTCCCGGGGCAGAGCGACGGCGATCGTACGCAGCACCGGCGCGATCGGCTCGGCCGCGCGCTCCGGCGAGCGCGTCCGCGAAGATGCCCGCATCTGCAAGGCGATCGCCGCCACGGCGAGCGAGACGCCCACCCAGGCACGCCATGCGGCGACCCGCGCGAGGCCCCGCGCCGCGAAGATGAGCACCAGCGGCAGGACGGGGAGCAGCAACCGTCGGTCGTGGAAGAAGTAGCCGAGGGCGAGGCCGACCTGCAGGAGGATGGCGACGACCAGCGCTCCGTGGCCGCGCACGCCGCGGCGGCGGAGCGTCGACGCTGCGCCGACGAGGGCGAGGCACGGAACGACGATCGGGAAGAACCGGACGCGAGAGTGCACACCGAGGAGCGTCGCCGCATAGTCGGGAGCATTCGCCGCGGCCGCGCCCAGCGAGAAGGGCGCGGTGAGCGTGCCGTAGTAGTTCGGCGCCCAGTAGGCGTATCCGGCGACGGGTCCCGGCCAGCCCACGAGAGGCGGGAGGAAGAGCGGGACCGTGCCCAACGCCACCCCGGCCGCGAACCGCACGCGTCCCCGCCATCCCGTCGGCCACGCGGCGAACGCCGGCCGCCAGGAGCGACACGTTGACGAGCCGGAGGCTGCAGCCGACCCCGCTCGCCACACCGAAGCACCCCGGCCGGCCGCGAAGGGCGAAGAGCGCCCAGCAGGCCGCCGTGGCGGCCGACGGCGCGTCGGCCATGAGACGGACCGCCCACTCGACGTAGAGCGGCGCACACGCGAGCAGGAGCGCCGCCCAGCCGGCGGCCATCGTCCCGGCCCACGCCCGCGCGGCGAGAAACGTCGACACGACCCCCGCCACCGACAGCGTGGCACCGACGGCCCACAGACGGTCCGGGGGAATCCCCGCCGCGACTGCCGGCACCAACAGAAGAGGGAAGCCGAGCGGATAGCGGCTCGGATAGGTCGCGTCGCCGATCGGCAGCGACGGTCGCTCACCGTCGAGCAGGCGGTGCGCCAGCACCGCGTACTCCACCGCGTCCGGCCTCGGCCAGAGGTTGGCGCCGTCACCGTGCGGAGCCGCGAGCAGCACGACGCCGGCGGCGGCGGCTGCGCCTGCACAGGCGAGCGCGTCGCAGAGCCGCGTCCTCCACGTCCTCGCAGCCTCGGCGCCCGTGGCGGGTGGTTCGGATACCAGACGGGTCAGCCCTTCGCGCGGCGGAACATCGCTCCCCATTGGGCGCCGAAGTCGACGAACCCCGAAGCCCGATATACGGAACGAGCGAAACGGCCGTCAAGACGATTCGCGAGCTTGGGTGAGGCGGCGGGACACCGCGACGGCGCCGCTCCGCCCTGTTGCGCACGCCCCGGCGGTGCGCGCGGTGGCGGTAGAACCCGCGCACGGAGCTCGCGCTCGACGAGCAGCGTGCCGGCCCGCATTGACGCCGCGCGCGCGCTTTCGTTATGCCTCGGCCGCCATGCCGCCCGAGCGTCCCACGGCCGCTCGCTTCGTCGAGCGCGTCGCCGTCGTCACCGGCGGCGCGAGCGGCATCGGGCGCGCGACGGCGCTCCGGCTCGCCGCCGAGGGCGCCCGTGTCGCCGTCGTCGACCGCGACGGCGGCGGCGCCGAGATCGTCGCGACCGCGATCGCGGCGGCCGGGGGTGTCGCCGAGCCGTTCCGGTGCGACGTCGGCCGGAGCGACGACGTCGCCGCGGTCGCCGACGTCGTCGCCCGCGCGCTCGGGCCGGTCGACGTGCTGGCGAACGTCGCCGGCGTCGGCGACACCGCCGGGCTCGAGGGCATCGAGGCGCTCGACGACGCGCGCTGGCATCTCGTGCTCGGCGTCAACCTCTCCGGGCCGTTCTACTGGTGCCGCGCCGTCCTTCCGGGGATGGCGGCGCGCGGCCGGGGCGCGATCGTCAACGTCTCGTCGCTCGCCGGCCGCTCGAAGAGCGTGAACGGCGGCCTCGCGTACACCGCGAGCAAGGCGGGGCTCCTCGGCCTCACGCGCCACCTCGCGTTCGACTACGGTCCACGCGGCGTCCGCGTGAACGCGATCTGCCCGGGCGGCGTCGACACGCCCATGCTCCGTGCCGGCGCGGCGTCGCAGGCGCGTTCGCCGGAGGAAGCGTCGGCGCGCGCCGAGCGCGCGCGGGCGTACGCGTGGCTCATGCCCATCAAGCGGCTCTCGACGCCCGACGAGCAGGCCGCCGCGATCGCCTTCCTCGCCTCGGACGACGCGTCCTACGTGAACGGCGTGTCGCTCGACGTGAACGGCGGCCTCTTCATGGCCTGACCGAAGGAGCCCCTCCCGATGGCCCGCCTCCCGTATCCCGATCCCGCCGCGCTCCCCGAGGAGACGCAGCGCCTCCTCCACCAGCTTCCCGTCGAGCTCAACATCTTCCGGATGATGGCGAACGCGCCGACGTGCTTTCGGCCGCTCGTCACGCTCGGCACCGCGATCCTGTCCCAGCAGAAGCTCTCGCCGAAGCTCCGCGAGCTGGCGATCCTCCGCGTCGCGAGCCTCTCGTCGGCGAAGTACGAGTGGGTGCAGCACGTGCCGATCGCCGAGGCGGTCGGCGCCACGCGCGCGCAGATCGAAGCGCTGGAGCGCGGCAGCCTCGAGTCCGACGCCTTCGACGACCTCGAACGCCTCGTGCTCCGCTTCACGACGGAGCTCGTGCAGGAGGTGCGCGTCCCGGATCCGACGTTCGCCGAGGCGGCGAGCCGGCTCTCCCCGCAGGAGATCGTCGAGCTGATCCTCGCGGTCGGCTACTACATGCTGATCGCGCGGCTCCTCGAGACGACGGACGTCGACCTCGACGAGGCGAAGGGCGTCACCATCTTCAAGGCGCTCCGCTGACGACGGGCGGCCTTCGGCCGCCCCCACCGCTCGGCGACGCGCACGCGATCCCGCGCGAGGGGAGCGCCCCCGGGGTTGACTCGGCATCAACATTCACCCAAAAGGGTGAGCATGGCGGCGCCCGCCCGACTCGACGACACGCTGATCGCGCTCGCGGACCCCACGCGGCGGGCGATTCTCCGGCGGCTGTCGAAGGGCGAGGCGCGCGTCACCGAGCTGGCGCTCCCGTTCGACATGTCGCTGAACTCCGTCTCGAAGCACATCCGCATGCTCGAGCGGGCGCGCCTCGTGCGGCGCCGGCGGGCGGGCCGCGAGCACCTCCTGTCCTTCAACGCGAAGCCGCTCGACGACCTCGCCGCCTGGGTGGAGTCGCAGCGCGCGTTCTGGGCCGCGAGCCTGGACGCCCTGGAAGCGGCGCTCCACGCCGAGGACGCCGCCGGCGGCGCGGCGTCGCGGAGGAAGGGACGCAGGCGATGACGACCGATCGCGACGACGAGTACGGCGCGGTGCCCGACGTCGGCGTGGACGAGCGTGCGGCGCGGCTCGCCTTCACGTGGCCCGAGGCGGCGGTCCCGCCGTCGGAGGCCGCGTTCGAGCCGACGCCCCCGCGGCGGGACGCGGACCGCCGGCGACGGATTCCGGGGGACGGGGCATGACGGGGCCGGGACGGGTCGTCGTCCGGGTGTCCCGCCGCTTCACCGCCGCGCCGGAGCGCGTCTTCGACGCCTGGCTCGATCCGCGGATGATCCGGCGGTGGATGTTCGGCGCCCGCCTCCGCGACGAGGAGATCCTCCGCGTCGCGATCGACGCCCGCGTCGGCGGGACGTTCTCCTTCCTCGTGCGCCGCGAGGGCGTGGAGCTCGACCACGTCGGCACGTACCGCGAGGTCGATCGGCCGCGGCGGCTCGTGTTCACGTGGGGCGTCGGCGCGGAGTCGGGCGACGACAGCGTCGTCACGGTCGAGATCGCGCCGCTCGCGGCCGGCTGTGAGCTGACCCTCACCCACGTGATGGACGCGAAGTGGGCCGAGTACGCCGCCCGCACCGAGGCCGGCTGGACGCGCATGCTCGACGTGATGGCGGAGACCGTCTAGCTAGCGCGGCCACCGCCACGCCCGCGCCCCTCGATCCGTGCCGCGACCGCCGACCTCGGAACGCCGCCTCACCCGGCTGGCGACGGCGGCGGAATCGTGCAACGGTCGGCCGATGCTGACGCTCTACCACGCGCCCCAATCGCGCTCCTCGCGGATCGTCTGGCTGCTGGAGGAGCTGGGCGCCGACTATCGCCTCCACCTCACGGACATCCCGCGGCGCGACGGGAGCGGCGGCCCCGATCCCGCCAACCCGCACCCGTACAAGCAGGTGCCGGCCCTGGTCGACGACGGCGTCCTCGTCACCGAGTCGGCCGCGATCGTCCTCTACCTCACCGACAAGTTCCCCGCGGCCGGCATCGGGCGCCCGATCGGACACCCCGAGCGCGGGCCGTACCTCGGCTGGCTCGCGTACTACGCGGGCGTCGTCGAGCCGGTCGTGAACTTCCAGTTCGCCGGCCTCGGCGACCACCCGCTCCTCCAGCGCACGTTCCGCGACCTCGCCGCGATGCACCGCCGCGTGCTCGACGCGCTCGAGGCGGGCCCCTGGATGCTCGGCGCCGCGTTCTCCGGCGTGGACGTCCTGATCGCGAGCCTCGGCCACTTCGTCCGGGAGATGCTCCCGCCGGGCCCGGTCGTCGACGGGTGGCTCGCACGCTGCAACGCGCGGCCCGCGCTCGCGCGCGCGCTGGCGAAGGACGGCGGCTGAGCGGCTGCCGCCGCCGGGCGACGGCCGCCCCGTCACGTGAAGAGGCGGATCACGCGTCCTCGATCCCGAGCCGCTTCATGAGGCGGTAGAGGGTCGTCCGGTCGACGCCCAGCACGCGCGCGGCCTCGGCCCGGTTGCCGCGCACGGCCTCGAGCGCGCCCCGGATGCGGGCGGCGGCGGCACGGTCGACGGCCTCCTGGAGCGTGCCGGCCGCGGGCGCCGCGCCGGACGCCGGCTCGAGCAGCAGGTCCTCGGGGGTGATCGTCGCACCGCGGGCCAGCACGACCGCGCGCTCGACCGCGTTCTCCAGCTCGCGGACGTTCCCCGGCCAGGGATGGGCGACGAGCGCCGCCTCGGCCTCGGGCGCGAAGGCGA
>Ga0073934_10011274_pt1 | contig 10854 bp, 10 predicted proteins | sample LarsenN4metaG_FD_76834 | JGI IMG/M metagenome (GOLD analysis project Ga0073934, IMG submission 76834) | Hot spring sediment bacterial and archeal communities from British Columbia, Canada, to study Microbial Dark Matter (Phase II) - Larsen... ...
AGCGTGGCGAGCAGGTCGGCCATGTCGACGGCGTGGAACGCCACCGACGCCCGCGTCTTCGGCAGCGGCCGGCGGGTGAGCACGTGCACGGGGGTGTCGCCGTACGCCCAGCCCAGGCCCTTTGCCTCGAACCCCAGGGCGGTCTCGTACGTGCGCGAACCCATGACGTAGCAGTCGATCGACGTGAGCACCGCCTTCACCAGGTCGGCCGTGATCGACGTCCCGCCCTCGAAGCGGTCGCGCGTTTCGAGCCAGTCGACGCCGCCGTCGCGGCGCGCGATGAAGCCGTCGAGGCTCGCCACCATGTGGATCGTGACACGGGAGGGCACGGCAGTCGCGGGACGGTCGGTCATGGCGAAGCCACGCGGGCGGCGTGGCCGGGGCATCTTACACCCGCCGGAATCACTGGCGCAGGATCTTCTCCATGGCCTTGCCCCGGGCGAGCTCATCCACCAGCTTGTCGAGGTAGCGGATGTTCCGCATCAGCGGATCGGCGACCTCCTCCACCCGCACGCCGCACACGACGCCCGTGATGAGGGCGCAGTTCGGGTGCATCGCCGGCGCCTGGGCGAAGAAGTCCTGGAAGGTCGTGCCCGCCGCGAGCTGGCGTTGCAGCGCGGCGTCGCTGTAGCCGGTGAGCCAGCAGATGATCCGGTCGACCTCGCCCTTCGTGCGGCCCTTCCGCTCGGCCTTCTGGACGTAGTGGGGATACACGCTCGAGACTTTCATCGTGTAGATGCGATGTGGCGTGGACGCCATGCCCTCTTCCTCTCGTCGCGCACGAACGTTCGTCCCGTGCGTGGCCGGCGCACGTCGTCCCTGCCGTTCGGGATGCCATCATCCCCCGGCCCGGCGGCGCGGGCAAGACGATGGACCGTCGCGGTCTCACGCCCCAGGCGCGCGGCCCGCCCCGACCAGATGGCGCCACACACCGACCTGGCCCCGCGCGTACACGACCAGCCAGGCGAATGCGATGGCCGAGAGCGCGGCGCTCCTGGTCAGGTACTCCCAGTCGCCGAACGGCGCCCGCGTCTGCAGCCAGGCGGCGCTGCCGTAGTGCACGCCAACGACCGCCCGGAACAGCGGCCGGCCAAGGGCGGGCGGCGTGTGCGCGGCGAGTGCCCGGAGCCCCCAGTACAGGACCGGCGCACCCACGAGCGCCCCGGTGATTCCCAGCAGTCCGAATGGGGCGGACGAGGCGCCGAGCGGAACGTAGGTGCCATGCCCGCCGCCGGCGGCGACCGTGCCAAGGCAGGCGGGCCCCACTCCGTGCGCCGCGCCGGGCACGCGATCCGGCATGGCGCGCGTCAACGGCCGGGTCACCATCGAGCCCGGACTCACTCGGCCGTGTCCCGCCACAGTCCCCACGACACCAGCACCGTCGCCGACACCAGCGCGACCGCACCACTCCTGAGACCGAGGGTGATGATGCCGTCGTGCACGGGCGAGCTCCGGGCCTGACCAGAGGCAATCGGCAGCATCGCGCTTCCGCCCCAGGCCGCCGCCAGGACGTTGGCCGTCCAGGCGGCCACGCATCCGTAGACGGCCAGCCAGGCCGCGGCGCGAGACCACGACGCCGCCAGGCGCAGGCGCGGCCAGATGAGCCCGAGCACGGCGAGCAACATGCCCTGCATGAGTCCCAGCAGGTGGACCGACAGGCCCAGGCGCGGCACCCGGAACCATGGCAGTACCAGGCCGGCCACGAGCGCCACCAGGATCCACGTCATGCCGAACCGCAGCAACTGAAGCGACTGCCGCTCACGCCAGTCCCGTGACGTCATCGCGTGTGCCTCCCGGCGCTGGTCGTGCGACGGCCGGCGTCCTGTCACGCCCCGGCCGCCACCCGCGCCCGGGGCAGGTTTCCGCTACTCCTCGCCCATGAAGGGGTAGGTGTAGTCCTTCGGCGGATTGTAGGTTTCCTTGATCGACCGCGCGCTCACCCAGCGCAGCAGGTTCATCTTCGAACCCGCCTTGTCGTTGGTACCCGAGCCGCGGGCGCCGCCGAACGGCTGCTGGCCCACGGTGGCGCCGGTGGGCTTGTCGTTGACGTAGAAGTTGCCGGCCGCGTTCCTGAGCGCCGCCGACGCCTGCCGGATGACCGCCCGGTCTTTCGCGAAGATCGAACCGGTGAGCGCGTAGGGCGAGGTCCTGTCGACCACCTCGAGCATCTCGGTGAACTTCGAGTCGGCGTAGGGGTGCGCCGTCAGCACCGGCCCGAAGATCTCCTCGCACATCAGCTTGTAGCCCGGGTCGTCGGTCTGCACCAGCGTGGGCTCCACGAAGTAGCCGACGCGGCCGTTGGTGCCGCCGCCCTGCACGATCTTCGCGTGCCGCTTCGCGTGCGCGATGTAGTTGCCGATCTTGGTGAACGCCTTCTTGTCGATCACGGCGCTCATGAAGTTGCGGAAGTCGCGCGTGTCGCCCATCTTGATGTCTTTCATCATGGCCACGGCACGGTCGCGCACCTCGGGCCAGAGCGACTTCGGCACGTAGACGCGGCTGGCCGCCGAGCACTTCTGCCCCTGGTATTCGTAGGCGCCGCGCACCATGGCCACCGCCACCTCCTGCGGGTCGGCCGAGGGATGCACCATGATGAAGTCCTTGCCGCCGGTCTCGCCGACCAGGCGCGGGTAGGAGCGGTACTTCCGGATGTTCGTGCCGACGTGCTCCCACATGCTCTGGAACACGAACGTGCTGCCGGTGAAATGGATGCCGCCGAGATCGGGCGAGTTCATGGCCACCTGGCTCACCGCGATCGGATCACCGGGCACGAAGTTGATGACGCCCGGCGGCAGGCCCGCCGCCTCGAGCAGCTTCATCGTGTAGTAGGCGGTCAGCATGGCCGTGGCGGCCGGCTTCCACACGACGGTATTGCCCATCATGGCGGGCGTGGTGGTGAGGTTGCCGCCGATGGCCGTGAAGTTGAAGGGCGAGACGGCGTAGATGAAGCCCTCGAGCGGCCGGTAGTCGCTCTGGTTCCACATCGCGGTCGTGGAGACGGGCTGCTCGCTCAGCAGCTCGGCCGCGAACGACGAGTTGAAGCGCCAGAAGTCCACGAGCTCGCAGGCCGCGTCGATCTCCGACTGGAAGACCGTCTTCGACAGGTTGAGCATGGTGGCGGCGTTGAGCGTGTCGCGCCAGCTCGTGGCGAGCAGGTCGGCTGCCTTCAGGAACACCGCGACGCGGTCTTCCCACGGCCAGCTCCCCCACTCCTTCCTGGCCGCGTTGGCGGCGGCAATCGCGGCCGCGACGTCCTTGGGGCGGGCGTGGTGCCAGGTGGCCAGCACGTGGCCGTGCCGGTGCGGCATCACGGCCCTGCCGATCTCGCCCGTGCGGATCTCCTTGCCGCCGATGATGAGGGGGATGTCGACGACCTCGTCGGCCATCGACGCGAGCCGCGCCTTCAGGGACGCCTTCTCGGGCGAACCCGGCGCGTAGGCCCTGATGGGCTCGTTGACGGGCGGGAGAACGCGGCGGATACCGGAGAAATGGGCGGACATGTCGGGTGCCTCTCAGCGATGCCCCGCGGGCGCTCGGTGCGCGGCGTCACGGGCATCCGGCTGATTGTAGTCCGACCGGCGGAGGCACGGCGGGTGGCGCCGGAGCCGTACGGGACGGCCCCGGCGCCGCCGGGCTACCGCTCCGTGCCGCCTGCGTGCTCGCCGACGTCGTGGAGGTCGATCTGGATGGTGCGGTCGTTCCCGCTGGAGGGATGCTGGATGTTCACCCAGGCCCGGCCCTTGCGGAAGGGGTCGAAGTAGAGCCCGCTGAACTCCGACCCCGGCGTGCCGTTCGACGCCCACCGGCCGAGCCCCTCCCCCTCATCCAGCAGATCGCCGTCCTGGTTCAGGTCTTGCGCAAACCAGATGTCGTCGTCCACGCCGCCGTTGCGGTCCTCGATGACGTAGAGGTTGCCTTCATGGTCGAGCGCGAGGTTGTCCGGGCTCGCCAGGCCGGCGCCGACTGCCGCCCCGGTGGCCAGGTCGATGGTGCTGCGATTGGCGAACACGGCGATCACCTGCGCGTCGAGATCGAGGCGGTAGACCTCGTTGGTGGTCGTGGCGGCCATGAAGAGGAACTCGCGGTGCTTCAGGCGCTGGATCTGCAGGTCTTCCGGGCGCGGGTAGTCGGTGCCCTTGAACGCCGGAAGGTCCGTGGTGTTGCGGGCGTCGACCGACCGGACGCCGTTCACGTCGGTGACGACGAGCGCACCGGGAAGCCCGTTGCCGTCGCCGTCGGTGAGCGGCACCCACGTGTAGGCGCCGGTGGCATTCGGGGTCTGGCCATCACCCACGCGCAGCACGAACGTCTGGCCCGCGGCGAAGTAGTCGGCGCGTCCGGCGAGCACGCGCTTGAAGGGCGCCTTTGGTACGTACTTGTAGATCGAGGCGCCGTTCAGCTCGTCGATGAAGTACATCGCGCCGTTCCGGTCGAACTGGATGCCCTCGTGCGACGTCCGTGGAATCACGTTCTGGTGCACGAACTCCGCGCCGGCGTTGCTGGCCGGCGTCACCGGCCCGTAGATGCCGGGCGCGGTCAGCGGGTTCTTCAGCTCGAAGAGGCGGCCGTAGGGCGAGGTCGACCCCACACCGGGCGCCGTCGACCAGTTCTCCTCCGCCGTGATGCAGGTGCCCCAGGGCGTCCAGTACGACGCGTCGAAGGCCACGTGCGCGCACGAGGCGGGCGCCGCGCAGGGGCTCTGCCAGACCGTCTCGGTCACGCCGCTCCACAGATCCTGCCGCTGCACGCCCGACGAGCCCGTCTCGAACACCGTGAACAGGAAGCGGCCGCGCTGCCGGCCGGTCTCGTTCACCGTGAGCATGTCCCAGTTGCCGGTATTCGGCGCGCCGGCGCCCAGCTACGCCGCGCGGTCGGCGATCGACCGCTGCTGGAACGCGGCGTTGCCGAACGTGATCGGCAGGCTCTCGTCCACGGTGGGGCCGGCCGAGGTCGGCAGCGGCGTGAAGTCCGAGAAGCGCAGGCTGCCGGCCAGGGCGGCCGCGCCGGCCAGCAGGAGCCCGCCGGCCAGGGCCATGTGGGCGCGTGCACGTGGAAGTCGCATGTCGAGTACTCCTCTTGAATCCGCACGACGTGTGCGACCTGAGTTGTCTCGAAGGGATGCGACGACGCGTTGACCCGCGCGTGGCGGCCGAGCGACGGCGCGGCGCTCACTCGACGTGTTCCCGATCCAGCGCCTCGTGCAGCGCGAGGCTCGTGACCCCGGCGACGCGATGCGCCAGCGGTCGCAGGATGTCGGGGTCGTACTCGAAGGCGACGCGCACGTCGTCGGCGCCGTGCGCCGCCTTCAGGTCGACCGACACCGAGCGGTGGCCCCGGGCCGTCACGCCCCGGCCGACGGTGCTGCCGCGCGGGGTCCGCAGGTTGCGCTGCAGGGCGACGCGCGAGAAGTCGCTGAGCGGCCGGCGCCGGACGCGCCGCAGCACGAGGAAATCGTCGATGACCTCGACCACGCGATCGACCCGGCGGATCCGCACCTGCCGGTTGTGCAGCGTCAGGCGCCCGCCGGGCCAGGCGAAGAGCGCGCCGGCGCCCGCCAGGAAGAGGACCATCGGCAGGTAGCCGGACGGCACCAGGAGCGTGCCGGCCCTGGCGTGCGACGCGAGGATGAGCCAGGCCCCGTACCAGATGTAGGCCGCCGTGGCCAGGAACGGCAGGCCGACGAGCGCGGGCACGACGCGGCGCCTGTCGCGCACGTGCAGCACGTCGGGCTGGTCGTCCACCGCGAAGTGACGGCTGTCGCGCGCCATCACCGGGGCCCTTTACGAGGCAGCGGCGGAACTGGCCGGCCCGAGGTCGACCTTGATGGCCCGCCACTTGCCCTGCCGGAAGCGCAGGAACGAGAGCGCGCAGCGCGTGAAGTGGCCGAGCAGGATGGCGAGCCAGATGTCGTGGGGCGCGAGCGGCCGCAGGCTCTGCAGCACCGTGCACAGCCCGATCGGCACCGCAATCTGCGACACCAGCGTGATGAAGAGCGGGCTCCTCGTGTCGCCCGTCCCCTGCAGCCCGCCCGTGAAGGTGAGCGCGGCGCTGATGAAGAACCCCGACACCGCCAGGTAGCGCAGCAGTTCGCGGCCGATGTCGGCGACGGTGCCTTCGCTGGCGCCGAAGATGCCCAGCAGCGGCGTCGGCACGACGAGGAACAGGGCCCCGACGGTCGCGGCCACCATGAGGCCGATGCGGGCCGCGGCATACACGCCGTGCAGCGCCCGGTCGGGCTTGCCGGCCCCCAGGTTCTGCCCGGCGATGGTGGCGGCGGCGCCCATGAGCCCCACCGACGTCCACGTGATCATCGAGAACAGCTCGGTGTAGCCGATGGTGTAGGCCGCCTGCGCGGCGGCGCTGTGCTCGAGACCGCCGATGAACCGGAGCAGCATCACGCCGCCGATGTTCATCGCGATCCCCTGGACCCCGGTGGGCAGCCCGAACTCGAACAGCGATCGAATCACCGTCCAGTCGGGCCGGGTACAGGTTTCGGGCGTGAAGTGCACGACGAGCTTGTTCGTGAGCAGCGCCCACAGGGCGTAACCGCTGACGAGCGCCGCCGCGATGGCCGTGCCCATGGCCGATCCCGCCGTGCCGAAGCGCGGGATGAGCAGGACGTTGAACACCAGGTTCAGCACCGTCATCGTCACGCCGAGCCGCATCGGCGTGCGCGCGTCACCGGCCGCGCGGAGCGCCGCCGACAGCATGTAGAAGAGCAGCATGCCGATGCTGAAGACGAAGTTGATGCGGAGGAACGGCAGCGCCTGCGCCTGCACCTCGGGCGCCGCATTGGCCAGCGTGAGCAGGTACGGCGCCGAGAAATAGCCGATGGGCGCGAGCACCGCGAACATGCCGATGGCGGTGATGAACGCCTGATAGACCACCGTGTTGACCTTCTGGTGGTCGCCGGCGCCGGCAAAGCGCGCCACGAGCACGGCCTGCCCCGTGAAGAGCGAGGCCATGAACACGATGACGACGAGGAAGATCTGCCACGCCACGCCGATGCCGGCGTTGGCGGCGTAGCCCATCATGTTGCCGACCAGGGCGTGGTCGACGACGCCCTGCATGCCCGCCACCAGGTTCTGCAGCATGGTGGGCCAGGCCAGCTTCCAGACCGCGGGGGCCAGGGGGCCCTCGACGAGGGAGCGGTCGAACTTCTTCGGGGACGCCGGACCGGCCATTTCAGGGAACGGGGCATTGTAGCCCGCCGGGGCGGGCGTTCACGGGCGAATCGGCACGAAAGGCCGTGCACCCGCCTCAGACGTCGAGCGCCTCGGCGTCCTCGGCGCGTTCCATGATGAAGCGGAAGCGGGCTGAGGCGTCCCTGCCCATCAGCTCGTTCATCACGCGGTCCGTCACCAGCTGGTCGGCGATGTCCACCCGGAGCAGCCGGCGGGTCCGCGGGTTGAGGGTGGTCTCCCAGAGCACCTTCGGCATCATCTCGCCGAGGCCCTTGAACCGGGTGATCTCGGGGGTGGCGCGGCCCGTCCGGTTCCGGAGGATCTGCTCCTTGTGGGCGTCGTCGAGCGCCCAGAAGGTCTCCTTGCCGATGTCGATGCGGTAGAGCGGCGGCTGCGCCAGGTAGACGCGGCCGGCCGCGATGAGCTGCGGCAGGTGGCGGTAGAGGAACGTGAGCAGCAGCGTCGAGATGTGGTGGCCGTCGGAATCGGCATCGGCCAGCAGGATCACCTTGCCGTAGCGCATCCGCGACAGATCGAACGCCTTGCCCACGCCGCAGCCGAGGGCGGTGACGAGGTCGGCCAGTTCCTTGTTCTCGAGGACCTTCGCCGTGGAGACCCCCTCGGTGTTCAGCACCTTGCCGCGCAGCGGCAGGATGGCCTGGCGGGCCCGGTCGCGGCCCTGCTTGGCCGAGCCGCCGGCCGAGTCGCCCTCGACGATGAAGAGCTCGCTCGTGATCGAGCCGGGCTGGGTGCAGTCGGCGAGCTTGCCGGGCAGGTTGACGCGGCCCGACGTCGGGCTCTTCCGCACCACGTCCTGCTGCGCGGCGCGGCTGGCCTCGCGGGCGCGCGCGGCGAGGATGATGCGCGCCACGATGCCTTCGGCCACCGAGATGTTGTTGTTCAGCCACAGCTCGAGCGCCGGACGGACGAAGCCATCGACGGCGCTGGCCACCTCGGGGTTGTTCAGGCGGTCCTTCGTCTGCCCCTGGAACTGCGGCTCGGCGATGAACACCGACAGCACGCCGGTGACGCCCTCGCGGATGTCTTCCGCGGTGAGCGTGACGCCCTTCGGCGAGAGGTTGTGCGTCTCGATGAAGTTGCGCACGGCCTTGCCGAGACCCGCCCGGAGGCCGTTCTCGTGCGTGCCCCCCGAGCCGGTCGGGATGCCGTTGACGTAGCTGCGGAGGTGCTCGTCGGTGGACTCGGTCCACTGCAGCACGAGTTCCAGCCGGACGCCGTTCTCCCTGGAGAGCGCGAACGCCGCCTCGTGCACGGGCTTGCTGCCGCGCTCGGCGAGGATCTTCTTCAGGTAGTCGCCCAGGCCGTCGTCGTGCTGGAACGTGTGCCGGGTGCCGGTCGTCTCGTCGTCGAAGGTGACCTTGAGCCCCTTGTGGAGGAAGCTCGCCACCTCGAGGCGCTCGCGGATGATCTGCGGGTCGAACTCCACCTTCGGGAAGATGGTCGGATCCGGCCGGAAGAACACGGTGGTGCCGGTGCCGCGCGCGGCGCCCATCTTCTTCAGGCCGCTCTCGGGCTTGCCCTGCTTGAAGGACATCTCCCACTGCTGGCCGTCGCGCCTCACCGTGGCGACGAGCTCGCGCGAGAGCGCGTTCACGACGCTGGCGCCCACGCCATGCAGGCCGCCCGCGGTCTTGTAGTTGCCCTGCTCGAACTTGCCGCCCGCGTGGAGCACCGTGAAGATGACCTCCACCGCGCTCTTCTTCGTCTTCGGGTGGATGTCGACCGGCATGCCGCGGCCGTCGTCGCTGATGGTCACCGACGAGCCGTCCTCGTGCAGCGTCACCGCGATGGCCGACGCATGGCCGTTCATGGCCTCGTCGATCGAGTTGTCGAGGATTTCCCAGACGAGGTGGTGCAGGCCGGCCGCCCCGACGCCGCCGATGTACATGCCGGGGCGCTTGCGGACGGGCTCGAGGCCTTCGAGAACCTGGATGTCTTTGGCGGTGTAGGACATGGACGCTGGACCAGCGACGGATCGGAGCCGCCGCGCGGACGTGGGCGGCGGGTGGCCCGGCTGGCGGCTGGCGGCGCCGCCACGGGAAGGGCGCGCCAGCGCGACGTCCAAGTATAGCCTTGCGCCGGGGTGGGAACGGGCGTATAAGGCGGGCGTGGGCGGGCCCCGGCTCGTCGCGGCGTTCGTAGTGATCATGACCGTCACGGCCGGCGGGTGGGTGCTCGTGCGCGCCCGCCGCCCCCCGCCAGCCGACGACGGCACCGTCGTCGCGCACCACCTGCCCGCCGTGCGGCGCGCGGCCGATCCGTTCGAACGCTGGACCATCACCGAGCAGTTCGCGGCCCAGCACGCCATGGTGGTCCAGGTGGAAACGCGGCACCTCGACGACGCCCTGGCCATCGCCCGGCAGATCGCGCTGCCGCTGCAGTCGCGCTACGGCGAGATCCTCGTCTACTTCCACCGTCCGGGCCGGCCCGACACGCTGCCGCCGAGGCGCGTGCAGTGGACGCCGGGCGGCGGCTTCGTCGTCCTCGATCTCGAGGCGCAGTAGCGCCGCGGACCATAGGTTTTTCCTCGTCTCTTCGTCGACTTTATCTGGTTACCGGCCGTCCTGGCCACGCGCTACCGTCGACCATCGTTTCCTTGTCAGGAGGAACCTCGATGCATCTCCGCACGTTCGGGCACCTCCGCGCCGATCTGCCGGCCGGCCTGGCGGCGTCGCTGGGACGGTGACGGCGGCCCTGGAGGCCGCCGCACCGATCGGAATCGTCGGCGGGATGTACTCGGTCGAGTCGGGGGAGGTTGCGTTCGTCTCGCAGCCTGGTCAGACGCCGGCGCCCGCGGCCACCATGGCCGCCGGGCGCTGAATCGGCACGGGTCTCGCGTTCGACGACTGCCTCCGGGGTGCCCTGACCGCCCCGGAAGCAGTTCTTCGTTCGGGGGCTACCCCTTCTTCGTGCGGCGCGCCGGCGCCCGACGCGCCCCGCCACCGGCGGTCTTCCGGGCGCGCTTCGGCCGGTCGGCCGCGTCCTCGGCGCTCATCGTGCGGCGCGGGCCGCGCTTCACGCCCCGGGCCACGGGCCCGGCGCTGATCGGTTCCTTCGGGCTGCCGGGCGCGAAGAACTTCGACTGGTCGTCTTCCGGCTCGAGGTCGTCGGGCACGATCGGCGCGATCTGCACCGGGACGTCCTCGGCCACCTCCACCGACTCGCCGCTGTCGTCGCCGTCCTTCTCGTCGTCGTCACCGATCACCCAGCCGAGCGTGACGCTCTTGGGGCGGTAGACGTTGGCGCTCGAGGGCGGCGCGGCCGGCTGCGCGTCGGCGTCGACCGCCGCCGCGGACGCCGCCGCCGGCGACGGCGCCGCGGCGGGGCCGTTCGCCGAGAACACACGCAGGCCGCCCTGGCGGTCGCGCTCCAGCTTCACCAGGCCTTCCTTCTGGCAGGCGCGCATCAGGTCGACGATCGAGCCGTACTTGCGGTCGTCGAAGTCGGGATGGCTGGCACGGATGAACTGCTTGATCTGCCGCAGGTACATCGGCCAGCGCGGGGGCTGCGGCGGGTCGGCCAGCAGGTTGCGCACGAGCTCCACGCCCTCGGCGATGGCCGCCTGCGTGGCCGGATCGAGCTCGCGCGGCACGCGCGGCGCGGGTGCGGGCGCCGCGCCGGCCACCGGGCCGGCCACAGCGGCCGCGGG
>Ga0073934_10011275_pt1 | contig 10853 bp, 6 predicted proteins | sample LarsenN4metaG_FD_76834 | JGI IMG/M metagenome (GOLD analysis project Ga0073934, IMG submission 76834) | Hot spring sediment bacterial and archeal communities from British Columbia, Canada, to study Microbial Dark Matter (Phase II) - Larsen... ...
CCAGACGCGGTTGACGATGTTGCGGGCGAAGTATTCGTTCTTCGGGCTGGTGAGCCACTGGGCGAAGGCGATGCGGCGGTCGGCGAGGTCGTCGAGGGAGGCGGGCGTGCCGTCGAGGGGAGTGGGCGGGAGGGGCTTGAGCAGGCGCGGGTGGTTCACGTCGCCGGCTTGTTTGGGATAGATGATGAACTCGCCGGCGCGCTCGCCGTTCTTGAGGCCGACGCGGGCAAAGAGGTTGGCGAACTGGTAGTACTGCTTCTGGGTCCACTTTTCGAGCGGGTGGTTGTGGCAGCGGGCGCAGGTGAGACGCTGGCCGAGGAAGGCTTGGGTGACGTTCTCGCTGAGGTCGATGACGTCCTTATGCTGGACGAAGTAGTTGAGAGCTCCGTTCTCGCGGCTGGAGCCGGTGGCGGTGAAGATGTCGCGGGCGAACTGGTCCCAGGGCTTGTTGGCCTTCACGGAATCGCGGATCCAGTTGTAGAAGGCCCACATGTTGTTGGAGCGGAGCTTGCGGGAGCTGACGAGGAGGAGGTCGCTCCATTTGTAGGCCCAGTAGTCGTTGAATTCTTCGCGCTGGAGGAGGCGCTCGACCAGCCGGGCGCGCTTGTTGGGGCTCTTGTCGGCGAGGAACTCTTCGGTCTCTTCTACGGAGGGAAGGATGCCGGCGGCGTCGAGATAGAGGCGGCGGATGAAGGCGGCGTCAGTGGCTTGCTTGGAGGGGGCGAGGTGGAGGCTCTTCCACTTCTTGAGGGCGAGTTCGTCGATGAAGTTGACGGGCTGGAAGTGGGAGTAGGCCTCAGAGGAGGTGACGTTGTCGAAGGGAACGGTGACGCGGGAGTAGAGGACGCGGCTGGAATACCAGAGCGTGATGGCGGCTTCACCGCGGCCGGTCATTTTGACGAGGCCGTTGTCGTCGACGGTGGCGACGCCTTCGTTGTTGGAGGTGAACTTGACCCAGCGGGTGACGTCTTCGATGCGGCCGTCGGTGTAGCGGGCCCGGACGACAAGTTGCTGGTTGGCCTCGGGGGCGAGGATGGCGGCGGAGGGGTAGACTTCCAGCGAGGCGACGTCAGGGTCGGAGGGTTTGGGGGATGGGGCTCCGTTGGCGATCCACTCGGAGAGGACGCGGTATTCGAGGGAATTTGCGGCGAAGCGCTTGCCGCCGCCGTGGGGGAGGGCGAAGGTGGCCTTCTTGAGGATGAGGCTTGAGGTGGGATCAGCGAGCGAGACGCGGCGGCCCACCGATTGGCGGGTGAGGGTGTCGAAGTCGACGTCGGGGTCGTAGCCGCGAAGGGTGAGTTTGAAGCCGTTCTTACCGGCGAGAGCGCCGTGGCAGGCGCCTTGGTTGCAGCCGGTTTTCGTGAGCACGGGAATGACGTGGTTCTTGAAGCTCCACGCGAAAGGCGTCTCCGACGCTTTGACGGTGACGAGGACGGAGGCGGTTTGGGAGTTGGCGCGCGCGGTGATGGTGGCTTCGCCGTTGGCGATCGGTTTGACGAGGCCGGTTTGGTCGACGGCGGCGACGTTGGGGTTGGAACTGGACCACTGGGCGGTGCGGGTCCAATCCTCGACGTGGCCGGAGACCGCGGCCTGGGCGATGAGTTGCTGGCGCGATTCCGGCGTGGTGAGCGTGACCTGGCGCGGCAGGAGGGTGAGTTGCTGCGCGAAGGCGGCAGGGAGGATGAGGAGTGCGGCGGTCCACTTCATTGCGTTTTCCGTTTGGCTGCGAACTTCTGGCGGAACTTGGAGAGTTTCGGTGAGACGACGGCCATGCAGTAAGGCTGATAGGGGTTGTTCAGGAAGTAGTTTTGGTGATACGCCTCCGCCGGCCAGAAATGCTCGGCGGGGGTGACTTCGGTGACAAGGTGAGCTCGGAAGGTGCCGTCCTTCTCGAACTCTTCGATGATGGCGCGGGCTTCGGTCTCCTGCTCGGGCGAGTGGAAGTAGATGGCGGAGCGGTATTGGGTACCGACGTCGTTGCCCTGGCGGTTGAGGGTGGTCGGGTCGTGGATGGCAAAGAAGACTTCGAGGATTTCGCGGTAGGTGAGTCGCGATTCGTCGTAGGTGAGCTGGACGACCTCGGCGTGGCCGGTGGTTCCGGTGCAGACCTCCTGGTATGAGGGGTTCTCGACAAAGCCGCCCATGTAGCCGGAGACGACGTTGAGGACGCCGTCGAGGTCCTGATACACGGCCTCAAGGCACCAGAAGCAACCGCCGGCGAGAGTGGCGATGGCGCTCATGCGAAGAGCTCGTGGATGGGTTCCGTGCCGCGGTCGACGAGAGGGATGGGGCGGCCTTGGGCGCCGGGGAGTTCGGTTTCAAGGTTGATGCCGAGGCCGTGGTAGATGGTGGCGGCGACTTCGGCGGGGGTGGCGGGGCGGTTGTTCGGGTAGCCGCCGATGTCGTCGGAGGAGCCGACGACGTTGCCGCCTTTGATGGGGCCACCGGCGGCGAGGACGGTCCAGCACTGAGGCCAGTGGTCGCGGCCACCGGCGGGATTGACTTTGGGGGTGCGGCCGAATTCGCCGACACCCCAGACCATGGTGCTCTTAAGCAGGCCGCGGTCGTGGAGGTCTTCGAGCAGGGAGCTGTAGGCCATATCGAACATGGGGCCGACAAGGTCGCGGTAGCAGGAGATGGGGCTGAAGGGCTTGGAGCCGTGGATGTCCCAGGTGATCTCGTCGAACACAGTTTCGAACATGTTGATGGTGACGAAGCGGACGCCGGCCTCGATCATGCGGCGGGCCAGCAGGCAGCTTTGGCCGAATCGGTTGTTGCCGTACTTCTCGCGCACCTTCTCGGGTTCGCGGTGGAGTTCAAAGGCTTCGCGGGCCTTTTGGGAACTCATGAGGGTGTAGGCCTGCTGGAAGGTGGAGTCGAGGAGGCGGGCGTCCTGCGAGGTTTCAAATTCGCTCACGGTGCGATCCACCATGGCCCGCCAGTTGCGGCGGCGATCGACGCGGAGGGCCGAGAGGTAGTCGGGCGGGAGCATGTCGGGGACGCGGAAGTTGGGGTCGCTGGGGTCGGCGTTGAGGACGAAGGGGTCGTAGGATTTGCCAAGGAAGCCGGCGTTCTGGCCGTGAGGCATGTTGCCGCCGGTGTTGCCGATGGGGCGGGGGAGGAGGACGTGGGGCGGGACGTCGCCCTTGGGACCTTTCAGTTTGCCGAGAACGCAGCCGAAGTGGGGGTGTTCGACGCCGCCCTGGAAGAGGCGTCCGGTTTGCATCATCTGGTGGCCAGTGTCGTGGACGGCGGCGGCGGTATGGTACATGCTGCGGACAAGGGCGAACTTGTCGGCATGTTTCGCCATGCGCGGGAAGTTCTCGGAGATCTCAATGCCGGGGACGTTGGTCTTGATGGGCTTGTACGGGCCACGGATCTCGACGGGCGCGTTCGGCTTCATGTCCCAGGTGTCGAGTTGCGAGGGGCCTCCGACGAGCATGAGCAGGATGCAGTTCATGTCGGACTTGGAGGAGTCGACAGCGCCCATCGCCTTGAGGCGGAAGAGTTGGGAGAGGCCTAGGCCGAGCGTGGAAAGCGAGCCCGCATGCAGGAAGTCGCGGCGGCGCAGTCCATCGCAGAATTCGACTGCACGGCCAGCATCGAGACGGAACATGCCCAGTCACCTCTCAAAGGAATTAATGCTTCCATGCTATAGCAGTGCGGGGGGTGGGGCAAAGGCGGGGGCAGAGCGGGTGGGCGGGGCAGAGCAACTGGGCAGTCGGCGCCCAGCGTGGATGGGAAGAATGAAAACACGCAGGGACGATGCGGGGGACTCGAGATCCACACCAACAGAATCATTCCCCTCCCTTGAACGATCGTTTGGCCGCGCGCACCCCCATGCTACCCTAAAAACTACCCCCAAACGCCCATGTCGAGCATTACCATTACGCTGCCGGACGGCAGCCAGCAGTCCCATCCCGCAGGCATTTCTCCGCTGGAAATTGCCCGTGCCATCAGCCCGCGGCTGGCCGACGATGCCGTTGTCGCGCAGGTCAACGGGGAGTTGCGCGACCTGACGCGGCCGCTGACCGAGGACACGAAGCTGCGCATCCTCACTTCGCGCGATCCGGAGGCGCTGGAGGTATACCGCCATTCGACCGCGCACCTGCTGGCGGCGGCGGTGCTGGAGCTGTTTCCAGAGACACAGTTGGGCATCGGTCCGCCGGTGGAGAACGGCTTCTACTACGATTTCGACCGGCCGACGCCGTTCACGCCCGATGACCTCGAGAAGATCGAGAAGAAGATGTGGGAGATCCAGGCGCGCGACCTGCCCTATGAGCGCGTGTGGACGAAGAAGGACGAGGGGCTGGACAAGTACAAAGACGCCTGGATGAAGTGCGAGCTGATCACGGAGCGCGCGGGCGAGGAGTTCAGCGAATACACGCTGGGGCCGCATTTCATCGATTTCTGCCGCGGGCCGCATGTGCCGTCGACCAAGCGCATCAAGGCGTTCAAGCTGCTTTCCATCGCCGGCGCGTATTGGAAGGGCGACGAGAAGCGCAAGCAGTTGCAGCGAATCTACGGCACGGCGTTCTTCTCGCAGAAGGACCTCGATGGCTATTTGAAGATGCTTGAGGAGGCCAAGAAGCGCGATCACCGCAAGCTGGGCCAGGAACTCGATCTGTACATGATCGACGAGCTGGCCGGGCCGGGGCTGATCTTCTTCCTGCCGAAGGGCGCGACGGTGCGCCGCGTGCTGGAAGACTGGATGCGCAACGCCTATGTGGATCGCGGCTACGACCTGGTGTTTACGCCGCACGTGGCGCGGCTTGACCTGTGGAAGACCTCCGGGCACGCCAATTTCTACGGCGAGAACATGTTCAAGCCGATGGAGCTGGACGATGCCGAGTACCAGCTCAAGCCGATGAACTGCCCGGGGCACATTCTCATCTACAAGTCGAAGCCGAGGAGCTATCGCGATTTGCCGGTGCGGTTGGGCGAGTTGGGCACGGTGTACCGCTATGAGCGCTCGGGCACGATGCACGGGTTGCTGCGCGTGCGCGGGTTCACGCAGGACGACGCGCATATCTTTTGCACGCCGGAGCAGATTGAGAACGAGGTCGTCGCGTGCCTCGAGTTCGCGCGCGACGTGCTGCACACGTTCGGATTCGACAAGTACGAAGCCGAGCTGAGCACGTGGGACGGCGGGGCGTCGGGCAAGTATGACGGCGCGCCGGAGCTATGGGAACTGGCCGAGAAGTCGCTCCGGTCGGCCACGGAGCGGCTGGGGTGGAACGCGAAGTACATGCCGGACGAGGCGGCGTTCTACGGGCCGAAGATCGACGTGAAGCTGGTGGACGCGATTGGGCGGAAGTGGCAGCTGTCGACGGTGCAATTTGACTTCACACTGCCGCGGCGGTTTGGGCTGGAGTTCGTCGGCGAGGACAACAGGAAGCACCAGCCGTTGATGGTTCACCGGGCGTTGTTCGGTTCGGTGGAACGTTTCTTCGGCATCCTGGTGGAACACTACGCCGGGGCGTTTCCGGTGTGGCTGTCGCCGGTGCAGGCGACGCTGTTGCCGATTTCGGACCGACATGCGCCCTATGCGCAGCGGGTGCTGGGCGAGTTGAAGGCGGCGGGGATTCGCGCCAACATCGACGAGCGCAGCGAGAAGGTGCAGATGAAGATCCGCGAGGCGCAACTGGCGAAGGTGCCGTTCATGCTGGTGGTGGGCGATAAGGAAGTGGAGTCCGGCGCGGTGTCGGTGCGCAACCGCAAGCATGGGGATCAGGGCGCCAAGCCGGTGTCGCAGTTCATCGCCGAAGCCATGAAGCTGATCACGGAACGCACGCCGTTCGAATAGACCGTGTTTCTCACAGCCGCATCCTGGATGGCCCTGGCGCTGGTCGCCGGGGCCTCTGTGTATTGCGTGCTGACGGTGCTGGCGGTGCGTGCGTGGATGCGGCAGCCGGAGGCGCGGCAGCGGGGCGTGGCCGGGGTGTCGATTCTGAAGCCGCTGCATGGGGCGGAGCCCGGATTGGAGTCGCTGCTGCGCACCTTCTTTGCGCAGCACTATCCGAACTTCGAGATTCTGTTCGCGGTGCGTGAGGAGTCCGATGCGGCCGTGGCGATCGTCCGGCGGCTGACGGCTGAGTTTCCCCATGTACCATCGCAGTTGATCTTCACGGGCCAGCCGGAGTGGCCGAACGCGAAGGTGTGGAGCCTGGAGCGCATGACGGCGGCGGCTCGGTTCGACCTATTGGCGATGTGCGACTCCGACATCGCGGTGAGGCCGGATTTCCTGCACCGGCTGGCGGCGGAGTTTGAGAATCCCGGGCTGGCGCTGACCACATGCCCGTATCGCGCGGTGCCGGGGCCGACGATCTGGTCAGCGCTCGAGGCGATTGGGGCGAACACGGAGTTTCTGTCGGGCGTGATGGTGGCGCGGATGTTGGAGGGGATGCGCTTTGCCGTGGGGCCGGCGATTGTGGCGCGGAAGCAGGCGATTGCGGCCATCGGCGGCTGGCAGCGTGTGCGGGAGTACCTGGCGGAGGATTTCGTGTTGGGGCGGTTTGCCGCCGAGGCTGGGCTGGGGGTGGGGCTGTCGCGGTATGTGGTGGATCATCACATTGGCGGGGCCGCGCTGCGGCAGAACTTCGCCCACCGGCTGCGCTGGTGCCGGTCGACGAGGCGGTCGCGTCCGGCTGGGTATGTCGGGCAGCTCTTTACAAACCCCACGCCGCTGATCCTGATCTTGCTGGCGCTGCAGCCGGCGTGGTGGCCGGTGTGCGTTGGCGCGGCGACGCTGCGCGTGGTGGCGGCGTGGGCCACGGCTGGCGCTGCGCTGCACGATCCTCTGACAGCGCGGCGGTTCTATCTGGTGCCGGTGCAGGACCTGCTCAGCTTCGCCTTCTGGCTGCTGGGCTTCTTCGGAGACACGATTCAGTGGCGTGGGCGACAATATAAGTTACACCCCGATGGCCGTTTCACCCCGGTTGCTCATTAGCCTGTTCTGTCTCTGTCCGCTGGTCGCATTCCAAGGCGACACGACCGTGCCGCCGCGCAAGGACACGATTGTCGTGACCGGGACCTATTCGCCGATTCCGCTAGAAGAGGCCGATCGCTCCGTGCGCGCACTTCCGGTGCGTGGCGAGCCTTCCCTGCTCTCGAATTCCGTGGTGGATTTCCTGAACCTCGATTCGTCGGTCGACCTGCGGCAGCGGGGTCAGAGCAACATTCAGACCGATGTGTCGATTCGCGGCTCCACGTTCGGCCAGACGCTTATTTTGTTGAACGGCCTGCGGTTGAACGACGTGCAGTCGGGCCATCACAACCTGGATGTGCCGGTGGCGCTCGATGCGCTGGAGCGGGTGGAGGTGCTGAAGGGTTCGGGCTCGACGTTGTATGGTTCGGACGCCGTGGGCGGCGTGGTGAATCTGATCACGAAACCGCCGGAGACGAGCGAGTTCCGGCTGCGCGGCGCGTTGGGAAATTTCGGATCGAACCAGCAGCGGTTGTCGGCGGCGTGGGTGGGCGCGCGCGTTTCGCAGCAGGTTTCCGCGTACCGCGATTTCTCGACGGGGTTCATGCCGAACCGGGACTTCCGCTCGCTCGCGCTTTCGTCGACGACTGGCGTGGACTCGTCGATCGGCCATACGGAGTTGGTGTTGGGGCACGCCGACAAGCCGTTCGGGGCGGAGCAGTTCTACGGGAATTTCAACTCCTGGGAACGGACGAAGACGTGGTTCGCGTCGGCGCGCCAGACGTTCGCCCAACGGACCGAGGCCAGCCTCTCGTTCCGTCGCCACACCGATCTCTTCGTGCTGTATCGTGACCGGCCGCAGGTGTTCACCAACCGCCACGCCGCCGAAAGCTGGCAGGCCACGGTGAGGCGGCACGAGGAGTTTGGCTCGAGCGCGCGGCTGCATTACGGAGGCGAGTTCCTGCACGATGCGATTGCGTCGAACAACCTGGGCGACCATACGCGCGCGCGGGGGGCGGCGTACGCGGCCTTCGACATGCGGGCGCTGAACCGGTTTTCCTTCACGCTGGGGATTCGCGATGAGGTCTACTCGTCGGCCAATCACCAGGTGAGTCCGACGGCGGCGGCGGGGGTGTGGTTGACGCCGCGGCTGAAGCTGCGCGGTTCAATCTCGCGCGCCTTCCGGCTGCCGACGTTCACGGACCTGTACTACCATGATCCGGCCAACCTGGGTTCACCGGATCTTCGCCCGGAACATGCGTGGAGCGGCGAGGCGGGGCTGGATTGGAACCTGGGCGGGAACGTGCGGGGTGAGCTCACCTACTTCCAGCGCCGCGAGCGGGACGGCATCGACTATGTGCGGCGCTCGCTGACCGACATCTGGCGGGCCACCAACTTCCAACGGCTGCGGTTTCAGGGGTTCGAAGCGGGCGTCTCGATGCGCGCGGCGCGGACGCATCTAATCGATTTCCGCTACACGGGGCTGCACGGCGCGCAGGATCAGTTGGCCGGAGCCTTCTCCAAGTACACGTTCAACTACCCCACGCATTCCGGCATTGCGGGGTGGCAGTCGTCGCTGCCCGGCGGGCTGATGGCGCGTGTGCGCGTGGGCGCGGTGCAGCGCTACGCCCGCAACGCGTATGGGGTGGCCGACGTCTATGTGGCCAGAACCCGGGGACGCGTGCATCCCTTTTTACAACTCTCGAACTTGACGGATACTACCTATCAGGAGATTTTGGGTGTGGCTATGCCCGGCCGGGGCTTCATGGCGGGACTGGAACTGGTGGTGTTTCGTGGCCGTTAACGCCGCGCGCGTTGCCGCGCTTGCGCTACTGGTTTCGGCTGCTGTGTTCGCACAGCCGCAGAACCAGTTGGACGCAAGCAAGTCGCTGTTCACGGTGCTGGCGGCGCTGGATGCGGCGGGAGAATCGCCGGACGTGAATTCCCCGTCCAACCATCCGCTGCGAAAGGCCATCCGCGACCACATTCAGGCGCAGCGCCTGGCCTCGGTGCGCGACTTACGGGAGTTCTTCCGCCAGCACCGGCAGGACTCGCCGGCGGCCACGATGCGGCTCTACATCACCTATGGCCTGCTCACCGACGGCCCGCCGGAGTTCAAGCCGCGCATGCGCGTGCATGAATTGCCTCCCGACGTGGCATCGATTGTCGAACTGGCCCCACTGTTGCGGAAGTTTTCCACCGAGGCGAACATTGACGACCTGTGGCAGCGGTCGCAACCGGCAATCGAGCAGGCGCTGGCGCGCTACCAGCCGGGGGTGATCAAGACAATCCAGGAGACGAGCGGGTATCTTCGCTCCGCACTGAGCGGCGGCTACATGGGCCGCCACTTTCAGATCTTTGTCGACCTGTTGGGGGCTCCCAACCAGGTGCATTTCGCGACGTTCCTGGACGATTACTTCCTCGTCGTCACCCATTCGCCGGAGCCGCAGATCGACGAGGTGCGGCAGGCATGGCTGCACTTCCTGCTCGATCCGATGGTGACGAAGTACTCGGAGAAGATCAACGAAAAGAAGGCGCTGGCGGAGTTCGCGCAGGCCGCGCCGGCGCTGGCGCCGCATTTCAAGGACGACTTCCTGCTGCTGGCGACGCGGAGCCTGATCAAGGCCGTGGAAGCGCGACTTACGTACGGGGCGGCGGCGAAGCAGAAGATCGTCGACCAGGCCATGGCGGAGGGCTTCATCCTCACCGCCCACTTTTTCGAGCAGCTCCCCGCTTATGAGAAGCAGGAGCAGGCGATGCGCTTTTATTTCCCCGAACTGATCACCTCAATCAACATGAGGCAGGAAGACAAGCGGCTGGAGAAGATCCAATTCGCGAAGGAACGCGCGGTCAAGGTGGTGGCGCCGCCGCCGGCCCCGGAGGCTCCGGTTCTGGCCGGCGCGGACAAGACGCTGGAGGACGCCGAGGAACTCTACCGCAAGCGGGAATTGGGCCCGGCGCGCGAGTTGTTCCTGAAAGCCCTTTCGGAAAGCGACGCCAAACCCACCCAGGCAAAAGCGTATTATGGTTTGGCAAGGATTGCAGCTCTGAATCGCGATCCGGAGTTGGCCGAACAGCTCTTCACGAAAACGCTTGAACTCGGCCCCGAGGCTCCAGTGAAGGCCTGGTCATTGGTCTATCTGGCCCGGCTTTCGGAAGCGGCGGGAGAACGCGAACCGGCACGGAAGTTCTACCAGGAGGCGCTCAGCGTGGAGGGCGCCAGCGACGCCGCCCGCAAGGCAGCCGAGCAAGGACTCACAAAGAAGGAGTAACTCATGAATCTCGTTTTGATCGGCAGGTTGGCCGCCAGCGCGGTCCTCGTCGCCTCTCTCGCCTTCGCGCAGAAGCAGCCGCAGCCGAAATCACAGAAGGAAGTCGAAGCCCTGCAGGCGATGTTCAACGCGCCAACGGCCGACGCCCGCATCGCGGCCGCCGAGGATCTGCTGAAGAAGTTCGCCGACACCGAGTTCAAGGCCATCGCCCTGTACATGCTCACGGTGTCGGCCGAGGAAAAAAGCGACTACGAGAAGATCATCGTTTATGGCGAGCGCACGCTGGAGGCCAATCCCAAGGACTACGCGGTGATGCTCATTCTGGCCCGCAACATCGCCTCCAAGACGCGCGAGTTCGACCTGGACAAGGAAGAGAAGCTGGGCCGCGCGGAGAAGTTCGCCAATGAGGCGATCGCCTTGGCCAAGGTGGCTCCCAAGCCTCGACCGGACATTCCGGACGACCAGTGGGCGGCGGCGCAGAAGGACTTCGAGGCCCAGGGCCACCAGGCGCTGGCCATCGCCGCCACGGTGCGGAAGAAGACCGATGTGGCGATCAAGGAGTATGAGCTGGCCATTTCCACCGCCGCGCAGGTGGACCAGGCCGACCGCGTGCGCCTGGCGGCCGCCTACAACACCGCCGGAAGGCCCGATGATGC
>Ga0073934_10011276_pt1 | contig 10853 bp, 8 predicted proteins | sample LarsenN4metaG_FD_76834 | JGI IMG/M metagenome (GOLD analysis project Ga0073934, IMG submission 76834) | Hot spring sediment bacterial and archeal communities from British Columbia, Canada, to study Microbial Dark Matter (Phase II) - Larsen... ...
ATGTGACACCCCGCGCTTGGCGCGCGCCGGCGCCTGCGCGCATGCTCGCACCACCAGAGCGCGCGACGCAAGGAGCCCGCATGCCCGCACTCACCCCGACGCCGCTGCCGCAGCAGCTCCGCCAGCTGGACGCCGCGCGCATGCGGCGCTACGCCGAGCACCTCGCCTTCTACAACGGCGACCAGTGGCCCGCCACCAGCGCGCGCGCCGCGCGGCGCCGCCTCGTCTTCAACTACGCGAAGGCGATCATCGACAAGACGACCTCGTACCTGATGTCCGGCGTCAGCTCCGCCGTCGACCCTGCCGGCGATGCCCCGGAGGCCCGCGCGCGGGCGCGCGCCGCCGAGCGTTTGCTCGCCGAGGTCTCCGACCAGAACGCGCTCGACCAGCTCGACTTCGACACCGAGGTCGATGCGGCCGTGCTCGGCGACGGCGCCTACAAGGTGACGTGGGACCCGCTTGAGCGGCGCATCCGCGTGACGGCGCCGGACGTGCAGGGCCTCTTCGCCTGGTGGCACGGCGACGACCTCTCGCGCGTGTGGCGCGTCGCCAGCCGCTACGCCGTCGATGCGGAGTCGGCGGAGATGCTGTTTGGGGTGAGCGTCGCGAGCCGTGGGTCGCGGGTCGTCAGCGGTGACGTCGCGGCGAACGGCTGGTCGGGGGCGACGGCGACGGATGGGCGCGGGGCGAAGCGGTCGTCGGTGGAGATCGTCGAGTGCTGGACGGCGGAGCGCTTCGAGCTGTGGGCGGACGGCAAGCGGATCGACGAGCGCGAGAACCCATACGGCTTCATCCCGTTCGTCATCTACCCGAACATCCGCGAGCCGAAGCAGTTCTGGGGCGTGAGCGACCTCGTGCCGTTGCGCGAGCCGCTGCGCGAGCTGAACCGCGCGCTCTCGCAGCTCTCGATGATCCTCGAGCTGTCCGGCAACCCGATCGCCGTGCTCGAGAACGTAACGGAGTCGACGGATATCGCCGTGCAGCCGGGCGCGGTGTGGGAGCTGCCGGAGCGGGCGCGCGCGTACCTGCTCGACCTGCTGCAGGGGGGCGGCGTGAAGCTGCACGCGGACTACGTGGACCTCGTCTACCGCGCGCTGCACGACCTCGGTGAGGCGCCGCGGACGGCGTTCGGCGACAACCGTGCGGGGCTCAGCGGCATCGCGCTCAACGTCGAGCTGGACCCGCTACTGAAGAAGATCGCCCGCAAGCGGCTCGTGCGCTCGGCCGCGTACCGCCGCCGCGACGAGATGGTGCTGCGCATCGCCGAGCGCTACGGCGTGCGGCCTTCGGGCGAGGACGCGGGCGGCGGCGCGCCGGGCGCCCCCTCATACGCGCCGTACCGGACGCGCATCGTCTGGGGCAGCGTGCTGCCGCTGGACCGCTCGCGGCAGGTCGAGGACGAGCGCGTGCTCGTGGCGAGCGGCATCCACTCGCGGCGGCGGGCGGCGGACAACCTCGGCGTGGAGGATCCGGAGTCGGAGTTCGGGAGGTGGTTGGAGGAGCGGCGGGCGATCGGGGCGGACGCGCCGTAGGTGCGGGCGGGGATGGAGGATGGAGGATGGACGATGGACGATGGACCATGGAGGATCGAAGAATAACGAGCGGGATCCCGCATCGCCTCCAACTTCTATCCTCCATGGTCCATCGTCGCGTCGAAACCCGGATATCCGTCGCTTGAATCGGGCGTCGACACTATGAATATGGAACCTCGCCAGAAGCTGCGCGTGCTCTACGTCCATGGCATGCACCGGCATCCGCCGGAGGCGGAGTACCGCGCCGCCTGGGATGCGGCGCTGGCGCGCATGGCGTACGTGCCGGAGGTCGAGACGCGGATGCTGTACTGGGCCGACATCCGCCTCGGCGTGACGCCGCAGCAGGTCGCCGAGGCGCACGCGCGCGCCCGCTCGCGCGGCGAGCACGGGTTCGGACGCCTGCGCCCGCAGACGAACAGCCCGCTCGGCTACGCGGTGTCGCTCGCGCTGCACCTCGCCGGCCCCGTCATCCGCCGCATCACGAAGGAGCTGGCGACGGAGGTCTACCTCTACTTCTATGGCCGCTGCGGGGATGCCGGTGCCACCGGGGCTGAACGCCCCGGCCGTGGCGAGGCGTGCGGCGCCGCGATCCGCGACGTCATCCTCGACCGCATGGAGGCGCTCGTGCGCGACTTCGCGCCGGACGTCGTGCTGGCGCACTCGTGGGGGACGGTGATCGCGTACGACTACCTCGTGAACCGCGGCCTCGCGCACGAGCTGGAGGCGCTGATCACGCTCGGCTGCCCGCTCGGGCAGACGTACGTCCAGGAGCGCGTCGGCGCCGCCGCCTACCCGCCGCGCGTGCGGCGCTGGCTCAACGTCTTCGACGCGATGGACCCGGTGACGTGGCCGGACCGCCGTATCGCCAACGACCTGCGCGGCCCGCGCGGCGAGCGCCTGGTGCGCGACGTCGAGATCGCGTCGGTGTACGACGAGGACGGCAAGCGCGACCCGCACTCGTGGTGGGGCTATGTGATGTCGGAGCCGGTGCAGGCGGAGCTGTTCCGGATCGCCGCCTTGCGTGCGCTGTGGGGGCGCGCGGCGGATGATGGCGGGTTGCTGCGGGCGGGGTGAGCGGACTCGCTCAGGATGACAGCCGTCGACCCAGCGCCTCCGCGATAAACCTGGACGGCGCGTACCGCCGTGACGTCGTCGCGCCCTCCGCGATCAGCCAGCCCTTTGCCACGAGATCCGCGAGGTCGCGTGAGGCGGTGACCGGGGAGACCCCCGTGATCTCGATGTAGTCGGCGCGCGTCAGGTGGCCGGTGCGCAGCAGGAACGCGACGGCCTCGGCCTGCCGGTCCAGCACGCCGGCCTTCTGCCCTTGGCGACGCAGCGCCTCCAGGTCGTGGTGCCAGCCGGTGAGTTGTGCGATCAGCCGGTCGGCTTCGAGCCCCATCATCTGGAGGAAGAAATCGAGCCAGGGCGTCGCGTCGTAATCGCCGAACGCCGTGCCGAGTGTGCGCTCGATCGCGGCGAAATAGTGCGGGCGCACCTCGAGGTAGCGCTTCTCCATCGAGAGCAGTTTCCTGAAGTGGAAGTCGCTGCGCTGCAACACGAGCGCCTCGAGCGCCCGCGCGGTGCGGCCGTTGCCGTCCCAGAACGGATGGATCGCGACGAGGTGCAGGTGCGCGAGACCGGCGGCGACGATCGGGTGGTCGTCGCCCTCGCGCAGCCACGCAGCGAACGCGCGCATCAGCGCCGGCACGTCGCCCTGGTCGGGCGGGCGGTAGGCGCCGACGGTGTTCTGTCCCTTGCGATACACGCCGGGCGTCAGGGTCGCGGCCGCGCCGTGCAGGAACTCGCGGTTGAGCTGTCGCACGACGAGCTCGCTGAGCGCCTCGTCCCGGAGGTCGCTCAGGTAGTCGACGAACTCGTACGCTCGTAGCGCGTTCGCGTTCGCCGCCTCGACGAGCCGCGGGTTAGTTTCCCCGCCGGGTTCTTCGACGCCGATGCCCTCGATGCGCGTCGTCGAGACAGCGCGCTCGACCGCGACCTCGCGGTGGAGCCAGGCCTCGTATTTTGGGATGAGCAGCATGTTCTCGACCAGCCAGGACTTCTGGGCGATGTCCTGGAGACGCGCCTCCGAGGCGGACGTCAGGTGGTACATTGGGCGGAATCCTCGGCCACTCATACCAGGATGATATAAGAACTAGAATCATGATGCAACGAGCGGTCAAGGCTGGTACGTGCGCTTATATCGCGATGGCGACCGCTACGCGGGGCCGGCCCCGCGGGGGTGGGCGCCGAGCAGCCGGAGCTCTGCGCGGGCTCTTGGCGCCGGGACGCGACGGCGCCATTGGCGTCAGGCTCCGGGCGCGCGCGTGTGGGGGGAGGGTGCGATTAGGCTATTGAATCGGCATCCGCTGGATGCCGCGAAGCCGTTGCTGATCGCCGTCCTCGCCTCCGTCACTCGGTGTAATCGCCCGGCGCAGTCGTACACGAAGCCCCGGTTCCGGACGCCAGCGTGGGATCGCTGACGGCGTGCAGGCGGACTGCACCCGGCTACGCCGTCGCCCGGTCCTTATTCGCCTCGGCGATCACCTTCTGGGCGATGTGCTGTGGCACCTCTTCGTAGTGGTCGAACTCCATCTCGAAGGTGCCGCGGCCCTGCGTGATCGAGCGCAGGTCCGTCGCGTAGCGCAGCACTTCGGCGAGCGGCGCCTCGGCGTCGATGACGGTCATACCGCCGTCCTCGGGGTTCATGCCGTGCACCTTCGCGCGCTTGCCGTTGAGGTCCGACATGACGTCGCCCGTGAACGCCTCCGGCACGCGGACCTTCAGCCGGTAGATCGGCTCGAGCAGCACCGGGTTCGCCTTCAGCGCGCCCTGCTTCAGCGCCATCGAGCCGGCGAGCTTGAACGCCATCTCCGACGAGTCGACCGGGTGCTCCTTGCCGTCGAAGAGCGTCACCTTGACGTCGACCATCGGGTAGTGGGCGAGGGCGCCCTCGCCCATCGCCTCGGCGACGCCCTTCTCGACGGCGGGGATGTAGTTGCGCGGCACGGCGCCGCCGACGACGGCGTCGACGAACTCGAAGCCCTTGCCCCGGTTCGGCTCGATCGTCACGTGGACGCGGGCGTACTGGCCGTGGCCGCCGGTCTGCTTTTTGTGGATGTACTCGCTGTTCACCTTCGCCGTCACGGTCTCGCGGTAGGGCACGCGCGGCGGGTGGAGGTCGACCTCGACGCCGAACTTGCGCTTGAGGCGCTCGGCGGCGACATCGACGTGGGTGTCGCCCATGCCGGAGAGGATCGTCTCGCCGGTCGATTCGTCGCGGTGGACGATGAGCGTCGGGTCCTCCTCGACGATGCGCTGGAGCGAGGGGCCCATCTTGTCGACGTCGGCTTTGCCCTTCGGCGTGACGGCGACGTTGAAGGGCGGGCGCGGGTACTGCACCGGCTCGATGACGAACGGCTTCTCCTTCGTGGCGAGCGTGTCGCCGGTGAGCGTCTGGGCGAGCTTGGCGACGGCGCCGATATCGCCGGCGGCGAGAAACGGCACGTGCTCCTGCGTCTTGCCGCGCAGCACCGAGAGCTGCCCGATGCGCTCGTCGGCGTTGCGGCTCGCGTTCCAGACGTGCGAGTCGGCCTTCAACGTGCCGGAGTAGATGCGTAGGTAGGTGAGGCGGCCGACGAACGGGTCGGCGGCGGTCTTGAAGACGAACGCGGCGAGCGGCGCCGCGGCGTCGGCGGGCAGCTCCGTGCCGTCGTTCGCGGCGCGTGCCGGCAGCTCGGCGGGGCTCGGCGCGTACTGCACCAGCGCGTCGAGCAGCTTCGTGACGCCGATGTTCTTCGTCGACGAGGCGGCGAGCACCGGGTAGACGACGCCCGCTGCCACGCCCTTCTTGAGCGCGGCCGTCAGCTCCTCGGCCGAGAGCTCCTCGCCCTCGAGGTACTTGTTCAGCAGCTCGTCGTCGACGTCGGCGACGGCCTCGACGAGCTGCTCGCGCGCGGCGGCGATCGCGCCGGCGATGTCGGCGGGCGGCTCGCCGGGCTGGCCCTTTTCGCCGGTGTAGGCCTTGCCGTCGATCAGGTTGACGACGCCCGAGAAGCTGTCCTGGGCGCCGATCGGCAGCTGCAGGGGGGCCACCTTCTTGCCGTAGCGGTCCTGGAGCTGTTGGAGGGCGGCGTCGAAGTTCGCGTTCTCGCGGTCCATGCGGTTGACGAGCACGAGCCGCGGCAGCTTCGCGCGGTCGGCGTTCGCCCAGGCCATCTCCGTGCCGACCTGCACGCCGGCGGCGGCATCCACGACGACGAGGCCTGCGTCGGCGGCGCGGATGCCCGAGAGCACCTCGCCGACGAAGTCGGCGTAGCCGGGGGTGTCGATCAGGTTCACCTTCGTGCCCTGCCACTCGACGGGCACGAGGGCGAGGGAGAGCGAGATCTTGCGCTTTACCTCGTCCGGCTCGAAGTCGGAGACGGTGTTGCCGTCCTCGACGCGGCCCAGGCGGGAGGTCGCGCCCGAATCGAAGAGCGCCGCCTCCGCCAGCGACGTCTTGCCGGTGCCACCGTGGCCGAGGAGGACGACGTTGCGGATCTTGTCGGTCGTGTACGTGTTCATGCGGGGTGCGTAGCTCCTCGCCGATCCAGGGGTGGGGTTCGGATCATAGCGAGCGCCCGGCGGAGCCGGAAGCGCCGGCCGCTTTCTACGCTGCGCGCCATTGCGCCCGGCTGCCGGCGACTGATGGGGTCGTCCCGTCGATGATGTTGTGGCAGACACGCGTTGGCGGGAGCAGTCGTGGAGGCGCCCCGCCCCTCGCGCAGGGGGTTGTCGAGGGACTGGCGGGCGCCCGGGGCGTCGCCGTTCAGGGAGGGGGAGCAGTTGTGGACGCGGACCGTAGCATGACGGCCCCTGGAAGCAGCGTGGTCGGCGCGCCGTTCAGGCGCCCGGCGGCGCCGCGCCGCCGCGTCGCCGCCGGCCGCCCCGCCGCCCGCGGCGCCGTCGGCGCTCGCCGTCCGCGCCTCGTGATTCATCGGCGGCGGGCGTCTCGGCCGCCGGCGCACCGGCCGCTCGCGTCTCGTCGGTGCCGGCGGGTGCGTCGGCGGGCTCCTCCGTAGCGGCTGCGTGGAGCGGCGCCTCGATCTCGCGGACTAGTTCGACCGGGCGGACCGTGAGGCCGTACTGCATCTGCAGCTCCACGGCGGGCATCTCGATGACCTGGTGCTGCTCTGTGAGCCAGAGCCGCACGGTGCCGCTCATGACGTTGACGCTGTTGACCTTCGCCTCACCGACCGGGGTCGAGACGACGCTCCCGACCTTGGGCATCTGGCCGCGCAGCTCGCGGTAGCCCTCATATTCAAAGGTGAGGCAGCAGTACAGCCGCCCGCAGACGCCCGAGATCTTCTGCGGGTTGAGCGGCAGGTCCTGTTCCTTCGCCATCTTGATCGAGACCGCCGGGAACGCTGTCTGCCACGACGCGCAGCACAGGCGCTGGCCGCAGACGTCGTAGCCGTCGAGCAGCTTCGCGCGGTCGCGGTCGCCCACCTGGAGGAATTGGACCTTCGAACCGAACCGCGACGAGAGGTCGCGGATGAGCGGCCGGAAGTCGACGCGCTCGGGCGCGGTGAAGTAGAAGGTGATCTGGGAGCCCTCGAGGTTGTACTCGCCGGCGACGATCTGCATATCGAGGTCATCCTCGGCGACGCGGCGCTTGGCCTCGCGCAGGTCCGCGGCGGCGCGTTCGCGCAGGGCGCGCTGGCGTTCGAGGTCCTCCGGCGTGGCGATGCGCAGGATCGGCTTCAGCGCCTCCTTCAGTTCGTTCGCCAGCACCTGGTCCGGTGCGATGACGACGCGGCCGATCTCGAGGCCGTGGCTGGTCTCCACGACGACGTAGCTGCCGACGTGGACGTCGAGTTCGCCGGCGTCGAAGTAGTAGACCTTGCCGGCCTCGCGGAAGCGGACGCCGACCGGGGCGCGTTGGTCGCTCATAGGGCCAGTGTAGCGACGCGCGAGACGAAGCGGTGGCCGCCCGCGTGCGCTCGGTGGTAGCCGCTCATCCGCGGCGCGCCCTCGCCGGGACGCGTAACGCCACTCGCTAATATCCGCCCTGCGTCTCGAAGATCCGGCGCGGGTTGTCGACCGTCATCGCCTGGATGTCGGCGTCGCTGACGCCCGCCTCGCGCAGGGCGGGGAGGACGTCGTCCGGGATGTGCAGGTAGTTCCACTTCGGCGCCGCCGTCTTGATTAGCTCCTCCGGGAACCAGTCGATCATCACTGAGGTGTCGTGGGAGAGGACGATGTTGCGCGCGTGGCCGCGCTGGCAGAGCTTTGCGATGACGGCGACGCGGTTCGGCGTCGGCAGGAAGCTGTCGATGCCGAAGCGGTCCATGCCGATCGTCGAGCCGGCGGCGATCAGCGCTTCGAGGTAGTCGATGTCCTCGCTGTCGCCGCTGTGGCCGATGACGACCCGCGACAGGTCGACGCCCTCCTCCCGGAAGATCCGCTGCTGGTCGAGGCCGCGCTTCGTCGCCGCGTGCGTGTGCGTGGAGATCGGCACGCCGGTGCGCCGGTGGGCGCGGGCGACGGCGCGCAGTACCTTCTCGACGCCCTGCGTCACCCCCTTCTCGTCCGTCGCCACCTTGAGGATGCCGGCGCGGATGCCGGTGCCCTGCACCCCCTGCTCGATGTCGTGCACGAACAGCTCCGTCATCACGTCGATGTCGCGCCCCGCGAAGTAGTGCGGCAGCTCGTCGTACGTGTAGAGGCCGGTGGCGACGATCACGTTCACGCCGGAGCGCTTCGCGACCTCCGCCGCGATCGCCACATCGCGTCCGAGGCCGAGCACCGTGAGGTCGACGATCGAGCCGACGCCGTGCCGTTTTGCCTCAGCCAGCGCTTCGGCCGCCTGCGCGATACGCGCCTCACGGTCCCAGAGCTGTGGCCATTGCTGGTAGACGCCTTCGCTGAGCACGAAGATGTGCTCGTGCATGAGCGTGAACCCGAGCCGTGCGGTGTCGATGGGGCCGGTGGCGGTCTGCACCTGTGGCATGGTGGTTCGCCTCCTGTGTGCGGGTGTTCCGTGCGGGCGATTGTAGCGCCGGGTCGCGGAAACGGCGAGGATGCGAATGGATGGAGGATGAGGAGATTACGCCGCCGTCAGCTCTCGTCTCCATCTGCCATCTTCCATCGTCGCGCCGCACTACAATGTGATGATGCAGGCCCACATCGGCATCCTGCGGGAGCTGGCGGACGCGCTCGAGCGCGGTGAGCGCGTGGCGCTGGCCACGATCGTCGATACCCACGGCTCGACGCCGCAGAAGACGGGTGCGCGCCTGCTCGTGCGCGCCGGCGGTGCCGCCAGCGGCACGCTCGGTGGCGGCTGCATCGAGGCGGAAGCGCACGAGCGCGCACTGGCCTCGATCGAAAGCGGGCTGCCCGCAGTGCTCGACTTCACCCTGAACGAAGACATCGCCGTCGACTACGGCCTCTCCTGCGGCGGGACCGAGCTGGTGCTCGTCGACCCCGCCTGGTCGGCAGCCGATGCGCCGATGCTGCGACGGCTATGCGCCGCCGCGGATGCCGGGCAGCGTGCGGCGCTGATCACGCTGGTCGATGAGCTGCCGGGCGCGCGGCCGGCGGCGAAGCTCGCCGTGTTCGCCGACGAGACGGCCGCTGGCGACATGGGTGGGCTGCGCGAGAAGGCGCTCCGCCTGGGCGCACGGGTGCTGGCGGCGCCACGGCCGCAGCCAGCGCTCGTCACGCTTCTGGACGATGCGCGGGCGTTTGTCGACGTGTTCGCCGAGCCGCCCGAGGTCGTCGTCGTTGGCGGCGGGCACGTCGGCCGGGCGGTGGCGGCGGCGGCGCGCCTCGCCGGGTACCGCATCGCCGTGATCGACGACCGGCCGGAGTTCGCGAACCGTGCGCGCTTCCCCGAGGCCGACACCGTCATCGCTGGCGATATCAGCGAGGCGATCGCCGCGTATCCGGCCACGCCGAACAGCGCGATCGTGATCGTCACGCGCGGGCACAAGTACGACTATCAGGCGCTCGCGGCGGCGCTCCGCACGCGAGCGGGGTATGTCGGGCTGATGGGCAGCCGGCGCAAGGCGGCGTTGATCTTCCGCCAGCTGCTTGCCGACGGCGTACCGGAGGAGCGGCTGCGCGACGTCGCGGCGCCGATCGGCCTCGACATCGGTGCCGTCTCACCCGAAGAGATCGCCATCAGCGTGATGGCCGAGATCACGATGCGCCGTTCCGGCGGCAGCGGGCGGCCGTTGAGCGAGCGCTCGGACGTCGTGGCGGCGGCGGGCCGGCGCGTGGTGCGATCCGGCGGCGGCTAGACCCGATACGTCCCACGGCACAATCGCACCTCGCAGCAGCACTCGCTCGGCGCTGCTGCTAGCGCGAAGGGCGGGTGAGACGCGTCAGGCGCTCCCAACTCGCCGCGTCAACGGGGATCCAGTCGTTGAAGCCGTAGCCGGTCGGTTCGTTCGCCGGCGTGACGACGACGTGGAAGCGCATCAGCCCGACATCGGGCGCCTCCCACTCGATGTGGTAGTCCCACCTGACGCGTGGCGGCGCCGGCTTCGTCCGCGAGTAGATCTGCGACATGCGCTTCAGCCGGTCTTGATCAGGGAGGTTGAGCGACTGCAGGACGACGTTGACGTCCGCGGGTGACCGCTCGAACGAAAGCCCGCGCCCCAGGCCGCCCTTGTAGCGCGCAGCGGCGACGCGCACGACGTCCTCGAGGTTGCGGATTTTCTCCGCGAACCGGTGTTGCGACGCGACCGACCAGAGCGTGCGACGGTCCTTTGGCGCCTTGCGCAGCTCGGCCGCGTGGCGGTAACCCCACAGGCGTTCCGCGACGCGGTTGACAGCGATCAGCCGATAACCGTCATCAACGACGAATGCCGGCCACTCGAGCGTGGCGATGTACGGCTGGAGTTCTTCGAGCTTGAAGTGATAGCCCGGCTGCGAGGCGATCGAGAAGATCGGTTGGTCCGGGCTGAAGCCCGCACGCTCGATGATCAGTGCTGCGTCGGCAGCGGAAAGCTCGAGCGCGTCGAGCACCTTCCGCAGACTCTTGCGGGTCGGCCTGCGGCGGCCGTTCTCGTACCCTCGGACCGCTTCGTATGAAAGGCCGCAGCGTTCGGCAAGCTTCTCGAGCGTGAGTCCTGCGTTGTGGCGCGCCGCACGCAGGTCACGACGCCATTGTTCGTCCATATATGGCAGCGTATACGACCTGTGGCAGACCTGTCAGTCTGTGCGGGATTCCGATCGGCGGGTATGTCAACCGATGTACAACGCGAGCCAGCTTCGACTTGAAGCTGCCCGCCGTACGGCCCCGCGAGCGCCGCTTGTTACGGAATTGACACGAAC
>Ga0073934_10011277_pt1 | contig 10853 bp, 7 predicted proteins | sample LarsenN4metaG_FD_76834 | JGI IMG/M metagenome (GOLD analysis project Ga0073934, IMG submission 76834) | Hot spring sediment bacterial and archeal communities from British Columbia, Canada, to study Microbial Dark Matter (Phase II) - Larsen... ...
ACCGCCAAGCCCAGCGCTGCCGAGCGGGCCCAGGCGCCGCACCACCTGATCGACCTGCTCGACCCGGCCGAGGCCTATTCGGCGGCGCAGTTCGTCGCCGACGCGCGCCGGCTCGTCGAGGCGATCCGCGCGCGCGGCCGGCTGCCCCTGCTGGTGGGCGGCACCATGCTGTACTTCAAGGCGCTGTTCGAGGGCCTGGACGAGATGCCGCCCGCCGATGCGGCCGTGCGCGCCGCGCTCGACGCCGAGGCGGCCGAGCGCGGATGGCCGGCCCTGCACGCCGAGCTGGCGCGCGTCGACCCGGCCACGGCGGCACGCCTGCCGCCGGGCGACGCGCAGCGCATCCAGCGCGCGCTCGAGGTGTTCCGCCTCACGGGCCAGCCGATCTCCGCCTTCCACCGCGAGCGCCGCGCGGCGCACGCGCCGCCGCCGCTGCTGTCGCTCGAGCCCGCCAGCCGCGCCTGGCTGCACGAGCGCATCGCGAGCCGCTTCCTGCAGATGCTCGAGGCCGGCCTGCTCGAGGAGGTGCGTGGCCTGCGTGCACGCGGCGACCTGCACGCCGGCCTGCCGTCGATGCGCTGCGTCGGCTACCGCCAGGCCTGGCAGGCGCTCGACGACGGGGACCTTGCCGCGCTCCCCGAGCGCGGCATTGCCGCCACGCGGCAGCTCGCCAAGCGGCAGCTGACCTGGCTGCGCGGCATGCCGCATCGCGAGGTGCTGGCCTGCGACGCGGCGGGCGTGATCGCGCAGGTGGTCGAGCGTGCGCGACGCCACGCCGATGTCCTGATGGAGACTTGAATCGTGCTGTCGCTGAAAGGACTCGTGAAGCGCTACGCGGGAACGCCGGTGTTCCGCGACGTCGACCTCGAGTTGCGTGCCGGCGAGTTCGTGGCCGTGCTCGGCGAATCGGGCGTGGGCAAGTCCACGCTGCTGAACTGCATCGCCGGGCTGGACACGCTCGACGCCGGCCGCGTGCAGCTCGACGGGCAGGACGTGACCGCGATGGACGACGCGCAGCAGGCGCTGCTGCGGCGGCGCGAGCTCGGCTTCGTGTTCCAGGCCTTCCACGTGCTGCCGCACCTCAGCGTGGCGCAGAACGTCGCCCTGCCGCTGCTGCTGCTGGGGCGGCCCGACGACGCTCGCGTGGAGCACATGCTGCACGAGGTGGGCCTGGCCGGCTTCGGCCCGAGGCTGCCGCAGACCCTGTCGGGAGGCCAGCTGCAGCGCGTGGCGATCGCGCGTGCGCTGGTGCACCGTCCGAAGCTGCTGCTGGCCGACGAGCCGACCGGCAACCTCGACCCCGTGAACGCCGAGCGCGTGATGGCGCTGCTGGTGGACGCGGCCCGGCACGACCGGACGACCCTGCTGCTCGTCACGCACTCGCGCGCGGCGGCGGCGCGCGCCGACCGCGTGATGGAGTTGCGCGCCGACGGCCTGCATCGCGCCTGAACGGCCCGGCACGCTGCAATGCTTGAGAGACGTCAAGCCCGCCGCGCGCCGGCGCCGCCACACTGCGCGCCTTCCGACCTCGGGGCCGCGCCATGCCGATCGAACTGTTCAACCAGAAGGGGCACCAGTGCCTGATGTTCACCGACCTCTGCGACGAGGCCGGCGACGTGGTTCAGTCCAACCAGTTCCTGATCGTCGACGGCGACACCGGCGCCATCATCGACCCGGGCGGCAACGTTGCCTACGGCGAGCTCTACCTCGCGATGACGCGCTTCTTTCCGCCGCAGCAGCTGTCGGCGATCTTCGCGTCGCACGCCGACCCGGACATCATCGCCTCGCTGGACCGCTGGACCACCACCACCCCGGGCGCCAAGATCTACATCTCGCGCATCTGGGAGCGCTTCATCCCGCACTTCTGCAAGCCGGGCAAGACGGCCGGGCGCGTGGTCGGCATCCCCGACGCCGGCATGCGCACCACGATCGGGCGCGGCGAGCTGATCGCCCTGCCCGCGCACTTCATGCACTCGGAAGGCAATTTCCAGTTCTACGACGTCACCAGCCGCATTCTCTTCTCCGGCGACCTCGGCGCCTCGATCATCGGCGGCGAGGAGGCGAAGAAGCCGGTCACCTCGCTGGCCGGCCACGTGCCACGCATGGAGGCTTTCCACCGCCGCTACATGGTGTCGAACAAGACCCTGCGGCTGTGGGCCCAGATGGTGCGCCGCCTGCCCATCGACATGATCGTGCCGCAGCACGGCGCGCGCATGCAGGGCGCCGCGGTGCCCGAGTTCATCGCCTGGGTCGAGCAGCTCGCCTGCGGGGTCGACCTCATGGGCGAGCGGGATTACGCCATCCCGGCCTGACGGCCTCGCGCACCCGCACGCCACAATCGGCGCGGTGAACGCCGCCGCGCCGACGCCCTCCCTTCCGCTGCGCGCCCTGCTGCGCCAGGTCTCCTGGCCCGAGTTGCGGCACCAGCCGCTGCGCCACGCCGTGGCGGTGCTGGCGGTGGCGCTGGGCGTGGCACTCGCCTTCTCGGTGCACCTGATCAACCAGTCGGCGCTCGGCGAGTTCAGCGCCGCCGTGCGGCAGGTGAACGGCCAGCCCGACTTCGAACTGCGCGCGCAGCGCGAGGGCTTCGACGAGGCGCTGTTCGCGCGCGTGGCCGGCCATCCCGGCGTGGCGCTGGCCAGCGCGGTGATCGAGCTCGACACGCAGGCGCTCGCCGCCGACGGCAGCGCCGTGCCGCTGCGCGTGATCGGGCTGGACGCACTCGTCGCCGCGCCGCTCACTCCCGCGCTGATGCCACGTCCAGACGAGGGCGCCGACCGGCTGGCGCTGGTGGATCCGGGCGCGATCTTCCTCAACGACGCGGCGGCACGGCGCCTGCCCGGCGCGACCGAGCTGCGCCTGCGCGCGGGCGGCGGCAGCGTGACCTTCGGCGTGCGCGGCCGCGTGCTTGCCGACGGCCCGCCGCTCGCGGTGGTGGACCTGGCGGGCGCGCAGGCCGCATTCGGCTGGCTCGGACGCCTCAGCCGCATCGACGTGCGCCTCGTGCCGGGCACGGACCGCGCGGCCGTGCTGCGCGATCTGCAACTGCCCGCGGGCGTGCGCGCCGCCGCACCCGACGAGGCGGCACAGCGGGTGTCCAACGTGTCGCGCGCCTACCGCGTCAACCTCACCGTGCTGGCGCTGGTGGCGCTGTTCACCGGCGCCTTCCTGGTGTTCTCCATCCTGTCGCTGGCGGTGGCGCGGCGCCTGCCGCAGCTGGCACTGCTGGGCGTGCTGGGCCTGTCGGCGCGCGAGCGGCTCGCCTGGGTGCTGGCCGAGGCGGCGCTGGTCGGCTTGGCGGGCAGCGCACTCGGGCTGGCACTCGGTGCCGCGCTGGCCGCGCTGGCGCTGCAGCTGCTCGCGGGCGACCTGGGCGGCGCCTACTTCCCCGGCGTCACGCCGCGCCTGCAGCTGGGCACGGCGTCGGCCCTCGTGTACGGCGCACTCGGCGTGGCCGTGGCGGTGGCGGGCGGCTGGCTGCCGGCGCGCACCGCGCAGCGCATCGCCCCGGCACAGGCACTCAAGGGCCTGGGCGACGGCAGCGTGCACCGCAGCCCGGCCTGGCTCGGGCCCGCGCTGCTGGCGCTCGGGTTGCTGCTCGCGCAGGCCCCGCCGGTAGCGGAGATCCCGCTGGCCGCCTACCTCTCGGTGGCCTGCCTGCTGCTCGGCGGCATCGCCTGCGTGCCGGCCACGGTGGCGCTGCTGCTGCGCTGGACGCGGCCGCCCCGCCATGCGCTGGCGCTGCTGGCGGTGCAGCGCGCGCGCCATGAGCGCGGCAGCGCCACCATCGCCGTCGCAGGCGTGGTGGCGAGCCTGGCGCTGGCCGTCGCGCTGACGGTGATGGTGAGCAGCTTCCGCACCGCCGTCACCGAGTGGCTCGACAGCGTGCTGCCGGCCGACCTCTACGCGCGCGCCGCGAGCGGCGCCGCCGCCGACACGGCCTACGTCACCGACGCGCTGGCGACGCGGCTGGGACAGCTGCCCGGCGTGCTGCGGGTGGAGGGCCAGCGCACGGCTTCGGTGCAGCTCGATGCGCAGCGCCCGGCGGTGGCGCTGCTCGCCAAGCCGCTCGGCGGCGACCCGGCACGCCGCCTGCCGCTGCTCGGCGAGCTGCTGCCCTTCCGCGACGACGCGGTGTCGGTCTATGCGAGCGAACCGCTGGCCAGCCTGTACGGCCTGCGCGCCGGCGAGCGCTTCGAGCTGCCGCTGCCGGACGGCCGACACGCGCCCGCCTACGTGCGCGCGGTGTGGCGCGACTACGCGCGCCAGCACGGCGCGATCGCGCTCGACGCGGCCGACTACCGGCGCCTGACCGGCGACCTGCGGCTGAACGACCTGGCGCTGTGGCTCGCGCCCGGCGCCGACAGCGGCGAGGTGCAGGCGCAGGTGCGCGCCCTCGCCGGCCCCGACGCGCCGCTGGAGTTCGCCAGCGCCGGCGAGCTGCGCACGCTCTCGCTGCGCATCTTCGACCGCAGCTTCGCGGTCACCTACTGGCTGCAGGCGGTGGCCATCGCGATTGGGCTGGTCGGCATCGCGGCGAGCTTCTCCGCGCAGGTGCTGTCACGCCGGCGCGAGTTCGGCCTGCTCGCCCACCTGGGGCTGACGCGCGCGCAGGTGCTGGCCGTGGTGGCCGGCGAAGGTGCCCTGTGGAGCGGCGCCGGCGTGCTGCTCGGCCTGCTGCTGGGCATCGGCGTCAGCGCGGTGCTGGTGCACGTGGTCAACCCGCAGAGCTTCCACTGGACCATGGAACTGCGGCTGCCCTGGGGCCGGCTGGCGCTGCTGTGCCTCGCAATGGCTGCGGCCGGCACCGTCACCTCCTGGTGGGCGGCGCGCGCGGCGGGCTCGCGCCAGGCGGCGCTGGCGGTCAAGGAGGACTGGTGATGCGGCGCCGTCCGCTGCTGGCCGGCCTCGCCGCGCTGCCCCTGGGCACGGGCGCCGCGCCGGTGCAGCCCGGCCGCACGCTGGCTTTCCCACGCGACCACGGCGCCCACCCGGACGCGCGCACCGAGTGGTGGTACGCCACCGGCTGGCTGGCCGCGCCGGGCGAGCCGCTCCCCGCCTACGGTTTCCAGCTCACCTTCTTCCGCTCGCGCACCGAGGTCGCGCGCGATCACCCGAGCCGCTTCGCGGCCACCCAGCTGCTGTTCGCGCACGTCGCGCTGACCGACCTCGCCGCCCGTCGCCTGCGCCATGACCAGCGCATCGCCCGCGCCGGCTTCGGCGTCGCCGAGGCCGCCACCGAGGACACGCGCGTCGTGCTGCGCGGCTGGCGCTTCGAGCGCGGCGGTCCTCCGGAGTCCGCCGTGTACCACGCACGCATCGCCAGCGAGGCGGCCGGCTTCGGCTTCGAGCTGGAACTGGCCGCCACGCAGCCCCTGCTTCTGCAGGGCGATGCGGGCTACTCGCGCAAGGGCCCGCGGCCGCAGCAGGCGAGCCACTACTACAGCCAGCCGCAGCTGGCGGTGCGCGGGCGGCTCACGCGCGACGGCGCCGCGCAGCCGGTGCAGGGCCGCGCGTGGCTGGACCACGAGTGGAGCGAGGAGATCCTGGACGCGCAGGCGGTGGGCTGGGACTGGGTCGGCATCAACCTCGCCGACGGCGGCGCGCTCACCGCGTTTCGCCTGCGCCGCGCCGACGGCAGCTCGCTGTGGGCCGGCGGCAGCCTGCGCCGGCCCGGCGAGGCGGTGCGCGCCTTCGCCCCGCAGGAGGTGCGCTTCGAGCCGCTGGCGCGCTGGACCAGCCCGGCCTCGGGCGCGACCTACCCGGTCGAATGGCGCATCGACACGCCCGCCGGCACGCAGCGCGTGCGCGCCCTGCTGCCGGCACAGGAACTCGACGGCCGCGGCAGCACCGGCGCGATCTACTGGGAGGGCCTGTCCGAACTGCTCGACGAGGGCGGCCGGCGCCTCGGTCTGGGCTACCTGGAGATGACCGGCTACGCCGCGCGGCTGCGGCTGTGACGACCGGCGCGCGGCTTGAAGTGCGTCAACGGGCCGGACCGGCGCCGCGGCGACACTGAACCACACCACGAACGGGGAGCAAGACATGGCGCAGTTCATCGACAGCATCGAGGCGGCCGTCGACCGCGTGCTCGACACGGTGCCCGGCGACATCGTGCTGGGCATCCCGCTGGCGATCGGCAAGCCCAATCCCTTCGTGAACGCGCTGTACCGGCGCATCAAGGCCAATCCGGCGCGCCGGCTGCGCATCGTCACCGCGCTCTCGCTGGAAAAGCCGGTGGGCAAGAGCGAGCTGGAGCAGCATTTCCTCGGGCCGCTGGTGGAGCGCGTGTTCGAGGACTATCCCGACCTGCAGTACGTGAAGGACCTGCGCGCCGGTGCGCTGCCGCCCAACATCGAGGTGCGCGAGTTCTTCATGAAGACCGGCGACTACCTCGGCAACCCGGCCGCGCAGCAGAACTACATCTCCACCAACTACACCTTCGTCGCGCGCGACATGGCGCTGCAGGGCATGAACGTGATCGCGCAGGCGGTGGCCGCCAAGGGCGCGGGCGAGGCGATGCGGCTGTCGCTGTCGAGCAACCCGGAGGTCACCTTCGAGGTGGTGGAGAAGCTGCGCTCGGCCGGCCAGCGCCTGCTCACCGTGGGCGTGGTCAACCGCAAGATGCCCTTCATGCCCAACGGCGCCGAGGTGTCGCCGGACTTCTTCGACCTCGTCGTCACCGACCCCGCCGGCACGCACGCGGTGTTCGCGCCGCCGAACAACAAGGTCAGCACGGCCGACTACGCGATCGGCCTGCACGCCTCCAGCCTGGTGGCCGACGGCGGCACGCTGCAGATCGGCATCGGCTCGCTGGGCGACGCGATCGCGCAGGCGCTGATCGTGCGCGACCGCCACGCCGACGAATACCGCCACATCCTCGAGTCGATCAGCCCCGACGGCGTGGCCGGGCGCGAACTGGGCCGCTTCGACAAGGGCCTGTACGGCTGCTCGGAGATGTTCGTCAACGGTTTCCTGAAGCTGATCGAGGCCGGCATCATCCGCCGCGAGGTGTTCGGCGACGTGGTGCTGCAGCGCGCCCTCAACGAAGGCGCGATCGACGAGACGGTGACGCCCGCGACGCTGCGCGTGCTGCTGCGCCACGGCCGCATCCGCTCGCCGCTGACGGCCGACGACGTGGCCTGGCTGAAGCACTGGGGCATCCTGCGCGAGGGCGTGCAGCTCGAGGGCGACCACCTCGCGCTCGGCGGCATGCGGCTGCCCAACGACCTGGTCTCCGAGGACAACCTCGCGCGCCTGGCCGAGACGATGCTGGGCAGCCGCCTCGCGCACGGCATCTTCATGACCGGCGGCTTCTTCCTCGGGCCGCGCGACTTCTACGAGCGACTGCGCACCATGCCGCCGCAGGAGCTGGCGAAGATCGACATGACGCGCATCGACTTCATCAACCAGCTCTACTCGGAGGACGGCGGCCTCGGCGAACTGAAGCGCGCGCAGCGGCGCAAGGCCCGCTTCATGAACACCACCATGATCGTCACGCTGCTGGGGGCGGCGTGCAGCGACGCGCTCGAGTCGGGCCAGGTGGTCAGCGGCGTGGGCGGCCAGTACAACTTCGTCGCGATGGCGCACGCGCTGCCCGACGCACGGCTGCTGATGATGCTGCGCGCCACGCACGACAACAAGGACGGCCTGCGCAGCAGCATCGTCTGGAACTACGGCCACGTGACCATTCCGCGCCACCTGCGCGACATCGTCGTCACCGAGTACGGCGTGGCCGACCTGCGCGGCCAGCCCGACGCCGAGGTGGTGAAGCGGCTGATCGCGGTGGCCGACTCGCGCTTCCAGGACGAGCTGATCCGCCAGGCCAAGGCGCACGGCAAGCTGGAATCCGGCTACGAGCTGCCGGCGCGCTACCGGCACAACCTGCCCGAGGCGCTGGAGGCCAAGCTGCATCCCTGGGCCGAGGCCGGGCTGCTGCCCGACTTCCCGTTCGGCACCGACCTCACCGACGACGAGCTGCACATCGTGCGCGCGCTGAAGAAGCTCAAGCACGCCACCCAGCATCCCGGCGAGCTGCTGACGATGGCGATCAAGAGCCTGTGGGAAGGCAAGGAGGCGCCGCTGCCCTACCTCGAACGCCTGGGCCTGGCGGAGACGCACAGCTTCAGGGACGCCTTCTTGCGCCGGCTGCTGGCCAACAACCTCTGACGCCCGCCTCGCCTAGACTCGGCGGATGCCGCCCGCCGACACCGCCGACCTCGCCCAGCCCGCGCCTGCCGCCGACGCCGCACCCGCATCGAAGCGGGTGCGCTCGCTCTCCGGGCTCGCGCCCTTCCTGCGCCCGTACCGGCGGCAGATCGCGCTGGCCGGCGTGTTCCTCGTGCTGGCCGCGCTGTCCACGCTGGCGCTGCCGATCGCGCTGAAGTCGCTCATCGACTCGGGGCTGGTCGCCGCCGATCCCGGCCAGCGCGTGATGCAGCTGCGCGGCCACTTCTTCGCGCTGTTCGCCGTCGGCGCCGCGCTCGGCCTGTTCTCGGCCGCGCGCTTCTACATGGTCACCTGGCTGGGCGAGCGCGTCACCGCCGACCTGCGCAACGCCGTCTACGCGCACGTGCTGCGCCAGAGCCCGGAGTTCTTCGAGACCACGCAGACCGGCGAGGTGCTCTCGCGCCTGACCACCGACACCACGCTGGTGCAGACGGTGGTGGGCTCCAGCCTCAGCATGGGCCTGCGCAACACGGTGATGGGCATCGGCGCACTCGCCATGCTGGTCGTCACCAACCCCTACGTGATGTCGCAGGTGCTGGGCACGCTGGTGCTGGTGGTGCTGCCCAGCCTGTGGCTGGGGCGGCGCGTGCGCCGCCTCAGCCGCGCCAGCCAGGACCGCGTCGCGGACTCGAGCGCGATCGCCGCGGAGGTGCTCAACGCGATCCCGGTGGTGCAGAGCTATGCCCAGGAGTCGCGCGAGGCGCGCCGCTTCGACGCCGCCACCGAGAGCGCCTTCGACACCGCGCGCCGCCGCACGCGCGTGCGCTCGGTGCTGGTGGCCTTCATCATCACCGCCACCTTCGGCACGCTGCTGTGGGGCCTGTACCAGGGCACGCAGGCCGTCCTGGACGGCCGCATGAGCGCCGGCCACCTGGCCCAGACGGTGGTGCTGGTGACCATCCTGGTGAGCTCGGTGGCGGTGCTCTCCGAGGTCTACGGCGACCTGCTGCGCGCCGCCGGCGCCACCGAGCGGCTGATGGAGCTGCTCGCGGCGCGCTCGCGCATCGCCTCGCCTGCCGCGCCGCGCGCGCTGCCGGCCACGCGCGGCGGCTCGTCGGTGTCGATGCGCGGCGTCACGTTCCGCTACCCCTCGCGTCCGAAGCACGCCGCGCTGGCGGACTTCGACCTCGAGGTCCAGCCGGGCGAGACGGTGGCGCTGGTCGGCCCCAGCGGCGCCGGCAAGAGCACGGTGTTCCAGCTGCTGCTGCGCTTCTACGATGCCGGCGAAGGCACGGTCGCGGTGGACGGCGTGCCGGTGCGCGACGCCGCGCTGGAGGCGCTGCGCGAGCGCATCGCCATCGTGCCGCAGGACAGCGTGATCTTCTCCGCCGACGCGATGGAGAACATCCGCTACGGCCGGCCGGGGGCGAGCGACGACGAGGTGATGGCCGCCGCACGCGCCGCCTTCGCCCACGACTTCATCAGCGCCCTGCCGCAGGGCTACAAGACCTTCCTCGGCGAGCGCGGCGTGCGGCTGTCCGGCGGTCAGAAGCAGCGCATCAGCATCGCGCGCGCGATCCTGAAGAACCCGCCGCTGCTGCTGCTGGACGAGGCCACCAGCGCGCTCGACGCCGAGAGCGAGCGCATGGTGCAGGCGGCGCTGGAGTCGGCCATGAAGGACCGCACCACGCTGGTCATCGCCCACCGGCTGGCCACGGTGCAGCGCGCCGACCGTATCGTCGTGATGGAGGCCGGCCGCATCGTCGAGAGCGGCACGCATGCGCAGCTGTCCGAGGCGGGCGGCCTGTACGCGCGTCTGGCGGCACTGCAGTTCGACCAGGATCAAGGCTGAAACAGACGGATACGCGCGCACGGTGCGGGCTCGCGAACCTCGGCACCGGCCTGTGGTCGAATGCGCGTTTTCGCGAGGACGACACCATGAACACCAACGCACTCCGCATCTCCACCCTGGGCGCCGTGGCCGGCGCCGTGCTGCTGGCCGGCTGCGCCAACATGAGCGAACGCGAGAAGGGCACCGCCACCGGCGCCGCCATCGGCGCCGTGGCCGGCGCGGTGCTGAGCTCCGCCACCGGCGGCAAGGCCGGCACCGGCGCGGTGGTGGGCGGCGCGGTGGGCGCCGTGGCGGGCAACCTCTGGTCCAAGCGCATGGAGGAGAAGCGCGCGGCCATGGAGCAGGCCACCCAGGGCACCGGCATCGGCGTCGAGCGCACCGCCCAGAACGAACTGAAGGTCAACGTGCCGAGCGACTTCTCCTTCGACGTCGGCCGCTCCGCGATCAAGCCGCAGATGCGCCCGGTGCTGGACCAGTTCGCCCAGGGCCTCGACCCGAACATGCGCGTGCGCATCGTGGGGCACACCGACAGCACCGGCACCGACGCGATCAACAACCCGCTGTCGGTCGACCGCGCGCAGAGCGTGCGCGACTACCTGGCCGGCCGCGGCGTGGCGCCGAGCCGCGTCGAGACGCAGGGGCGCGGCTCGCGCGAGCCGGTGGCCGACAACGGCACGCCGGAAGGCCGCGCGCAGAACCGCCGCGTCGAGATCTTCCTGCGCGACCCGGCGCCGCAGGGCTGAGCCTGGACGTGCGGGCGCGCCTGCGCGCGGCCGCACGCCTGGCGAAGGACGGGGCGCATGCTCGCGGCCCGGCCGGAGCGGGCCCGGCC
>Ga0073934_10011278_pt1 | contig 10852 bp, 11 predicted proteins | sample LarsenN4metaG_FD_76834 | JGI IMG/M metagenome (GOLD analysis project Ga0073934, IMG submission 76834) | Hot spring sediment bacterial and archeal communities from British Columbia, Canada, to study Microbial Dark Matter (Phase II) - Larsen... ...
AGAAATGATGAAAATTCTGGGGGCAGTAGTTTCCTTGAGAGGCCCGCCTTGCCAGGTAGTGCAACCTAAGCAGGCGAGGACGCCTGCGCTCCCAGGGAATTTTCTGAGGAGTCGTTCAGACGGCTCGTGCGACGCGAGAGAAATAATGAGAACAGCGCAGTTGGAAGAAGGAGCGCCCGCCTGCCTTCTGCCTACTGCCTTCTGTTCTCTGAGGAGTCTTTCATGTCGTCAGCGACGACGCGAGAGAAATAATGAAAAGCCTGGGGGCACTAGTCTCCTTGCCTGCCCGCCTTGCCAGGTAGCGCAACCTGGGCAGGCGAGGACGAGAGGCGCTCCCAGGGCATTTTCTAAGGAGATGAAGTGAGCGCAGAGAAAAGCTTTTTAGTGACAGGGGCCCAGGGGTGCATAGGCTCATGGGTAGTGAAAAATCTGGTTGAAGAGAACGTCAAGACCGTAGTCTATGACTTGAGCCGCGACACGCGCCGCCTGTCAATGACCATGAGCCAAGACCAGATTGCCAGTGTGAAATTTATCGAGGGTGACATTCTGGACTTTGAGAGGCTCAATCGCGCAGTGGAACAAGAACGAATAACCCACATCATTCACCTGGCGGGTCTGATGGTGCCGGTCTGCAAAGCCAATCCGCGTCAGGGGGCGATGGTAAATGTCGTCGGGACGATCAATATCTTTGAATCGGCTCTCGCTCATCGGGAGCAAGTCGAGCGCATTGTTTACGCAAGCTCTGCGGCAGTATTTGGCCCGGAAGATTTTTATGATGGGCCGGTGCCAACCCGCGCGCAACTGTTGCCTATGACTCACTACGGAGTCTTCAAGCAATGCAATGAAGGCAATGCACGCGTCTATTTTCTGGATCACGGAATTTCAAGCGTGGGATTGAGGCCGTACACAGTTTATGGGCCGGGACGCGATTTTGGGTTGACATCAGATCCGACCAAGGCTATGAAGGCGGCTGTCGTCGGGCGACCGTACCGAATAGCATTCGGCGGCATGACCGATATGCAGTTTGTAGATGACACGGCCAGAACATTCATCCGTTGCGCGGAGGCCCCCATCTCCGGAGCAAAGGTCTATAATGTCAAAGGGGCGCTGGCCAGCATTGATGAGGTCATCAGTGTGATTGAAAGACTGCTTCCACAGGCGCGCGGTTTGATCACTCATTCAGATGCGATTATCCCGATTGCTGCCGACATAGATGATAGCGAGCTTGTCAGCGAGATAGGTCAGATACCCAAGACGCCGCTGGAAGAGGGCATCAGCAGGACTATAAACATCTTCCGCCATTTGCAAGAGCAAGGGCGGTTAGACACAAGAGAACTGGATGATACCAAAAAATGATCTGAGAAAGATTGCCAAAGCTCGGCTCAAAGATTCGGAGATCCTTTTCAAGAATCGGAGGTATGATGGGGCTGTCTACCTTTGCGGATATGCAGTTGAAGTTGCACTAAAAGCCAGAATCTGTCGAACCTTAAAATGGACTGATTTTCCGTCTACCAGAAGTGAGTTTCAAGCATATCAGAGCTTCAAAACTCATTCGCTAGATGTATTGTTGAAGTTGTCAGGCCTAGAAGCCGAGATAAAAACAGAATATTTGGCAGAGTGGTCTTATATAGCCGCTTGGGAACCTGAAGTAAGGAAAGCAAGATCGAGAAGGGGAGTATATGAACAAAGCAGATAAGTGGGAGATTGCTGATAATCAACTGAATCAATCCGCAACCATGAGAGCCGTTGTGCTTGAAGATGTGGGCAAGCTCAACATCAGAGAGATACCCAGGCCGCAGCCGAAAGCTAAAGATCTGCTCCTCAAAGTGGGCGCCGTAGGGATCTGCGGCACAGACTTGCATATCTTTCAAGGCCACTGCAACTATAACTTCGATCAGACCGGCAGGCCGATACCTCTGACCGAGCAGCCACAAATACTGGGCCATGAAATCTGCGGCACTGTGATTGACCTGGGCGGCGAAGTAGAGGATTTCCGCGCAGGCGATAGGGTGCTTGTTGATCAGGGAATCAACTGTTACAGCGCGGGCAGGGCCCCCTGCGAGTATTGCCTCAGCGGCGCTTCCCATCAATGCGAGAACTACCAGGAGCACGGCATAACCGGGCTGCAAGGGGCCATGGCCGAATACATCGCCGTTCCGGCAAATAACGCCATCAAGCTACCTGAAGATCTGCCTTTCGAGCAAGCAGTCGTCTCTGAGCCGCTGGCCTGTATATTGCACGCAGGGGATATGCTCGAACGGGCTGCCACGCGCTATCGGTTTGATGGGCCCAATCCGATTCGTTACCTGCTCATCTGCGGCGCCGGGCCAGCCGGTCTGCTCTTCTTGCAATACTTCAAGAATGTGAAGAAGTTTGAGGGCCCCATCTTCGTCTCCGATTTCAAGCCCAGGAGGCTTGAGCTGGCGGCGGCTCTGGGAGCAGTCACAATCGATCTCAACAAACAGTCGCTCCAACAGGCAATCCATGAGCTTACCGATGGTTATCGACTGAACCTTCTGGTAGAAGCTTCCGGCAGTGGAGCGTTATTTGAAGATATACCCAGGGTGCTTCGCCGGCAGGGGACGGTACTGCTGTACGGGCACGGGCAGAAAGGCAAGGAGCTGAACGTGCTCAATGCCTCGCAGTTCATCGAGGCATACCTGGTCGTCTCCACAGGGGCTTCAGGCGGCTTTGATCAGCAACATCACCCGATCATTTATCGCCGGGCGATGGAGTTGATCTACAACGGCACAGTTGCCGCTCAACCGATTGTCACGCATATTTATCGCAGCTTCGAGCACTTGCAACAGGCTTTTGCCAAAGACTTCCAGGAGCCAGATTATATTAAAGGGGTCTTCACTGTAGGTCAAAGTTGAGTCTCCATGCGACTAAAGTCGATGGTATCCTGCGTTAGGTCAAAGTTGAGTCTCCATGCGACTAAAGTCGATGGTATCTTATATCAAGGATCATCCTTATGTTCTGCTGCAAAGAATTGACTGAAGCAATGGATCGCGAAGTGATCGTGAAAGCGCAAGCTTATCAGATCCGCGATGGCCGGATTCTCAATGATCTTCCTACAGAATTCTTCATTCGCAGTGGAGACACATCGGGGCGTTACAGTTACTTCGGCTTAAATTACTGTCCATTCTGCGGGCGCGCACTTTCGTATGGGCTCTGGGTGGCGGAGAAGAAAAAATAAGAGAGATTATTTGGTATCGCGCGCTGCTTCAGTTTTGGGCGGCACATAATCGGGCAGCGCGGCCGTGGTATCTTCGGTTACGCTGAAAGGCCGCGTCGGCTCGGATCGCTCTTCAGGCAGGGCCCCCCGCTCGTCAGTTAAAGGCGACCGGCTCTGGAGCCCGTCGGCAGGCGCGGACGAAACGGTTGACAACAGGAATATGCTGAAGATGGCAGTAATCAAGTGCGCCAATCCGGTCATTACCGGAAGCAGGCCGATTATCCACGCCATCATCACCAGCTCAGGATATCTGGAGAATGGGGGCCCAATACTTATTATCATGGGGGCCAGATAGTATAGAACAATCATCCATCCGATGCCGCTGAAGAGCGATAGCAATCCCTTCTCCAGATTGCGGTGTCGCCTGAGCAATTCGCGGTCCCTGTCAGGCTCTTTCACACACTCATCTTTCTTCTTGTGCGCTTCCTTCTGCCATTTCTTCTTTTCCTGGAGATTAGATCTTACATTCTCCAGGCAAGTCCGCATCTGCTCGACGCCGGTCTTGATTACTTCTTTAACATCATCGGCAATAACGACAATCGGGTCGCCCTCTTTGCCAGGCTCCGCGCGCGAGATGACGTCAGAGATCCTGGCGAGATTGGCGCCGCACATCTTACAGAACCTGACTCCTTCAGGAGATAGCGTACCACAATTCGGGCAGTACATAGCTTCTGATCCTGTTAATGTCTACTCTTATCAGCCAATCTATCTGCGTCCGGCAATGGCTCCTCAGAGAGTCGCCTGGTAGTGCCCTCAGTAACACTGCCGCGATACTCAGGAGGGGGGTACTGAGGCGACTGATACGGTTGAGAGTGAGGCGGCGGCAATCCAGCAACGGGTTGCTGTGCGCTCGGCTGGCCTGTGCCGGGGCGATCGGCAGTCTCAGAGTAATGTCTCTCCAGCTTACGGAATGGAACCGTCTCCGGGCTATAGAAAAAGTAAGCGTTGAGAATATGGGCAATTCCTATGAAAAATGGTATCGCGCCTATGGCAGCGAATCCCAGACGGCGAAAGAAGAGGAGGAAAAAGATCATCAAGCCAATTCCGGCGCACGCCGTTGCGATTCCTTTGCGAAGCTCTCCTAATCGTTTCTGCTCCCACACAGACGCGGGCGCAGGGCCGGTTGTGGCCGGCGTCGGCAACTGTCCGGTGACTATCTGTCCTACCGGTGTTAAATTCAAACCGCACATTTTACAGAATCGCATGCCTTCAACTGTCTGCGTGCCGCATTTAGGACAGAACATATTATTCTCCACTCAATTACCCTGAAGCATCTGTTTTAGTCTGATTATACTGAGGCAGAGGCGATGTTGTGCGCCCGGCGAGACTCGATTGCGCTTCTGTTGCATCCCATTGACTATCAGGCAATGCCTCTTTCGCCGGGCTTGAGACCAGTTTAAGAGTAGCCTTCTTCTCCTGTCCGGGAGCAAGCTTAACTTCCGGTCGCCGCAACATGGCGGTGATAATCACAGCAAGACCGGAGAAAAAAGCAGCCGTCCCGATGATGGTGAATATGATAAAAAGAGCCAAAAAGCTCTGCGGCAATCTTTGAAACAATGAAGCTGAGATCGAATCCGGTTGCCCTAATCCATTCAGGAAATAGATTATAAATAGTATCGACGCCAGGCTAAATCCGAATCCTGCGCCGCTTATGATTGCCCCGAATTGAATCGTTCCTTCTCGACTTCTGGGGGCCTCTCCTTCCTGCTGAGCGGGGCCCCCCCGGTCAAGCATTTGTGTGACGGCTCTCAGATTGGCGCCGCAGAGGCTGCAAAACTTTTGCGTATCAGGATACTCGTTGCCACACCTCGGGCAAAACATCTATTTATCTCCTCAGAAAATGTACAGCAACCTGTTAGGTTGCTGGTGGTGTGCGCTATCAACAAGGCTGACCTCCTTGTTGTACATCGCGTTTTCATCATTTCAGGGCGTCGCTCAAGGCGACATGAAAAACTCCTTTCAACCTGGCCCTGCGCAAAAGCGTTTCGGCCAGCGGGCCGGACGTTGTAAGAGAATGCCTGCTCATCATCGCTCCGGCCAGGCTGTTTGAGTATATCACGATTCCAGCGTAAAGGTTGACGGAAATCATATAGGCGACTAAACTTCTGCTAAAGTAACACTGGCGCATAACGATAGTGTGCGGCGTTTTGTTCCATCGCCAGAAGATCGCCGGAAGCACTGGGGTTCAACTCATCAGTCGCGGCGCTTTGATGGCAGTTCGATGAAACCTTTGGAGGGTCAGTGAAACGCTCTGAATTGAGAATCAAAGAAGAGAGAGGAAGAAGGAAATGGGCTCAACGGTTCAACATTCAGCGGCTTAAACCTCGCTTGCCTTTCGCCTCTTACCTTTTACCTTTTGCCTTTTGCCTGCTTACGCCTCTGGTCTTTGCTCAAACCAGATCGACCGCTTCGCTTCCTAAATGGGAATCGCTTCTCAATGGGTTGTCCATCGCCATTGTCGAGCGCCCCGGAGCGGAGACGGTAACAGCAAGGCTGATCATCAAATCAGGGGCCGCCTTCGACCTAGCGGGTAAGGCAGGTCTGGCGAGCTTCACCGCCGATATGCTGGCGATGGGGGCTGAAGGATTGTCTCGGCAGAATATCGAGGGGCTTCTAGATAAGACAAAATCTAAGCTGGCAGTTAACACCGGCTGGGACGCTACGACAATCACCATCACAACAACGCCGATGAATCTCGACCTCGCTCTGGAGCTTTTAGGCAAGCTTGTCGCCACTCCAAGCTTTTCTGACGTTGAGTTTCAGGACCTAAAGAAGAAGCGCATAGAAGAGATAAAGAAGGCCCAGGCAGATGCCGCGCAGACAGCCGCCGACGTCTTTGCCGATGAACTCTACGGATACTATCCTTACGGACATACTATATTGGGCACGCCGGAATCACTGGCTCGTATTACTCGCGGCGATTTGATCCTCTTCCACCGCAGGCACTATCTGGCCAATAATGCGGCGCTGGCTGTAGTGGGCGGCGCAAGCTTTGAAGATGCCATGAGCGCAGTGCGGTCGGGATTGGGAAGACTGCTTAAAGGCGCTCCCCCTCCATCTACATTCAAGCCGCCTCAGCCGCTGGCAGCTACCAGAGTTGTCCTGGTAGACAAACCCGACGCGCAGTTCTCTCAAGTTGTCTTTGGGCATTTTGGTATCTCTCGCACAGATGAGAAATATTTTGCTGTGCGGATGATGAACTACATACTGGGGGGCTCTCTTGAATCTCGTCTGTCAAAGCGATTGATCAATGAGCTGGGCTACACCAAGAGCATCAACAGCAATTTTGATGCTCGCGCTCTTGGGGGCCCATTTACCATCTCTGCTGTTATTGAGAATAGACAGGTATATGATGCCATTGTTGAGAGTCTGAAGATCGTCGAGCTTTTCCGCAAAGGAGAGATTACGCCCGCCGAGCTTCAGTCAGCTAAAGATTATTTCATTAACAGCTACAACAGCAGCATAGCCAGCGATGAGGGGCTGGCGCAGGAGCTGACCGATATAGAGCTTTACCGGCTGGGGCGCGATTACATTATCAATTACGCTCAGCGCATTGGCTCAATCACAACTGAAGATATTAAGCAAGCCGCTGCCGTAAAGCTGCGCCCCGATGTAATGCTGATCTCTGTGGTTGGGTCTGCCGCGCAGCTTCAAGAGAGCTTGAAGAAACTCGGCCCGGTCGAAGTGATTCCATTCGATAAGAGGCCGGAGGCTAAAAAGGCAGCAGCGAATGGCAAGTAATGTCGTCCGAGATTATCAACAGCGAGAACAAATCGGTGCGCGTGCGGTCAATGTTTGCAGAGATCGCGCCGCGCTACGATTTGCTCAACCATCTGCTCTCGATCAACATAGACAAACGCTGGCGTCGATTCACCGTCAGCAAGCTGCAAGATATAATCACCAGGCCCGATGCTATTGCTCTTGACATCTGCTGCGGCACTGCTGATCTCTCTCTTGAGCTTGGCCGGTTTGTCAAGACAATAGGATGTGATTTCTGTCACCCGATGCTTATCAGAGGGCGACAGAAGGTCGTCGGCAGTCGCCGCCCGGTCTTTCTCTCTGAAGCAGATGCGCTGCAACTGCCGTTTTCAGATTCGCTCTTTGACGCTGTGACTGTAGCTTTCGGGCTGAGGAATCTGGAGGATCTGGAACGCGGTCTAGCAGAGATCCGGCGAGTGCTGAAGCCCGGCGGAAGGGCCGCTATACTTGAATTCTCGCGTCCTGTGCTCCCTGTTTTCAGACAGCTCTTTCATTTCTACTTCACGCGCATTCTCCCGCGGATAGGCAATGCGATCTCCGGATCAAGCTTTGCCTATCAATATCTGCCTGATTCGGTCGGCTCTTTCCCCGACCAGGAGGAGCTGGCAAGACGAATACGCGCAGCTGAGTTCAAACAGGTCAGATATTACAATCTCTCAGGCGGAGTCGCGGCTCTGCATCTGGGCGAGAAATGACTTTATCTGTTGTCAGCGCCAAACCTGATCCTCCGGCAATAGCGAGGAAGTGGCAAAGCACTTTTAAAATCGGTTGAAAAGTGATAGTTTCTTCAAGGGTTTCCCCTCGGTCGGCGCAGGGCAAGAGCCGGTAGAGTTACCGGTTATAGCTTGTGGAGCTTACAGTAAATCTATAATTCCGGCGCCCTCGCGCCCGAACCTGTTGTAATCTTTTTCTTAATTTCTTATATGGTTGCAGCCGATGGATTGGAATTGTCAGCACCAGGAGCCTCGAAATCTATGAGTCCAAGCATTAAGTTCTTCGCCGAACGATTTGGAATCTACATCGGTGACATAGAAAAACTGCTCGATGCAGCGCTCTCCAGAGGCGGAGACTATACGGATCTCTATTTTGAATATCGCATAACAGACAGCATCAGCCTGGAAGAGCAGATAGTCAAATCGGCCAACAAGTCGATCTCACAAGGCGTCGGCGTTCGGGTAATATCGGGCGAAAAGACAGGCTATGCCTATACTGACGAGATAAGCTTTGATCGCATCAAGCGCGCAGCTTTGACTGCTGCCTATATAGCCAGCGGCGCTTTCAGCGGCAGAGTTAAGCTTGAAAGCCGGACGCCTTATCACGATCTCTATTCGGTCGAGACCCCGTTGAACGAGATTGATGTGGCACAGAAGATAGAGCTTATTAAAAGGGCTGACTGCGCGGCGCGCGCCTACGACCGGCGCATCAAAGAGGTGCAGGTCAGATTCGCCGATGAATACAAGGTAGTAATGATCGCAGCATCTGATGGGACCCTGACCGGAGATGTGCAGCCGCTTGCTCGCTTCAGCATCTCTTGCATTGCTGATGATGATGGCAATTTGCAGATAGGCCGTAGCGGCGGCGGCGGGCGCATTGGATTGGACAGCTTCAAGAATAAGTTGACCCCTGAATACTTCGCCAAAAAGGCGGCGCGACAGGCCATTATCCAGCTTGAAGCGATAGATGCTCCGGCAGGCGCGATGGAAGTAGTGCTCGGCCCGGGCTGGCCGGGCATATTGCTTCATGAAGCAGTAGGCCACGGACTGGAAGCCGATTTCAATCGCAAGAAGACATCGGCCTTCTCCGACCTTGTCGGGCAGCGGGTCGCCTCCGAGCTGTGCACCGTCATTGATGATGGGACGCTGCCGGGCAGGCGAGGCTCGCTCAACATCGATGATGAAGGGACCCCAACCGGGCGCACCGTGCTCATCGAAAGAGGCATTCTTAAAGGATATATCAATGACAAACTCAGCGCGCGCTTGATGGGCGTGAAGCCGACAGGCAACGGGCGGCGCGAGAGCTATCAGCACATGCCTATGCCTCGAATGACCAATACATTCATGCTGGCAGGCGAGCATTCACCCGAAGAGATCATTCGCAGCGTCAAGCGCGGCCTCTATGCAGTGCAATTCGGCGGCGGCCAGGTGGACATCACCAATGGCAAATTCGTCTTCAGCGCCAGCGAGGCTTACTTGATAGAAGACGGCAAGGTGACGGCGCCAGTGCGGGGAGCGACTCTAATCGGCAATGGCCCCGATTCATTGACCAAAGTAACCGCTGTAGGCAATGATCTGGAGATGGATGAAGGCGTTGGCGTTTGCGGCAAGGAAGGCCAGAACGTTCCTGTTGGCGTCGGTTTGCCGACAATTAAAATCTCTGAGATGACTGTGGGCGGAACCAGAGGATGAAAGCAAGTGGAAATCACCAGAGAGTTTGCCAGCAATGTAATTGAACAGGCCAGGAGAAGAGGCGCAACAGCGGCGGAGATTGCCATCTTAGAACAGGATGAATTCTCCGTTCAGGTGCGGCTCGGTGAAATTGAGAGCCTCAAACAGTCTGCTACCAAGGGCCTGGGTTTGCGAGTGATTTTTGAAGGCCGTCAGGCATCCGTCTCAACATCAGATTTTGACCAATCATCTATCGCTAATCTGATTGATGAAGCCATCAAGCTTGCGCGCGCTACTTCGGTTGATGAAGCCGGGGGACTTCCTGACCCGGCAGACATTGCCCGAGAGTGGCCCGATCTGTCTATCTTCGATCCGGCAATAAAGAATCTTACAACCGAAGAGAAGATAGATCTTGCTCTGCGGGCCGAGCGCGCTGCTCACGAATATGATAGCCGGATAACCAATACCGATGGCGGAGGTTTCAGCAGCTCGCTCGGGCGAGTCATACTGGCTAATTCTCTGGAATTCATTGGCGAATATCGCATCTCCAGCTGCTCTCTCTCCACTGTTCCTGTGGCAGAAGCGAATGGCAAGAAGCAACGCGACTCCTGGTTCGACGCTAAATGCGCCCTTTCACAGTTGGAAAGCCCTGAAGCGATCGGCAGAAAGGCAGCCGAGCGATGCTTGCGCAGACTGGGCGCGCGGCGGATCCCGACCCAGGAGGCGCCGATAGTCTTTGATCCGCTCACAGCTCAAGACCTGCTCGAATATATATTCGAGGCGGTTTCAGGCGACGCGATCTTCCGCAAAGCCTCATTCCTGGCAGGCAAACTCGATGAAACGGTCGCCTCACAGATGCTGACCGTCATTGATGATGGAACAATAATGGGCGGCCTCGGCTCGTGCCCGTTCGATGGCGAAGGGGCGCCAACGCGCCGGACAGTTGTGATTGAGAATGGGGTGCTGCGCAGTTACCTGCTCAATACTTACACGGCAAGAAAGCTCGGACTGCGCACAACCGGCAATGCCTCGCGCCGATTGACCGGGGCCCCATCGGTGGGCCCGAATAATCTTTACATTCAAGCCGGTCAGCACTCTCCCGATCAGATCATAGCTTCGGTCAAGAATGGGCTCTATGTCACCCACCTTATAGGTTTCGGCGTCAATGTGGTCAATGGAGACTTCTCGCTTGGCGCTGCCGGGATGTGGATTGAGAGCGGCAAACTCTCTTTTCCCGTCGAAGAGGTGACTATAGCGAGCAATCTGCGAGAGATGCTGCGCCAGATTGAGATGATCGGCAATGACCTGGAATTTCGCGCCCGTATTGCTGCTCCGACGCTCAAGATCGCTAGAAGCAGTCTCATAAATACCATGACTCATGGTAAAATCTCCCGTAGGGGAGGATTAGATATGGTACGACGAGAAGAGTTAACCGATGAGCAATGGGCTATCATCGAACCTCTAATTCCTC
>Ga0073934_10011279_pt1 | contig 10850 bp, 7 predicted proteins | sample LarsenN4metaG_FD_76834 | JGI IMG/M metagenome (GOLD analysis project Ga0073934, IMG submission 76834) | Hot spring sediment bacterial and archeal communities from British Columbia, Canada, to study Microbial Dark Matter (Phase II) - Larsen... ...
CAATATCTGTTGAAATGTGTGCCTCAACAATCGGGCGGGCCCGTGGCGAAACTCGCCGTGGATGGGAACGCGGGTCCGTTGACTCAGGCGGCGATCCGGCGGTTCCAACAGGCGCGGGGTGGCGCGTGCGACGGGAGTGTCGATCCGCGCGGGGCGACGCTAGGGGCTCTGGCGGGATTCGATCCGTATCCGAGTATGCCGATGCCGGCGGGGCTATCACCCGGGGGGCGGGAGGCGGCAGCGTTCCGGCGGCGACGAAGGCGATTGTCACGAGCGTTTCGCAGATCATTGCGGTCGCGGTGGCAAAGACGGCGGGGTTGGGGGTACCGGATATCGGCATGGGAGTGGCGGACTTTGTCACGGGCAAGGGAGGCGGGGGCAGGCGAGGGAAGTTGCCCGCGGGGGTGGCTGGGAAGGTTACCGAGGCGGTGCGAAAGGCGGCGGAGGCGGCGGCCGAGGCCGTGGCAAAAGTGGCGAAGTCGGGGAAGAAGAATCCCGGCAAGAAATTCACGGGGGTGTTGCACGAGGCGGCACAAGCGGCGCTGGAGGCGGCCAAGCGAGTGGCGGAGTCACAGGCGAAGCTGCAGGGGCTGAAGGTGCCGAGCGGCGGGCTGGAGTTTCCTCAATTGCCGGGGACGGCGAAGGGCGGTGGGATGGGGGGGCTTGTGCACAAGATCGCCGAAGCGGCGAAGATGGCGCAGAAGACGGCGGAGTCGGCCGGCGGGAAGCTGGGGAAAATCTCAGGGCCGATGGATCCGTTCGTTCCGCCGGGCGGGGGGAGTGGCGGGTTGGCAGGGGTGCTGAAAGGCGCCTCCGATGCGGCGGCCAAAGCGGTGGATGGCACGGCGGAGGCGGCGACGAAGGCGGCAGAGGGGGCGGTTAAGGCCTTGTCCGGGTTGTTCAAGAGCTGAGGATGGCGCGGCGAGAGTTGACTGCGTTTGTGCGCGAGGTGGTATTGCCGGCGGGGCCTGACAAACTGCCGAGGTTGCGGCGGGAGTCGATGCGGTTTCGTCTGCGGGCGGGGCCGTCGCCCATTGATCGATGGGGGATCTTCGCGGTCGAGGAGATCCCGGCGCGGAGACGCGTGATCGAGTACACGGGGGAGAGGATCCCGGCCGCCGAGGTTGTTCGCCGTTCGACGCGACCGCAGGTGTATCACTTCTGGGTGGGGAAGCGGACGGCGTTGGATGGAGCATTGGGGGGAAGCGGCGCGGAGTTCATCAACCATTCCTGCGCGCCGAACCTGGTGGCGCGGCTGCATGGGGGCGGATCTGGATGGTGAGTCTGCGGCGCATCGCCAAGGGCGAGGAGTTGGTATTTGATTACCAGTTAAGCGGATGGCACCTCATTCCCTGCCGGTGCGGCGCCGCGCAATGCAAGGGGCATCTCAACCTGCCTGAGTGGTCATGTGGGGGATGACGCCTTGCCACTGAGCGGCGGGGAACTGCGTGGAAGAGTGCGGGCACGGTGGACCAGCAGACGTTAGACTGTTGACTGAACTGTAGCCCATGACTCGCCGAACCCTTCTCACCGTAGCGGCGGCTCCGCTGGCCGCGCAAGAGGCTGCTGGCGCGAATGTCATTGCGGTGGACCCCAAGCCGCTTTTTGACGTCTCACCAAACCTCTACATGCAGTTCATGGAGCCGCTGGGGGCGACCGACTCGTCGCTGGAGGCCGGTTGGGACTATGACATCAACGACTGGCGGGAGGATTTCGTGGCGGCGACGCGCGAACTGTCGCCGCAGACGATGCGCTGGGGCGGCCTATTCAGCCGCTTCTACCGCTGGCGCGAGGGCGTTGGCCCCGTGACACAACGGCCAACCATGCGGAACTATGTGTGGGGCGGGACCGAATCCAACCGCGTGGGGACGCATGAGTTCGCGGCCTTCTGCAAACGGGTGGGCGCCGATCCGCTCATATGCGTGAACTTCCAGGGTGATGGGTTTCAAACCTACCGCAATAAACCGGAGGGCGACCGGACGGCGGGTCCCGAGGAAGCGGCGGATTGGGTCAGCTACTGTAACAATCCGGAACACCGCGAACGGGCTGCCAACGGGGCGCGGGAGCCGTTCGCGATCCGGCTGTGGCAGTTGGGTAATGAGACTTCGTATGGGCGCGGCGGCTTTTCGCTTGACGAGGCGGTGAATGCGACGATTGCGTTCTCCAAGGCGATGCGGAATCGGGATGGGTCGATCAAACTGATTGCGTGGGGTGACCGCGGCGAGATGCCGTCGGGGCGTGGACTGTGGGCGGCGGAGATGGCACGCCGGGCGGGCGAGCACTTCGACATGATCGCCATGCACATGATGGGGCAATCGCCGGTCCGCCAGGACACGGTGTTGCGGGGCTACGAGTACCAGAAGGACCCGGCGCGGGCGTGGGAGGAGTTGCTGGAACTGGCGGCGCGCGTGGATCTGCGGCTGCGGGAGTTTGAGCACGCCATCCCGCCCGGTGATTCCTCGCATGGAATCGCGGTGACCGAAGGGCATCTCTCGCTGCAGCCGCACAATGCGAACCCAATCCTGACGGAGTGGCTTTCGGCGGCATATCACGCCAAGTCGCTGAACACATACTTGCGGCGCGGCGCACGCGTGAGGATATGCACGGGGGCTGATTTTGCGGGGAACCGCTGGACTGTGAACGCTCTGATGATGCAAACGCCTGGGAAGAGTTCGCACCTTCTGCCCGTGGGATCGATCATGCGCTTGTTCCGTCGCCACCATGGCACTCACGGCGCGGCGGTGACGAGTTCGCCGGCGGCGCTCGATGTCGCGGCAACAGTGGGCATTGACGCCGTGCTGCTGCATGTATTGAACACGGACTTCAAGAGCCCCGTGAAGGCGGCTCTTCGCGTGCCGGGGAGGCGGATCGCTGCGGGTGTGGTGCATGAGATCGCACCGGCCGAACCCCGCGCCTACGTGGACGCGCAGCATCCCCGCACGCTCGATCCGGTCGAGAAAAAGATGACGGTCCTGCCCGGAGCGCCACTCGAATGGACATTTCCGGCGCGCAGCGTGAGCGCCATCATCCTAACGACATTTAAGGAACCCAACGCATGAAAAGCCGTTTGCTGATTCTCGTTTCCGCGGCCGCCGCGTTTGCACAGCCTGTGCCGCGCCCGGAGTATCCACAACCACAGTTTGAGCGCGAACAATGGCTGACACTGAACGGGCCGTGGGAGTTTGAGTTCGACGATGCCAATGCCGGACTGAACCAGAAGTGGCAGAAGGGGACAAAGGCGTTCACCAAGAAGATTACGGTGCCGTATGCGTTCGAATCGAAGCTGAGCGGCATCGGCGACACGACGTTTCATCCGTGGGTGTGGTACCGCAGGGCGGTGACACTGCCGCAGGGCTGGAGCGGCAAGCGTGTGCTGTTACAGTTCGGTGCTGTGGATTACCAGGCAATGGTGTGGGTGAACGGCGCGTATCTGGGTTCGCACGAGGGCGGGAACGTGCCGTTTCGATTCGACATCACGCCCCACTTAAAGCCCGGGGCGAACGTGATCACGGTACGGGCCGAGGACGTGCCGACAGATGAATTCATGCCACGCGGCAAACAGTATTGGCTGCCCAAATCGCGCGGGATCTTCTATACGCGCACCTCAGGCATTTGGCAGCCGGTTTGGCTGGAGACGGTGGGCGACAATCACCTGGCGAGTGTGCGCATCACGGCCGGCATGGCAGGCGCGGCAAAGTTTGAAGCGCGGCTGGCGCGGAACGAAGCGGGACTGGAGCTTCGTGCCGTGGTGGAAGGCACGACGGTGACCGCGACGACGACGGCGGAGCCGGTGCAAGGGTTGTCGTATGTGGATCCGACGCCGCGATTGTGGTCGCCGGAGAACCCGAACCTCTACAACGTCACGTTCGAACTGAGGCGAGGCGGACAGATGATCGACCGCGTGAAGTCGTACTTCGGCTTCCGCACGGTGACGATCGGCAGCGATACGCTGCTGCTGAACCGGCGGCCATTATTCCTACGCACGGTGTTGGACCAGGGCTACTGGCCAGATGGAATTCTCACGCCGCCGACCGATGCAGCCATCCAGTACGACATCCGCATGATGAAGGAAATGGGCTTCAACGGAGCGCGCAAACACCAGAAGATCGAAGACCCACGCTTTCACTACTGGGCCGACAAGTTGGGCCTGCTGGTGACGGGCGAAATGGCGAACGCGGTGAAGTATGACGAAGTGTACGCGGCGCGGTTCACGCGCGAGTGGATCGAGGCGGTGGAGCGCGACTACAACCATCCGTCGCTGATCATGTGGATTCCGATCAATGAGAGTTGGGGCGTACCGAATCTGGAGGACCCGCGGCAGCAGCAGCACCTGATCTCGCTCTACGCGCTGACGAAATCGCTCGATGCGACGCGCCCGGTGATTGACAATGACGGTTGGGAGCACACCGATCACACGGACCTCACCTCACTGCATGACTATGCACGCACGGGCAAGATGATGACCGAGAAGTACGCCAAGGTTTCACGAGCGAAGGGCTCGTTGATTCCCGACAACGGGCGGCCGGCGATGATTCCCGGCTTCGCCTACAACGGCACGCCGTATTGGATGAGTGAGTTCGGCGGCGTGGCGTATCTGCCACCGGGGATGGAGGCTTCGGCTGAGGCCTGGGGGTATTCGGGCGTAGAGCGCAACGAAGCTGTTGCGAAAGCGCGCATCGCGGAACTGTTTGAATCTGCTACGAAGCTACCGTTCAACGCAGGCTACTGCTACACCCAGCTCACCGACGTGGAACAGGAGATCAATGGGCTGATGACCTACGACCGCAAGCCCAAATTTGACGTGAAGTTGATCCGGGAGTGGAACAGCTACTCGCGCTGGTGAGCGGGGCGGTGCACTATTCGTACCGCAGGGCTTCGATCGGATCGATCTCGGCGGCCTTCATGGCCGGGTAGATACCGAAAAGCACGCCGACGGCGACCGAGACGCCAAAGGCAATGATGACGCTGGCGGGGGAGACGATGGTCTTCCATTCGGCGGTCTGGGCGATGACCCAGGAAAGGAACATGCCGAAGGCGACGCCGAGGATGCCGCCGCCGGTGGAGATGAGCACGCTTTCGGCGAGGAACTGGCGCACGATGTCGTTGCGGCGGGCTCCCGTGGCCCTGCGAATGCCGATTTCGCGCGTGCGCTCCATGACGGTGGCGAGCACGATGTTCATGATGCCGATGCCGCCGACCAGAAGCGAGATGGCGGCGATGGCGACCATGACGTAGGTGAAGATGGTCTGCGTGCGGCGCTGCTGTTCGAGCAGGGCGGCGGGGATCGTGACCGCGAAATCCTGTGTGTTGTTGTGCGTGGAGTTGAGCACGGCGGTGACGACGCGGGCGGCTTGGACGCTGTCGGCATCGGGCTTGAGACGGATGTCGATGCCGTCGAGCTCGTCCTTGAGATAGCTGCTCATGTCCCAGAAGCGGTAGCGGAAGGTGTTGAACGGAATGTAGACGATATTGTTGAGGTCTTCCATCTTGCCGCCGGAGGATTTGGCGGTGGCGGGGATGGTTTCGGCGAGGACGCCGACGACCTCGAGCCAGTTGTCGTTCACCTTGACGAACTTGCCAACGGCGCCGGAGTAGCCAAGGAGGCTCGTCTTAGCCCCCTGGCCGAGAACGCATACGGAGGCGCTGGTGCGGTTGTGCTCGGGAGTGAAGAACCGGCCTTCCAACAGGCGCAGGTTGTGGATGGTGGAGTATTGGGGGGCGACGCCGATTAGTTCGGGGATGTCGCCGGTGGGCTTGGGCAGGACGCGCGCGGGTCGGAGGGTGCGGCGCGGGGAAAGCATCTCGACGCCGTCGATGTTGGCGGTGAGGATGCGGAGGTCGCGTTCGGTGAGGCCGGGGGAGGAGCGGCGGCGCTGCTGGAGTTCCTCTTCGCTCGAGACGGGGCGGGAATCGATCAGGACGTTGCGCACGCCGAGGGTTTCGATGAAGCGCAGCGATTCCTCGCGCGCGCCGGCGCCGATGGAGAGCATGCCGATGACGGAGCCGACGCCAAAAACGATGCCGAGGGCGGTGAGGAAGGTGCGCGTCTTCTGGGCGCGGAGGTTGTCGACGGCGAGGAAGAACTCAGTCATCATTTTTTGCCCAGCGCGGACATCGCGCCGCCTCCGGTGGCCTTCTTGGTGCTCTCTTCGGGGTTGGCCATGGCGACGAGCTGGCCTTCGCCGAGGCCTTCGATGACGACCTGGCTTTCACTGCGCTGCACCATCTTGATGTCCTTGGGCCGGTAGCCGTCGGGCGTCTTGACGTAGACGTACTTGCGGCCTTCGGCCTCAAAGAGGGCCTGGGCGGGGATCCAGGTGACGGCCTTGCGCGTGCCGGTGACGATGCGCATTTCGACGCTCATGCCGGGGCGGAGTTCGGCAACGGGGTTTTCGATGGAGATGCGGCAATCGAAATGGCGGTCCCAGGGCGGGCCGGCGGTGCCGCCGATGGTTTTGATTTTGCCGTGCATGGACTGGCCGGGAGCGGCAACGACGCTGAGTTCGGCGGGCTGGCCGACAGCGATGTGGCCGCGGTCGAGTTCGCCGATGCGGGCCGTGGCTTCCCAGTTGCTGAGGTCGGGGATCTGGGCGACGGCTTTGCCGGGACGGGCGATGTCGCCGACCTGATAGGGCGGCAGGTACATGCCCCAGCGCAGGTAGCCTTCAACGTTCTGCTGGATGGCGGCGTAGCCGGGGGCCTTGGCCTTGAGAGTCATGGCTTCGATGTTGCGGCGCGCGGTGTCTGCCTTCACTTTCGCTTTGGCCTTGGCTGCTTCCTGAATGGCGATGCCGCTGCGGGCGGTGGCCATGCGGTTCTCGAGGTCCTTTTCGATCTTCTGAAGCTGATCGCGGGCGGCGTCGAGGGCGAGTTCATTCTGACGGACGATGAGGCGCGGGAGGATTTCGTTGCGCTGCATCTCGATTTCGGCGAGCTTCACGTTGGCCTGCGCCTGGAGGAGGGCGTAGCGCGTCTCCTCCTCCTTGGCTTCGGCCTCGGCCTTGGCCTGGACGATTTGCTGTTCGGCTTCGGCGAGGTCTGCCTCGGCCTCGCGGAGGCGGAATTCCTGCTCGGTGGTGTCAAACTGCACGACGACATCGCCTTCGTTGACCATCTCGCCGTTCTGGCGGAGGACGGTGATGGCGGCGGCCTGGCCTCCGGTCATCGGCACGGTGAGCATTTGCGTGTTGCCGCCCTGGAGTTCGCCGCGGGCGACGATGGTGAAGGTGACGTCGCCGCGTTTGACAGCGGTGGCGGGGACGTCGGTGGTTTTGGTTTGTGTGATGGCGGGGGCCATTTTCCAGGCGCCGAAACCGATGAGCCCGAGGACGAGGAGGATAACGGCGATGCGCTTCATGAGGGCTTCTTCTCCGGCTCTTCGGTGGCGACGAGAGTGCCTTCGGGCAAACCCTTGATGGCGGCTTCGTCGGGGTTGCGCGCTTCGACCTCGACCTCCATGGGGATGAACTGGCCCTTGCGGCTCACATAGACGACGGGTTTGCCGTTGCGGGTAAAGACGGCCTTGGAAGGCACGCTCAGAGCGTTGGCCATACGGCGGAGGATGACATCCATGCGGCCGTTCATGCCGGGAAGGAGTTTGGGATCGGGACGTTCGATCTTGGCGAAGCCGCGGAAGCTCCGCGAGGGCGGCCATTCCCAGCCCATTTCGGTGAGCGGTGAGAGCTGGACGAGGCTGGCGGTGAAGGTGGTCTCCGGGAGCGAGTCAATGCGCACGCGCGTTTCCTGGCCGACTGTCATCTGGCCGCGGTCGATCTCCTCGATCTTGCCTTCCATTTCGAGAGTGGCGAGGTCGGGGATTTCGCCGAGCACGCTGCCGGGCCAGACCTGGTCGCCGACCTTGAAGGGCTTGGCGTTCATCCAGCCTTGCGAGAAATTTTGGAGGTAGTTGACGACGCCGTCGATGGGGGCTTTCACTTCCATGCGGGCGATGCGTCCCTGGGCGAGTTCGACATCGTCGGCGGCCTTGTCGCGCTGGCGTTTCAGGGAGGCGACCTTGGCGTCGCTGGAGGCGGAGTTGAAGGCGAGCTTGGCCTTTTGCACGGAGAGCTTTTGTTCGGCGAGGCCCATGTCGACGCGGGACTCTTCGCCCTGGAGGCGGCTGACGATCTCGGCCTTCGAGACCTCGATTTTGGCGCGTTCCAACTGGTGCTCGGCTTCGGAGAGTTCGCGTTTGTCCTGTTCGAGTTGGAGGCGGCCTTCGGCCTCGGCTTGCTTGAGGGCGGCTTCGGCCTGCTTGAGGGCGGCGGACTTTTCGTCCATCTGTTGTTTGGTGCTGGAGGGATCGAAGCGGACGACGGCTTCGCCGGCTTTCACCGGGGAGCCGGCGGCGGCCATCCAGACGATGCGCAGTTCGGGGACGTTGAGCGGAGCGGTGATCTGCACGGTGCGGCGGGCCTTCAGCTCGCCGCGGCAGCGGACGGTGACGAGGAACTCGCCTTTGCGCACGGGCACGGTGGGCAGGGTCTGCGCGGCCTGAACGGTGGTGAAGCGGTAGAGGCCGAAGCCGCCTGCGCCGAGGGCGGCGAGCACGGCAAGGGTGGCGAGGATCTGGCGAAGCTTCATGGCGTCACCACCACGGCGGCGGAGAGGTCGGGGAGGAGGCGGGGATCGCTGGCGAGCAGCCGGAAACGGGCGCGGAAATTGCGAACGGGGCTGCCGAGGGCGGTGGTGGCGACGGGGCTTGCGGATTCGAAGACGGCATCGAAGGTGAGGCCGGGGTAGGCGTCGAGTTGGACCTTGGCTTTGACGCCGGGCTTGAGGCGTGTGCCATCGGGCTCGCCTACCTGCGCGTCGACCACCATTTCACTGGGGTCGAAGATCTTGAGCAACGGCTGGCCGGGCCAGAGTTGGTCGCCTTCGCGGGGATGCCCCATGGTGCCTCCTTTCCAGATGTTTTCGAGCGCCACCATGCCGCCGAGCGGGGCCTTGATGGTGAGTTTCTGTTCGCCGGCCTTGGCGCGATCGAGAGCGACTTTCTGGCGCTCCTGCTGGAGCTCGAGGATGCGCAGCCCGGCTGCTTCGGCCCGCATGCGAGCTTCGTGGGACTTCTTCAGGCTGGCAACACGTTCACGGGCGCTCGCCGCTTTCACTTCATTCTTGCGGCGTTCGACCTCGCTCAGCACGGGACCCTTCTTGAGTTGGATGAGCGCCTTGTCCAGGTCGGCTTCGGCCTGTTTCCTGTCGGAGATGCGCTTTTCGGCTTCGCTCTGGTTCTGGGCGGCCTTCTGTTTCACCTGGTGGCCGAGATCGTCATAGCGCGCCTGTACTTCGAGCATGTCGTCGAGGAGGCGGGTGTTATCGAATTCGGCAAGGGTGTCCCCTTCCTTGACCTGCGCGCCGTTGGAGGCCATGGTGACGAGCGTCAGGCGGTTGCCCATGGGCGATGCGGAAACCATGGCGATTTGCGGGGTTTGGATGGAGAAGACGCGGACGGCGCGAATGAGTCCGGTGATGCGGACGGCGCCGGGGGCAAGCGCTTCCACGGCGGGCGTGGGCGCGGAGGATTTGGTGTCGGCCTGTACCTTCCGGGGAGCGCGGCCGCAACCTGCCAGCAAGAGGAGAACTGTGAAGAAAGCGCACACTTTCACGGGCGCTCGGAGCATGTAGCGGCCTCCTGTTCGCAGGGTTAGACGTCGAACCATCACGAAAAGTTGAGACTTTTTTCGGCAGGAATGGGTTAGCAAAGGGTTGCTGAAAGTGGTTTCCTCGAGGAGACTTGTGGCGTGACACCGAGCGGGGATGCGGCGGAACTGGCCGATGCGTTGGCGGGATTGCGAAATGGCGACTTTTCGCGGCTGGAGTTGTTGTTTTGCGCGTTGGAGGGAGCGGAGCCGCGCATCGTGCAGTGGCATCGCGCGGGGCGATTGCGCGGCGAGGAGGAAGTGGAGGCGTTGACGTGCGCGTGTTGGTTGGGATGCCTGGAAGCGGCGGAGTATTTGCTTGCGGTGGGTGTGGCGGCACAGGGCGGAGCGGCGACGGGGATGGATGCTCTGCACTGGGCGGCGAACCGGGGGCAGTTGGAGGCGGTACGGTTGCTGCTTGCGTGGGGAGCGAGATTGGATACGGTGAACCGGTTCGGCGGAACGGTGGTTGATCTGGTGTTGTGGTCGGCGGTGCATGAGCCGAAGGAGGCTCACGCGGCAATTCTGGATGCGTTGTGCGAGGCGGGGGCGCGGGCGACGGTGGAAGTGGAGTTGACGGGGCGGGCGGATGTGGATGAGGTGATCCGGCGGCGCTACCAGTAGAGTTGCTGGGCGGCGGTGGCGTGGTCGCAGCCTTCGCTAATGAAGAGGGCGCGGCTGGAGTCGGGCCTGGTGAGGTGCGCGTTCCAGGCGGCGGCTACGCGTGCGCCGCGTTCGATGAGTTCCGCGTGCGGAAGCGAGGGGGCGAAGAGGCGCCAGCCGGAGCGTTGGATGCGGAGCGTACGGTCCTGAGAGGAGACGCGCCAGCCGCGTTGAGACATCCACTCGGTGAATTCGGCAACAGCGGCGAGGCGGGCGGCGGGATCGAGCGGGGATTGCGGTTGGAATGCGGTGATGGCGTGCGGATGGCCGCAGAGGCAGAGGCCGAGGTGGACGCGGGCGGCAAGGGGAAGGAGTTGCTCGCCGGTGAGGGTTTGGCCGGCGAAGTCGAGGCGGGCAGGGAGATCGATGCCGAGGTACATTTTCTGACCTTCGCCCCAACCGAGGAGTTCGGAGTAGAGGTCAAGGGCATGTGGGCCGTGGAGGAGCCGGACGCGGCCGAGTTCGCGGAAGCCTTGCCAGTATTCGACGCGCCAGCCATCGGCCTCGCTGTGGCGGTCGAGGCGGTAGCGGGAGGAGTTGTCTTCA
>Ga0073934_10011281_pt1 | contig 10849 bp, 9 predicted proteins | sample LarsenN4metaG_FD_76834 | JGI IMG/M metagenome (GOLD analysis project Ga0073934, IMG submission 76834) | Hot spring sediment bacterial and archeal communities from British Columbia, Canada, to study Microbial Dark Matter (Phase II) - Larsen... ...
CGCCGACCTACTTCGCCGGCCCGCCCCGGATCTGGGAGAAGCTCGCGTCGACGGTGGAGCTGCGCATGGCGGATTCGACCCTCCTCAAGCGCGCGCTCTATCGCCTGGCGGTGGGGATCGGCCGGCGCCACAGCCAGGCCCGGCAGCGCGGGCGAGTGGGCCTCGCCCTCGCGGTGGCCTACCGGCTCGCGTACCTCGCCGTCCTCTACCCGCTCAAGCGGCGGCTCGGCTTCGAGCGGACGCGCCTCGCCGTCTCGGCGGCGGCCCCCGCCGCGCCGGAGATGTTTGACTTCTACCACGCGCTCGGGATCCCGCTGCTCGAGGTGTACGGCCAGACCGAGTCCACGGGGATCATCACCACGAACCGCCCGGGTCGCGAGCGGGTCGGCACGGTGGGGCAGCCGTTCCCCGGGATCGAGGTCGCGCTGGCAGACGACGGCGAGATCCTCACCCGTGGGCCGCACGTGTTCCAGGGCTACTTCAAGGACCCGGAGCTGACCGCCCAGACGATCGACCGCGACGGCTGGCTCCACACCGGCGACGTCGGCGCCTGGCAGGACGGCTACCTCCGGATCCTCGACCGGAAGAAGGACATCATCATCACCGGCGGCGGGAAGAACATCACGCCGGCCTACATCGAGAACAAGCTGAAGTTCAGCCCCTACATCCAGGACGCGGTCGTGGTCGGGGACCGGCGAAAGTACCTGGTGGCGCTGATCCTGATCGACGAGGACAACGTGACGAAGCACGCCCAGGACCAGCGGATCCCCTTCGCCACCTTCGCCGACCTGACGCAGCACCCCGACGTCCGGCGGCTCATCCAGCAGGAGGTGGACAAGGTCAACAAGACGCTCTCCCAGGTCGAGAGCATCAAGAAGATCGCCCTCCTGCCGAGGCGGCTGTACGAGGAGGAGGGCGACGTGACGCCGACCAAGAAGGTCAAGCGCCGGAACATCGAGCGGCGGTACGCCGACCTGATCGAGGCCCTCTACCGAGGCTGACGGGTGGATCTGGTCGAGACCTATCGGGAGGACCTGCGGTTCGCGCGCAAGCGGACCACCTGGGTGCTCCTGGGGGTCTTGCTCGCCGCGCTCCTCTGGCTGCCCTGGGTCGCCCATCCCTCGTGGCTCGTGCGTCTGAGTCTCATCGCGTTGTATGCGATCGGCGTCATGGGGCAGAACCTGCTCATCGGCTACGCGGGCTTGATCTCCTTCGGCCAGGCCGGGTTCCTGGCCATCGGGGCCTACGCCTTCGGCCACCTCAGGCTCCTCGGCGTGCCGTTCCTGCTGGCGCTGGCCGGCGCCGGGGCCGCGGCCGGGGTGGCCGGCCTCCTCGTCGGCTTCCCGTCGCTCCGGCTCAAGGGCCCGTACCTCGCCATCGCCACCCTCGGGTTCGGGATCGCGGTCTATCAGGTCTTCGCCAACTCGGAGGTTCTCTCGGGCGGCCGCTCAGGCCTGGCGGTGCCGAAGCTCCAGCCGGCCTGGGGGCTGAGCCACGAGGCGTACGTCTACTACGTCTACCTGGCGCTCCTGCTCGGCTTCACCGTCCTGACCTACAACCTGGTCTCCTCGTATGTCGGCCGCGCCTTCGTGGCCATCCGCGACAGCGAGATCGCGGCCGAGGTCATGGGCGTGAACCTGACGCGGTACAAGCTGCTCGCCTTCGCCATCTCGTCCTTCTACACGGGGGTGCACGGCGGTCTGTTCGCCCAGTTCCTGAGCCACCTCGAGCCCCAGACGTTCAACGTCGCCGAGTCGCTCACGCTCTTCGTCGCGGTGATCGTGGGCGGTCTCGCGTCCGTCGAAGGTTCGATCTTCGGGGCGACGTTCGTGATCCTGGTCCCCACGCTGCTGAGCGAATACCGCTGGTTCGTCCCCATGCTCTTCGGCTTCGCGATCCTGATGGTTCTCATCTTCGAGCCCCTCGGTCTGGCGGGACGCTGGCTGAAGACGCGCCTCTACTTCCAGCTCTGGCCGTTCAGGTAGCGCCGTGCCGATACCGCGTGGATAGCTCGATGGAGCGGTTGATCCAGTACGTGCTGACCGGGCTCTCGGCGGGGAGCCTCTACGCGCTCGTGGCCCTCGGGATCGTGCTGGTCTACCGCTCGACCCGGGTCCTCAACTTCGCCCACGGCGACGTGGCGACCTTCGGGACGTTCGTGGCCTTCGCGCTCGCGATGGAGCGCTACCCCTTTGCCGTCGCGTTCCCGGTGGCCCTCGTGGCGGGCAGCCTGGTCGCGGTGCTCTTCTACTTCGCGGTACTCGTGCCGGCGCAACGCCAGGGCGCCAACCTCCTCGGGCAGGTGATCCTCACCCTCGGGTTGGCGCTCATCCTCCAGGGGGGCATCGTGTACCGGTGGGGGGCCGAGCCGGATCGGTTCCCGTTCCCGCTCTCGGACAGCCGGACATGGAAGCTGGGGCCGATCTTCGTCAGCGAGCTGTCGCTCGGGACGTTCGCCGCGGGCCTCGTGGGGAGCGCGCTCCTCTACCTCCTGGTGCAGAAGACGCGGCTCGGGCTCGCCATGCGGGCAACCTCGGAGAACCTGGCCGCGGCGCAGACCCTGGGGATCCCCACGCGGCGCGTCCTCGCGTTCGCCTGGGCGGTGGCCGCGGCCCTAGGCGTCGTGGCCGGCGTCTTCCTGGCCTCCGCGCTCCTCCTGGACCCGTTCTTCATGCTCGACCCCTTCCTGAAGGCGTTCGCCGCCGCGGTGCTGGGCGGGCTCAACAGCCTGCCCGGGGCGATCGCGGGCGGGCTCATCCTGGGGGTCGCCGAAAGCCTGACCGGGGCCTACCTCACCATCCAGTTCAAGAACACGCTGGCCTTCGTCGTGATCATCGTCGTGTTGCTGATCCGACCCGAGGGATTGCTCGGACACGAGTTCAAGGAGCGCGTCTAAGAAGGGGGTCCGGACAATGGCGGAGGAGGTGCGAGCCCACATCACGGGCGTGGTGTTCCAGGTCATCGCCAGCGTCGGGGACCGGGTGGGCGCCGGCGACCCGATCGTGATCCTGGAGTCGATGAAGATGGAGATCCCCGTGGAGGCGCCGCGCGCCGGCGTCGTCCAGACCCTGCGGGTGTCGGAGGGGCAGACCGTCCAGGAGGGCGACGTGGTGGCCCTCCTCGATTAGGGAAGTCGGGAGCCGACCCCGGCCGACTTTTCACGGGAGCGGAGCCGATGGGGATGCGCGACCTGGTCGAGGACCTGGCCCGCCGCCGAACCCGCATCGCGGAGCTCGGCGGCCCCGAGGCGGTGGCGCGGCAGCGCGAGGCGGGGAAGCTGACGGTCAGAGAGCGGCTTGCCCGCCTGTTCGACGCGGGCAGCTTCGTCGAGGTCGGCGCCCACGCGACCCACCACTCCGACCACCCCTCCATGGCGGGCCGCCAGACGCCGGCCGACGGCGTGGTGACCGGCTTCGGCCGAGCCGACGGCCGGCTGGCCTGCGTCATCGCGTACGACTTCACCGTGATGGCGGGGTCCATGGGGCGGACCGGGGAGCAGAAGTGCGCGCGGATCCGGGAGATGGCGCTGACCAAGCGGGTGCCCCTCGTGTGGCTCATCGACTCCGCCGGGGCCCGCATCCAGGAGGCGGCAGGCGGAGGATGGTTCGCGGCATCCGGCTACCTGTTCCGGGAGGAGGTCGTCCTGTCCGGGGTCGTGCCGCTCGTCGCCGCGATGATGGGTCCCGGGGCGGCGGGTACCGCCTACATCCCCGGCCTCGCGGACTTCGTTCCCATGGTCAAGGGGACCAGCCACATGGCCCTCGGGGGACCGCCGCTCGTCAAGGCCGTCGTCGGGGAGGACGTGGACCCCGAGGAGCTCGGCGGCTCTCGGGTTCACACCGAGATCTCGGGGGTCGCCGATCTGGAAGTCCCCGACGACGAGGCCTGTCTCCGGGTCGTCAAGGACTACCTCTCGTACTTCCCGTCCTCGAACCTGGAGGCGCCGCCCCACGTGCCCGGCGACGACCCCGTCGACCGCCGGGAGGAGACCCTGCTCGACGTGGTCCCGGAGAGCCCTCGACGCGCCTACGACATGCACCGGGTCATCGAGCGGGTCGTCGACGGTGGCCGGTTCCTGGAGCTCAAGCCGGCCTGGGCCAAGAACATTCTCGTCGGCCTGGCCCGACTGGGCGGCCACAGCGTGGGGATCGTGGCGAACCAGCCGCTGCACCTCGGCGGGGCGCTCGACGTGAACGCGGCCGACAAGGCGGCGCGCTTCGTCACGCTCTGTGACGCCTTCGGCATCCCGCTGGTGTTCCTCCAGGACGTCCCGGGCTTCCTGGTGGGGTCCAAGGTCGAGCGCGAGGGGATCATCCGCCACGGCGCCAAGATGCTCTATGCGGTCGCCGAGGCCACGGTGCCGAAGCTCACCGTGATCGTCCGGAAGGCCTACGGCGCCGGCTACTACGTCATGTGCGGCCGGGCCTACGAGCCCGACCTGATCGTGGCCTGGCCTACGGCGGAGATCTCGGTCATGGGGCCGGAGGGCGCGGTCAACATCATCTTCCGCAAGCAGATCGCGGGGGCGTCAGATCCGGAGGCCGAGCGGCGTCGGCTGATCGAAGAGTTCCGGCGGCTCATCGATCCGTACGTGGCGGCGGGGCACGCCCACGTGGACGACGTCATCGACCCGCGGGAAACCCGGGGGGTGCTGATCCGGGGTCTCGAGCTCGCCCGGGGCAAGCGGATCGAGCGCCCCTGGAAGAAGCACGGCGTCATGCCGGTGTAGACGCCCCGCCGGCCACAGGGGAGGCTCGGGAGGGGGCCGCCCGGCCCCCTCCCGCTCACCTTCAGTTCTCGACGAAGCTCCGGAGACTCCTGCCCCGGAGCGGCGAGCGGAGCTTCCGGAGCGCCTTGGCCTCGATCTGCCGGATGCGCTCCCGGGTCACGTCGAACCGCTGGCCGACCTCCTCCAGGGTGTGCTCCCCTTCCTCGCCGATCCCGAAGCGCAGCCGCAGGATCTCGGCCTCCTTGGGGCTCAGCGCCGCCAACGCCCGCTCCACCTGAAGCGTCATGTCCTGGCTCAGCAGCGACTCCGCCGGCGAGGGCGTCCGCTTGTCCTCGAGGAAGTCGCCCAGGTCGGAGTCCTCGCCGATCGGCGTCTCGAGCGACAGCGGCTTCTTGGACGACTCCAGGATGAGCCGCACCTTGCGGAGAGGCAATCCGCTGCGCTTGGCGATCTCCTCGGACGTCGGCTCCCGGCCCAGCTCCTGGAACAGCCCCCGGTTCACCCGCGACAGGCGGTTCAGCGTCTCGATCATGTGGACCGGGATCCGGATGGTCCGGGCATGATCGGCGATCGCCCGCGTGATGGCCTGGCGGATCCACCAGGTCGCGTAGGTCGAGAACTTGAAGCCCCGGCGGTACTTGAACCGGTCGACCGCCTTCATGAGGCCGATGTTCCCTTCCTGGATCAGGTCCAGGAGCGGCATGTCGTGGTTCAGGTACCGCTTGGCGATCGAGACGACCAGCCGCAGGTTGGCCTCCATCAGGGTCTTCTTCCCCTGACGCACCTCGAACTCGCCCGCGTCGACGTCCCGCATGAAGGCGCCGAGCCGCCGGTGCGGGAGCATCACCTCCGCCTCGATCTCTCGGAGGCGCCGCCGGACGGTCGGCAACTTGTCCGCGACCTGCATGCCCGGCTCAAGCTGCCGCACGAGCGCCGCCGCCTCGTGAGCGAGCGCCCGGGCCCGGGTGACCCAGCGGTCCACCACCAGGGGCTTGAGCGGCAGATCGCCGAGCAGCCGCACCCGCTCCCGGTGGTTGTTGGCGATCCAGTCCTGGATCGCCCGCCGCGTCTCCGCCTTGCGCGCCCGGTTCCGTGCCCCCTCGAGCTCTTCCAGCTCCCGGTCGAGCCGCCGGATCTGAGCGAAGATGCCCAGGACCCGCTTGAGCTCGGATCCGGAGAGCTCCGTCCCATCCGGCGCCTCGAGGAAGTCGTCGGTCGGCAAGTCACGCTTGCGGAGACGCTCGCCCAGCACCATGAGCTCCCGCCGGACGAGGGGGATCGCCATGATGGCCCGTCGCACCTTCTCCTGGCCCCGTTCGATCTGCTGGCCCAGCTGGACCTCCTGCTCAGCTCTCAGAAGCGGGATCCGGCCGATCTCGCGGAGATAGAGCCGGACCGGGTCCTCGGGGCCCAGGCTCTCTCCGAGGTGCTCCGTCTCGTCCTCGTCAGGGAGGGGCTCCAGTTCCTCAGCCGCCCCCGCGGGAAACGACTCGGCCACGTCGGCCGGCTCCCGGAGGCGTAGCGTCTCGATGTCGTCCTCGACCTTGCTTGTGGATACGAGCCCACCCGCCACGGCGAAGTCCTCCACGACCTCGCCCGCCTTCTCGCGGGTGGCCACGTTTGGCAGCTCACGTCGGATCATGTTTCCCCTTCCTCGTTCGGTTGACCTCAGCGGCCCCGATTCCAGTTACCTTTCATGGGACGGCGCAGCCTCCGGAAAAGTTTCCGCCGCGAGGCCGCGTGGGGCCCAGGACTGTCTCGGATCGCGACAGTCCTGGATGGCTCCCTTCGACTCGTTCCCATGCAAGTCTCCCGCCGAACAAACTTCCTGGACGGACCGGCCGCGACGTATCTCGGTATGCTATGATCCGACCCCGGGGTGCGCCAGATGAACGCGGGGATCGTGAGCATCGGATCCGAGCTCCTCCTCGTCCCTCCGGCTCGCCTGGGGGTCGCGACGCGGGCGTCCGGTCGGACCAGGAGCACCGCTTCGGCGGGGATTTCCGTCAAGCGCGCGTCCGGGCGTCGGTGATGACGCTCGACCTCATCCGTCGGGCCCTGATGGCGGTCTGCCCCTGATCGGCCGAACGCGCGGCCCGGTGACCCCGGAGGAGGCCCTGGGGCTCCTTCGCCCCGGTATGCGGGTGCTGCTCCCGCCGGGGTGCGCCGAGCCCCAGACGCTGGTCGAAGGGCTCCTCAGCCAGGCCTCGCGGCTCCGGCCCCTCGTCCTGATGGGGGGCCTGCTTCTCGGCGACTATCCGTTCTGCCGAGCCGAGTACCGGGACGCGTTCCGCTGGGTCACGTTCCACGTCATGCCTGCCCTCCGGGACGCCCTCGGGCGTGGGCAGGTCGAGTTCATCCCGGCACGCTACTTCGACAGCCTCTGGATCTTCGGCCCCGGCGGCCCGTGGGCGGCCGACGCGGTCCTGGTCCAGACCGCCCCGCCGGATCACGCCGGGCGCCTGTCCCTCGGTGTCTCGACCAGCTATCCGCTGCCTCTGGCCCGGACCGCCCCGCTGGTCATCGCCGAGGTCAATCACCGGATGCCACGCACGCTTGGCGACAGCGCCCTCGACATCGACCAGGTCGCCGCGTGGGTGGAGACCGACCGCCCGCTCCGACCGTATCCGTCGGCGCCCATCGGCGAGACGGAGCGGCGGATCGCCGCGGCGGTGGCCGAGCTCATTCCCGACGGCGCCACGATCCAGATCGGGATCGGTTCGGTCCCGGAGGCCATCGTCGGTGTCCTCGGCGACCGCCGCGACCTGGCCGTACACTCACTGCTCGTGGACGCGATGCTCCCGCTCCTCGAGCGGGGCGTGATCACCAACGCCCGCAAGAGTCGGAACCCGGGGCGCATGGACGTGGGCGAGATCATGGGGACCGACGCGCTCTTCCGCTTCGTCCACGAGAACCCGGTGGTGCACATGGAGCCGTCCTCCGTGATCCACAACCCGCTCGTCGTCGCGAAGCTCGAGCGCTTCGTGTCGATCAACTCCGCGATCGAGGTCGACCTGACCGGCCAGGTCAACGCCGAGTCGATCGGCGACCGGCAGGTGGCGGGTATCGGGGGGCAGTTCGATTTCGTGGAGGGAGCCTACTGGGCGCCCGGCGGACGCTCCATCATCGCGTTGCCGGCGACAGGCCGGGACGGAGCGGTATCCAGGATCGTCGCGCGGCTCCCCGCCGGGGCGAAGGTGACGACGCCCCGGTACCTCACGGACTGCGTGGTGACCGAGTTCGGACGGGCCGAGCTCCGGGGACGCAGCGTCGAGGAGCGGGCGCGCGCGCTGATCCGCATCGCCCACCCGCGGTTCCAGGAGCAGCTCGAGCGAACACGGCGGGGGAACCCGTAGATCCGGCGAGCCGGCCGGCGACCCGACGCGCGGGGGGCTCGGCCGGGCTCGCCCTCAGCTCTTCTTCAGCTCGCGGATCTTGGCGAAGATCTCGTCATTCGATGGGAACCGATAGGTCTCGGCCTTCGAGTACACGAGCTTCCCGTCGATCGTGACGTCGAAGACGCCGCCGTGCCCCCCTTGGAGGTCGGCGGCAACGGCGAACTCTTTCTGGATGGCGGCCTTCAGACTGGAGGCCATGGGCAGGTAGTCTCACTCGGTGCAATACGTGATCTGGATCTTCACGGACTCACCTCCTCTCGTGTGTCCTGGTCCCTCATCATACCAGAGTGCCCCGTGTGGATCAGCCATCCCTGCCGGGCATTGAACCCCTCGGGTGGTCTGGGGCAGTATGGCCCTGTGAGCCCCGCCCCGGTGCTCGTCCCGGTGCTCGTCGACACCGATCCCGGGATCGACGACGCGCTGGCCCTCATCCTGGCGCTGCGCAGCCCGGAGTGGCGGGTCGAGGCGGTGACGACGGTCGCCGGCAACGTCCCGGTGGAGGTCGGCACCCGCAACGTGGCGCGTATCCTCGGCGTCGTCCAGCCGAGCCCCGCCCCGTGCGTCGCGGTCGGGGCGACGGGCCCGCGTGCGGGCCCGCCGGTGACCGCGACCCATGTGCACGGGGACGACGGCCTCGGCGGGACGAGTCGCCTGCGACGGGCTGACGGGAGCCCGTGGTTTCCGGAGGCGCCGCTTCGGCTCCACGAGGCCGACGCCGCCGACCTGATCGTCCACTCGGCGCGGCGCTGGCCCGGTGCCCTCGTCGTGGTCGCCCTCGGCCCGTTGACCAACCTGGCGGCGGCGATCGACCGGGACGAGGCGGCGCTCCGCGGGGTGCGCGCGGTGGTGGTCATGGGCGGGGCGGTGGCCGTGGGCGGCAACGTCACACCGGTCGCCGAGTACAACGTGTTCGCCGATCCGGAGAGCGCGGCGCGCGTCCTCGCCGCGGGCCTTCCGCTCACGCTCGTCCCACTGGACGTGACCTGCGAGGTCGCATGGTCCGCTCAGGCGGTCGAGCGACTGTCTCGGGCGACCGGTCGGGTCGCGCAGTTTGCCCTCGCCGTCGCCCGGGCGGGGCTCGGGCTCCTGGCGCCGCTCGGTGAGCCCGCGCTCACGTTGCACGACCCGCTGGCGGTGGGAGTGGCGCTCGATCCGTCCCTCGTCGAGGCCGACAGCCTCCCCGTCGCGGTCGAGGTCGGTGGCGTCCATACGCGTGGGATGACCGTCGTCGACCGGCGATCCGAGAGATCCGGACGCGCGGCCTGGCCTCGGTGCCGGGTCGCGCGCCGCGTGGACGCCGCGCGGTTCCTACGTCTTTTCGAGGAGCGCCTATGGCCAGGGTCTGCGTGATCGGGAGCGCGAACCTTGACTTCACGGTGACCGTACCCCGGCTGCCGCGTCCCGGTGAGACGGTTTCCGGTGGCGAGCTGGTCCTCTCGACCGGGGGGAAGGGCGCCAACCAGGCGGTTGCGGCGCGACGGCTCGGCGCCGAGGTGCGCTTCGTCACGCTCGTCGGCAGCGACGTGATGGGCGATCGGGTGCACGCGTCGCTGGTCGAGGCCGGTCTCCCGCCCGACGGGCTCCTTCGCACGATCGAGGCCGCTACCGGCGTGGCCCTCATCGCGGTGGACCCCGAGGGTCGGAACCAGATCGCCGTGGCGCCGGGCGCGAACCACCGGCTCACGCCCGCGATCGCAGCCCGCCACCGGGACGCGCTCGCGTGGGCGGACGTCGTGCTGCTCCAGCTCGAGACACCCCTCGAGACGGTGCGCTGGGCCCTGACCGAGGCCCGCGGGCTCGGAAAGACGACCGTGTTGAACCCGGCGCCCGCGCGCGTCTTGCCGCTGCCGGCCGACATCCTGGCGCTCGTCGACTACGTCACGCCGAACGAGGTCGAGGCCGAGCTCCTCACCGGCCGCCCGGTGCGCGATCTTCCTGACGCCGAGGCCGCGGGCCGGATCCTCGTGGCCCGAGGGGTGCGGGCGGCGGTGGTGACCATGGGCGCGGCGGGCGCCCTGCTGGTCGACGCCGCGGGGAGCATCCCCGCACCCGGGTTTCCGGTGGCGGCCATCGACACGGTGGGCGCCGGGGACGCGTTCAACGGTGCACTGGCGACGCTCCTGGCCGCGGGCGCGGCCGTCGAGGACGCCCTGCTGGTGGCGAACGCCGCCGGCGGGCTCGCGTGTACGCAGCGGGGCGCGGTCGCCGCGCTGCCGACGCGGGAGGACGTGCTCGCGCTCCTCGGCGAGGCGAGGCGCCGGTTGCCCGTGCGCTGGTAGCCGCAGCCACCGGGGTGGGCCTGCCTCAGTCCTGCCTGGTAGGCGAGAGGGACATGAGGATGGCGTCTTCGCGGGGGGCGTCGTAGTAGCCTCGAAAACGCCCCACCGGGCGAACCCCGCAGCGTCGATAGAACGCCCGCCCGGTGCGGTTCGAGGCGCGCACTCTGAGCCAGAGGAGCGACACGCGGCGGCCTCGGCAGTACGCGACGGCTGCCCCCAGGAGCTGCCGACCGATCCCTTGCCGGCGCGCGGCCGGGTCCACCGCGAGGTTCACGAGGTCAGCCTCCCCACCCAAGGCCGAGACCTCGATCCCGGCGTAGCCGAGGACCCGCCGATCGCGCCCGAGCGCCACCCAGAGCTGTCCGCGGGCGGGACGCGCGGCCCCGAAGACCTGGCACAGGAACGCGAACGCGCCGGAGGGCCAGGCCTCCCGGCCGAACACG